>JAABUL010002013.1_pt1 | contig 35553 bp, 46 predicted proteins | sample 5559151 | NCBI WGS metagenome assembly JAABUL01 (sample SAMN10711876, study PRJNA513368) | rock metagenome | isolation source: Antarctica rocks | place: Antarctica: Victoria Land, Pudding Butte sud | reverse complement strand
CCCTCAACCCCCGCCGCCCCCCCCCCCCCCCCCACCCCCGAACCCTTCTATCCTATCCACCCCCAATCAAGGGTAATGGGCTGGCTTCGGGCCAGCTGCAGAAGGGGGAAAGCCCTGAAGCGGTTGGGGAAGCGGTTTCTGGATCCGAACGCTGAGGCGAGGGCGAAAACCGCGTCCGAGCGAAGTCGTGCGAAGTCGTCCAGCAGATGACGGGCTAGCCGTCTTCCCCGCTATGCCTTGTCTGTAGGACCGAGTTTCGGCAGGGAGCTCGCGCGTGCTGTCTTCCGCGTTTCGCTCCAAGTGGTTACGGTGGTCTTCGTGATACTGAGAGTTGTGGCATGCTGTTGACGATAGAGCTGACAATTCTTCCTCCTCTCGCTACTTCCCTACGACGCTGGCCTCGACTTTCCTCACCGTCTCATCGCTCCGGCGCTCCTCTGACTCTCGCCTTCGCCCTCGACTCCCTATGGTCGTCGCGGGTCTCGCAGCTCCCGAGCCCCCTTCAAGCTCACCTTCCTCTTCCAATGCCACAACCTCTTCCTCACCACCGCATCCGCCATCCTCCTAGCCCTCATGCTGGAGGAGATGTGAGCTCCTCCTCGGTCTCATGCATCAGTACTAATGGAGGGGGATATACAGGGCGCCTATGTATTTGAAGCATGGCTTCCATTGGTCTATTTGCCATCAGGCAGCTTTCACCCCTGTGAGTCGCTCGCACTGTTTACCACATTCAGCTCGAGTCGGCGTGGTCCGGTCTGTACTCGAAGAGGGAGATGCTGATATTATGGAACGGCACAGCGAATGGTCCTGTACTACATGGTCAACTACTATATCAAGTACATCGAACTTATCGATACCGTCTTCCTCGTGCTCAAGAAAAAGCCTCTCGGTGGGTCGCTCATTATGGCTCATGGCAATATACTCATCCAGTGCGTTTTCACGTCCACCTCTTCATGACCGATTGTACCACCACCAACTTCACGTTGCGATTCTGCCTACCTTTTCCGCCATGATGCACTTCTCAGCCTTCCTTCACGTCTTCCACCACGCTGCGACCGCCATATTATGCTTCACCCAACTGGAAGGAGCGACCTCCGTCGTGAGTCACCTCGCCGCAGTCTTCCTTTCTCGAGGATAGACTGAGCCCGGCTGACGTCTCGCAGCAATGGGTCGTGATCGGCCTCAACCTTACGGTGCACGTTATCATGTGTGAGGCTGCGCGGCGTCTGACCTGCGGGGCCATGCTGATGAGACGCAGATTACTACTATTACGCGACGGCTGGCGGGGCGAAGATCTGGGTTGGTCCAGTGGTCCTCTCTCCTCATTCCCCTCAAACGCGGGCCTTCGCCGGGGGCCAGATGTCCTGCGGTCGGGTCGAGAAACCGCTACATCATCAGGCTAGGCTCGACCTGGCCCATGGCTCTCATTGCTAATTGATTGCTCGTCTACTCAGTCACAGCGCTGACGCGCTGTTCGTTTGCAGTGGAAGAAATACCTGACCTCCCTTCAAATCTTCCAATTCGTCGTCGACCTTTTCATCACCTACTTTGCAAGCACGTGTCTTTTCTCCCACCGTCTGAGACACAACCAGTACCCTCAGTTCCCAATACCGTCTCGTCAGCCACTCCATCCCACCCAAAAAGCACCCTTCACCATACCCAACTGGGAACTGGTTGTGCGACTGATTCACCCGACTGACGTGGTTGGATAGGTTATGAGCACTTTGCGAAGGCTTATACGAGTTTGCCGGTTATTGATGATTGCGCGGGGTCAGAGGGGGCGGCGTTGTTTGGTTGTGGGCTTCTGACGAGTTATCTGTTCTTGTTCATTGCGTGAGTCTCCACTCCCCTTCCTCTCTCCTGGACCGACTCAAGCCTTGAGGGAGGGGCATGGCTGATCATCGGTATAGGTTTTATCGAGCGACGTATAAGAAGACGGGGTATGCCCACTCGCTGGAGTATGAGGATTATGGCTGATCAGGTGATGGGTGACTCAGTGTCGCGAGCAAATCTGCGAAGAGGGCCGGGGAGAAGGTGGCGAATGGGAGTGCGGGTACTAACGGGATCAAGAGCAAGGTTAGTTGACCCGTTTCTGGGGTGGAGTGCAAGGTGCTGATATTGAGCAGTGAGGACGAGAGATTTAGCGGATGGAGATACGAGACTTGGTATGGCAAGGGAAAGCGACAGTCGCGCGGGAGGATCGGAGCTGGGAGAGTATTTGTCAGGGTGGTGATGGGAGTGGGATATGGCAGGAGGCATCGCGAAGGTGTCAAGGGTGGAACGAGGAGGCAGGGGAAGCATAATTTCGTAAAAGATACCCTCATAGATTCGTTGGTCGAATCATGCAAGCTCGCGTCGCTTCGCATCGCATCGAGCTTCCTTCAGGGAGGGGGCCTTGGAATTCTGCATCACAAGGCGCCGGGAATGGGGAAATTAGATTTTCCTGCAGTGAAGTCACAACATGACGCACGGAGCTTGACGGATCGCAGTCTGCCACATTTCTCTTTGGCTCTGACTATGACATGGGTACTTGATCGTATCAAGATGCCATGATGTCTATCCGGAGCCCATCGGGTGGTCCAAACAGGGGGCTCGACGATCGAGTGTGTCAACGGCGGTAGAGGAGAATGATATTCGAAACTCCGATGAACTGAAGTGAATGATCGGTGACACGACGAATCGTAGGATATCCCGATTCGAGGTCCGTTACGACCGACCGGACAACGAACGAGTATCGGTCTCGCAGGTTGTCGGGTAAGTTCACGCAGCTTCACCAAATCCGGCTCGTCGTCTCCACCACCTTCGCTGGCGGAGCGCTACAGAAGACCGGTGGAGACCAGAAACGGGGAAAGAGAGGGTATCTGCAATCTTGATCACAGTCTCACGGTCCACCATCATCGGCCCGGATTCTACGCGCAGTGTCTGCATTGTGACGGGTGCGCGTTCGCAAATCATCCCTCGCTCGTCACACATTCGGAGGGTCGCGTCGGGACGAGTCTCGGGCCTTGAGTCGGGATGCGGGGCGGAGGTGGCATCAAGTATCACATCCTGTACCTTCCGTCTCCAACCCCAAGCATGAGTCTTGTTCATTTCAGATCCTATGCAATCCTACCCAAACCATCTATAAATGCACACCCCACCCTCCCTCCCCCTCCAATCAATTTCCCCCTAATCCACCCTCTCCCCCTTCTCACCCCTCCCCGGACTCCTCCCCGGACTCTTACTCCGTCCTTTCTGCACTCCCACCCCAGCAGCAAGTTGTGCATAACTCGGTGTCCCCGGCGTCTGACTACCTCCAGACAACGGCATCTTCTCGTCCACCCCTACCCCCACGCTGGACACTCCCCTCGCTCCTAGCATTGTGCCCTCCACTTCTACCGCGTCGGAGCATAGGAATGTCCACCATGCTATTGCGAGTGGGATCGTGGATGCGTGCCACAGGGAATGGGCGTCCATCATTCGGAAGAGAGGGGCGAAGTCGAGGAGCTCGAACGACATCGCCAGAGTGGTGAGTGCCACTAGGGCGATCGGCGTCGCTGCGTCCTTTGGTCGGGCTGTGGTGAGTGGGTTGTTTGGCGGGTAAGGGTATGGGAGTCCCAGGGAGTAGTTGCCGAGGTTGAATGAGGGGAGAGGGAGGTAGAAAGAAGCACTCCAAATGATCCAGAGTAGGTTATGTCCGATAGCCAAACAGAGGTTGAAAGCCGAATGATACCCGTACGGGAACGACCCGGGTGGGAAAGAGAGGAGGTAGGTGAAGTGCGCGAGGACGAGGCACGCGACGAGGCCTGCGATGGGGAATGCCAGGCGGGAGGTCCCGAGTGGGGTCTGTAGGGAGAAGATCCGGAGAAGGGAGTACAGGAGGGAGAAGGAGATCGTCAGGGTCGCGGCGAAGTAGTCGAGGCGCTCGGTCACGGAGGTGTCTGGCAAGCGAGCGTCAGCGAGCTGCACCCTGGGTTTGGAGATGTTGTGACGGCGTGAGACCACGAAGGAGTTTGTGATGACTGGAGATAGTGGTTCTGAACCCGAAGACGGTAGCTCAGAATCACAAGGCGGCCAAAAACCCCGTATCGACATTCCCCCCCCTCCCCTCCCCTTTCGTCCCTGCTTTCCCCCCACCCCCTCTCGTCCGCTGAAGCCAGAGAGACCCACTCACCCCTCGAATGAAACACCGTACTCCAAACCCAAGTATTCACCTGTACCCAACCCATAACCTCCAACCACCGCCTCAACTTATTCGCCAGTCGTACCCTTCGTCGAACTTCGGTGATCCCTCGGAGGTTGACATAGAGGTTCCCGATGGACATGAGGACGGAGAAAGGTTCTTGGAACGGTCCGAGGCGGTAGAAGGGCCATTTGCCGTAGACTGAGCGAGGCGAGCGGGCAGTCGCGTGCAAAGGGAAGGGAGCAGTCGGGGTGAAGGGGCAAGAAGGCGTTCACGAGGGAGGGAGAGACAGTCGATCAAGCAGTGGAGATAGGAGTAGGGTGACAAGGATGAACCATCGTCGTTGATGGCGTATCGAGTATTCGCAATAGCAGCCGGAGAGTCAGAAAGAGAGAAGACAACGTCAGCGTTATTCAAGTAGCGTAGGCCCCCTCCTCCCTCTTGGCCCCCTCCCCCTCTCCCCTCTCCCCTCTCCCCTCTCCCCTCCCCCCCTCGCTAGGCTCGCTCGGTCACTCGTACTCACACTGATGCCATCTCCCTCCCGCCCTTATGTTATCCGTAAAACTCTGACTACAATCATACCGACAATTCTCGACACAATCCCACCCGAACGCCCTGAGATAAAAGGGTATTGGCGGTTGTGAGGGGTCGCAGTAGGTGAGTTTGCAACCTCGGAGACAGTGTTGGTAGGTCGGGTTGCGGTCTCCAGAAGAGGCTAAGATTGGGGGGAGGAGGATGAAGGTCAGGAGGAGGAGTGGGGGAAGGAGGTGATGTGGCCGGAGGGGCATGTCGTTGTTGACAGTATCGCTAAGCGGACTTCTCGGAGCTGCGCTGTCAGTGAGGACGGTAAGCAGCGCCCAAAATCAGGGGTGTCGACGTCGGATCCCATTCTTCCCACACGCCTATCCAGCTAGCTCGCAGGCCTCTTGCCTCTTCACACAAGGTGCTCGAATCTCCATCACGTGTGCGCTCGTGGCAGATCCGTCGATACGTCTCTCTCTGAGCGTCTGCGACTTGTTCTCCTGAGGGTTTTTGGCACTATCACCTAGTTGGCACTGCTCAGTATAACGACCTAGAGCAGCAGAACTCCTTATTGTCATGCAGTGATCTTCCTATGGGTAAGTCAGGAGCTTGTCAATTCATACAGCTCATCTGTTATGACCATACCCAACCAACTATGATTTGGATCGAACTCCACGCCCAAGCAACCCTCATGTCCCGTGGACTATCAATGAGTGGAGTCGATTGTCGAACACATTCGCGGGTATGGTATGGCCATGACAATAGAAAAGCTAAAGACAGGTTGACACGGTCAACAATTGTCGAACACAAATTCCAAACGACTTGAATCTTACCAAGCTACAATGCAGAGAATGTGATTTCTAGGCTTTCGCCCAGAAATACAATTCCACCAACTATATACGGGTCAAATCCCCGACATGACACTCCTCCTGCGAGGCATATCTTCCCGCGAAAACCTCGTTGTGATTACGTAAGGTGCGTTACGTAATAGAGGGCGACACAGTGGCTTTCAAAGTCGTTGAAAGTTCAAAATCCCCCGAGTGGGATTCGAACCAGTGACCCTTGGCAAGATTTGGCAGAGGATATTGGATAGAAGGCTGAAGGCAATCAACGGCTCCTCGACGGCTTCCGGACTGTAGTATTGAACATTTACCTCTGCCACAGCCAAAAAAAATGCTCTCCCTTGAGGATCTAGGCATACTGTCAGACGTAAGGGGTGGAGGACAGAGATTTGGCAACCACAAGGAGAGTGACATGGATTCTCTGGCTTGTCTCTAGAGGTAGGGCAGTGACCCCGTGAGGACTGTAGTTGGATTGGAGGGACTAGCATCAAATGAACCCGAAGTAGTGATATCAACTACAGATTGACATAAGATCCAGAGCTGGAGAAGAACTCCGAGAAACTCGGCGACCTAGGCTTCTGAATCGGCAACTAAGTAGACTACTAAATGTGTTGCTGAATAAGCTAATAAAGGAGTCATAAACTAAGTCCGCAACTGAGTAGGCTATTGAACAGGATACTAAGTATATGCTTAAGTAGCCATTTGAGGATTGATAGGGAAAGAGGGTCCAGCGTCAAAGGTACTGTCCGGGACGTATGAGAACGTAGCCGAAGTAGGCACTGGTCGGGTAGCGCTATCGATGCAAAGACTAAGACAAGGGGGTACTACGAAATGACTTCAATGACTTCAATGACTTCAATCTCGAATCGCTGAGGCTATCCCTCAGCGATCTATACCTATATACTTCCATAGCTTTTGTGTTCCATGTCTTGTCTTCCAAACATCACGTCTCGATCTCTGCAGTGGCGCAAAAGGTGAATCTCGGCAATCTTGGGGTTCGGAACGCAATGAGGCCGCCGTTTTTGGGCGTCCTGTGATGTGCGACTCTCGGCGGTAGTTGGCGAAAACGTGGTTTTGCCGTCGTTGTTCGATATGCGATCGTGACAGGTATTTATTGGTGGCGTACTGTCAGAGATTGAGAGGAGGGGGAGGGCCGGGGGGAATGGGGGTTGCCACAGACTAAGACTGGAACACCGGGTGCCTCTGACTTGTCACTGGAGGTGTTGGGGCTGTGACCCAATGAGGTGGATTGAAACTGGAGTGGTGGTATCGAGAATCTCGATCACATAAAGCTGAGATAGGCCTTTGGCGGGTCAAGGCATGGGCAACGCCCTGAAGGAGCTGAGTGGCGACTTCTGAGTATAGTTTTTCTAGCGCTTGAGAGCAACTCCCATCTCTCCATCTCTCCATATCGCTCTCCTCTTCCTCTCTCGGATATCACAGGTTCCTTAGACCCCCAGAACCACCCTATGCCCAGAATGCAACGAGATCAACCCCCTAACCCCCTAACCCTCTGAGAGAGATGAATACTTAGGTCGTGAGAGTAATGAGGAGCCAGTCTAGGTACGTCTGCAGGGTCTCAGCGGAGCACATGGAGAAGAGAGGACGCATTACTTCCGTCAGACCGGAGGCTGCCCGCAAACCTCATAAGGGATGGACATTCAAACAATTTGAACGTCGACGTTTTCTAACGAATCTTAGTGCTTTCAGCCGACCTGGACCTATGGCGGATCCCAATACCTTCGCTTCGACCGTTGAAAAGCTCGACTCTCGACCTTCCCGCGATACCATCAAGCAGGCTTACGGGGAGGTTCTGCGATCTCTCCAGATCGTGGGCGGTGAACCTGACTTCCATGGCAAATTGGTATCGCTTCTGTGTTTGGCTCGACCGATGGACGTGAGTGGTGCTGTGACATACCAGAGTGACTGATCTTCTGACAACAGTTGGCCGTGGGAGGAAAATATGATGTCCGTCTCGTCCACGTGGCTATGGGGCCTGTGATGGTCCTTTGTACAAGGAGACGACCGTGCAGAGGTATGTGGATATGCACCCGCCGTCCCGCTCCGTCAGTCCAGCTGATGTACACGGCCAGGTTAATCGGACAATGGAGGAAGGAAGAAGGATCTATACGAGTCAGCTTTTCGTCTTCGGAGTATGGTCTAGTGAGCTGATGACGATTCAGCCGACTCCAAGCGTAACCGTGATCGGCCAGAAATGGGGACTGCCTGTTTCCCGGTCGGGTGATGCTCACAAGCTCCCTGTCTTGACGGATAAACCCCTACCTCCTCTCCCATCCCCGGAAGGCAACAACCTGCTGGTCGGACCTATCCTGTCGCTGCGTCGAACGACCGCAAAGCGACCTTCCCGCCGAGACAACGCAGAGAAGGTGCCACCGGGGACAGCATCACGTCCAGTCAAGTCCAACCCAGTCCGATCGATGGGATTGACCGACCCGACATCTCAGTTTATGCCGAAGTAAGCTTGAAGGAGGCAAAGGAGATTGGTGTCGAGGGGACAGGGAAGCGCAAGTCTAGCAGTGACATTCGCCGAAGGAAGGGAGGGAGCAAACGGGGCCGATCGAGTGGAACACCAGCAAGCCCGCCCTGACCCCGCACTCCGTGAATTGGACATGACAAGCACTACCACAAGCGTGACTTTCATCGTTCAAAACAAGCTTACCGGAGCGAAAAGGTTTAACGCGGACGCGAAACTGTCGCTTGCCGAGACCTTTGTGGTTCTGTTCAGCGGGTTCGAGGCCTTTGGAACATATCTGGGGGCGACGATCGTCAACCAGTACTACGTGAGGAGCGTCGTAGTGGACACCGACACGATTGCGATGGAAGTTGGGCGAGGCGAGCCTCAAAATGCAGACTCCGATCAGTATCACCGATTTCTTCTCCGAATCTGACCTGTACAAGCGGTTCTTGCATTCTTTTGCCGAGTTCGAAGAGGGGCAGAAACGACCTGGGCCGAAAGAATTCGACCAAGGTCTGAGCAGGCTCTGGGACATGGTAATCAGAGGACTCGAACTCCTGGCGGATAAACGGATGGATCAGCCACTTGACAAAATCGCTCCACTGAGCGAGGGAGACGTCACTTGGCGGAAGATATCCGAAGTCTCGTCAAGACTCGATCTTCAAGGAGAAGAGGGAATTCGGAATATGGCAATAAGTCCATCGATGAATAAAGGTGCGTCGGGATCACGAGTGGGGTAGGAGCTTGGGCCGGAAGGGGAGGGGAAGAGGTAGGTGAAGATGGATTGGCGGGGGAGAGGAGGCGAGGTAGTGATGGGGGAAGTGTAGATTCGGGACATGAGGAAATTCCTAGGCATCCCGAGGAGAAGAGGAGATGATATGAAACGGTTAAAGCGGATTCGTTTTCCTGTGGGGGGACCTGCGGGGGACGCGGGAACAGACAGCAAGAGCTCCTCAACCAGATTCAAAGTCAACACAGAGCCAAGGAAATAAAAAAAAAACAGCAGACCAAATCCTCCGCTCTCGCAAGCTGACAAAGTAGGGAACCGAGGCTGGGTCATCAAATTGAGCTAACATTTTGAAAAGATGTTCCACTGTTGCAGAACAGCCCGGTATTGACTATCCTCTCCAGCGTGCACAGTCCCTGTCTTCTGGGTCAACGACAGTGGTGGACCAGCAATACTGTCACGGTGCTACCGTCGACCAGCAAATAGGCCCGACGCTCAGCTCCTAGAATCGGCGACGGTCGTCTGAGCTTCGGCAAAGTTGGGCTACCGTGGTCGAACTTAGCTGGAATAACTCGAGGACACGCGTGGGTGTAGCCGAGTTAAGTGCCGGTCGAGTAGCGTGGGCTCGAGATGCAGAGGCTATGAGTAGGCTAGGTAACTATAGTGACTTTTTACTTTAATCTCGAATCGCTGGTTCTCCTCGACTCGACTCTCAAGTCCATCACTTTTATACATCGTCTTCCAGGCCGATCTTCGGTCCTTCTCGTTTCGAGTTCAATGGTGTTTCGTCGTCGGCGAGGGGAAGCGTAGCGAGGACAATAGAGGCGAGCAGAGACAATAGCCGTTGGAATACTGACAGTGATAGCCTCGTTTCGTAGTACAATGAACAAGGTTGCACCCCGTTTCAGAGTACAATGCCGGAGATAAGCACTGGTTGCTTATTGTCGGCGATGTTCGTCGATACCATCCGAGCTTCAATTCACGATCGTGACACCACACCTCTCGTCCTAGTCCTAAGTCTGTCGAATATCACGCAGTCGGTGATATGAAGAAGTGATAGATTTGTTTGAGTAGATCGCTGGTTGGACTCAGTTGACGTAGAAGCGATGAGTCCAACACAGGTGTCGAGATGGACTATGTATGCGAGGTACGGATTTATGGAATTACGAATTAAAGAGGCAGTGTGGCGATTCGAGAGTGTTTATGCTTCGATATTCATCAGATTATACTCTATCCATCAAATACCGATGTAAGAATCAGATGTTCATGTTCCCACTGATGTTCGACATCTATCATCCCCTTCATATGTTAATCAGCTCATCATCCCTCCTCAGATCACGCCTGACATGCGGGCAGCTTTGTTCTACCAGGAGACAGATCTTCACACCCCCTATCCCACCACTTACAACGAAGCAGCTTACTTGTCTTGTCGGGGACTTGACTCCTATATAGTTGGACTTGACTCCCTATATAGTTGGAGGAATATTCCGGGATCGGGACTTCCTATTGATGCATTTTAGCTTTGCGGTTAGTGTGACCATCTACGCCTTTCCGTACATGACAATATAGGAAGTCCCCCAAGTTAAGCTGAAGGCTCCCATCAATCTCATATCCCCCAGAACACTGTCTCTGGTATGTATGGTGTCCCATCTCTCGAGAGCGAGGCAGTTGACAACATGCCCCTGCCCACATCCCAATGGGACATCTCTGGTCTTGGCTCCATTGAGGGACATACACAACAAGCCGATGCACCTCTGGCCAGTGACCTAGCTCTTTGTGGCGCCTCATATCCCAGTGAGATCAATTCAAACTTTCAAAGACAAGAGTCCATTAAGGCCCCATGGGAAATTATTTCTCGTCAAAAGTTGTGTTGGTGCTCTGCAGTCCGGATATTGCGTCTCTCCCTGTCACGATCGTGAATCGAAGCTCGGAGGGTCATCCGGCGGAGGGCCCCTCCCACGGATGCGGTAGAGCTCGTCCCTTCAGGGCGTCATCCAGGTCCCGCCATAACATCGCCGAACACCGCCATAATCTCGCCGAAGATCGCCGCCATCACCGAAGATAGGCCTGGAAGACGGTGTATAAAAGGGATGGACTTGAGAGTCGGGGAGAACCAGCGATTCGAGATTGTAAAAGTCACTATCGTTACCTAACCTACTCATAGCCTCTGCATCTCTAGCCCACGCTACTCGACCGGCACTTAACTCGGCTACACCCACGCGTGTCCTCGAGTTATTCCAGCGACCTCGGTAGTCCAACTTTGCCGAAGCTCAGACGACCGTCGCCGATTCTAGGAGCTGAGCGTCGGGCCTATATGCTGGTCGACGTAGCACCGTGATACTCCCGGTTGCGACAGGTTTGAGCATGCTTGAGATCATCTTTGAGGCGACGGAGAAGTCGGGCGCGTTGGTGCTGTGGGTGCTGGTCGTGGGTGGCGCATGCTCAACATACTAGAATCTGACACATTATAGATCCTGGTCGGGCTGGTACCGTTCAAACTCTCATGCTTTCGGTCGGTCCAATCATGTTCTCACGCGATTCTCGCTAATCTCACTCAGAACTGTCGGTCCTTCTACGCCGTCAGCCGCGACGGGGGACTCCCAGACCGCCCGTTTCTTCGAAAGGATCAACCAGCACGCCCCAGCCCCCGTCAACGCAGTTTGGCTCAACATCTGCCTCTGCGGCGTTCTTGGTCTCCCGGTTTTCGCCGGTGATACGGACCCTTCTATCTCGGCCATGGGATCTTGGGCCTTGCCGGTGCAGGAGGAAAACAATTATTTCCGGCAAAGCTATAGTTTATAGGTCTGCACTTCCTTCCATACAAATCCGGAAGTCAAACAACCGTAAGGCTCGAGCCTGATCAAGACATTTTCCCTAAGTTCACGCCAATAATTAGAAATTCAGGGCTTCCGCGTACAACAATGCCATCCTATCATGTCCCTCATGAGACCAAAAAGCCAATCAAAGGAGTCCCCCAATTATCCCTAATCACTTCTTGGACACAGACTTGAAGAGGAGTCTCTGTGAAAGGTGAACACGGGCAAGCCCCTGTTCCAACCCCTGAAGGGGTTCTCAAATCCTCACTATTCTCTAGACGTCTCAGCTCCTGACTGAATCCTACCACAGGGTGAGGCTTCAATGGAGCTGAGTTTTATCAGGGTGACGTGGCCAAAAGCCATATATAGACCTGTTTGGATTTCTGAGTGGCCTCCAACATCAATCACACTAACTGGGAATTACTGTGATCTCTTGACAATGACTTTGTTTCCAGGTCTCATCTCACTCCTGCTTTCTATCACCTTTTCGGTCAGCACCCTCATTGGGGCCCAAGCTCTTCCTAACGGATCAGAAACTTCTTTGGGCAGTGTTGATCTCCTTTGGGGAGACTGGACACATGTTCAGAGCGTTGATATGGTTGATGGGGCATACGGATCTTTTGGCTACAACACTTCAAAAGCACACATGGTTGCTGTATACGCACTTGCAATGAACGGCCCCAACCCAGAGAAGGTCTTTGAATTGGTAGCATACGAGCATGTGGGGAAATGGAAAGGGAGTCCCAGCAAGGCTAACAGCCTGAGCATTGGGGAGGCTACTTCATCAAGCACTATGATGGTACCCTTTGCATCCAGGCCCTTTGTGTATCATTGCTGACATGTTGCTGCAGTGCACAATCACTGCAAGTTCAGCAGTGCAGGATGGCTATGTGGTGACGGTAACTCACAATACTCCTTGGATCCACACGACCAAAGCTGTGCCCTTTGAAGCCTACTGTAGCACAAAGGGGTGATGTCAGGAGGTTGAGAGGGATTGCCAATGATACCCTGAGGGTGTCAATCGAGATGCAAGTATCGTTCTGGAAGTCATGGATTCTCCTGCCTTCAGCATGATACAGCCTAGCGCAGTGCACAAGACAGACTACTTGACCATGAACGATTCCTATTACATGAAGGTAGTGGACCAAAATCCCTGATTTCCCGGAACCAAGATGAGACTGCCAGGGGCGTTCAATGGGCTCCAGTCCAGAGAAGGTATTTGAGCTGGTGGCGTCACGCCGACGCGTCCGAACCGAGTTTCTCATTCGGGCCTTCTCCACGCCTACAGCTCGCCTCGAACCTCGGTGAGGGAGTTCATTCTAGTCGTCTCACAATCAAGTTGTCCAGGCAACAGCATCGAGAGAACAATCCTGCCACTCAACGCATGCCCTTCAAATGGTGGAATTGCTTCACGGAAGCGACATACTCGGTAGGGCCGATTTGGAACCGCTCGGCATTCCAAAGCTATCTTGGTATTGCGAACATCTAGCTCTGGGTTATGGGAAATTGTGCTAGGACGCGTTCAGAAATCTTGAGGGGTGCCAACTCGCTCAGAGGCGTACCATGAAAGCGGTGATCTGATGTTGGTCCAGCAGTCATTCCTTGGTGGCATGTTTGGAAATCATACCATACTCACACAATCGGGTCAGTGCTGGATTTAGTTGAGCACTGCGCCAGCAGACTGATGGCCGTTTTATGAAGGTTCCTCCCAAGAAGCTGTGGGGCCGTACCCGCGTCATGAAGTAATTGCCCTGACAAGACTGCCATCGCAATTGGTTGTGAGGTTGCTTCTAAGACTCTGGATGGACATGACAATGTCCTTGCTGCCATGATGAGAGTCACGAGAAATTTTCAGTGAAGGGGATTGTACTGGAGGCAACTGTGACTTGCCCGCCAAGAAGGAGTGACATGCAATGGACTACTTACTGCAGGGCAGAGATCTAACTCTTCATTGTCCTGAACCGACAGGCATTCCCTAATCCATTTGCTTCCCTTGAATCATAGTCATAACAATCAGAGACAATGAGGAAAGCAAGCGTTTACTATGACTTGGATCACAAACGACACAAGTAGCAACTGGACTGGCAATGTGGTTGGACTGCGGGCTTGGAAGGGAGCCGGCAAGTTTAGATGGTCAGGATCAGCCTGTCATGAAAGCATCAGCGACTCAAAACCTTCCACCAAACCTCAGCGGCAATATCCCAATCAGCAGTCTCAGCGGCAAATATAAGGCATGTCTCCCGGTGGCACTTCAGGCTCCCCCTCGTTGGGTCACAGGCGCAACCGTCCAACAAGCCAGAGACTTTCTGTGTCATCATTTCATCGGTGGCAAAACTTCAGTCCAGCTCCGTACCAATTGTGGTAACCTCCCGGGATGGTATCCTTGACACAGTCATTTGATTCCCCTTAGAGAGAGGATAGGTGGGGAGTAACTCATCGATAAAGTTGATCCTTGGGGACAGGATTCAAGAACCCGTTGGGGTGTAGAGTATGTAATCAGCGAAGTGGCTGAACCAATGTATGCTCTAGCGAGCTCGTTGTACAAGCAAACAAGGGGGTAGTAATCGATTGTCGTACTAAAATTTAGGTTGCCGAGCTGGATGGTTTGGGCTATCAAGGGCAGGGATTATTGGTTGTGGACCACTCGTATCATTCTTCCGGCTCAAATTTCGTCCCATCCTACTTTATCAACGAGACCCCACCTATCGACTGCGGAGGATACACTCAGGCCGAGTTCGACCTTACACAGGCAGAATCTCCGAGAGCCCTCACTTTGCATTCTTCCCGCTCTTTGCATCCATCACCCCCGCGATTGATTGCCAGAGACTGTAGACCGCGGTCTTGTTTCGATAGATATCGTACCCGTCCAACCCACTCGGATCGGAGCTTGGGTAGACCGTGGTATCCTGAGACACCGTGTCAGCTTCGTTGATCGCACGGAGGTAAGACGGCACGGACATGAACATCGATGTCCTGGGGACCGAGTTGCCATGGCATGATCCCGCCTAGACCACCTGATTCGGCGAGGTGGACCCAATCGGGGAGGATGCTACATCGAAATCGGGTCAGCACGAGGCGTGAAGGTGTAGGGGTATACACTCACCTCGTTTGGTTGTCGTAACCGGTAACGCCGAACTCTTCCATGACGACGGGCTTCCTGATGTTGTGCCTGTTCAAAGTTCCCACTTGTCAATCTGACACTCTCGCGCTCTCTCCGAGAGATGAACGTACATCGAATCGATATGCTGCTGGATGTAATCGAGTCCCCATTGTTGCACAGGCCCCTCGGCCCACTGTTGAGGGTACAAGTGGAACGTCCCGAAATCAATCGTGTCGATCGCGAGATCCGTCCCGAAGTCCTCGCCGCTCCCGCCATCGTATATGTTATCGGTGCTGTTACGCCAATTGTAGTACCCCTCGTCACTGTGCCCGATCAGCCAAATCGTTGGGAAAAGGTAAACTCGACGAAACCCCACCCGATATCAACCATGTGCTGAGAGTCCAGCGACTTGATGTACGCCGACCGATCCTTCACCCACTTTGTGATCTCCGCCGCCGAGGCATTCGGTGCCGCCACTCCCGGATAACTGTTGACCAGCGGTTCGTTGGCCAACTCCCAAGAGAAGATTGCCGAGGAGTTTCGATAACGCATGACGATCTCCCGTGTGTAGGCTTCGTAGAGGTCGATGATGGGTCGATAGGTGTAGAAATCGGTGTGTTCGGTCTCGTTCATGTAGGTCGCGTTGGTTGTCTCGATGATGTAGTCGTCCATCCCACCGTAGTCGACCCAATTGTTGGCGAGCGTGAGGATGCTGGGGGTGGTTCAGAGGGTGGGTACGAGGATGAGGATGAGGATGAGAGGAAGCGCTCACAGTTTCATACCGTATTTTTCGGCGTATTCGACCGTCTTGTCGAGTCGCTGGAGACCGGACGGGCCGTAGTTTAGGCTGAGCAGACCGTCATCGAAGAGTACCTCATAGCGCTTTAACGCGACTCACAAGCAAGTCCCGTTCACCCAGTACTGTCATGCGCCGTGATCAGCCAACCAACTGTTCACGTACTGACTGCGCGAAACGCAACTGACCTGATAGTATGTCAGGTTGGTCGTCGGGACCTCATCGATGACCTGCGAGAACGCCCATGTCCTGATCACCTTCACCCCAAGATCCTTCAACTGATCAAACACCGAGGTGTACTGGGAGTCATACACCAGCTGGGAGAGCCAATAGACGTTGGCGCCGTTGAAGTAAAACGGGTAACCATCGAGCCAGAACTGTGTACCCTTGGTCGTGGGATAGCCCGGCGGGAGATGGGCTGATGGGTTGCTGGCTCTGCGGTCGATCTCAGCGGATCTGGTGCAAGGGACGGATATCGCGTGGGAGAAGGGAAGGAGCAGGCTCGCGAGGAAGGGAAGGTGGAGCTTCATCGTGATCAGGATGTCGGCAGGTCAAAAAGCTTCTCGAGGGGATCAGGATGTTCGGGTCACGTCACAGAGAGGGATTAAGTATTCCATCACCGTCTCGGGCGAAACCCAACTCTGACGTCAGAGAAAAGACGGGCTAGTGGGAGTCAATCTCGCCGAACTTCCTCCCCATCTGGCCCTCACATCATGCTAGAATGACCCGGCGGCTATGGGGGAATCGGGGACTCCGAAGCACGTTGACCTATCCTCCGTGAACTTCAATCTCGGGTGCCGAGTCCCTTCTCTAACCGAAATCATCTAGACGGCAATGAACGGAGAGGGAAACGGGGAATCACGGTAAGAGGAGGGATGACACGCGAGACCGTGCCTGATTCTAGCGGCAGCTGACTTTTACCTGCGCGAGATCCACCGCGAATCGCTTTGAGAAGGAGGTTTGTTCACGGGAGGTGCGAGAAAGTAGATTCGACACCGACGCACAATGATCACCTGTCGGCGATCTACCCCCGATGTACGATTGTAGGTATTCTCTTCCCTTGGTCTCGGGTATGATCACTGACAGGTGATTTCCAGACGAACGAGTTCAGTCAGTCGTCTCTACGGTGTCAACATGCAGGCTGATAGGACCTTGGACCCAATTGATAGGTAGCTGTCCGCTTCCAGCCCAAATCTTCCCAGTTCCTCCCGCAACTACTCTCAAAGTGACTCAAAACCCAAACGTCACCGCATTCGTCCAATCGCACGTCGAACCCAGTACGGATACTTCGGTACTATTCTTGATCTACGACATCATACCTTGGAAAGTCATGCTGGATTCGGTATTGCGGATGATTAGGCGGACGACCAGCCATTACCGCAACGAGTCTCTTCTGGCTGGCTCGCGGTCTTCCCAAGAGTGCAAATCATCAAGAGTGGCGAGATCGCAAGGCGGCCGAGGTGGCCGAGCTTTATCCAGTAATTTCATCTTATACTCTTAATTTCGACAAACTCTCGATCCCCATCTACATTTCCAAGATGACCGCCGCGATACTCGTCCTCGGCATCTGGAAGAACGGCTGTCCATCCGATAACTGGGTGACGTTCCCAAACAACACCTCCTTGACCGTCCCACTGTAATTTGCCAACGTGAACGCTCCGACCCAACCCGCTCCGGCGTCGTTGGGACCGTAGTTTTGGTTCACGGCCATCACGAGCACATCGGTCTTGCCCGTACCGTTGGCGTTATGGATCGTCCACGAGGCGAGATCGTAACCGTTTATGCCAGGGTAGGACAGGTTGGAGAAGATCTCTTGGCGGGTGTCGTAATGGTCGATCAGGAAGCGGGTTTGGCCATACAGGAGTGCTGCGGTGGATGACGCGTTCTGCGGAATAGGGAACAGTATCAGCTCTTGTTCACACGCCGTGAAGAGAGGCCTCACGTTGAGAAGATCCATCGAGCTGTACTGGGAGTTCCAAGCGGCCTGCCCCATACCACCATGGTTGAACGAAAGGATCGGGGTGACCGCCTCCCCCTCCGTTCCGGTGGGTACGCGATACCAAAACTCCTGCCCTCCATCGTTGAAACTCTGAGGAACGATCCAAATCGGTTTCGTCCTCCAACCCCCAGCCAGCCTCGCCCTGTTCCTACCACTCTCGATCCTTGTGGAAATATCGTAGAAAGTCCCATTACAGTTGTCGCATCCCCCGTCCCCGTAGTTCTCGTTCACGAGCGTATTGTACGGCTTTGACCACCGACCATTCACCGCGATCGGGTAGGGGTCCACCATGAGTACGTCCGCGCCGTTCAGTCCATAGTCGGTGAAGAAGTAATTCTCGCAGTTGAGCACGAGCGAGACGGGGTGGTATGCATCGGTCTCGTAGATCTTCACGTAGGCGAGTTGGGTCGAGTTGAGGTCGTAGTCCGCTCCATCGGGTTCGTCGCCGGTATACCATATCAGGATGTTGGATCGGTTCTTGAGGTAATCGACTTGATATTCGACCGAGGAGAGGTTGAGGAAGCTGTTCCGCATATCATACTGCACGTACAGACCGAGCGACTCGGCGGTATCGAGGTACTCCTCGAATTGGGCGGTCGCCTCGGCGTCAAATGTGTAGGGCATGAAGCCACCGGGAGGGACTGGGTGGACAAAGTTGAAACCGAGAGATTTGGCAAGGTGGAGTCGGGACAGGGTGTCGTTCACCGGCTGAGGAAGTCAGCTCTCGCTTCGCCTGATATCACTGGGACTAGCCACTCACGTCAGTTCCGTAGCCAGGACCGTAGATGGTCGGGTCGGACGTGCTGTTGTAGCTCTACAAAGCTTAGCATATCTTTGCCTCGGATGAACAAAGACTCACGTCGTAGAAGCCAAACGGAATGATCTTTTCCCAATTCTTCGTCCCCGAAGTCTCATTCCTCACAATCAAAGCTCCACTCGTCCGATCCACCTTGACGGTGTTCCCACCATATGGGTTAGGAGGGAGGTAAGCGAGGGTCGAATTTGCGTAGAAGGTCTGTCCGTTGATGGTCCCCTTGCAGGTCAGGTTGTAATTGGTCTTTTGCTCCTTGAGAGAGGTCGTGTTGAAAGGGAGGAGCGTGCCCAGTTGATCGATTTTGGCAGATCCGGACGTGAGGAGTTTGCCGCCGTCGACGTATACATCGACCCTTAATTCGCCGCTGTTCGCTCCGTGGTCTGTCCGAATCAGCTACGCCCCGGACAATCCCGATCGAGCACTCACATGCTTGTCCGACGTCGTAGGTGACGTTGGTGTCGACGAGGATGCTCGGCGGGTCATTCTTATCGTCTCCCGAGATATACAACGAGCTGGCCGTGACACATCGGAAGTCGAGCAATGGCTGATCCGAAGACTTGGGGTATTCGAAGAGGGACCCCTCCGGTCGAGAGTCCGGAATGGGTGCTCCGACCTGGTAGTATTTCCCACACCATTTCCCAAAAGTCGTCGTCTGAGCCAACGAGCTTGAGGTGAATAACGCAAGACCAAAGAGGCGCAACATGATGAGTGAAGACAGGTGGACAGAGGGTTCAGACGAGATTTTTTCGGTAACCGTTCTATAACGGGGTCGTCCCGTTCTCGGCGTGCTCGGCGTCGGTCGTTCCTGCATCTCGTACCTTCTCCAATCAAGGCTAGCCGGGAATGGGCTATCGCTGCGTAAGCCGGACCCGTCAGATATAAAAAGCGGGCAAAGGAGGAACACGCGGCGAGTTTCCCGACCTTTCGGCCGTCGCCGCCGGAGGATCCCGGAACGCTGCGGCCACCTGGCCTTTTGAAGGTGGCAGCATTGCTTGTCATTAAAGAGGTAGGCACGTTTGGGTAGAGAGGAGTGTGCCAGATAGCCATTATATCACCAAGTCATTTACAACATATTGCCCCTCCAACGCTTCAGACTCCCCATATTAGTAGAAAGTCTGCTTCCGGCCGTGGTTCTTGTTGTGCTTGTCATAGCCAACGGGTAGTGAGAAGTTTTTGGGTGGAGATGTTGACATGGCCCTGAGTTGTATCAAAGCCATATCCATCCCATATCCATGCCGTGTTCTCCAAGAGGTGAGTCCAGTTGCTCCTTAGACCCGTCGGCCCATGAAGTTCGCGTTGATGATTCAACCTCAACCTATACCCCACCCCGGCCGATCATCCTCTTCCACTGGCTCGGGAGGGACTTCAACGAGCAAGCGATCTTGGAGAACAGAGGGAGGGAGCGTGGAATTACGGACAAGGCAAAGATCATAAGGAAGCCGACCCGGCGGACATGATGGATTGGATGATGAGCCCGGAAGCAGACCCGTCCCGGCTGAACAGACTTTTTTGTCTCTTTGTCGCACCCGTCGCGACACGCGAAATAGGTAAGACAACTCCCTCAACTCCGTCCCATGAGCTAGCCAGTAGAGTAGTAGACCACGCTGGTGAATAGGTGGGGCTTGTGCTTTCCTCCACCGAGATATGAGGACTGGGTCATGAAAAGTTGCACGAAGTACTGTAGTTGGTCAGGGTCTAAGCGGAGGGCTTGATAGTGATCTTGACCCCCAAGGTCAAAGAGGGAGATGGGGCGGCCGAATGGTCACACGCGGTCACCAGTCAGCGACATATAATTCATGCTTCGCTACTCTGCCAGCGAACTGTAATTCATCCCCGACTACTCTGTTCCATCGGCCAGTCTTTATTCCATTCGGGTTGAACTCGCCGCCTACTAAGCCTTGTAGGTGGAAGTGACGTTCAAAGACTTGCCGAGATCCAGCGCGGCCGCAACGTTGAAGGCGAGATCGGGCGAATTCTGGACACCCCTGAAGAGCTCATGTCCTGGACCCTATCATGAGGCTTCAATTTATTGTCGAGGTTTGGAAAAAGAACCTACCCATGCGTAGACCGGGACGTCGACCTAGATGGTCATGATCAGCAGGTACCGTGGAGACGGTACTCAGACCCACCAAGGAGTGTACACCCTGAGCCTCCCCAACATCGAGGTTACCGGTCATCACGAAGCCCCTCGGACTGTCGGCAGGATTGAAGAAATAGCCCGACGAGCTCGAGTTGGAGACCGCAGGAACACGCTCGTGGTCCTGAGGGACCTCGAAGCTCTGTCTGTTGTCGGGTATGGCGGCCCAGCCGTTGGCAAGCGTGTACCGAGGGTCCCAGGTGACCGGGAAACCATCGCCTTGTGGCGAGGTGAAAATCGTCTGGTTGTTCGGGGCGACATCGGATGGGACGGTGTAGGCGGACAGACCGGAGTTGACGTAAACGCCGATGGCGGCGCGCTTCTCCCGATCAGTCTTCGCCTGGTCCAGATATTCTAACGTGAATCAGCTTTGGGTATTTATACTTCTGGAGAGCGAGGACGTACTGGTGTCGGCCGAGCCGAAAACATCGAAGCCCTGACCATGATCGGCGGTGACTACGACGAGTGTCTCCTCGAGCTCACCGATCTCCTCCAGATGAGTCATGACGGCGCGCAGCGTATCATCGAGCTCCAGGAGATCGCCCAGTGCACGGTCAGTGTCGAGCACGTGCATCTCCTTGTCGATGAGCTAAATAGAATCCACTGAGCTTTATCGCGAACTAATTCTGGGTGGACGTACTGCGGCCTCAGACATGAGCATGAATCCGGTATCCCGCGCTTGTGCTCGGGTGTGGAGGATATCGATGGCTTTCAAGGTCATCTCCTTGAGTCCCGGCTGGTCATACGCTCCACGGCCACCGCGCGGTCTTATTGCCAAGTCCAGGGCATTCGTGTAAACGTTCTGGTCGAGCCAGGTGGAGATGTTACCTTGGGTGAAAAGACCGAGAGCTCGTTGCGCGTTGTCGAATGCCTGAAGCTGGGTGTTGTTGTATCCCACCTGGTAGCCAAAGGATGCCCATCGCTCAAACTGTGAGACATTGCCGTTCGTTGGCCCTGCCAGGAAGTTCTCGGCCCCACCGCCTGAAACGCCGCCTTGAGCTTTCACGCCATTTCCGTGGATGGTTCTCACTCACCGAAGAGGAGGTCCACACCCTGCCACGGGAACCAGGAGTAGTTGCCGGATACACCGTTAAGGTACTGCTCGATGATGGCGGTATACTGAGAGCGTTGACGCTGCGATAGATGCCGTTAGCTCTCGTCCTCGATGACGGATAAGATGCCAAGCTGACGGTGTGCGTGCAGACCGCGGCAGGGGTCGCATCTGCAATGTATGCCTTTGAGACGATACCGACCTGTCCACCGGTGATGCGGCGGAACATCTCGAAAATGGTCTCGACCTACGAAGCACCCTCAGCTCGAGGGAGAAGTCAAACACATCATGCTGACTTTGGGGTCACCAAAAGCCTTTCCAGAAGAGCTGCATTAAGGATCGACAACGATGAGTGAAACTCAAGGTAGACGGGTGGAAGGACGCTTACTCCTGAATTGATGTGTATGCCGTCAGCTGGATCTTGGGATTTCAAACAGAAACACTTACAGTGTAAGCGTTCAGAGCGTTCACAGTCGACTTCTTCCCTGAGAATAGGGCAGTGGCAGAGTTGGCTGAATCCGTGATGAAAGAGTCCAGCCTATGTACGGAAAGGCGTCAGCGAGTGCTACCATCCCCGCACTCATCCGTTCTACGTCTCCTATGTCTCCTCTGCAGAAGAAATCAGACATACGAGTGAGTCATTTGACTTCCGTAAGCAGGCCTGTTTGGATCGCCGGTAAGCCTGCGGGAAAAAACACCGCACCGGACCGCTCACGCTTCGTCCATTTTCATCCTGTTGAGATCCGCTCCGTTAGCAGAGTACACGGACGCGAGGAGGTCAACTACTCACTTGGACTGGTATTTGCCGTTGATCGTCTTGTGCGCCAAGAGTCGGGCCGCAGATATCATCGAGGTCGCCATGCCATCTCCTGCCGTTCCCGTCTTGAGCACCGTCCGCGAAGAAATAGCGGGAACCATGTCACTCACCGATGAAGTAGATGACGTTTTTGGCCTTCTTGCAATCAGCGAGAGGCAACACCTCCCAAACAGCCGTCGTGCTCATCCCGTTATTGTACGTGAGGTTAAGATGGTATTTGCCAGGGTTGTGCAGCTGGACGTTCCGGTATGACTTCGCCAGGACGTTGACCGGGATCTTCGCGCGTGCATCCTCGCCGAACAGGTCCTCGTAGTAAGTGAAGTTATAAGACTCCACTGCGATCCGCTGTCAGACGTACAAAAGGAAGCGAGACCTGGAATTGGACTTGCCAGAGGGGTCAGAGATCCCAAAGAACTCGGTGATCTCCATGAGAGACCCACCCTCACCACCAATGGTGAGGGAGAAGCTGGGGCTTGGCACTCCGTCGGCATAAGCCTCTGTACCATTCACCGGTGCTTGAACCTCGATGCGGATGTCGAAGGTCTCTGTTCATCGTGAGCGCCAATTCACCGTTTGCTTCATCGGGATACCCACGGCCGGCGATGAAGTCGGTCTGATCCTATAATGACTGATCAAACGGTTTGTCTAGCTTGATGGGATTGAGATCCAAGCTCACAGGGGGGAAAACACAGCCAAGCTTAGGGCAAGCCGCCGTCCTTCGGAAGGTCTGAGCGAGTGTCGGTGTTGAGCTGACGAGGAACGCCAACAGTACGAGGAGGCCGTTGGCGCCCATCGCTCTTGATTGTTGTCTTGGGTTTCGTTCAAAAGGGAGAAGAGTACAAATGACACGGCGATGTGCAGGTCCCCCATTTTGGCAGATGTCAAGTAGGCACGTACGGGTTCCCACCTTTCGCGTCGTGGGCTCTAAAGCAGGCACGTTTGTGTATGAACAAAACTCTTGGCGGGGTCGTAATGGGCAAGCACGTTCGTTATTCGGACAGCTCCGCTGATGGCTCTCCCACGGTGTCCTCAAAGTGCCTCATTTCACAAAATGAAAACGTTCCGCTCTGCATCTACACCGCTGCTTCTCGCCGAAGTGTCTTCTAGAGACGACACAGGAGATCACGGATATATCTTCGGTCCGCCTGCACCCCTCCCATTTTGTCGCAGCGCTCCCTCAAACGTCGTCTCGTCGAGACCGTCCGAAACTATTGGGACCTCGGCTTCATCTCGTTTGGGGGACCTGGAGTCCATGTTGTGATTTTGAGGAAGAGATTTGTCGGGAAATTGCAATGGCTCGATGCGACAACTTCGCAGGACCTGTTCACGCTAGGTGCATCACCTCAAGATCTGGCCAAGCCCCTCAGCCGGGGCAGGGCCGTCGGGGGGAGATGTTATCGCAGTCTCTCTTTCAGGGCTGACTATGAATCCAAGTCTCGCTGACAAATATCTTCATTTTCAAAGGCAACGCCGGTCCAGGTCCCGCATCCACACAGCTCGCTTTCTCGATCGCGGTGATGAGAAATGGTACGATTGCAGGTCTTCTCGAGTCTTTCCATCTGGTCGTACGCCTACATCCTGATCTGTTTCCCACCCTGGTTGACGGGTCGGGTTTGTGGATGCAGACTGCCTGGGGCAGCCGCAATGGCTGGTCTTGGTGCTGAGATCCTGTTCATCCCATGATTACTTCCACCGGCCTTTCTCGTTCTCCTAACTGGCCTCAACACCGCAGCAGTGGGCTTGGTAGCGGTCGCGGCCTACCAGCTCAACACAAACGCGGTGACAGATGTTGTCACGAGGCTGGTCGTCACTGGAAGTGTCGCGTTTGGGATTACCTACCATGCACCATGGGTAGGCGCCACTGTTCTTTCGAATTATTGGGTTGGTCGGTGAGGCAAGCGTTACCCCGTTCTGGTAGTCATCGGGGGGCTGTCCACTCTGAGCTACAAGTATCGAAATATCCTTTCGAGTGCTGTCAAACGAGGGACACATGTTGACCGACAAAGACGCGGTTTCCTGCAGATCCAATCTCTTTTGATGCAGCATTCCAAGAATGTGACATGGCGGCATACTGTCAATTAATAGAAGGAAAACGTGACGCTGAGTGTCAGCGGCTCCGTGACAAGGAGCGGGATTTCTTCCATTCGTCTGTCATGTGTCCAGACCGAGCCGCATATCCAGTGGTCTCACATCTTCATCGGACCAGTTCTGCCTCTGGACATGTACCGTTCTGAGCGGATTTGCCCATGTCTCCGGTTTACAGCATATTCCCATAGAAACAGACGACATCCTTTGCTTTCTCGCTCCCGTTACCTTGGCCGTGATCGAACTACTTCCTTGTAAGGCTGCTTCTCCCTCCTTTGACATTCACGTCCAACCCAGGTCGACCACTAATACCTCGAAGCCAACCCAGCCTCCTTATCCCTCCTCGCCCTCTCCCTCGCCGCCCTTGCCAGATCGAAACTCTTCTGTTTCGGGTTCGGACTCTCGAAGACTGAGTCCATGTCCTCGAGCGAGAGTTGCTTGGTTTCGACTACGACGAGGTAGATTACGACGATGCCGACGACGTCCCAGGCGAAGAAGACGAGGTAGGCTGGGGGCGTCAGCGCGGTACCAGCCAAGCGAGGGGAAGGACGTGAGAGGAGAATAGGAGCGAATGCGAACTTGTTGGCGAATGGGAACGTAGGTCTAGGTTGGAAATGGACGACTCACTCTTCCAGCTTAGAGCTTGGAGTGCGGAAGGCAGACCGAAAGTATTGATGAGCGAGACCGAGTTCGTGACGATGCCCTGAAGAGCGAGTCCCTTTGCGCGGTTCTCGAAAGACAGGACCTCAGCGGGATAGAGCGCCTGCAACGGCGTCCATCCGAAAGAGAAGAACACCATGAACAGGACTATCACACCATGAGTACCGACCTCAAAGGAGAGAGGGGGTCACGCACAGATGAAGCTGATCCCCGCGTTCGCGCGCATTTGGTCCCCCTTGGAGGATAGCAGACCAGCGACGATGGCCATCCCGATCATGCAAGAAACGGCGGAGAAGAGCATCAGCTTGCGTCGACCGACGTGGTCAATGATCGCCGTCCCGGAGAGTGCGCCGATGAAGGAGGTGACCGAGTTTACGAAGTTGAGCACTCGTTGGCGGTCGGGGCTCGTAATGCCCGCTTGCTTTAGCAGTACCGGCAGGAAATCTAGTGGCATCAGTCATGCGTAGGTATCGGTGGGACGGGCCAGGTACAGGTGATGAGACCGTTTCCTGAGAGTTGACCCCAGACGGAAACGATCGCGCACAGCCCGAACCGATATCGAGCCGCAGCGGTGTGGAACAGGGCTCTAAAGTCCCAGAACCTCTTATCCGCGCCGGTCAAACTGATATTCTCCTGAATCTCCTGGATCTCAAGCTGGACCAGCGGACTGTTGATATCGTTATCCCTCGAATGGAGTCTCGCCAAAATCTGAACGGCGTGGTCCTTTCGCCCGCGGGTGTATAGCCATCGAGGCGACTCGGGCAGGAGCATTACGAAGGCGACATTGATGATTGCAAATCCCGCTTGGAGGTAGATCGGTGCTCGCCAAGCGTAGCTGGACTGTGTCCGACCAAAGGGGATGGAAATGCCCGACGCGATGATCTGGCCGACATAGTAAAATGAGTTGAGAAGACCCATCCATCGGCCCCGGTTGGACGGACTGGTGATCTCGGCGAGGTAGGATTTGGCGGATGTGGATGCCGTGGTGCAGCCGAGACCGGTGAGGAAACGACCACCTATGAACATGCTTTGGTTCTTGGCGTTGGCGGAGATCAAGGCGCCGACTCTGCGTATGAGTACTGGTCAGCGTGATGAAAGGATTGGTGGGCAGGACGAACATGAGGACGGAGTTGCCGATGAGCATGGAGAGACGACGACCGATCCTGTCTGGCAAGTACGAGGCTGGGAAGAAGGAGACGACTTGGCCGACGGTGTAGATACCCTATCCACGATCGATTCCCGACTCTACCCGTGGACAGAGGAGACTCACAAAGATGATCCCGGTCTTACTGGCGCCAGAACTGTTTTGCGCGATCCCAAAGAAGCTGAGGTACTGAGTCATCGAATTGATCGACGACATGATCGTCCCGTCGAACCCTGCTTCAGGTCAGTGAAAATTCCCATAGAGTAGCTCATCTCAATCTCTCACCGTTATCGCCGGAACACATGCAGACGACGAGTACGATACCGGTGAAGATCACCGTCCGCATACTGGCTATCGGCGGTCCCGGATCGGCTTGTTGAGCTAGCCTCAACGCCGCCGCCCGATCTTCCGCGCTCATTCGGTGCATTTCCCCCGCCTGAACCGGCGCGAGGACCGTATCCTTCATCGGATCGTCATCGTACGCGTTCTCGAGATGGTGAGAATTGCCCTTGTCTTCGAATCCGAGTTGCGACATCTTGCGGTTGGAAGCTTTGAAACCAGGACTCATCGAGGAAGGATGACCTTATTATAGAAGAGGTCTGGCGATCAGCCGGTCCCCGTCGACCGGCGCTCCGGGCCGCAGGGGTTTGCCAAAACGCAGTCAGCTGTTCTATCGCGCGTCCAGACGACATTGAGTTGGTGAGGCACGCAGGAATGACGGGTGATTGCGGTCTTCTTTGCGGGGATCGTCTCATGCAGCCGCTGCCCCGAATCTGCAATTTGGTTTCAGGACAAAATTCTTTCGGTGAAAAAGAGGTTTCGAGGTGACGATGGAAAGGGTCAATCAATGAACTGCGAGTTCACGGCCGATCGTAGCATGTAGGCATGTCTTGACCACATCCGTACTCGCACGTCCGCTATATCCGCAGCACTTCCCCCCCTCCCGCACCGATCACCGCATCCACCTCAATCTCCACCTTCATCTCCTCCCCAACCAACTTTGCCCCTCCAAAAGTCGTATTCGCCGGCCTCACCTCTTCTCTTCCGAACACCCGCCCATGTACCTCTACCACCTCGTCACAGTCCTCCACGTCCTGCAGTATTATCCTCGTACGTGTCACATCGCGTAATGATCCGCCGAGAGCGTTGATAGCGGATGAGATGATGTCGAAGATGTGTGTGGTTTGGGCGGAGGCGGATGAGCCGCCAATGATCTTGGAGCTTGGCAGGGAGGTCGCGGTTGTTCCAGATATCGTGATGGTGTTGCCGAATCGAACAGCGCGGCAGTAGCCCTCGCGTAAACTCAGCTAGGTGTAGTCGACTTATGAGGGGAAGACATACAGCAATGGGTTCCCAGACTGAGCTAGAGGAGAACTCCACCCTCCCACCCTTCCGAATGACCTCGTCGACCCTCTTCAACCTGTCCTCATTATCCGATATATGATCGCTCAGATCTCCCGCTGCCGTCAGGAAAGGCGGTCGGCGATACTCGTCCCCGCAGTCTCCGGGTACGTCCTCTAAGCCTTCCTGCGCTTCAGCTATCCTCCGCCGATCATCCTCGTCGAGTGAGAAAGAGAATGCTGCGAGGCTGGCGTCTGTGTGCTTTGATGATGAGGAGTTGAGCCGTGATCCGACGATCACTGCCGACACGCCGGGTATATCGAGGGAATGCCGGATGGCTACGGCCGACATGGGGACGGCATGTCCTTTGGCGATGCCGTCGACAACCCCCAGGACCAGCTGAAAAGCATCCCATCCGCCTGGATCCTCCATAAGCACGCTCTGGTGGAGGGGAAGAGGCAAAACAACACACAGGCAACATCGATGAACCGTTTATACTTCTTCAAACTCCAATTCTTCAGCTCTCCTGCTCCTGGTTCGGGTCTCCCGACCCATTTCTCACTGACGAATCCGCCGAGTAAGGTTCCGTACCCCAATAGTCCCACTCCATTCTCGGCACACCACTTTCCCATTTCGCCTTTCTCGACCCGCCTGTCGAGGAGGGATATCGAGACTTGGTTCGTAGCGATTGTGAAGCCTGAAGCAGCGAGAAGCTGGAGATGGGGGAGGTCGGTGTTGGTCAAGCCTAGATGTCGAATCTTGCCAGATGATCGGAGGGACGCGAGGTGATACAGGTTTATCCTGCAAACCTCAGTAAGGGCAAGGAAGTCGAGCGAGACGTACAGGTAGTTGGAATCCTCATACTTCCAGATATGATATTGTAGTAGGTCGAGCGATTTTTGGCCCATTCGTGAGAGCGCGAGATTCACTGCCTCTTCGACGATCTTGAGCGAGGTAGGACCGGGTTTGGGACACCATTTGGTGAATGCTTGAATGGGAGATTGGTGCGCCGAGCGGTAGGCACCAATGACGAGTTCAGCGGGCTATAGGAAGACGGTTCAGGTGGGTAGATGGGATAGGTGATGGACGGACGCCGTAGTCTGGTAATGTAGTCTCAGAATAGGTTCCACATCAGCTATGGGGGATTTGAAACATACGATCCGCCATGTCAAACCCCGTCAAACCCCTCTCGACGAGCTTCTCCATCTCCCGGACCGCACCCAGCATGTCCACTTTCGAATCATGTCCACCCGCGAGCTGCCATAGACCGGTGATGATCCGCGGTATCGTGAGCGGATGATCAGAGTCCTGACCGATGGTCGTGTACTCTATCCGAGGCGACTTCATGTTATGCGTCTGTCAGGGTGTAAAGCCAGCTAGTGATGCGACGGAATGCTCAAGGGGAATATTTTGGGAGTTGATTTCAATGGCCCAATGGCATTACGTAATGGTTTCAATCAAGTTACTGATGCTATTTCCGCGACGACCCTACATAACTCCCTTTGTCTCCTTTTCCTCATTCTCCAAACATCACGCCTTGGCCCGTGAGCGTAATACCTCATAGGAGGTCAGGCAGGATCTGGTGAGCCTTGGCAAAGGGCTTGAGGAAGTTGAGTTGCCAGAGGCTCTGGTGCCATGACTTGAGCAAATCTCACCAAGGGTTGGGCAATGCCTCATGTTCCGATCCTATGTCCAATCCCTCTTCGAGTCCTCCATCAGATACTGTTCAAGCGCGTTCTCTGCTTGCAATTCGCTACATTCCCATACCATCAGCACCGGCCAGTATCCCCTTTTATCAGGCTTGATTCACGTAACGCGAAGCTCTTGGCGAGCGCTCCCAGCTCGTCCTTCCCGAGTCCCGCAAAGTACTCTCTGAACTCATGACAATTTTCCTCCTACACTCATCTCTGTTCAGCCCACGATCCTCGCAAGGCGGAAAAGGAGGAAAGGGAAGTGCGACGCACTGAGAGGAGGATATCTCGCACGAGCCGACCAATATGTGTTGCCGGCGTCCAAGTCTGCGGATATCGTTTCGACAGGGAGGTCACCGCATCGAGGAACCAATGTTCGAACGGGTCGAAAATGTGACAGACTGGTTTATCGTCGCAGCCCCATTCGTCTGCTGCCAGTTCCTGCGATACGTCGGTTTTGCGTCCGAAAACCTTCCTACTGCTGGGAGAGACGTAGAGGTGAGCAGGAACGGGCAGCCCACCTTCTTTTTCTCGAGGAACGGTCTGAGTAGCTTCATGTGTGGTGTGTTCTTGCCGACATACACCATCCCTTGGTACCCGATATCTGCGAAGCCCATCCATCAGAATCAAAAAGATATGACGTCGCGGTGGGATCGGACCAACCCTTGTACAGCCAGATGGACCAGCTCGCGTGCGCCTTGGCGTAGATCTCAAGCTGCCAGTGATGAAGTTCTCCATGTTCACTGCGATGCGTCCTCATCAGCCTAAGGCCAACCTGACCGTATGGCGGTGATGGACGCAGTCCATCCTCCTAGATCGGCACCTGGCGATTTTGTATCAGCACCCGGCGGACAGACGGGGGCGAGTTCACCTTTGAGCAGGATGGGTTTCGCCATGGAGGACGATATTCTCGCCCTCGACGATGAGGTAGTCGATCTTCCTCGAGCCTTTAGACGCCATATTATCGGATTCACTTTGTCAACACTGTGCACGGAGTTCTCCGTGCGTCCGAGAGTCGAGATCTCCCACAATCAAGCCGACCTCCACCTCGTCATGTGATGGGCTTTCGGCGAGTTGCTCGACACCCCCAGTATTGCATCGGTGAGCTCTCGGTTTTTAGCAATCAATCAACCGAGCCACGAAAAGGCAGGTAATACTTGGTTTGCTCAGGGTGCCGGGATACCGTGCGCTTGTGCCGAACGGAACCGGCAAGCATCGAACCTCATTGCCGGTGAGCACATGATTCTTGCGGTCGGATAATACCCGGTAGATACCAGCGGAGCCCACCGCATTCAGCGTAAAGAAATGGACGGCAGCCATCAAAACCCTAATCGTAGGACCTGACCTTGTATTCACCGGCCCGGCGAGGTCCCGCTCAGAAGCTGTAAATGTGGTGTGGCGCACCATCGAGCTCCGCATGAGCCTCGGCGATGCTCTCTCCGTTCTTTCCACCGTAGTGAGATCCCCTCGAGAACGGTGCATACTCGGTAGGTTGGCTTTTGCTCCCTCTATCTTCCGCGACATTTTGTGTGGTCCCATGGAGATCGGCGATATATAGCTCGTCCTCATCGGACGGATCGCTCCCGTCTCTTCTCCTGCTACAGCAAAATACTACCAACGAATGGCAAGGAGTCAAGATGGAGCACGCCGTCAATCTCGCCACCAGTAACATGGACCTCAACCACCTCCTCGAAGGGGCGAGACACGATGGGTACCGTGGACATCTCGCCAAGCTCAACTTGATCCTCGTCAGTGTGGCTTTGCCCTCACTCCAAAATCACCCGGGAGATATACTTCGGCAAACGCCTCATTCACCATGCAAAAGGACAGCTTCTGGGGTTAGCTGTATTGAGTTGCTTTCCCGATGCCAACCGAGGGGTTCCATCGTTAACATCGAAGGAAAGGTACGGCACACAGCTAAATTATTATACGGCCCAAAATATATCCCTAAGTGGAAGCCGCCGCAGCCCCGTTCGGCGGCGGCGAATTCGCCCTGCTATCCAACGCCGCGGTTCCCGGTGGCGGAGGCGGCATCTGCACGAAACTGATCGCCGAAAACTGCCCTCTGCTGTCAATACCCAACGGACTGGAAGGTGATACAACGTACCATGTTGCACCAATCCCGGATGAGCTCTTGGTCGGAGTCGTTCCCTGGCACTTGGGCGCAGAGGGCACAGGCGATGTGGAAGACTTTGCCGCGGACGGACTCGCCGTTTGAAGCGAGGTCTTCGACCGGAATGCTGGTGACGAGATCAGCAAGCGTCGATGGGCTCGGGCAGAATACAAGGGCGAATCACTTCATGAGAAGGGAATGTATTTCGCGAGCTATGGCTTCCCGTTCTCGCGCCAGTTGTTCCTCATCCACGTACAGGGCCGCGCGCAGGTCATACTGCATTGTCATCAGCGGCATATAGGCGAAGGAGAAGCTGACATACCAGAGCAAACTTCGCAATCGCCGCGGTGATAAGTATGTTCGCCCGTTGCATCGCGAATACCTGTCGCAAAGCCCCGGTAACATTGATCATCGGATCCTGAATCGCCTCCGGCATCTCCCTCAATACCTGATGCAATCGATCCTCTGCCGTCAACGTCCATTCCGTCGAGATTGTATGGAGGTTCGAGAGGATACACCGATGGTGGAAGAAGCACTCCGATAAGATGCGAAACATCCGGCAGACGGAGACGAAGCCGGCGATGACGGATGTTCGGTTGGGCGGTTGTGGGAATATCCCTTGAGAAGTGATGAAGTCGTCGTCGATGGGTTCGGGGAGCGAGGGGACCCCTTGGAAGTCATTAATGAGCATAGGTGGGCCGGGGATTGCGCGGGTCCTGAAGGCATTAGATGAGAACACCGGAGTTGAGCAGACTGAGGACTCGCTTGTCGCTCGCATATAGCTGCCAGAAGACCCTCCGCCGGAGTTGTACCTCGATTGCATCCAGACCCAATATATTTGTCTTGGCATCGCTGTGCATTCCCATCGAGAAGGCAAGCTGTATCGCTTGTCCCAGTCTTGCTCCGGCAGTATGTCCCAGTCCAATGGAAAGGAGGTAAAATGTATCGCTGCAATGAGTCGATCATATTTTGAGCAGAAGAGGCTTGACTGACAAGATGATCGTGCTGATCTGCGTGAGATTAGTCGGACCGTAGTACGTCCGTTGCAGCGCTTTGCATGTCCGATGACACCGCCGTTGAAGGCGTTTGAGACCGTCGATATCGAATTGGTCATTCACCAATCGGCTCGTAGGTAGCTGAGAAATAACGTAGGCGACTGGTAACATCAGCATGCTCCAAGCTCAGAAGCCTGGCTCACCGATGCTGAGGAGGAGTGCCCGGAAGTCCGTATCTCGCAGATCCCGGCGGGTGGCGAGATGCTCCGCAAATGTCGGTCGATGGACGAGCGGCAGTAGAGGGTAGAGGTATTGCAAGAACAAGGAGATGAACAGGGAAATGTTCGCCCAGCTCGTCACATCCTCCAACTGCGGTTCTCTCCGCGTCGAGTTCGCCAGATTCGCCAGTGCCCCGGGAGCCGTCGATGATCCGGCGAGCGAATGTTCCGGACTCTCAAGTGACAAAAGGTGCGCCTGATCCGAAGCGAATTGCATGGGTATGCTCTGCCCGTCAATGGAGAGATTCGTTGTCCCCGTCCATAGTCCCCCCGTCCCATCGAGCATGGAGTCCAGCCATCCGAGCCCGCCGAAGTCACCGTTCCCCTTCGCGCCGGGTGAGAACGCGAATGAGGAGAACGGTCGAGCCGGGGTGGGATTCAGGGTGGATGAGGTGGCGTGAGATGGCTCATAGTCGCCTAACTCAAGGTTCGAGTCGCCTAGCTTGATATGAGGCTCGGCGACGGCGGAGAGGGATGAGCGGAGAGCAGGGTCGATGGGTGGGTATGGGTAGTGCAGGTGGTGGGGGGCGCTGAATTGGGATGAGCGGGAGGGGCTGGTGATGGTCATTTGCGATTGAGCGGCTTTCATAGCCAATGCGAACCTGGCGTCACGACATAAGCATTCCGCGAGCCAGCAGACTTAAGAAGCAGAGCACACGAGTTCTTCCTCCCCGGCTTCTTCTTGACGTAGTCGTGTGTGCACTCCAACGTGAGCTTCTTGCACCCATCGCATGCGCCATCCCGCTCAACTTCATCCTCAGTACATTTGATCTATTCATCTCTCAGTGACAAAGTCCAATATCAAGAGGGACCCACCTTTCGCTTCCGACAATTGTCACATGTCCTTTTAGCCTTACTCGTACCCAGCATCATGGCTTGCGGGGTGTTGTGCAGGGTGAATGCGAATTCGGGGATCTCGACGGGGGAACGGGAGGAAATACGGCAAGAAGGCGGAGAAGACGATTTGCGATGCTCCACCGAGTTCAGGTCCAATGCCGGGTGGCGTTGTGGTGAGAATGTGCTAAAGTCGGAGGAGGGATAGCGAGGGATGTTGTTTACAGGATGGAATGAAGACATGTGATTTGCTGCGATGTTGAGGTGGAAGCAAGAATAGGTGGAAATCCGGCGACCAGCTTGTGCCATTTCGGACCCTGAGCTTCTCTCCTCCGAGGATAACGTAAGTCCCGGCTAGCAAACGCCCCGGGCTCCAGGATTAGTGAAATGGGGAAGACTTGAGCATCGTCCTCGAGCATCATCTCATGGATTTGAAAGGGGCGTTTCGCTGGGTGCTGGATAAATAGTCGGATGGGTAGGAAAGTAATCTTATAAATATTGCTAATCTTCTTCAAAGTCTTGAGGCGCCTACTTATCCTCAGTTGAGTTGAGGCAAGTTAGGATGGGGCCTAGTATTGCGAGTAGAAGTACAAAGCTCGCGAGAAGAAGACCTAGTGAGCCGTGCGAGTATAGACCTGTCCAAGTGCTTGGATTTGAGTGAAAGCCGCAAACCCCGAGTCAGACACAGTAAAGGCGAGGTAACATGGGTTAGGTCTAAAAGAATATCTAGGCCAAGATAAAGAGCAGTAGCTTGACCTGTAACAGTGAATACATACAACAAGATTGCAGCTGTGGGCAACCCATGTAACAGCACTCTTATTGTTGAGATTTGCTCAAGGATGATGGTGTGTTTTGAGTGCCATTGTACCAGCAATTCAAGCCTATTGGTAGGTTATCAGAACACTTGATGCAGGCAAAATTCCTGCCATACCCAAAGATGCAAGGCACCTGGGCTGCCCAGCACTCAGTACATCTGGTCAGTCCTTGGTATGAGCTTCTATCGTCATATTCTGTTGTCTTGTACTTGTTAAAGTCTGGGTCCCAAGAAGTAAACTGATGTGCTTATCTTCAGTCGCATCCTAAGCTGTACTCACTCACACTGTGGTTCCCATGACTTCACGTATTGACGCAAATCCAACGGAACCCCATCGTTGTCCTGATCAGGTCGTGATGCAGGGTTCAGAGAAGAGCGTCGATCTGTTGGGGATATCACTTCTGAGGTATACCTGAGTGTATTCTTGCTGCCAGACGGCTTTCCTGGCTTGCTCCTTGACAATGACTGCTTGGACTAAATCCCGTCAGCTACTGATGGCAGACTCCGTCTGGAAGATTAGACCAACCATAGTGTTGAGTTTTGATATGGATGACTGAGTGGGAGATGTAAGAGACCAGAAGAACAAAGCCATAAACTATCAAGTTTGGATATCTCTATAGCTTCCTTGAATAGCAGGCGGTGATGAAGATGAAGGTGATAATCAAACAAAGGAGACCTCCCTTTTGTTTGGTCTCACCGGATTGGGCTGTACAGAGATCAGTGGCAGGAGGAACATTGAAAGTACAGATTTGATCATCATCTGAACAGTTCTACTGCTCAGGGCTGATTCAATGTGTTCTGGGAAATGTATATGAGGCAGAATCCCTGCTGTGAATAAGGCAGCGCCAGCATTTACCTACCAACTGGTTTGCAGGAGCAAAGTGGGACTATACTACATGTCTTGCAAGAGCAGGGTCAAATCAAAGTGCGTGCCTAATACATACAGTCATAAAGTGGTAGACCTATAAAGGATGGAGGGTACCTTGAATTGTCACCACCAGAACCATACAACATGTATACCAAACACGGCCTCAACCAAGGCTTCGTTTCTCATACCTGATGACACTTGCTCATCAAGGGGCATGACAGTGCAAGAAATTGCACCTTCCGTCGGGGCATCCTAGCCAGAAACTTGCCAAAGCTTGCCGTCTCCAGGTATAGGCAAGATGGAAGTACAGAGAAGAGGATGTGTATTTTGGCAAAGTAGGCGTCCACTGTCAGGGTGCTACGCCGACCAGTGATAAGGCCCGACGTCCAACTCCTACGACTAGCGATCGTGGCCGAAGGTGGCGATTGATAGGCAAAGAGGGTTCAGCGTCAAAGGTACTGTCGGGGACGT
>JAABUL010002012.1_pt1 | contig 35558 bp, 23 predicted proteins | sample 5559151 | NCBI WGS metagenome assembly JAABUL01 (sample SAMN10711876, study PRJNA513368) | rock metagenome | isolation source: Antarctica rocks | place: Antarctica: Victoria Land, Pudding Butte sud | reverse complement strand
GCAGCGGGCGCTCGCCCTGCTGCGCGCCACCCAGCGCCAGAACCACAACGCCTACCGCTCCCATCGCAAGCGCATCCTCCGTCGTCTCCTTGATTCATCCTGACCACCTAACGTTGTAGTACTAAGCAGCCTTATCTATCATAACCGACGCTCAGTCACGCCAGTGCTTGATATCTCTCGTTGAGTAGCCGCTCGGCCGCAGCCTTTTCTTCTGTCAGGGTCCACGCGCTGTCTACAGGCTCAAGGCCATGCCCCGTCAGCGCACGCTCGAACGCGCCGATAATCTCCTGACACGCCGGCGGACGCGCCATGACCCCATCCAGTCCTACCACACGTTCCTCCAACGCCTTTACAAGGGCGACGCGGTCGCTCGGGGCAACGGTTAGTAATTGGCTCATCAGCGGCGCGTCCCAGCGCAGCTGCAGGGCAGTTTGGAACAACCCGCCGTGTCGTCGGCGCACTTGAGCTAGCCCCACGATCTTGCGGCCGTCGACCGTCACCTCATAGGGAGAGAGTCCGCCGAAGCAGGCCAGGCGCGCGAGTTGGGCCGCCACGCCGGTGTCGCGACCGGAGGCGCGCGCCTGCTCGACATCGACCAACTCGGCAGGTACGCCAAGGGCGCGCAGGGCCGCCCACCAGGCGGAGCCGATCCAGCGGTAGCTCGCCGTCAGGTCGCGCGCGAGTAGAGGGTCGTCATGCGGTAGCGCCACGTCGAGACCGAGCATGTTCCCATCAACCAGCACGGTGGCGCCGCCGGCCGACCGCTGGTACACGGCGACCCCCGCGTCACGGCAGGCAGCGAGGTCGACGGACGGTGGCTTCTGGCTCGCGCCGAGGACGAGCGCGCGCGCGGACACAATATACCAGCGGATAGCTGGCCGCCCGCTCACGGCGGCGCCTTCCAGCAACGCCTCCGCCCCGGCCAGCATCTCAGCCACGCCACCATGGTAGAAAGGGAGGCGGCGGCATGGCCGTGAGAACGAGTCGATGGTCGATGGTCGATGGTCGATGGTCATGAGTAAGGATACTTGTTATCAATATATCAGGGAAAAGCAGGCGCGTATGCAGCATATCACGCCGTATCGCTTGATTAAGCACGTTTATTCTCAGCAGGGTATTGAGACCACCGGCTGTCAGCAGACAGCGCGGGAAAGAGGACAAAGACGCTCCTCCATCTTCATGAAATGGAGAATTGACGTAAGGATCTTCATAGAACCTTTACATCAAGGGCGTACACTGATGGGGTGGAAAATGTGATTGGAGTAGCGACGTGGCAAGCACGGTGTCGGCTTCGTTAGAGACAAACAGTCAGACTGGAGCGGCGGAGCGTTCGGCCATCGTCGTGGAGTCGTTGACCAAAGCGTACGGCGCGACGCGCGCCGTCGATGGACTCGGCTTCGCCGTGGCGCCAGGTGAGGTCTTCGCCCTGCTGGGTCCGAACGGCGCGGGCAAGACCACGACATTGGAGATCCTGGAGGGCTACCGCACCCAGGACGCGGGCAACGTACGCATCCTGGACCTCGACCCGCGCGCGGACAAGCGACGCCTGGCCTTGCAGGTTGGCGTGATGCTGCAGCAAGACGGACTACAACCGGCCATGACGGCGCGCGAGATCCTGCGTCTCTACGCCGGCTTCTTCCCGCGCCCGACCCCCGTCGATGACCTGCTCGACCGCGTCGGGCTGCGCGACGCCGCCAAGACGCGCGCGCGGCGGCTCTCGGGCGGACAGAAGCGGCGACTGGCCCTCGCCGTCGCCCTCATCGGCCGGCCCCGGCTGGTTTTCCTGGACGAGCCCACGACAGGCATGGACCCGCAGGCGCGTCTCGCCACCTGGGATATCGTGCGCGGACTGCGCGACGAGGGCACGACCGTGGTGCTGACGACACACTTCATGGACGAGGCCGAGCGGCTGGCCGACCGCGTCGCCATTATCGACCACGGCCGCCTCATCGCCCTCGATACGCCGCGCGCGCTCATCCGTGACGAAGAGGGCGGCACGGTGCGCCTCGTCGCCACTCCCGGCCTGCTCGACGTGCTGTCCGGCCTGCCCGCTGCGCGTGACGCGCGCGAGGGCGAGCCCGGCCACTACACACTACAAACGGCGGACGCCCCGGCGCTGCTGGCCGCGGTGACCGCGGCGTTACGCGACCGCGGCGTCACGCTCACGTCGTTGAGCGTCGGCCACGGCTCACTTGAGGAGACGTTCCTGCGTTTAACGCAACAGGGAGACCACCTATGAGCCAACACAGCGTAGACGCGCCCCTCATGGGCGCTCACGTCGAGCAGGAGCGGTTGCCGTCAGTGGCCGGTCCCGTGCTGGCGCAGACGCGCGCCGAACTAGCGCTGACGGCACGGCGCGGCGAGAACGTGCTGATCACCGTGATCGTGCCCGTGGTGCTCCTTGTCTTTTTCGCCTCGCTGGGTATCGTGCGCGCCGGCACGGCGCGGCCCGTCGATTTTCTGCTGCCGGGCATGCTGGCGCTGGCTATCATCGCCACGGGCATGGTCAGCCTGGGCATCGCCACGGCTTACGAGCGCTACTACGGGGTGCTCAAGCGGCTCGGCGCGTCACCGCTGCCACGCGGCGGGCTGATCGTCGCCAAGGCGCTCTCGGTGCTAGCGCTCGAAGTCGTGCAGGTCGCGCTGCTGGTCGTTATCGCCGCCGTCGTGTACGGCTGGCGCCTACATGGCTCACCCGGCGTGGCGCTGCTGGCGCTGCTTCTGGGCACCCTGGCCTTCTCAGGATTGGGCTTGGCGATGGCCGGCGGCCTGCGCGCCGAAGCCACGCTGGCGGGCGCCAACGGGCTCTATCTGCTGTTCCTGCTGTTGAGCGACGCCGTGCTGCCGCTTGACCACCTACCGCCCGTGCTGCAAGACCTCGCGCACATCCTCCCCGCCGCCGCGCTGACCGACGCCTTGCGCACCGCGCTCACCGCCGGCGCGGCGTTCCCAGGCGGCCCTATCGCCGTCCTCGCGGCCTGGGCTATCCTCGCCTTCGGCGTGGCCGCGCGCACCTTCAAATGGGAATAGGAATGTTTTAACGCTCACCCCGTATGGCCCCGCACGATCGTGTAGCCATAGGGCAGGACCAGCACGGTGTGGGGGTAGCGCGCGGACACCGGGTACGCCAGGAGCAACCGGCCGTCGTCGCGATAGGCGGACACGAACCATCGACTTGCGCCGGCGACAACGGGTAGATCACGGCGCAACGTGACGCTGGCGAAGCTCTTGTAGAGGGCTAGCGCGCCGCCCGCGCCGTCGTCGAGTATACGGTCTTCGACAGCCGGTTGCAGCATGATCGCGTCAATCTTGGCGTGCGTCGCGCCCAGACCGGTCAAGGTGACTGTGTGCGCCCCCGCCCCGAGCGCCTGCGGCACGGTTACGCTGTCGATCCACAGGTAGTCGGGGTTCGGGGAAACACCCTGCGCGCCAGCGCCGCCCTCGTCGTCCGTCCCCGCCGCGACGCCATCCACCCCGACGTTGACGCCAACTGTTCCCGGTGGAGCCTGTTGCTTGTCGAACACGATGTAGACCAAGTAGCGCCCGCTCACCGGGGCGGTCACGGCGACCGTGGCGCTCGCGCCCGCGGGTAGATCGACGTACGCGCCGCCGCTCCACAGCGCCTCGCCCGTCCACGCCGACGCTGGCGTGACGACCGTGGCGCCGCCGGCCAGCGCGCCCGACTCAGCCTCAACCTTTGCCGCCGCGTCCTGCCTATCGACGTGGCTGTAGGCGAGGTAGGCGCTGGCGACGGGGTCGTTGACCGCGTTCATGAGCGCCAGCACGCCCTCGATGGTCGACTCGGCGCCCGAGTTGCGGTTGATCGTGCCATCGCTGTTGATGCCGTCGTAGACAACGCCGCTGTCGGGCTGATACATGGCGGCGCCGGCCGCGTTATTGCCGAAGAACCACGCGGCGGCGAGGCCGGCCAGCTGGCGGTAGACGCGCTTGCCGCTGGCGCGGCCCACGGCGAGCAGGCCGTCGGTCGTCGTTTCGGCCCCGTAGGCAAGTTGCGTCGCGTCGTCGAGCGCGGGCAGCAGCCCATTAACCGGGCCGAAGGCAACCTGCTGGTGCGTCTCGAAGAGGTTGGCGTCACGCTCGGCCGCCGCGACCCAGTCGGCGTGCCCGAGCAAAGGTCCCGCCACGGCGAGACTGTCCGCCATGTGCGCGCCGTAGGCGTGCCAATCGCTCACGGAGCGCGCCCACGGCAGCAGCGCCTGCCACGGCCAGTCCCGCGGCGTCCCAATTTGGTAGCCCGCGATACCGGTACCCAACTCCGTCGCCAGCTTGCCGGCCTCGGCGTTCCTCGTCGCGCTGTAGTAGGCGGCGAGTCCGAGCAGCGCCTCCGACGAGGCGTCCGCGCCGTCGCTGATGAGCCACTTGGGTATCTGATAGCCGTGTAGCGTATAGTATTGGCCGTAGTTCGGCCCCACCGCCTCGTTGTCGAGCGCCCCCATCGCCAGGTCCATGCGCGCAGCCAGCGCGTTGGCGAAAGCGGGATCAACTGTTTTGAAGGTTGTGTAGCCCTCGCCCAGCGCCCACAGCGAGCGCGCCAGCCAGAACGAGGCGCCCGCGTCGGACGGGTTAGGCGAATCGGGCGGCGTCGGTGTCGGGTTGAGCGCGCCGTCAGGCTGCATCCACAGCACAAAATTGCCGGCGTTGGGGCCGCTCGTCGTCTGCATGTACATCACGAAGCGTAGCGCGCCACGGGCGTATTGCAGACTATGGTCGTCGCCGTAGTAGCGATAGTGCGTCAGGTAGGCCACGGCCGCGCGCGCCACGTCATCGGTGTCGTAGGCGCCCTGCCCATAGGTGTTGGTGATCGGGTGGTAGTCGCCGCCGCCGGTGGGCTTGTAGCTGCCGTCCGTCTTATTGTAGTTGGCGTAGACCCACCACGCGTCGAGCGGCGTCCCGAGGTCGGTCGTGGCGTGGCCGGGGATCGCGCTCGTATAGGGGACCGTCGTGTGCAGGAAATCCAGGTGCGCCAGGTTGACCGGCGCGGCGTAGCCGAGGCTGGCGGGCTGGGCCGCGCCGGCCTTGTGCCCGACGCCCGCTGTTAATAGCGCGAGGAGCAACGCCAACGCGGCGACCCACCGTCCCACCCGTCCGTACAAACGAACCATTGCGACCGTCCTTCCGGCATCGCTGTCGATGCCATCCCATATTCTTATGGTAGGAGTCATTCAGGCCGGTCCATGTCGCCGGCGTCATTCCTCCGTTATCGCCTGCCGTGCGAGGAGGAACCTTACGCACAACCTACACACATACCAGCCGCGTGTCAAGCCACACGGTTCGTGAATCGCATGACGTTTCTTTGCCGGTTGTGATGGGAACCGCGATAATAGTAGTAACTACAATCATCGAAGTGACGACACGCGAAACAGCCGGGGCACGCAAGCTTCGGCGCGCCGGTCACGACAAGCGCGGCGTGTTGTCCCAACAGTCTATTGTCGACACAGGCGCAGCCCTTGAATATCGTACACGGCACATGGATCCCCGACGAGACGGACGAATTCGCCCAGCGCGGCGCGTTCTACCTGTGGGTGGAGACGGACACGCCGGCACGGACGACGCGATCCCATGCCAAGAACGGCGGCGACGCGCCACCCGCGCACCCACGGCAACTGGCGCGCGCCGAACTTGAGGCGTTCCTGCGTGAGCGACTGGGGATGCGGCATGTCCTTCCCGACGCGATGGCGCGCGCCATCACAGACGCCTATTTCTCGTTGCCGAGCGCGAATGGCACGCCGCTTCCCTCCGTGGAACTCGCGCGCTATGTCGATGAAGAGACGCCCGATGAGTTCGCGCTCGCGCCGTGGCGGGTGTGCTGCTACCGTCTGGACCGTCCCATCCCGGCGCTCCACGATATCTACGTTCGCGCCCTCCACGACGCGGAGGAGTTCCAACTCGGCGCGGATCTGCTGTTCTGGCATCACTACACGCGCGAACTCAAGGCCATCATCGCACGCGACCACTATATCCCCGCCCTCGCCTACCGCGAACTGGCGCCCGCCAAGGGCAAGCGCAAGAAGGCCAAGGTCCAGGCCGAGTTGTACCCCGCGTGGGAGTTCGTGTCAGCCCCCTACGAGGCGGCGATTGAGCGCTACACGGCGTGCCTACCACCCGTCTGCGCTGCCGGCGCCGCCTCGCCCAACGCGGTAGGGATGCTCTACGACGCGGAGACACTGCTGCGCCATGCCGCCGACATCCTGCTGTACGACGCCGTTACCACCGTTCCCACGACGGCCAAGCTCGAGCAACAGATCGCGGGCTCACTCCTCGACAACTGTCTTTTCCCACAAGGACACACCTATGGGTACGGCTACGCGTACTCCTACGTCAGCCGACCACCTGGTCCGTCGCTTGAGGGGTACAAAGAGTGGGCGGCCTGGCGCGAGGGCTTGATCGGCGCCCACACGGCGGCCGCGTTCGCGCTCTGCTTCCGCCTGCGGGAGGCGCCGCCGGACGACGTCGACGACTGGCGCGTCGAGTTCCTCATGGCCTCGAAACGCGACCCGTCGCTCAAGCTGTCGCTGGCCGACTACTGGTCCCTCGACAACGCGGCCCACGAAGGGGTCATGGAGCAGTTCGGCGCCGACATCGAGCGGACCCTGCTGCTGGCCCTGGGGTCGGCCGCGCGCATCTACCCCAAGGTGTGGGAAGGATTGGAGACCGCGCAACCGGCGGGCTTCCGGCTCAACCTGGAGGAGGCGTTCGCCTTCCTGCACGAGCATGCCTGGGTCCTGGAAGACGCCGGGTACACCGTCATCGTGCCCTCGTGGTACACCCCGCAAGGCCGGCGACGCGCCAAGATCAAGCTCAAGACGTCCGCGCGGCCTGGGAGTGGGAGCGGGACGCCCGCCAAGAACGGCGGCTACTTCAGCCTGGACGAGCTCGTCGACTACCAGTATCAACTCTCGATCGACGGCCAGCCCGTCGCTGAGGAGGAGTGGCGCCAGCTCGTCGAGGCCAAGACCTCACTGGTGCAATTCCGCGGCCAGTGGATGGAACTCGACCGCGACGCGATGCGGGGGATGCTAGAGTATTGGCAATCGCGCGGAGAAGGCCGGACCGAGATGTCCTTGATGGAGCTGCTGCGGGTGGCCTCGGGCGACGCGGATGAGGTCGAACTCGACCACGACGACATCCTCCGCGACATGCTGTCCCGGCTGCGCGACAAGAGCGCTTTCGCCCCGGTCGACGACCCGCCCAACCTGCACGGCGCCCTGCGCGACTACCAAAAGCGCGGCGTGGCCTGGCTGCAATACTTAGAAAGCCTCGGCTTAAATCCTCTCCTCGCGGACGATATGGGATTAGGAAAATCAATCCAGGTTATTACACAAATCGTAAACGAACACAACAATATAAAAGACGCCGGACCAACGCTCTTGATCGCGCCGACCTCGGTGCTCGGCAACTGGCGCAAGGAGTTCGAGCGCTTCGCGCCACACCTGCGCACGCTGACGCACCACGGCCCCGCCCGCATCAAAGACGCGCGAGAGTTCGCGACGGCCCGCGCGTCGTGCGATGTTGTCATCACCTCGTTCGCGCTGGCCCGCCTGGACGAGAAGCTGCTGCGCGGACAAGAGTGGCGGCGCGTCGTCGTCGATGAGGCGCAGAACATCAAGAACCCGCAGTCGGCCCAGGCCAAGGCCATCGCCAAGCTACCGGCGCATCGCCGTGTCGCCCTCACCGGAACGCCAGTCGAGAACCGCCTGCTCGACCTGTGGTCGATCTTCAACTTCCTCAACCCCGGCTACCTGGGCAAAGAGGCGCAGTTCCGCAAGAGCTTCGAGGCGCCGATCCAGAAGGACAACGACCCCTGCACAGCGGCTACGCTGAAACGGCTCGTCGAGCCCTTCATCCTGCGGCGCGTCAAAACCGACAAGAGCATCATCGACGACCTGCCCGACAAAATTGAGCAGAAGGTCTACTGCCCGCTTACCCACGAGCAAGCGTCGCTCTACGAAGCGGTCGTCAAGGATGTCGCGGAGAAATTGGAGTCAGCCGAGGGCATGGAGCGCCGTGGCCTGATCCTGTCCACGCTGATGAAGCTCAAACAAGTCTGCAACCACCCCGCGCAGTTCCTGCAAGACGGCAGCGACTTCAGCGGCGAGCGTTCACACAAACTCAGCCGCCTCGGTGAGATGGTCGAGGAGGCGCTGGAGAGCGGAGAGAGCCTGCTCGTCTTCACCCAATTCACGGAGATCGGGGAAGCGCTGGAGCGCTACATCCGGCACACCCTGCGCCGCGATACCTACTACCTTCATGGGGAGACAAGCGCGAAGCGGCGCGAGGAGATGGTGGCGGAGTTCCAAGACCCCGAGACGGAGCCGGCCGTGTTCATCCTGTCGCTGCGCGCTGGCGGCGTGGGAATCACCCTGACCAAGGCCAACCACGTCTTCCACTTCGACCGCTGGTGGAACCCGGCTGTGGAGGACCAGGCAAGCGACCGCGCTTTCCGCATCGGACAGCGCAAAAACGTCTTCGTGCACAAGTTCGTGACCCTCGGGACGATGGAGGAGCGCATCGACGCCATGATCGAGGACAAGAAGCGGCTATCTTCGTCGATCGTGGGGACCGACGAGGCGTGGCTAACCGAACTCGACAACGACACATTCAAGAGCCTGATCGCGCTGCGGCGCGACGCGATCCTGGGATAGCAGGTAATCACTAGACAGAGGACTGGGAGGATGAGTGATGGCGCACGGTAGCCACACCTGGTGGGGGCAGCGCTTCATCGAAGCGCTGGAGCGGTTCACCGACTCAGGCCGGTTGGGCCGCGGACACTCGTACGCCAACAGCAACAAGATTATAGCCTACGGCGTCGCCAACGGCACGGTCACGGCCAAGGTGCGCGGGTCGGTCAATCCGTATTACGGGGTCTACAAAGAGCCGCGCTACACGGTCACGATCAGCCTGACCCCGATCATCCCCGCCAACTGGTCGAAGATCATCGCGCGCCTTTCCGCGCAGGCTGGCCCAGTGGCCAAGCTCCTCGCCAACGAGATGCCCGACACTATCGAGGCGGTCTTCGCCGACCTGGGCCTCCACCTGTTACCCCACAACCGGGCCGACTTCGCGACCGACTGCTCGTGCCCCGACTACGCCAACCCCTGCAAGCACGTCGCGGGAGTCTGCTACATGCTAGCGGCGCAACTCGACCGCGACCCCTTCCTCCTGTTCGAGTTGCGCGGGCTCTCGCGCGACCGCCTGCGCGAGGAGCTAGCCGCCTCGCCGCTGGGCAAGATCCTCTCGTCCGAGTTGGCGCCCAGAGACATCACGCCCGAGTCGGCCGCGTCGCTCTACACGCGGCCCCGTCGAGAGCCGCCGAAGACCGACATAACCGTGCGCGAGTTCTGGACTGGAGCCAAGCGCCTGCCGCCGCTCGACGCAGCGCCGTCCGGTCCGATCGTTCCGGCGGCGCTAATCAAGCGGCAGGGCGACTACCCCCTATTCTGGCACAAAGACGCGTCATTCATCGAGGTCATGGAGGATATATACAACCGCGTGCGCACAAAAAGCCCGCACATGAAGTAGCTAGCCACGACTAAAGCCGTAGGTTTTCTGGGAGGTTTCTATAACCGGGCGCGACTAAAGGGCGGGGACATTATACTGGGATAGTTATCGGCGCGTCGTCGCGCGCCAGACGGGGTTGAGAGAACACGAGGACGTCGATTTATGCCCGGACACACCATGTCGCTGGACGCGGCCTATGCCGCCCACCTCGACGCGCGCGATCCGCTCGCCCACTTTCGCGAGCGTTTCGTCATCGACGATCCCGACCTCATCTACCTGGACGGTAATTCGCTGGGCCGTCCACCCAAGGCGACACTAGCCCTTGCCGGCGATCTCACACGCCGGCAGTGGGGCCATCGCCTGATCCGCGGCTGGAACGATGGATGGTTCGAGGCGCCGGAGCGCATCGGCGCCAAGATCGCCCAACTGATCGGGGCGCACGCGGACGAAGTGATCGTCGCCGATTCCACCTCGGTCAATCTCTTCAAGCTCACCGTCGCCGCCCTACGCGCACAGCCAGCGCGGTCGCACGTCCTGACCGACGACCTCAACTTCCCCTCGGACATCTACGTCCTGCGGGGCGCGATCGATCTCCTGGACAAGGGGCACACCTTGGAGGTCATCTCTTCTCGCGATGGCATTCATGGCCCTGTGGACGGCCTGCGCGCCGCCATCGACAACCGGACCACCCTGCTGACGCTATCGCACACCGCCTTCAAGAGTGGATACACGTACGACATGGCCGGCTTAACGTCCGCCGCCCACGACGTTGGCGCGCTCGTCCTGTGGGATCTCAGCCACTCGGTCGGGGCGCTGCCCATCGACCTGACCACGGCGGGCGCCGACCTGGCGATCGGGTGTACGTACAAATATCTGAACGGGGGCCCTGGCGCGCCGGCTTTTCTTTATATACGTAGGGATCTCCAGGAACGTCTGAACAATCCGATCACCGGCTGGATGGGTCAACAGGGCCTGTTCGACTTTAGCCTGGCGTATCAACCGGCGACCGGCCTGCGCCGCTTCCTGACGGGTACGGCGCCGATCGTGTCGCTAGCGTTGATCGAGCCGGGAGTCGACCTGCTGTTGGAGGCCGGCGTGGACAACCTACGCGCCAAGTCGGAGGCGCAGAGCGCGTACGCCATCGGCCTATGGGAGGCGCTGCTGGAACCATTGGATTTTAGTCTGAACTCGCCGCGCGACCCGCAGCGCCGTGGCTCCCACGTATCGCTGGGTCATGCCGAGGGCTTGCGCATCGACCTGGCTCTGATCGATGCGATGAAGGTCCTGCCCGACTTCCGCGCGCCCGATACCATCCGGCTGGGCATCGCGCCGCTCTACACCTCGTTCGCCGATATCCATGAAGCGGTGACGCGCCTGAAAAAAGTTGTCACCGAACGCTTATTCGAAAAATACGCCCAAAAGACGCCGACAGTGACGTAGCCGCGGAGCGGATAACCCAAATAGGCTATAGCGGTCCCCCACATTCGGGCTACTCTGTAGAAGGCAGTGACGCTGGGCGCCCACCCGGCATGGTTCTCCAGCGACACGTCACGTTTTGGAAAGGATGGAAGGATGGGTGGAGTCGCCATGGCGCGAACAGGTTCCGCGACGCGCCGCCAAGGGGCGATCGTGAGCCAGAACGAGGCGCCGGCGGCCCCGCACCCACGCACGATTGGGTGGGTGGGAACGACGGCGCTGGCGATGGGGGGGAGCAACCAGAGCCTGTTTTTGCTGGGAGCGTTGATCATCGGGCAGGGCAGCGCGGCCATCCCCCTACTCGCCATTGGTCTCCTCCTCTCCTGGGCCGCCGCACCGGGCTGGACCGAATTGGCGCTGATGTGGCCCAACCGCGTCGGCGGCATCGCCGCGACCTGCGCCGAAGCGTTCCGTCCCTATAGTCCCGTCCTCGCCAACCTGACGGGGGTCCGCTACTGGTGGGGTTGGGTCCCCACCTGCGGTGTGACCGCCCTGCTCTCGGCCACCGCGCTTCACGCGTGGTACCTGCCCGCCATTCCTACCAAGGTCCTCGCGACCGCACTGATCCTCATCTTCCTGGCCGTCAACCTATGCGGGGTGCGTTGGGTGACACGCCTGGCGATCCCCATCGCCACGGTCTCGGCGGCCCTCGCCTTCCTGTCGGGAGCGATCCCCGTGCTGAGCGGGCAGGTATCCTGGCGCCAGGCCGCCACTTTCCATCTCATCACCCCGTTCCCGGGAGCCTTTGGAGGTTTGACCGGCGCGATGGCGGGGCTCTACTTGATCGGATTCGCGGCCCCGGCGTTCGAGGCCGCCGCGTGTCATGTGGGGGAGACGATCGATCCCACGCGCAACGTGCCGCGGGCGATGCTGGCCAGCGGAGCGATGGCGACGCTCTACTTCGTGGCGCTTCCGGTGGTGTGGCTGGGGCTGCTGGGGCCAGGACCGCTGCGGGAACCGCTGGCGTACTCGCTGTGGCCGACGTTCGCGCCGTTGCTGGGGAGCGCGGCGCGCGGCGCGGCGGTTTGGTTCATAGTGTCCAACATGTTCCACGGAACGTTGCAGCCGCTGGCGGGGGCGTCGCGCACACTGGCGCAATTAGCCGAGGATGGGTTGCTGCCGCGCGTATTGGCGCGGCGTTCACGGACGGATACGCCGTGGGTAGCGACGGTCTTGACGGCGGGAATGGCGATCATCGTGCTGCTGGCGGGCGACCCTACGCTGGTCATCGCCGCCGCCAATCTGGCCTACCTCATCGGCATCGGCCTGCCGAGCGTGGCCGTCTGGCTCTTGCGCCGGGATGCGCCGGGGGCGGCGCGGCCATACCGGGTGCCGCGCGGGACGATCGGGCTTGGCGTGGGCGCCGCGGGCGTCTGGGGGTTGGCCACGATCCTTGGCTTCCAGCAGTTCGGGCTGCCTACCGTCCTGGCCGGGCTTGCCCTCGCCTTTTCCGGCGCGGTCTTCTATGCGCTGCGCCGCTGGAGCGACCGACGCCGGGAGGGAAAGCCGATCCTACTCCATTCACTACATGTGAAGTTGACGGGCGCGATGTTGCTCGTGCTGACGCTTGATGGAACCGGCTATTACCTGGCCGTGAGTTCCCTGGGCAAGCAGCAGACCGTCCGTATCGCCGGGCTGGAGGACATTTTCGTCGCCGTAGCCGTGCTCACGCTCAGTGTCGGGCTCATCCTGCCGGGGACGATCGCACACGCGACGGGCGAGGTGGCGCGCTCGGCGGAACGCCTGGCGCACGGGACCCTGGCCGACCTCCTGCATGCGATGCAAGCTCTCGAGACGGGTGACCTCGACGCTGCCCATGCGAGGATCGACGTCGACCCGGTCGTCGTGCACACGCGCGACGAGGTGGGGGCAATGGCAGCCAGCTTCAACCTCATGCAAGCCGAGGTCGCGCAGGCGGCGATGGCGCTTGACGGGGCGCGCGAGGGGCTGCGCCAGGCGCGCGGCGACCTCACCAGGAGCAATGAGGAGTTGGCCCAATGGGCGAGCGAACTGGAGCGGCGGGTGGAGGAGCGCACGACCGCGCTCCAGAAAGCGCGTACCACGGCGATCGCCCACGCCAATCGGCTCGACGTCATCTTCAACTCGATCGCCGATGGCGTGATGGCCACCGACCCCGAGGGACGCATCGTGCAAGCGAACATGGCCGCTCGGATGCTGCTCGGACTCGACAGCGACCCGCGCCTCTCGGCGTTGCCCATCGCCGAGCGCGGTCCGCTGCAAGGCCTGCGCGACGAGCAGGGACGGCCGCTCGCCCCTGACCTGTGGCCAACCGTCCGTATCCTGCGCGGCGACGTGCTGACCGGCGCCAACGCCGCCGACATCATCGTCCGCGCATCCGATGGACATGACCGTGAGGTGAGCGTCACGGGCGCGCCTGTATGGGATGAGACCGGAACGCTCGTCGGGGGCGTCACGGTCATACATGATGTGACGGAACGTCGCCGGCAGACGCGGCGTACCCACGATGCCCTCCATGCCCTGCTACATATGGCCGAGGCGCTCGTCCTGACATCAGACGATGTCGAAAGCGCCGAGGGCGCCATCGCCCGCCGTCTGGCCGAGATGGCCCACGATGTCCTGGCCTGTCGCCGCGTCAGTATCACCGCCATCGACCCGACATCAGAGGCGCTGGAGCGAGTCGCGGCGGTTGGGCTGACAGAGGAGCAGGAGCGGCAGTGGCGCGCCCCTGGCGACATGATGTCTCTGCTTGACCTCCTTGGAGGGGCGGCGTCGCTGGCCCGCTTCCGCGCGGGGGAAGCGCGGATCATCGACCTGTCGCGACCGGCCTACCGGCTTCATTTGTCGGACTACGGCGCCGATACCCTCCTGGCCCTGCCGCTACGCGCTGGGCCGCAGCTTGTGGGCCTCTTGACGATCGACCACGGGCGGGGCACGCACACATACGGCCCTGAGGAGATCGCGCTGTCCAGCGCGGTCGCCAAGCTCGTGGCGTTGGTGATCGAGCGTGAACGTCTGTTGCGCGAACGCGCCGAGTCCCGTGCGTCCGAACTAGCCCTGCGCGAATCGAACCAGCGCATGGACGAGTTCCTGAGCCTTGCCAGCCACGAACTGCGGACGCCGCTGACGACCGTGAAGGGCTACGTGCAACTCGCGGAAGGACGCCTGGCGCGCATCATGGGCGAGGAAGGACAGGAAGCCGCGCTGGAACCCCGTGTAGCGCCGGCCCATCAGATGCTCCAACGGACCGACATACACATCAGACGGTTGACCCGGCTCATCGACGACCTGGTCGATGTGTCGCGCGTCCACGCTGGCAAGCTGGCGCTGCGTCTGGAACCGTGCGACATAGGGGCGATCGTGTGTGAGGTTGTCCAGGCGCAGCGCCAGTTGCATCCGGAGCGGCTCATCACGATGGACGTGGCAACAACCGCGCCGCGCCGGACCGTCGCCGACGGGGACCGTATCGGTCAGGTCGTGGCGAACTACCTGGGCAACGCGCTCAAATACGCGCCGCCTGATCGACCGATCGCGGTCGGCTTTGCCGACGAGGGCTCGACCGTACGCGTCTGGGTCCGCGACGAGGGCCCCGGCCTGTCAGCGCACGAGCAGACACGGATATGGGACCGTTTCTACCGTGTCGATGGCGTATCGCACCAGAGTGGATCGCATGTGGGGCTCGGCCTGGGACTACATATCAGCCAGACCATTGTCGAGCGGCACCATGGGCGCGTCGGAGTCGAAAGCGCCCTTGGCGAAGGCTCAACGTTTTGGTTCACACTTCCATATCGCGAAGGATTTGTCATATGACCTGGCAACCAGAGATCGACGAGTTGCACCGCCGCGAGGACCTCGCCCAAGCTATGGGCGGCGCCGACAAGGTCGCTAAACATCACGCCCAGGGCCGTTTCACCGTGCGCGAGCGCATCGCCCGGCTACTCGACCCGGACACCTTCCACGAGAGCGGCGCCCTCGCCGGCAAGGGCGCCTACGAGGACGGCCAACTCGCCGCCTTTCAACCGGCCAACTTTGTGCTCGGGAGCGGACGCATCGAGGGACGCAAGGTCATCGTCGGCGGCGACGACTTCACAGTGCGCGGCGGTTCCGCCGACGCCGCTATCCTGGGTAAGCAGGTCTACGCCGAGCGTCTGGCCCACGACCTGTGTCTGCCTATCGTGCGCCTCGTCGACGGAACCGGCGGCGGCGGCAGCGTCAAGATGCTCGACGATATGGGCTTTACCTATGTGCCGGCCAATCCCGCGTGGGACCTCGTGGTCGCCAACCTGGGTATCGTTCCCGTGGTGGCCGCTTGCCTGGGCTCCGTGGCCGGCCTCGGCGCGGCTCGTGTCGCGGCGTCCCACTTCTCGGTCATGGTCGAGGGTACGTCGCAACTGTTCGTGGCCGGGCCGCCAATCGTAAAATTTGGCGTCGGCGAAGACCTGAGCAAGGAGGAACTCGGCGGCGTCGAGATACACCGCGCCAGCGGGGCCGTCGACAATCTTGCCGCCTCCGAGGACGACGCCTTCGCACAGATTCGCCGTTTCCTCTCATACCTGCCGTCGAACGTCTGGGCGCCGCCGCCAATCATCCCACCGGATGATGACCCAGGTCGTCGTGAAGAGTCTCTGCTCTCGGTCATCCCACGCAACCGTCGCCGCCCCTATAAAATTCGGCCCATCCTCGACGCTACATTCGATAGTGGTTCCGTTTTCGAGCTGGGCCGCTACGTCGGAGGCGCGACCGTGACGGCGCTGGCGCGGCTCGACGGGCGCCCCATCGGCGTGCTCGCTCCCGACCCTTATGTCGGCGGAGGCGGCTTGACCGCAGAGGGCGCCGACAAGCTGGAGCGCTTCGTCGACCTCTGCCAGACGTTTCACTTGCCAATCGTCAACTTTGTCGATCAGCCGGGGCTGGTGATCGGGCGCGAGGCCGAACGCAAAGGCACGATCCGGCGCGGCGTGCGCGCTATCGCGGCGATCTATCAGGCCAGCGTGCCCATGGTCGAAATTATTATCCGCCGCGTCTTCGGCGTGGGCGGAGCAGGCATGACCAACGCGCACGGCCTCAACCTGCGCTACGCCTGGCCCTCCGGCGACTGGGGTTCGCTACCGGTCGAGGGCGGTGTCGAAGTCGCCTTTCGCCGCGAGTTGGAGGCCAGCGACGACCCGGAGGCGCTGCGCCAAACTATCTTACAACGCATGGAAGCGGTACGCTCACCGTTCCGCACCGCCGAAGCCTTCGGAATCGAGGAGATTATCGACCCACGCGACACACGCCCGCTGCTATGTGACTGGGTCCACGACGCCTACGCGCTGCTCCTGCGGCAGCTTGGCCCCTCGACGCACGCCATGCGCCCGTGAGGGGCGACTTCCGACTTCCGACTTCCGACTTCCGACTTCCGACTTCCGACTTCCGACAGGAGGATATATGACCGAGATCCGCGCGAGCACAACAGGGTCCATTTGGAAAATATTGGTGGCCGTGGGCGACACGATCGTGCCGGGCCAGGAGGTGGCGATCCTGGAATCGATGAAGATGGAGATACCGATCGAGGCGGAGGTTAGCGGCCGCGTCACGCGCGTTCTCGTCCATGAAGGTGAGTCGGTGCGGCAGGACCAAGTCCTGATGGTATCATCATGATCGCTTGCCGTCGTTAAATCTTTAGAACATTTAATCGCCCGGCACATCGAAACTGGCGAAACTGTCGGGCAGCAGCGTGGAGAGGCGCGTGAGGCGTCGCGCCCCATCGAGTGTCGCCAGCACGACATCCATGTCGCGGTCCATCTCACCCGTTCCGGCGAACTCGAGCAACACCTGGCGGCACGCCCCGCAGGGCGGCGTCGGCGCGTTCGTCTCCGTCACCACGGCGGCGGCCACGATGCGGCGCTCGCCGTCCTGTACGGCCGCGAAGACGGCGTTGCGCTCGGCGCAACTGGTGAGGCCGTACGACGCGTTCTCCACATTGCAACCCTTGTAGATACGGCCCGACTCACCGCGCAGCGCCGCGCCGACCTTGAAGCCCGAGTAGGGCGCGTAGGCCCGCTCACGCGCCTCCGTAGCCGCCTGAACCAACGCCGCGAATTTGTCGTCTTCTAGCTCATGCCGCGATTGCTGGACCATGGCTCTCCCTCCTACGATACACACGACCTACAGTACACACGACGATGGTGACTGGGCTTCTTCCCTATGCTACCCCATCACCAGCTTCCCCAGGTCGGCCGGCCGCGTGAGCAACGCGGCAAGATCACGCAGCGTGATAAGCCGGCGTCGCCGCACAACCGGGTCGGAGTCCATGATCAACACTTGCTCAAAGAAGACGTCGACGGGACCCTTGAACGCGGCGACGCGTTGATAGAATCGGGCGTAGTCCTCTGATGCTAGGGCGTGCTCCGCGTCCGCGCGCACAGCGAGAAAAGCCTGCCATAGCGCCGCCTCGGCCGGCTCCAACGCGCCACCATCCGTTCCGGCGGCGCTATCCCCGTCGGCGCCGGCGGATTCCGCTTTGGCGGCGATGTTGACGATGCGCTTGACGGCGCCGGTCACCGCCGCGAACTCTGGCGTCCGCAGGCCGTGCGCCAACGCCTCGGCGCGTGCCATAGCGTCGGCCATGTCGTCATACCCTACGGCAAGTACGGCCTCAACCACATCGTAGCGCAGGCCACGCTCCTTCATCGCGCCTTCAAGCCGCGCACGGAAAAACCGTAGCAGGTCGTCCTTCGTATCCGCCCGTGTGGCCTCGTCGAACCGCGCGTAGCCGGCCAGTGCGGCGTCCAGCAGCGCATCGAGACTCAGTCGTAGGCGCTGCTCCACGACGATCGCGGTCACGCCCTGCGCGGCCCGACGCAGGGCAAACGGATCGGCCGAGCCGCTCGGCGTCAGCCCCAGCCCGAAGAAACCAGCCAGCGTGTTCAGGCGATCCGCTAGCCCCACCGCGACGCCGGTCGGGCTCTCCGGCAGCGCGTCACCGGCGCCGCGCGGCAGATAGTGCTCGAAGATACCGATCGACACCGGCTCCTCCTCGCCCTGCGCCCGCGCGTACGCGCGTCCCATCGCCCCCTGCAACTCAGGGAACTCACCGACCAAACCCGTGGACAGGTCGCACTTGCACAACCACGCCGTACGCGCGATCGCGGCGCGGGTCGCTACGTCGTAACCCAGCGCGTTGGCTACGGGCTCGGCCAGCCACACGATGCGCTCAGTGCGCAAGTACTGGCTGCCCAAACGTTCCTGGAACACCATCTGTTTCAGTCCGTCGAGCCGGTCATCGAGGCGCCGGCGGCGGTCCTCGTCCCAAAAGAAACGCGCATCGGAGAGGCGCGCCCGCAGTACCTTTTCGTTGCCGTGGCGCACGTTGTCCAGGGACGCGTCGCCGCCGTTGCGCACGGCGATGAAGGCGGGCAGCAGCCGCCCATCGGCCCGCGCGTAGACGGGGAAGTAGCGCTGATGCGTGCGCATCGACGTGACCAAAACGTCTTCGGGCAGTTCCAGGAAAGCCGGATCGAAGCGGCCGTCAAAGGCGGTGGGCCACTCCACCAGCCAGGTCACCTCCTCCAGCAGGCCGTCGTCGTCGGGCGCGCGGCCGCCAAGGCCCTCCGCAACGACATCCACCTGACGCCGAATCTTGGCGCGCCGCGCGTTGGGGTCGACTATGACGCCGGCCGCCGCGCAAACATCAACGTAGTCGCGCGCTGTCGGGACGGTGATCGGCGCGCCCGACGAGAGCGTGCGGTGTCCGTACGTTTCGGTGGTTGTCACCACGCCCTCGACCTCGAAGGGTACGCGCCGATCACCGTGCAGACACAGCAGCCAGCGGATCGGGCGGGCGAAGCGCAACGTGTGCGCGCCCCAGCGCATCAACCGCGGGAACTCCAGCGCGTAGACCAGGCCGCGCAGCAGATCCGGCAGGATGGCGTCGGCGTCCTGACCGGCCTCACGCGTACGAACGTACACGTACGGCGCGCCCTTCTCGTCGTCCTGGACGACCAACTCCTCCACGGCGACGCCCCGCGCACGGGCAAAACCCAGCGCCGCCCCGGTCGGCGCGCCCGTGGTGTCGTACGCCAACCGCGCGGCCGGGCCTTTCACGAGCACGGCGCGGTCCTCTTGCGCGGCGGCCACGTCCCGGACCAGCAAGGCCAGCCGGTGCGGCGTGCCATAGGTTTCGATGGCGCCGTGGATGAGGCGGGCGGCGGCGAGGGCCGCCGCCGCTTTGGCCGCCAACTGGTCGAGCGCCGTCGGCCCGAAACGCGCCGGCAGTTCCTCGACCCCAATCTCCAGCAACAGGTCGCGCGTGTTGCCCATCATGACGCGCTCCCCTCCTCGATCCGGTCGGTTCTATCGGCGGCATGGAAGGCGCGGCCGTAGCGTCGTTCGGCGACAGGCTTGAGCAGTGGGTAACCCAGCCGCTCGCGTTGGCGCAGATACGCGCCCGCGACCGCACGGGCCAACCGGCGCACACGGCCGATATAAGCCTGGCGCTCCGACACGGAGATGGCGCCGCGCGCCTCGAGCAAATTGAAGGTGTGGGAGCACTTCAGCACATAGTCGTAGGCCGGCGTGACCAAGCCGCTCTCTAGCGTGTGCCCGGCCTCGGTCTCGTAAAGCCTGAACAGCGTGTCCAGCAACGCGGCGTCGGCGGCCTCGAAGCCGTAGGCGGAGGTCTCGTACTCCTGCTGCTGGAACAGGTCGCGGTAGCTAACGCCGGGAGCGTACATGACGCCGAAGACATCGTCAACGCCCTGGATATAACTGGTCAGACGCTCCAGCCCATAGGTGATCTCCACCGAGACCGGGTCGCAGTCGTAGCCCGCGAACTGCTGGAAGTAGGTGAACTGCGTGATCTCCATGCCGTCGAGCCAGACCTCCCAGCCCAGTCCCCACGCGCCAAGGGTAGCCGACTCCCAGTTGTCCTCGACGAAGCGGATGTCGTGCTCGCGTGCCACGACGCCGATCGCCTCCAGTGACGCCAGATACAGGTCCTGGATCGCGTCGGGCGAGGGCTTGATGATCGTTTGATACTGGTGATGTTGGTAGAGCCGGTTGGGGTTCTCGCCGTAGCGGGCGTCGGCCGGACGCCGCGACGGCTCGACGTAGGCGGCGGCCCACGGCTCGGGGCCGAGCGCGCGGAAGAACGTATGCGGGTTCATCGTGCCCGCGCCCTTCTCCACGTCGTAGGGCTCGGCGATCAGGCAGCCGTGGCCGGCCCAGAACTGGTGCAAGGCCAGGATGACGTCCTGTAAGTACATGTGAGTTCCCTCCTCCTCGTCGGCTGATTGGCCGGCGACAAAAGAGAGGCTCTCGTCCCCGGCCACTGTCGTGGCCGGGGACGAGAGCCTCATCATGCTCCCGCGGTTCCACCCCGCTTAACGCGCCATAAAGCTATGGCGCGCTCGTCTCTCCGTATGATCGGCGCCGCTGTGTAGGACCGCCTTCCCCAGCCTCACCCCACCAGCTCGCACCAACCGCCGGTTCTCTGCGCGAGTGACGTGTTGGGTACTCCTGTCCGTCAGCGCCTGTTGGATGGACTGTACCACGCCGTCGCGGGACACGTCAACGCGCGGTCGCAGGCAGGGGTGCTCGCCAGTTTTTCGCACTGGTCAACAAGGCACGCGGCGTATCTACTGGGAGCGCCTGCGTCAGTCCGCTGACGCAGGCGCTCCCAGTAGACGCGACAAAGTGGCGCGCACCCCACGCGCCATCACTAAAGCATGGTCTCGGCCCGTGCATGCTATGATGAAAGGTGACTAGTAATGGCTGTGTTTGCGTTAAGCCGTGTTTAGTACGCTGGAAACCGTGAAGCGATTACGAGTACTCATCGTGTTGCATGAGTAATCTTCTGCTCGACGCGCATGTGGCGGCGGCATTTGGAGTCGAGCGAGAGACACAAGCCCTCGCCGGCACAGAGAGACGGACCTACCGTGTCGGTAACGTCGTCTTGCGCTATGGGACGGAGGGGCTATCGCTTCTCTGGAGAATAGGGGCGCTTCGCCACATCCAGGGGAACGGGTTCCGTATTGAACGCCCGATTCCGGCGCGTGACGGCCGCTGGATCGTTGAGGGGTGGACGGCATGGACCTTTCTTGCGGGGCAGTCAGCAACGCCCGCCGATGCGGCCGTTGTTTACCGCGGGACACAGGCGCTCCACGCGGCTCTCGCCCCGTTACCTTACGCGGCCCATCTGACGGCAGAGGCGGGCTCAGCCGATCATGATGCCTGGGGTGATGTCTCCTTGCCAACGCAGTTGCCTGCACAGATTGCGACCTCTCTCCGCACGCTGGTCGCTCTGCGCCGTCCAGCCATAGGGCTACATGACCAAGTGATCCACGGTGACCTCAACTACCACAATATCCTCATCGCCCCCGGCCAAGCCCCCGGCTTCATCGATTTCAGCCCGTATTGGCGACCTCCGGAATTCGCCGCCGCCATTGCCGCCTACTGGCTTGGTCCGTATCAGGGCGATACGGCCGTTCTGCGCCATTTTGCGCAGGTGCGGGAATTGGACCAGATGCTCGTCCGTGTCGGCATACGGCAGCTGTCGCACCTGGTCGAGGCGGGCGACCTGGAGTATGCGGACGAGTTTACACGGGCAGCCGACGTCATCTGCCAGCTGATCGAGCGGCCAGGGAAGGCGTAATCGTCGATCCGGGACCCGCGACATGACAATAGAAAGGCATAAATCAATGGCGAAGCAATACCACATCGCGCTGGAGCGGGGCGAGGTTGGACGCTACGTGCTGCTGCCGGGCGATCCCGGCCGCTGCGCAAAGATCGCGGCCCATTTCGACGACGCCCGTTTGGTGGCGTCGAACCGCGAGTACGTGACGTATACAGGTACGCTGCTCGGCGAAAAGGTGTCCGTGACATCCACGGGCATCGGCAGCCCCTCCACAGCCATTGCCGTCGAGGAACTGGCCGCCATCGGCGCCGACACGCTCATCCGTGTGGGCACGGCCGGCGCTATCGCGCCCCACTTGCGCAGCGGGTCGCTCGTGGTGGCGCAGGGGGCGGTCCGCGACGAGGGCACGACGCCCCACTATGTCCCCCTCTCCTACCCCGCCATCGCCGACCTCACCGTCGTCAACGCGTTATGTCAAGCAGGCGAACGTCTGGGTCATGAGGTTCATGCGGGGATCGTGCGCAGCACCGACGCCCTCTACGCCGACCTCACACCCGCGTCGATGCCGCTGCAAGCTCTCTACAACGACCGCCCCGACGCCATGTGGGCGCGCGCCAACGTGCTGTGCGCTGAGATGGAGGCGGCGGCTCTCTTCGTCGTTTCCAGCGTCCGCGGCCTGCGCGCGGGCTGCGTGCTCTCCGTCGTCAACGCCACCGGCGAGGGCGAGATACCCTCCGGCGTCCCCCCGCTCGACCGGCTCATCGCCACAGCCGTCGAGGCGCTGCGCGTGCTGATCCGGCGCGACGTCAGCGACGGATAGGTGAGCGCCCTGGGCAACCAAGGCGACGCTCCGGCCCCACCGAGCGGTGGCGAGGCGAAGAGTTGTCGTCCGCGCGTTGGCCGTGCCGCGCGACTAGCAAGTGCTAGCATGTGCCGTCACTGGGAGTCTGGCACGTTATCAACTTACGTTTCGTCTACGATATCTTCCTCCTCGATCTGCTGGACAAGCGCGCTGAGCGATTGCGGGTCCATGATGTCTCTCAGCGCGGCTTGCGCCGCGTCGCGCACTACTACATCGTCATGCCGTAGCGCCCGGCGCAACGGCTCGGCGGCCCGCCGGATGTCGAGCCGCGCCAGGGCGAAAACGGCGATAACCCGCACGTCGTGATCCGGGTCGTCGATGGCCTTGGCCACGAGGTCGAACGCGCGTTCGTCGCCGAGCCGGCCCAGCGCCCGCGCCGCGTTCCCACGCACCTCAGGGCTGGCGTCGTGGGCGAGGAGGGCGATGAGCGGCTCGACGGCGCGCTTATCGCCAAGCACCTCAAGCGCCGCGGCGGCCTGGCGGCGCACACGCTTGTCGGAGTCACCGAGCGCCGCGAGATACGCGTCCGCCGATCTCATTGGCCACAGCGGCGCCATCAGTCCTCCTCGTCCCCATCTTCTTCGAGCGCGCGATCCTGTTTGATGTTGAGATACGTCTCGATCGCGGCCTGCATCATCTCCTGAAAAGACCGGTACCGCGACACACCGGGGAGCCAACCAGCCATAAACATGCCCTCCCATTCGCCCTCTGCTGTGGCGACTTGTGGGTTGAGGAGATAAATAGCGCCATCGTAGTACGCGCCGACTTCCAGCGCCGTCTGGAGATGCGCCGGACGGTAGTAGAGGGAGGACTGTCCCTCTCCGTAGACGGAGTACTCCTCGTCCGTCGCCAGTCGGACGTCTTCGTGCTGCCAATTTTCGATCCAACCCTGGTGGCGGACCGCGAACCACTCGACGTCTTCGGTCGACCACAATCTCTCGCTGAACGGCGGGACGTGCCGCCAGCCATTGCTCACCATGAGAAAGGCGCGGTACGACGGAGGCAGCGGCGCCCCCAGACGAGCTTCAGCGTGCGCGATCTCGTCGTCGGTCGCCCCCGGATAGCCGAGCCAACCGGACGCGATAACCTCGCCGGGCAACTCTCCATACTCGATGATCTCGGGGTCACGCAGCGCTTCCTCACTCAATCGCGTCAAGAAGGCACGCCAGTCGAAAGCCATGGCATAGCTCCAATTGTTCGCGCTACTGAATCAAGCTGGCCTGTTCGCCCTATCTTCGAGAAACAGGTGACATTCCCCACGAATCATGTCGTAGAAGGAACGATATCGTCGTGCTCCCTCCATCCATGCCGCGAAGAACCAAGCTTCCCATTCACCATCGGCACTAACAACCTGTGGATTGAGGAGACAGACAGCGCTATCACTCCAATCACTAATTTGTAAGGCCGTCTGTAGATACTCATGCCGGAAGCTGGTTTCGTGCTGCGCCTCTCCGTACTTAAAATATTCCTCGTCCGACACAGGGTAGCGATTCTCCATCCAAATATCTACGATCTCCTTGTTATGCGTAGAGAACCAGTCAATCTCACTGGTCGACCAAAGGCTGTATATGTATTCGGTAAGCCGATGCCATCCGTTCGATACCTGGAGAAACGATCGGTATGATGGAGGCAGGGCCACCCCTAGACGCGCTTCAGTTTGTGCAATCTGGGATTCGGTTGCACCAGGATAGCCGAGCCATCCTGAAGCGACAGCGCTTGGAGGGAGGAGGTCGAGAATATCGGTGGCAATCTCCTCATCCGCAAGAAATGTTTTACTCCAACGCGCGAGAAAATCGCGCCAATCGAAGTCATCCACAAGCATCCCTCCTCATGAACCCTATACGGGCCATGCGATTTGCTGCACCAGCACTACAACGGTACGGTGAGGTCGGATCGCATGGCCGTCAATCAACTGCAAGGATTCCTTACTGAACGATCAGCACCTGGAACATCTTGGTGACATCGGTCGCCACTGTCGCGGGAACAGGAGGCCTTCCAAAACTTGACCCGTAGAAGGCGCCGAGCAGCCCCCTTGTCTGCTCTGCTCCCAGGTGGGGGCAGCCAGAATAGCAGTAGTGTTTCCGCCTTGGAACGTCGAGGCGAACGGGTACTCATCGCAACTATATCCAGTACGAGGAAGACCTATCGTCCTCTTACGTGCATCGCTGCACGCTATTGGGTAATTGATCGCGCGCTGCGCGCTCCCTCCGTATGTCAACCTGCTCGGCAGATTGTCGACAGTCTGTGCCATGAGGATGTGCGGGGCGATGGATGGCAACGCGATACGCGGCCTTGCCCCCAAGGAAAAGCACACCACGCGGGACGCCTGACAGGGGTCGGGCCTCACATTCGGCCCAGGGGGCGCAGCAGGAGGCGTCGGCAGCGGCACGGGAATAGGTTGCGGCTGCGGATTGGGCGTCGGCGCTGGTTGCGGCGCGGGTTGCGTCTGCGTCTGGGGCTGCGGGGCCGCGCGCGGCGGGTTGGCTACGGCTACGAAGAACAGCACGCCGCCCACGACAACCGCGACGACGGCCACCGCGATCAGTAACTCGGGGAGGGCGATCACGGCCCCGACAAGCGTGACGGTGGCGCCCAGGCCAACCGCCGCGTCCTCGGCCACGACCGCCCCGCCGGCCGTTTCCCCGATCGCCGGCGCCGCCGACGCCGCCCGCTCCGCTAGGAAGCGCACCGCCCCTTCCACGGCGCGCTCCTCGCTCGCGCCCGTCACACTCTGGCCGGGGTTGAGGACCGGGACGACCGTTCCCGCCACCGTCTGCCCCAGGCTGATCCGCGCCCGCGTCAAGGGGTCCTTGGCATCACAGGCCAGGCTACCTAGTGCCGCGTCGATGGCCCGCCCACTGCCCGTCGGGTTCGCCGCCGCCGCGCTGCTCGCGGGGCCGTACTCGGCGCGCAGCCGCGCCAGGAACTGCTCGTCGCAGGGGCCAGGGCCGCCTAGCCCCGCGAAAGTGACGGTCTGGCCGCCCTCGCGGAACGTGCATAGGCCGGAGGGGTCGCTCCCGTTCACGGGGTTGTCGCTCGCGTAAGCGTAGGCCTGCCCGGTCGCGCCCTCCAACGGGTCGCGGCCCAGGAACTGCCCCGCCCCAGGGTTGTACCAGCGCGCCCGCAGGTCTACCAGCCCCGTCGCCGCGTCCTGCGCCTCGCCGGTATAGCCGAAGAGGCCGGACGTCGCCGCGCTCTCCGGTGTCCCGAAGGGATCGTAGTTGCGGGGCGTACCCGCGTTGCCCGCGTCGTCCATCGTATAGCGCACGCTGCCCTGTGAGTCTGTGCCGTACCACGTCCGCGCGCCCCCGCCGCTCACGGACGCGAGGCGATCCAGGCCATACAGGTAGTCCGTGGCCGCGCCGCCACCCGTCCGCGTCGCCAGGATCTGGCTCGCGGGGCCGGCGAGGTCTTGCGTAAATTGCGTCATCGACACGCCGACCGTCCGCGACACCAGCGTCCCGTCGCCGTTGTAGGCGTACGCCTCCTGCCTCGCTCCTCCGGACAGGCTTGTCAAGCGGTCCAGCGCGTCGTATGTGTAGGACCGCGCCGTGTCGCTGATGACGTTGCCCGCCGCGTCATAGCTCCACCCGACGACCTGGTTGGCCGCGTCGTAGGCGGTATGCGTGATCGGACCGCCGTTGACCGACACATCGGTACGGTTGCCCGCTAGGTCGTAGCCGTAGTGGTAGGCCGTGCCGGGGTTCTCCACGGCGTCGGTGAGCCGCTGCAGCCCGTCGTAGGCGTAGGTGATCACGCGCGTCGCAGAGATGGGTATTGTCGGCCCACCCGGCGAGACGGATGAACCGGGACCAGATGCGGTGAGCGTTGCTCGCGCGTTGACCGTGAGGTCGGCCACGACCAGTGTCGTGGCGGTGAAGGCCGCGCCGGAGTTCAATGTCAGGCTGCCGGCCGGCTCATACCACGCTCCGCCGCCGAGGGCCCCGTTGGGCGCGTTCGATGTGGCGCTGGCCTGCCAATAGAGCACGCCCGCGTCGGGGCCGGATGTCATGGCGCTCAGGCGCGTCACATCGCCGCCGCTGTTCAGTTGCAGGATGCCGGCGTGGAAGTAGAGCAACACGCCCGCGTCGGTCGTCCCCGCCGGCACGGCGGGACAGCCGCTGCTCCCGTACGGACGCAGGACGGTCCCGACGTTCCAGGACGCGTCCAGGTAGTACGTCCCCGGCGCCAGGCAGATCGTCGCGCCGTTGTTAAAGTTCAGCGTCTGATTGTAGTAGCCCGGCAACAGGCGGTACGTCCCGCCCGCGTTGAAGTTCGTGCCGTCGGGGCAGGCCGCGCCGGGGCAACTCGCGCCCAGCTTGCTCGGCGCGACCGTCGCGCTCAACGGATCGGTCGCCGCCGGCTGGTTCGTGCTGACGGTCCCCGTGATCACGCCGCCTTGCTTCCTGACGCCGCCCTGCACGGTGACGGCGGTCGTGCTGATGACGCCGCCGTTGAGGCAGAGCGCGCTGCGGCTGGTCCCGTTCACAGTGAGCGTACTTGCGCTGACCGTGCCGCCCTGCACGACGAGGTGGCAGTCGCTACCGCTCGTGTCCAGAACGCCCACGCGGCCGCTTGACGACGGGGGCGGCGCCGTGGTGGGCGGTAGCGTCTCGGTGATCTCCGTCTGATTGCCGAGACGATCCACCTGGTTGGTGAAGCGGCTCACCGGCGCGCCGTTGACCGTCGTACTCATATCGAGCAGCCGGTCGGCCCCATCGTACGCGTACGTCGTCGTCGCGCCGTTCGACCGCGCGACCTGCGACACGCGCCCGGCTCCGTCATAGGCGTAGCTGGCCAGCGTCGTGCTCCCCTGTGTCACGCTGTGGAGTTGCCCACCGGAGTAATACGCGTAGCCCATCGTGGTGTTGTCGGGATATTGCACGCTCGTGCGCTGCCCATCCGCGTTGTAGCCATAAGCGACCTGACCCGTTCCCGGCGCGCTGACCCCTGTCGTATGCCCCAACGCGTCGTAGGTGAAGCGCGTCGTGCCGGTCCCATCGGTCAAGGCTGTGCGCTGTCCCAACGCGTCATATTGTGTACGGATCGGCGCGGTCAGATTCTGCGCCGTTGTCGTGATCACGCGATCCAACCCGTCGTACGCATAAGAGATATCGTCGGCCACGCCGCGTGGATCGTGCTGGGCCAGCATCCGGCCACCCGAGTCATAGTTCCACGTCGTCGTGCGCGTGAGCGCGTCGGTCGCCGACGTACGCTCGCCCGCCGCGTCGTAGGCGGCGTACTGTGTGTACCCGCGCGGGTCGGTTATGGACACGCGCTGGCCAGCCCGGTCGTATCCGTACGTGGTCGTGACGTTGCAGGGTGGGGCGACGCACGTCCCGGCCTGCACATTCGTCTGTACCCAAATAACGTGGTCGAGCAGATCGTAGCCATACGCGGTGACGTGACCCGCCGGGTCGATACTTTGTACCCACCTTCCCCCCACGTCGTAGACCGTGCGTGTGGTCAGGTCCTGGTCCGGCGGCGTTGTCGCAATAGCGACGCCCGTATGGTAGTTCTGGATAGCGGTCACGACGCGGCCCAGCCCGTCGACCTGCAAGACGGTGAGTCGTCCGTCGGGGGTCGCGGTCCAGCGCAATGCGCCGGTCCCATCGAAGCCTGAGCGTGTGACGCGGCCCGCGGAGTCCGTGATCGCGGTCGCCTCGCCCAGTCCGTTGTACCCATAGCTCGTCTTCGCACCCACTCCGTCGGTCACGACAGTCGTGTGCCCCAGGGCGTCGTAGCCATAGCTCGTCGTGACGTTGGTATCGGCGTTCACCGGGCCGCCGGGAACGTCGTTCGCGGTGACGGTCGCCGCCTGGTCGAGGCCGTCGTACGTCGTGTGGGTAACGTGGCCGAGGGCGTCTACCGATTCGAAGGCGCGCCCCAGCGCGTCGTACCTTGTCCCTGTCGTCACGTTGCGATCGGGCGCCGTTGGGTCGAAGGGGGCGCATCCCTGTGCCACGGGATTCCCCGACGCATCGCGGCAATTCGCGACCGTCCCCGTTTCCCGGCCCAATTGATCGTACTGCTCGCTTGTCCAGCGGCCGAGCGTGTCACGTTGTCCGGCGAATCGACCCGTGACCGGGTCGTAAGCGGCTACGGTCGTGCGATTGGTATCGGTCCGGGTTCCGAGAGTTGCGGGGTCGGCGTTTACCGTGGTGGTGATGATGCGCCCTTGGCCGTCGTACCCGTACTGTGTGACACGGTCGGTGATCGGCGCGCTCGCCGTGAAGGCTCCGGCGACGTAGTTGTCGATCTCCTGCGACACGTTGGAGTCGGGCCGGTAGCTCACCACGCGGACCAAGTCGGTGTCGTGCCCGTCGGTCCACGCCCTGTTGGCCGGGTCGACCGTGGTCGGGTCGCCGTTCTCGTAGTTGACGGTCGTGGTGACGGGGCGGTTGAGTTGATCGTATTGGATATAGGTCCAGCGCCCCAACGCGTCGCGCTGTCCCCGCACGTTACCCTGCGGATCGTATTGGGTGACTGTCTGCGCGTTGACGTCGGGGAAGGCGCCAACGGGCAGATCGGGACGATAGTTGAGCGTTGTCGTCACCGGATTGTCTTGCGCGTCGTACCCGGTGCGCGTCGTACGTGTCATCGCGTCGCTGAAGGTTCGAGTGGCCGCGCTGAACGTGCCGGTCAGGATGCCTGCGCGATCTGCTCGCCATCTTGGAGCGTCTGGCTGATCACCCGACCGGACGGCATGTACGCGTCATAAGCGATTCGCTCCTCTGGCTGCCCCAGCGTATTGTCGATCTCGGTCAGCAGGTGGTTCTGATAGTGATATACAACCGCACGGCCCATCACGTCGGTCGTCCCCACGAGGTCGCCGTTGTTGTCATAGCTGTAGCGCATCGTCCGCCCCGCCGGATCATGTACAGCGATGACATGGACGCTGGCTGGGTCGTAGTCGAGAGCCAGGGAACGCTGCGGATTGGCCGCATCGACCACCCGCGCGAGTTGTGAGCCGCTGTACTGCAGCAGGACTCGCCGACCTTGGGCGTCCGTCATCGCGGTCACCCGGCCCGTCACATCGTAGGCGAGCTTCTCGCCTGTCCGCAAGGTTTCGGTATAAGCTCCCCCCGCCTGCGCTAGCGTGGCGTCGATACCGGGAAAGGACTGGAAAGCGCCGTTACCGAGATCCTCGAAACGGAACCTATTCCCCGATGAGGATACGATGATGGCGACGCCCGGCTCCCCACCCGGCGCGTCCGCCGTGATGATGTGGGTCATGTAGGGGACTTGCCAGCCATACCCGAGGAGGCCCGGTTGGTCGGCGTCCCCGGTTCCTTGGCTGTTGTAGGTGCGTACCCACCCGAGCGACGGGCCAGGGGACGAAACGAGGAGATCAGTGGCGTCCGTCCAGTAGTTGCCGGTGCGTGTGTTGACGGGATTGCTCGTCGATGGCTGTGCGCACGGGCAGTGGTCCGTGTTGCGCCCCTGGTCGCTTGGCAGGCTGGAAACCGTCGCCGGCAGCAGCGGGTCACCATACTGCGTGCCGAGCGTGAGGGCCAAGCTGCCCTGGCAGCACTCAGTGTAGTCCACCTCGACCGGGTATGTGCCCGCCGCCGGGAAGTCCACCGTGAAGTCGTTCGCCGCGGGCGGCGTCGTCTGGTCGTCCGCCGCCACCACCGGGTAGCCTGTGAACGGCCCGTTCGTCGGGTACGGTGTGCCTGGCGCTACCTGCGCCGAGCCGCTCGGCGAATTAGGATCGCGCACCGGCTGGTCGCCGGCTGCGTCCGGCCCCATCGCCATGATCCAGCCGTCGTCGGCGTAGAAGTGGAAAGAGATCGGGCCGGCCTTGGCGACGGTGACGTAGGCCGTGAACACGGCCTGGAAGGCTTCCATGTTGGGGCCGCCCTGGCCGCTGAGGTCGACGCCGGCCCGTGCCCCATTGCCTTGCACGGTCTGTGCGACGCAGGAGCCGTCCGCCTGCGGGATAACATCCACGAAGGGCCGGCTCTCCGTGCCGACGCCGGTTCCGTTGCTACAGTGCTGCGCCGAGGGCGGCGGGTTGAAGTCGATGGCCTGAAACTGCTGCGTGAAGAGGGGCGGCGTCCCCGGCTTGACGGTGAAAACGCCGTCGGAGCTGGTGTAGGTCCCGCTGTTGTGGGCGTCAGCGAAGAACTGGCCCTGCACGGCGCCGATGCTGATCAACGGCGGCGCGTTCGGCGCGGCCGCGGCCAGGGCGACATGGGGCGCGAGCGCGCCGAAACGGCGGGAATGTACGGCGGGCGTCTGTGCGTGAGCATGGCGGAGCCGGGTGTGTGACGCGCCGGTCTGACCGCGCGGCGCGGCGCCAGCCGCATGTAGGCGCTGGCCGAAGACGAGGGCGCGCAACGCAGGCGTGAGCGTCGCGCGCGCCGGCATGCGGAAGCTGAACCCGTGCGCCCGTACCAGCGTCATCCGCGCGGGCCGCCGTAGCGGAGCCGGCACGGCGCGCGATGGCGGCAGGACGGTCCGCCGACGTGGCGTTGGCGCGGGCGCCACGCTCGCCAGGGGCGTGGTCGCGGAGGCGGGTGGTGGAGGCGACGAGCCGATGGACCCGATGATCGTCGCGGCAATGAGGATGAGCCCTAGCCAGGACCAACGCGTGAGGCGCAACACAAACACGGAGACTACCCTTTCCCCTGGTCACCGCGAGACAAAACTCCCGCTACCTGTGACCACGCCATCGTGCCGGTCGCTTGGAGCGTCAGCAATAGGAAAAAGTACTATCGAGGCGCTGCGCGTGCTGATCCGGCGCGACGTCAGCGGCCGCTAGTCAGTGAAACGATAGCGCAGAAGGGTGCGGATGGCCTTGATGCCGTCGGTCCAGGTCAGCTTCTTGCCTTCCTCGCGGCTGCGCGCGGCGTAGGAGATGGGCACCTCGTAGATCCTGTGGCCGGCTTTGACCAGCTTAGCCGTGATCTCCGGCTCGATCTCGAAGCCCCGGCTGCGCAACGTCAGTTGCTGGGCCACCTCGCGCCGCATCGCTTTGTAACACGTTTCCATGTCCGAGATGTAGCAGTTGTACAGGATATTGGTCGCCAGCGTCACCAACTTGTTGCCCATGACGAACCAAAACGAGTAGGCCGTGTGGCTGCTGAAGGCGCGGCTGCCAAAGACCACGTCGGCCTTACCTTGCTCAATTGGCGCGACTAGCGCGGCATAGTCGTTGGGGTCATATTCGAGGTCGGCGTCCTGGATCAACACAATGCGGCCACGGGCGTGGCCAATGGCGGTGCGCACGGCCGCGCCCTTGCCCATGTTGCGGGGGTGGTGATAGACGCGCACTCGCTCCCCGTCGGCCAACCCGTCGATCAGCGCGCCCGAACCATCGCGCGACCCGTCGTCGACCAGGATGATCTCCTTGTCGATGTCGACCGCCCGCACCGCCTCGACGACTTGCCGCAGTGTCCGCTCCTCGTTGTATACCGGCATCAACACCGACAGCAGTGGCCGGATATCGTCCCCTGTCGATCCACTGTTGGTCATCTAGGCGATTATCCTTTTCGTGTGTATATCACAAGCTCTAATGCTACCAGGTCTACTCAAAATGACGCCAACCGATGATACATCTCAAACCTCCACGTCCTGGTATCCAGGGAGCGTGGTCATCTTCCGTATCCTCTATCCGTAGGCGCCCGCCCCGCGCGGTCGATACCATGACAGGTAACGCTGGTCATTGTAAAGGAGGGAACGGCGATGTATCGTCCATGTAGCGCGTGTCGTGGTTATGGTTTCGAAGAGCATGTCGACCACACGTTGCCGCCGCCGCCGTGCCGGCTGTGCCACCCCGAGGACGCGCGCGTCCACATGATGCTGGCCCGCGACACGCGTGGGGTCGTGGCGGCGCAACGCACCACGACGTATCACCTGCTGCGCGCGGCGATGGGCGCGACTGCCCTGTAACAACACGCCCTTTGTTGACAGGGGCGATACGGCGTGAGCCCCCATCACGTTGCTCGGGCGCGCACATGGAGACCGGCCAGCGTGGTGAGCGCCTCGAGCGGCGTCATGCCGTCGATGTCGAGCGCGGCCAATTCGGCGCCGAACCCTTCGGCGCCGGAGTGGTAGCCGTTGCCGTTGGCCTCCTTCACCTGGCCGTTGCTGTTGGCTTCCTGTACCTGGCCGTCGCGTTCGACGCCGCCACGCGGCTCCAGCGGTTCGGCAAAGAACGATAGTTGTAGCGAGTCGAGCGCATCGCGCTCGGCCCGTGCCCGCTTCTCCAACTCACGCAGGATCTGGCGCGCGCGGCGCACCACCTCTTTGGGAATGCCGGCCAGTTCGGCCACATGGATGCCGTAGCTCTTATCGGCCCCACCCGGCACGACCTTGCGCAGAAAGCACACCTCGCCGCCCTCCTCCAGCACATCCATGCGATAGTTGCGCACGCGCGAGAAGGCCTCGGCCAGCGTGTTGAGCTCGTGGTAGTGCGTAGCGAAGATGGTCCGGGCGGCGCGCCGTGGCGTCTCGTGCAAGTGCTCTACGATGGCCTGCGCGATGGCTACGCCGTCGTAGGTGCTGGTGCCGCGCCCAATCTCGTCCAGGATCAGCAGTGAGCGCGCCGTACAGCTGTTGAGGATCGTAGCCGTCTCCACCATCTCCACCATAAAGGTGCTATGCCCCGTAGCGATGTCATCCTGCGCGCCTACACGCGTGAACACGCGGTCGACCACGCCAATGCGCGCCCGCGCCGCCGGGACGAACGAGCCGATCTGCGCCAGCAGCACGATCAGCGCGGTCTGGCGTAGAAAACACGACTTACCCGACATATTGGGTCCGGTCAGGATCGCGATCTGCTCCTCGGCGGCGTCGAGCGTGATGCCGTTAGGCACGAACGGCGTCTCGCGCTGCGCGACCTCGACCACGGGGTGACGCCCATCGACGATTTCGATGCGCGCGCCGTCGTCGAGCTCCGGGCGTGTATAGTCGCGCTCAACGGCGACCGCGGCCAGCCCGGCGTAGACATCGAGCCCCGCGATGGCCGCGGCCGTGCGCAACAGGCGCGGGGCCTGTGCGGCGATGCGCTCGCGCAACCCCGCGAGCAGCGCCGCCTCGATCGCGGAGCGGCGCTCATCCGCGGAGAGGATCAGCCCCTCTTTCTCCTTTAGTTCCGGCGTGATATAGCGCTCGGCGTTGACCAGCGTCTGCTTGCGCGTGTAGTCGGGCGGCACGAGCTCACGGTTGCTGTGGCTAACCTCAATGGAGTAGCCGAACACCTTGTTGTAGGTCACCTTGAGCGAGCGGATGCCCGTGCGCTCCTTCTCTGTTTTCTCCAAGCCAGCCATCCATTGCCGCGCCTCTTTGACCTGCTCCTCGATGCTGTCGAGTTCCTGCGAGTAGCTGTCGCGGATGAAGAAGCCGTCGCCGATCCGCGGCTTAGGGTCGTCGACAATGGCGCGGGTGATCAGGTCGCACACGTCGGCATGGCCGTCGAGCGCCGCGACGAGGGCGCCCAGCGTCGGGCCCATCGCCGCGTCCTCGCCCGGTATTTCCGGCGCGGCGTCCGAAAAGTGTTGGCGGGGTCCGTGCCCGTCTCCCCTCACGCTCCCCTGATTGGCGGGGGTCTGGGGGGAGGCATCTCCCCAGGTTCCCCCGGAGGGGGCGGAGGGGGGGAAAGGAGCGCGATCCGCCAACTCACCCACGACATCCCGCAGCGCGGCGGCGCGCTCCAGCGCCGTCTTGAGCGCGATCAGGTCGCGGGGTGTGGCCGTGCTCTGTAGCACTTTGCCGGTGAGGCGCTCCAGATCGGGTAGCTGGCCGAGGGCGACGGTGAGCTTGAGGCGCAGCGCCGTGTCGTCGACAAGCCGCGCCACGGCGTCCTGCCGCGCGCGCAGGGGGGCAAGCCGCAGCAGCGGGCTGGTGACCCAGCGGCGCAACAGGCGCGCGCCCATGGCCGTCTTAGTGCGGTCGAGCACCCACAGCAGCGAGCCCTCGGCGGCGCCGCCGCGCATGGTGCGGTCGATCTCCAGGTTGCGCCGTGTCGGGCCGTCGAGCGCCATGTGGTCTTCGGGGGCGTGCACGGCGATGGGACGCAACTGTGGCAAGAGAGCGCGCTGCGTCTGCTCCAGATAGGCCAGCAGGGCTCCGACCGCGCCGATCGCCAACGGGAGACGCGCGTAGGGCTGCCCGTCGAGCGCGCGCAGATCGTAGTGTTTCATGATGAGGCGCGAAGCCGCCTGATAGGTGAAATGGCGCGGCTCATAGGGCGTGACAAAGGCGTCGGGGATCATGACCGGCGCGACCGGCTTATCCCTGGTTTCAGCGCCCATCTCATCCATGTCCTCCGGCGCGTGTTCCGCGCGCGGGGGGCGCTCGACATCGGTGGAGGGCCATAGAATCTCGGTGGGAGCCACACGCGAGAGTTCGCGCTCGACCAGCGTCGCGACCGGCTTACCGTGCAGCGCTACCGTGCTGATCTCGCCGGTCGTGCTATCGACGTAGGCGACACCGGCGTCGTCGCCTTTGATAAGCGCCGCGGCGAGGTAGCGGTTGCGGCGCGGGTCGAGCAGCCCGCCCTCGACGGCGGTGCCCGGCGTGACCACGCGCACGACCTCGCGCTCGACGAGCCCCTTGCCCTTGGTGTCGCGTGGGTCGCCGAGCTGTTCGCAGACCGCCACCTTGTAGCCGCGCGAGACGAGCCGCGCGATGTGCGTCTCGGCGGCGTGGTAGGGCACACCGCACATGGGCGCGCGCTCGCCCTTGGTGAACTCGCGCGATGTCAAATGCAATTCGAGCTCACGCGACCCGACCAAGGCGTCCTCATCGAACATCTCGTAGAAGTCACCGAGGCGGAAGAACAGGATCGCGTTAGGGAACTGCGCCTTGAGGGTCAGGTACTGGCGGCGGACAGGGGTGCTCATGCCTCCATTTTACGACATCCCCGCGTTCCCTCCTCACTTCCCGCCTCGTCCTCGCCCCCTGCTCACCGCTCCCTGCCCTCTTCTCTCTTCGCCCCCCCCGCCCCTCCGGGGGGGTCTGGGGAGATGCCTCACTCGCATCAAGCTAAGAAATGAGCAGGGGCGCTTCTTTGGCATCATAAGGGTGTAGAAGACCTTAGGAGCAAAGGAGCGTCCCTATGACCACGGTAGCAGAGTTGACCCAGGCGCTGCAGGCCCT
>JAABUL010002011.1_pt1 | contig 35570 bp, 32 predicted proteins | sample 5559151 | NCBI WGS metagenome assembly JAABUL01 (sample SAMN10711876, study PRJNA513368) | rock metagenome | isolation source: Antarctica rocks | place: Antarctica: Victoria Land, Pudding Butte sud | reverse complement strand
TCCTCCTCCATTTCTCACTCATCTTCTCACCTTCTCACCTTCTCATCTTCTTACCTCCCTATCTCCCTATCTCCTCCCTATCTCCTCCCCCCCCCCCCGCCCCCTCAAGACACCCCTTCTTCCACCCCTCCTTCCGCCCGTACCTTCCTTACACCCCCCCCTAAACTCCTCTCCTTCTCCTCTGCACGCCTTGCTGCGTTATTTAGTTAGTTGGTTAGTTGGTTAGTTAGTTTCGTGGATAATTTCCCTTTTTTTCTTGTTCTTTTTCTTTTTCTTTTTCTTGTTCTCCCCTCTTCACACTCTCATACTTACACACATATACACACACACCTACACACATACACACATACACACACACACACACACACACATACACACACATACTCCCCATACTCTCCATCCCCCGTTTTCCAACATCAACATTCATTCCTTTCTTCCTCCCCTCTCGATCCGGTTTTATCCCACAGCCGCTTTTTTTTCAAAAACGTTTCTTTCGCTTGCTTGCTTGCTTGCTTGGGTGTGTGAGAGCTGGTGTTCATTTTTGAAACTTTTCTCGCTTTCAGTTTTCGTGTAAGAGGGCAGGCAAATAAAGAATATCTTTGTGAACATCGCTCGGGTCTGGGTCGGTGTGGCTGTGCTTCTTTCTTTCCGTTTCTTTTTGGGTCTTTGCGCTGTTCTTTGACTTTTCTTAGAAATTTTTGACTTCGTTTCTTTTTTTTTTCTTTTCGTTTTTTAGTCAAACTAAAGTTTCTGCTGCTTCTCGCGTGCGCCAAATCGATCAAGTCTATCGATTTCTTCTTTTCTTACACTGCCCCGTCCCGCTAGGCGCTGCTCCTCCTCCTCCGATAATCAACCTGGATATCCTCTTATGTGTTCTCGACATCCTATCGCCCCCTCAACCAACCAACCCACCCCCGCACCCCCCCACCCTTCCCACATCCACAATTCAGACAACCTGATCCATAACAAGCGAAAGCCACTCCCGCTTATCCTTTGAGCATATGCGCGTTGCGACTCCTTTGCCAGGGGCATGGCATCCTCCGAGGCTTTTGCCGGGTTTTTCTTTTCCCAGTAAGTCTTCTTGGCGCGCTCCAACCTTCTTGTTATTACTGTGGTTGAAATCCGGTTGTGTTTCTTTAGTGCGACGGTTACTGTTATGGGTATGCTGCGGCGGTGGTAGTCGCACAAGTGGTAATACTGCGATGACACTCTTGCATTGACCCCGGTTCTCTCATTAACTGGTTTCCGTACCTGTTCCCCACCATCACTTCCCCATCACTCCTTTTTTCTCTCCTTTTTTCTCTCCTTTTTTCTCCTTTTTCTCACCACCAAACAACGAAAACCTCTATCTTTTACACTTCCATCACTTTAGTCCACCAGAGAGGTGTCGATGGTTTCTTTTGGGGGGGGTCGCTTTTTTTTTCTTTGAGAATGTCAATGGGCTTGGCCTTGTCTGCGGGTAGGTTTGGGGTTTTGTGCTTTGTTTTTTCTTTCTTTTTCTTTTCTTGGGTGGGATGGGGGCTGGGTGATTTGGTTATTCTGCTGACGGTGGGGTGGGGGATTTGAGAGAGAGGGAGAGAGACACGGTGGTGGGTGGGGTTGCTGTAGAATTGGGTTGTGTAGTGGTTGTTAGTACCTCCGTTTTTTTGGTTAATTTAGAAATCATTTCTGGTTGTGTCGTCTCCGATTGCCTTCTCCTTTCCGTCATTGGGGTTTTCTCGTTTGCGGGAATAGTGGAAGTGGTTTCTTGTTGGAGGTGCGGGATGTTTGTGAGGGTTTGGGAAGAGTGATCTTTTTTTTTTGTGGCCCTGGTAAGGCTTTTTTTCCTGACTCTGTGCCATTATTCTTGTCATGCAACATTTTCCTTGCTTTTGCGTCTTTTTCTTTTTTTTTCTTGGTGATGTGCAATCGCACTCTTTCCCTTTTTCTCGATCTTTACCACCATCTCATCCATTTCCTCCATCTCCTCCATCTCCATCTCCACCATCTCCATCTCCATCTCCATCTCTTTCTCCCTTCCCTCCGCCCCTACAGACAATACCCTGCTCTCTACACCACCCTCAAAACCCACCCGCTCCCCACATACTTCTCCCCGCTACCCCCCTATATTCAGAGCACTCAACCACCCCAAAACCCTTTCCCGGGTCCAGCCGTAATCTCTTTTGGAAAGACCGCATCACTGCCCCCACAACAATCCCCTACTCGTACAGGTCTCTCCCAGAGCCTTCAACGTCCCGAGGAAGACACGTCTCGCTGTTTGGTGAAAGCGTGCTCGACACTTCCTCCTGACCGCACGCTAGATGCATTACTTATTCCCGACGGCAGCGAAGATCGTCTGACCCCCTCCAGAACGCCAGTAGTAAGCTTCTGTCTTAAACCCTCGGAGTAAAAAGGCAATATATCTGCGCCCTTTTTTTCTGCGCGTGCGAGATACCAAGCCAACATATTTCATGAGCGCCAAGATGTCCCAAAGCCAACAGCACCCCGAAATCTTTTTTGCGATGGGGAGGGAGGGCTTGTGCGGTTTTTTTTTGCTTGCAGGGTTATTGTCGTTGCTTGGCTGTGTTTTGTTACGGGGGTTCTGATATTCTGTTAAGTTGTTGGTTTTTGGAGGAGGGATTTTGGCGAGTTTGCTCTCAGCGAGAATCGTTCGCATTCTCTAGGATCTAGTCATTTTTTTTTCGTCGTAAGTCATTCTCCCGGGCGCGCACACTCAACGTCGCTTTTTCATTTCCAATTCTCGCTCCTTTGCCAGTGCCACGCAGCCATTCTCCACCTTCCCCAGGTCCTCAACCAAAAAAAAGAAACCCTCCTCTACATTATTTTTCCACCTCTTCAACAACAAAACATCTTCGCACTCTATCCACCGAGCAAATGCCCCGCATCTCAATTTTTGGCCGATATCGCAACCTCCTGCTCCCAATGGCTTCTTTGTTTACTTGTGGGTTAATCGAGTCAAGGAAAAGTTTCGCGCTTCTGGTGGGCTGCGAACGACGCAAAGCTCTTCCTTGTTGCGCATAGTTGAATCGGGGGGTGTTTTTTTTTGTTTTGGGACGGGGTTGTTGTGACTGATAGGTAGCCGATGGAAGCATTGGGAAGGAAGGAGGGGGGGGGAGGGTGTGAATGTGAGTGCTGAGGAGGACTGTCTTGTCGAGGTTTGGGGCGGCTGGACCATGGTGCAGAGATGCAATGAAGTTGGGAAAATGCTCAGCGTCGAGCGGTGCAAGACGATGGATGGATTTCTCCTTGGTCAGACGTGGATGGCAAGGTTGGTGCACGGAGGTATTCCCTGGATCGGACTCTGTCATTTCCACACAGTGACGCTCGGAGACGTTCGCGGTATCGCATCTTGATGGCCATGGCTCTTGCCCGTTCAAGGCTAGCGGGGCCCTCAGCCTCTTAGTGGATTTTGGTGGAGGATTCCTTGCTTTTTGGACGACGCCTCGGTGTGGGATAGCCAGCCTACTCGTAGCTCCCTCTTACGAACTTCATGTCGATCTTTCCTGTGGATGATAGGTTCCGTATTTTGTCCTGTTCTTCATGCCATAACTAGACACGAGGACGACGGAGAGGGTGACTCTGATAAGATTAGAAGCGGCTGGTAAATTATCTAGCCATAGAGGGGCGTTGGATGTTTAGGGACGCGAGGTACTTTTGATTAGAGAACAATGGTAAGGGCGGGGATGAGGACACACCGAGAAAAACGAAAGTCAAAGTGAAAATGGGCAAGAGGGTGAAGGCGGGAAGGACAAGGGTTGAGGTTAATAAAGCAGATAGACTAAATCAGTATTCCGTCGACTGTTTGTGAAAACCAGAACGAGATCAGCATAGCCGTCCAGCGGGACGACCCAGCAACAAAAGAGTCTCTTGTGCATAGACAATGAACTAAACCAAGGAAAGACATGGTGACAGGTCAACACCCAAGCCCCGTCCCTGAAAGCACACGTCCCACTCTAGCAAAGCTTCCCCAAAGCTTTGCGCGGCTTTGTTACCGGTGAACTGTTCCAGTCAGCCAAGGGTTCAGAAGTACCTGCGCGGACGAGGGTCATGCCCAGGGTACGGTTGGTCAATGCGAGTGAAGGTTCAGGTTTCGGATCCTGCAAGCCCTCGTGTGCGTTGGTAGGCAGGCTGTCCGAACGGATTGGTTCAGGGCCTAAGCGCAGACTAGCCCTTGGGGATCTGCGTTGCTGGGGTGAGCTGCCAGCAGGGAGTGGATGAGAGTTAAACTAGACGTCAGGTCATTGGGGTTTGGTGGGGGCTTGGTGGGGCGGTGTATGGCATGGGTGTAGAAACCGCTCATGGGTGAGCGGAGCCATCATTCAAAGCGAGCACCGGAGGTGACGGTGGGTAGAAGTGCCTGAAGAGGAAAAAGATAAAGAGAAGGGTCGATGAGGTCAAAGAACGCAATAGATGGGTCTGCTCGGTACGAGTATTGAGTACGGATAGACTTGGTTGGCCAAACACCAGGTAGACGGGAACGTCCCAGTACTGCCCACGCACCCAAGAGCTCCAAATATTCCAAACACACCATGAGGGGCCAGCCAGCCTTTAAGCAAGCCCCGCAGATCTGGCGAACGGATGTGATAACCGTTGAACCCATCGCTAATAGGTGCGCAAAGAAAAGCATGACGAAGCACGAGTCTCCACCAAGAAAGCGAACATATCTGCACAACATCTGCATTGCATTGCGCCGACGCGAGTAAGCACAAGCTGCAAAATGTTCTTGGACGCCCATGGCGGCGGATCATGTATTCTCATGTAGGTACATGTGCCATGCTGTAAGGTAGCTTTGTCGGAAAAAGTGGATCGAATAATTAGTACGATTATACCCGTCGCAACGCTAAATGGACGTCTAGCAAAACTGCAGTGACCGACGAAAGCGATTTTGAACATGCAAGAAACCAGACGCCGGACTTATGCTGTATACCGGACGCAGCTGTGTATATCCTCCTGATCCCCGTATGCCGTGTCCCAGATCCCATACTTCACGGCCTTTGGCCCATAATCCTTTGCTAGCTCGACGCGAGATCCCAGCTCAGTGAACCGGAGTTGATCCAGGCTTACCGAAGCCGGAGAGCCGTTACTCGTCGAACGTAAAGTGTCAAGAACCTCCATAGCGCCGCGAGCCCAAAAACATAGGTCCATGCCTATCTGTAGCTGGGTTAACAATAGCAGTGCGAGATAAAACTCTCGGAATATCCCCAAAGAATCAGAAGCAAGTCACAATGTGAAGCAATCTTTGGCCAACACGAAAAGATGCCTCCAGCAATTTCACCGCCTAGATATCAACAGACGGCTTCCATACACCGCAACAGCACACGTCGCCATGATGCCTACACTCAAAAGTCCAGCCATCTTGTTACTCACCTGCGTCTCCTCGACGACACGATTCCACCTGGTCTGGCCCTTCTTCTCCACGTCTCGTGCAGCGGTGCCCAAGATTTCGAAATCGCTCCAGTTCAGGAAGTTCGTTCGCTTTTGATACGCAATGGCTGATCCGCACCAGTTGGTTGTGATGCGGCCACTTTCGTCTTTGAACCAAGACGTACAATTTGGATCCGCAAAAGTTGAGTTGGCCAACCGAGCCTGTACTTCTTCATTGTACTTCTCAACGACTTCTTGCTTTGGTTCTAGACGTAGGGTTTTGCCGTTGTGTTTCGATTCAAGGACAGACTGAATGAGCGTGTTGATGTACAGACTTTGCGCCTCGATCTGGAGAATGAGACTGTTGTGCGCTAGATTAGTATTGGGACCATAGAGCATGCCAAAGTTTGGAAGGTTCTGAACAGTGATTCCGAGGTATGCCGAAGCACCGTTTGCCCAGGCTTCCTCGAGCGAGTAGCCGCCAGCGCCAAAGATCTTGATTGGGTACATGAACTGCGTTGTGCGAAAGCCCGTTGCGAGTATGAGGAGATCAATCTCGTGATGAGTGCCGCCCTCCACGCTGATGCCGGTTGGAGTGATCTCGCTTATATGCCCGGTTTCAAGAGTGACACGGTCCCGCTTCATTGCTGGATAATAATCGTCACTAACGATGATACGCTTGCAACTAAAAGGGTAATTCGGCGTGAGCTTCTCCCGTACGTTGGCATTTTCGTCACCGGGTAGCTGATTAAGCATGTGATGTTTGGATATGCTCGTGATAAAATTGTGTTTGTCGCTACCTGGATCGAAAGCGGCGTCGAATACATTCTCTCGAAAGTCCATCAAACTCGCGCGGTACCGTTTCCGCACAAGAGGCACGTACTTGTACACCATTTGCATGGTTGAACTAATCGGCGCATCGTGGCGTGGCATCACCCACGCGGGGGTTCTCTGGCAGACAACAAGGCTCTTGCACGACTGCGCAATTTCAGGGATGATCTGAGCGGCTGTTGCTCCGGTGCCGATGATAGCGGTTCGCTTCGCCCTGACGTCGTAGTCCCAATCCCATCGCGCCGAGTGCATGACCTTGCCTGCGAAGGAATCCAATCCCGGAATGTCAGGGAATTTAGGCACGTTGAGCTGGCCCACGGCAGAAACTAGAAAATCCGAAGTGATGGTATATGAACGGCCAATTTCGGCCTCTTTGCCGCCAAGTCGGGTGATGATGGTTCGCCATTTCTGGTTATCGTCGTCCCAACGCGCCTCATCGACCGATGAGTTGAAGCGAATGTGCCGATAAAGTTGGTACTTGTGCGCAACTCTGATGAGATACTCCTGAATCTCCTTTTGCCCTGGATACTCCCGGCTCCAGTTCGCGTTCGGCTCGAACGAAAACGAATACAGATGGCTCAGCACTGGGTCTGCGATTAGCCGAAGTGCAGGATGATTCCATGTGACATGGCATTCTATATATACCGTCACAACAACAGCCGGGATAGATGTTATCGTTCCATGTCCCGCCTACTTGATTGCCCTTTTCGATGATGATAAAGTTCCGACCGCCGCCACGTTTGATCATATCAATGGCTGTGCACATGCCTAGTTTTGTCAAGATTTCAGCGTTAGAGGCCATCTCCACTCCCAACCAAGGCACGTTTTCGCAAGGACACATACCAGAGATGCCGGCGCCGATGATAAGAACATCAGGCGAGTTGATGTTGCGGCCATAATCCGCCTTGGGGTATGGGTTTGGGTCAGACATCGTCGTCAAGTTGTTGGATCGGGTAAAATTGAAGGCATCTGCAGCTTGACATCTTTAAAGACGTAGGTTGCAGCTCGAGACGCAGAGTCAGCGCCACCGTAGGAACCAATCCTTTACTAAACGGTCATCTTCGAATATAGTAAGGGAAGCTTGAACGTAGATTGCCGTATTCAATCGCGTCATGCGCGGCACATTGGACATCGACGCAGGGACGAATGAGTGGGGAGCTTCTCGGAGAATTTTCATTCTGCTGGGAAGAGTGAGTGGAGCACCGCATGGTGCAAGCTTAACTGACGAGATCATGATGGGTGTCGACTGCGCAAGCTGCATTGACCCGTTTCCAGGATGATAAAGGATCATTGACAGGGGAGGAGTGGACGCTCTAGTGCTGCCTGTTTGGTCCAGTCGGTCTGTTGAGGCCATGCAAGTACGAGGTGTTCTCTAGGCTTACCTCCAGACCGCGTAATGCAAACACCGACAGTCGGAAGTGTCGAATGTTTCGTGAGGGATTGATTGATGGTGATTGAGGCGATAAGGAAATCATGATCTCAGTTGATTTTAACGCTTTTTCGCGCTCTTCTACACTTTTACACTTTTCTCTGTTCGTGAATCGTTGTACGGCGCGTGCAGTGGGGCGGGTAGATGAAGAAAGTACCAATTTCATGCATGCTTCGGTGGAATAAATACAGTGGATAGAGGCATAGCTAGGTACGTTGTAATGCACAATGGGGTCCTCCTCGCCTCATGCCTGTCCTTACCTCCGTCACGACGTATTTGATTCGGTATCTTCGAGGTTTAAATAAGGTGTGCGCGATCGACCATTAGTCCCTACCATTTCTGATTACGGAGGGGTGGGTGGCACGATGGCGGCCGTAGATTGCTCGTGTGTAGCGTGTCTCTGATCGACGCCAACAACGCCGATGACAGTCGCTAGTAGGGATTGAACTACGGAGACTGGCGGTTGGAATCCCAATTACATATAAACAATAAACAACAGGGGGGGGTGGAGTCCCGGGGGGGGGAGTCCCGGCTACACAGTAGGCCGAGATACAGTATCCGCCGTGCTGTAAGGCTAGCCATATTTGTATACAGTACCGGAAGGTACCGCTAATGAATACTGTATGATTTCGTTTGGTGCGTTACACACACAGCAAAGCCCCGTATGCAACTAAACGTCGCACAGACGCTTCGTTTAACAGGTACATCTTTCCTGCCCCAATAATCCACTAAACTTGGTCCACCCAGTAGGTACCTATCTATCCCTCTTCCCTCGCATCATTGGGATCGGTAGTGCAAACAAAACATCCCGACCGTGCCGAGGTTGGCTGACCACGCTGACTCAGTTACAACGGAGCTGCCAGCAGACTCAATCCTTTCGCATTTGCTTTTCTGTGGGCGATAAGATGATAAGGATTAGAAAGAAGGAAAAAGGGCAGGAATTGGTTCTGCAACTCTGAGGAGGAATTCGAATATCTTGTGGTAACGTGAAGGTGTGGTGTGGTGATACTCTGGAGATGCAATTGGATGATGACTTGATTATGCAACATCGACGCTTGTGCGCAGCGCTTGAGAACTGCGTCGAGGTCAGACAAAGCTTTTTGATTGTGCAAGAGCCCAAGCACTTAGGCTGTGTGTAAGGTACCGTACTTGGCGAAACCCCTTTTCCTCCCCACGCTTGACAATGATGATGATGATGGTCACCCATGTTCGATGCCCCGGTATAAGATGCAATAGTAGCGACCCAGGCCCACATGATCTTCCATCTATCAGAAACCTCTGAAAATCTTCTCGAATTCGAATTCGTTCCAACGAACCGTGGGCCTCAGACCTGCTAGTTTCCACTCTCCGTCGATTTTTCGGTAGTAGTGCTTGATCATGGCATGTCCGTGTCCTTTGCTCTCAACTGTCTTGAGATCGAGTGCCGTGTATCGTTGATGGGCCGCTCTTAGTTGATGATGACCGATCGCTTCATCGTCTGACACTTTCTGCCATTTCGAAGCTCCGATGTGGTGCTGTGTATGAACAAGGGGATCTCCAATAAAACCCACATGGCTCATGATACCCACGAACTCGTCGGCAGGCATGGTATCCCACTTGTGACCGTTGACTTCGGAGTAATCCACCTGAATGTGACTATTAACAGAAGTTCTGGAGGAGCATGACGGGTTGTGCTCATGCTTGACGCTGACCATCAAAGTTGGAGCAAGGATCCTTCGCAGTCTAACCCAGTCTTTTTCGTCATAGCTGTCGCCCCATTCGAAAGTTATTTCAGAGAGACGTAGATAATCTTCGTTGCCAGTTCTATCAGCTCAATATCGTTTCGGGGTAAGTGAGCATGGTGTATTGAAGAGACGCCCTACCATCAAACGATATTTTCTGGGTCGATGTGTTGTTGTGTATGTTGTTTGTTGGGTTGGTCGATACATTTGGCGCCGGCAGCATTGTATTGGAGGCCATGTAGTCCAATGCTGACTGACAACAAGTACTTTTCGATTACCCAGCAGCAAAGGCGATGTTGGTCAATAAGATGCTAAACGCTTCGAAAGTATGTACACTTATGTCATTTTCAATACCGGCGTCCATCTTAAGTAAAGCCTTGGATGGCCAAAGGCAACCATGCAGCGAAAGTAGTTTTTTTCTCCCTATCGTATTCACAACGTTTCCGACAAACTTGAAGCATCAACAATGTGTCAGCTTGCCTGGGATGACCGAGTCCATTGTGATCGCCTGGGAAGTTGTAGCCCGTATTACGATTTCGGGATACACCGAATCGGTCAACGAGTCATGCGTCGCTTAAAGTGATTGACACTCCCGAGACTACCGCATTGGGTCTTGCCTATACCAAACTCCCCCGTTCCAAGTCTCCCGACGAGCACATGATGCTCTCGGTCGTGAGTTTCTCGGCCGTTGAGAGTATGGTGCTTCTATAGGAATTTCAGGAATGGCAAAGATGGTTTTCTTGCTTCATTCAACGTGACCGACATGACCGGAAGGCGCTGTGTGTTTACGGTTGTTATGATAGTATAAGATGCTCGTCCAAGATATAGGATTCTCTTGGCTGTAATTCTATCGCTGAAGAAAATGATCCAAAGTCACTATTAGAATATCAGTCAATCTTTGATTCCGTGAACATCGTCCCGGCGATAGCATTTTGTCTCTTTGCCAAAACATCGCAAATCTCCCCAACAACCATGGACAGCAGCACCACAAACGATACTGCCACGAACGGTGGAACCACCCGTGAGACTACCACCAGCGGGATCCCATCGAATGAACACACTCAGTCAGCGCCGAAAACCCTAGCTGGAAAGGTTGCATTGGTGACGGGTGCCAGTCGAGGAATTGGTGCAGGTATTGCGCTGGAACTAGGGTCGCGCGGAGCCTCTGTCGTCGTAAACTATGTCAAGACCAAGTCCTCAGCGGATGAAATCGTCCAGCAAATCGAGAAATTTGGCAGCAAGGCCGTCGCCATCCAAGCCGACGTTTCCAGGGTGTCCGAGATCACTCGGTTGTTCGAAGAGGCCAAGAAGCATTTCGGGAAGATCGACATTGTCATGTCCAATTCCGGAACCGAGAGCTTTGACAAAACCGAGGACATCACCGAAGAGAGATTCGACTATGTGTTCGGTCTCAATATTCGAGCCCAGTTCTTCGTCGGACAACACGCATACAAATATTGTGAGGAAGGCGGACGGTTGATTCTGATGTCTTCCATCGCGGCTGGACTGCTTGGTGTTCGCAACCACGCGCTGTATTCCGGAAGCAAGTCTGCCGTCAACGGTATTACGAAATCTTTTGCCACCGACTTTGGGAATAGGGGTATGACGTGCAACGCGATCGCACCGGGCGGAGTCAAGTCCGACATGTTCACGGAGGTTGCCTGGAGATATATCCCCGGCGCAGATGGGACCTGGACCGCTGATGCAATCGAGACTGCCATGGCCAATCACTGCCCCATGGGTCGATGCGCCTTGCCCCTCGACGTGGCCCGAGTTGTAGCGTTCTTGGCAAGCGAAGACGCTGGATGGGTCAATGGTAAGGAATCCCAGAACCCCCTACTGCCATCGCCACCTCCAAACACTTCAACTAACACGCCTTGTGTCTCCAGGTCAAGTCATTACCATTTCTGGGGGTTCGGGACAGTAAACATGTAGCAGAAGTAGATAGTAGTCTAATTACCATTAATCTATTGGATTTCCGTAGTCTGTCCAAAATATACTCCAAGTCACTTGCATGTTTCTCTTTTGCGAACCTGCAGAAAGTCGACAATATAACGCAGGTTCTTGTCCAAATACGATGTCAACGCTGTATAAACACTACTTTCATCCAGCTCGGCCTGCGCATTGTGGAATATCCCCTGGTATAGGGTGAGTATAGTTTCCACCTTCCTGAGTTCTAGCAAAAGAATCTCAATCTCGAGCAACTGCCTGTCCTCGCCCGTGACAGTATAGGCGCCAAAAGCCAATTGTGCCGAGGCTTGGACGCCCGTGGAAGACCCGAATCGGAACATGCAGGTAGCTCTGTACAATGACATAACCTTGCCGATGACTGTTGCAAGGAGCATGGTCGTAATGCTGCTGCCAATCTTTGATACACACTTGGTGCAGCCAAGCAATGCAGAGCAACCGGCAATAGCTTCACGGTTGATTGAAAGAACTATATCGAATGGTGGACCACCCTGCTGTGTCGATGACGACATCCAAGAATGATTGTGTAATGACTGGAGCGCATGAAGGCATGCGGCGAAACAGTCACAATCGGAGCTGGAGCCAGTTTGCGCTAGGTTTTGATTGTTCTCCGGCTGGGTGGGAAGTGCCGGACGTGCGGCTGGATGTGAAGAGTGCACATGCCCTAGGGGCATGATATCGAGCGGACTCTGGAAAGAAGGTAGTAAAGAGTATTGGTTACTATTTATCGTCCACGCCGGGCTCACTGGAGCGTGGTCTGCATTACCGTCCGGGGAGGGCGCTGCTGTAGCAAATTCCGAGAAGCCATTGTGACTCGACAAGGGCATGAAAGAGTCCATAAAATCGCCATTCAGAGGAGGTGTAGGGAGAAAGTCTGAGGTATCAAAAGAATCCCCTTCTTTTGTTGTGACCAAGCCCTTCTCCGCTATTGGTTGTGGCCCTCGTTGGTCTTCTTGACTGACGGGTGAGGAGGAGCCGCCCCACAAACTTGTATTGTGGTCGACATTATTCTCAAGGATCGGGTACATGAATAGGGGTAGGTATGAGGTCGGAGTAGGAAGAGCGCTTTGAGGGTGCTCTATGGCGTCTTTAGGCGCTGTGGAGTTGGCGGTAGCTTTTCTGATGCCGGCATTGCGGTTTTTCCTGCCAGCGCGCGACGACGGGCTATAACCGCAAGGGGCACCATTCGCTAGGCAACGTGCACACAAGGGCCTCGTCTTGCTGCATTTGACCTTGGCAATCAAGCAGCTATCACACGATTCTCGAAGTTTGGTATGTTTTGGAGGCGATGAGGTTGAATTGGACGACGCGGTGGGAAGATCGGATTGGCTGGGCATGTCGATGAACATTATCGGTGGGTTGCTGACTTGAGGAATTGGAATCAATCAGTAGATCATGAGGTACTTAATGTGCGGTGAACGGCGACCTGGACAGATGTAGCTGTACCGCGGGGCAAATGAAGCTTTAAAGCGTGTGGATTTCTTTTAGGGTTCGGGCCTAGACGAGCGGACAGAAGAGCGAAAGCGCAAGCAGATACGATCAAACGTAGATAGGCAAGGCTACATTGAATTTATTGTAACGAAGAGACTTCGACTCGCTGTTGGGGGAGGGGTGGGGAAGGAATTACTGTTGGAGATCCTTATATCTTGAGCTCTCCAATCGCGGTATAGCGCAACGAAGGACAGTTCGAGACAAGATACGTAGTAGGATACGAGTCGTTGGTGATTCGAGACAATGTACAAGGTACTCGAGGTGTAGTGTGCAACTGGTCCCATTTGCGGGCAGTCGCGGGTCAATATCAGCCAGTGGAGCAACGGCTTCGCCAGAAGCGGAAGCCATTTGTTCCAGGGAGCTGCATGAAGGACTGGTAGGTGATGATGTTGATTGTAATCAAGTTTCATCACCATTTTGCATTCTGATTGGAACCCACAGGAGCCAGAGCGCGACTCCAGAACAGGGAGACAGAGCGTGTCTTGACAGCCGCCAATTCCCGTTGCCGGGGGACGCTACGATGAATCATCAACAGTGCGTGTAGCCGTGACCAAGAACCAGAACAACAAACAATCATACTCATAGCTCAGATGCGTCGAATGATGAGGAATGAGTTAACAGCCCTTTTTTCCACTTCGACAGCTTTGCACTCCTCGAGCAGAAACTTCTAATGCGTCCGAAAGTCTATCAATACGCTAGATCAGACGCCATGTTCGTGTCAGGCTGTAAGGTGTAAAAATACGGCACGAGTAATTTACACTACCGAGGGATACGGGCCGTATTGCCAGTTCCAAGCCATGTCAAAGCCGGCAGCCAGGGGTGGGCCGGGATGCGACCAGGGGTGATCGACGCTTGCGACTAGCCCGGGGCGGAGTGCCGGGAGATCGGGGCAGGTTTAGCCAGATCGTACAGAATCGACACTGGGATGTTGATTAGTCGTCGACGTCAAGGCGTTGGGTCCTCGACCGTAGTGCCGCAGGTGAAGGAAAAGACTAGAGGCACCTTAGTCTGAAGTCTGTTCTACCTTGGGCTACATAGCTTTACGGCATGGTCTCTAGGTATCGACTACCATACCTACCATACGTTCTAAGCTGTTGTGAGAGAGCTGAGGTGGGACCTTGTTGTTGGTTGGTGTGGTGTGTGTGGCGTTCAAGGCGTGCGAGGCGTAACAACCTAGGTAAGGGACTTTGGTGGTAACGCATCAATAATAACCGCCGTGTTCCGGGTGGCTCCAGGGTTGGAAGCCTAATCGTCCCACAACAATCAGACAAAGTACTACTGAGGTGCACGACCGGTACTAGTTGACATCGGCAATAGGATGATGAGCCTTCGAAACCTACATCTGGAAGGTTGCCTACGTTCGCTGCTTATGGAGAGACTTTGATTAGGATTGCTCCTACGAAACGTCACCGCCACCACCGCGCTCAACCAAACCCATTGAGAATGTTGGGAATGCGTACGGCGACACGCTTCCGCAGTGGTACAGTACCGTGCTTCGGAAACCTCGCGAGTGATGGTGTCCTTGCGGAGCTACACCAGTCTCGTGATGAGGCTCGTAAAGAAGTTCGCTGTGTAATGCTCCCAAGGATGTTCGGAAAGCTTGGGGTCCATGCATGGCATCCAATGTAGGGCTTTTCGTTCTCGGAGAATTTTAGATGCAAGATGCTGTCTCATTTCACACTTCGAAATGCATTTCGCGTATGTCTCCATGTCATTGGGACGCAATATGTACCTTGTCAGGTAGGGTCCTACCCGATCCTCGAGGCAGCTACCGGCGAATTGAAACGGTAATCTCTGCCATTCCGCCAGGGCTGAGACCTCTTCGAAGCCGTCTAGGGAAAAGCGTGGCCCGGAGTCCAGGTTGTTGACTTGACGGAGTCAACACCGGTACATCACCGAATGTCTCTTTCACTACTTTTCAATGGCCAGTGCTTCAACGTCAGCAACTGTTTTGGGTTGGTGGACCGGTTGCCTATGCATAATGGATCGAAACGGGTGAAAAAACCTGTCCGGCAGGTCGGGTTTAGCTGAGTATCTGGTTTGATTCATGGTCTGCGAACTCAGTCTGGGCCAGGGCAGGACTTGGTGATGTCTAATTCGGGACATTTCCCAAGTGGTCATCATCGATGGCACACCGCAAAATGTAGCCGCCCCGTATCAGTGGAGCAATCATTGCCATCATTGTTTTGCCCTTGGATTAGGTTTTCACATTTCGCGAGCGGGTTGGTCGGTAATACTGCGTTCGACCGGCAAGTAGATATATACCGCTCGTGGCCCGAAGCGGGTAGATTTCGAAGTTATATTGCCAACAGTCAACCAGCTCTTTCACCACAGCACCAAAGATATGGCTGGCGAGATGAGGATACTCCTCTTTGGAGATCAAGCCCTCGACCCTCACGCCTATGTCCGGAGCCAGCTCCTAGCCGGCAGGACAAACCCTCTCTTGTGTCTTTTTCTTCAGAGGGTCAGTGTAGCCCTCAGCCGTGAGATAGCTCAGCTCTCCCCGTTAGAGCGGAAGAATATCCCAAGTTTCTCAACCGTTGAGGAGCTTGTCGACCGCACTCAATCATCCCACATTTTCCATACTGGAATTGAGAGTGCTTTACTGTGTATATCCCAGTTGGCTCATTATATCGAGTAAGTCAAAAGGCTCAAATACTGCAACGAGCACGTCTCACGTTTCTAGACATGCCGGCGAGCTTTATGGCCAACCTGGCCAGTCCACCGATACCTACAGCGTGGGTTTATGCACGGGTCTTCTAGCTGCTGCCGCCGTAGCCTCTTCACCTGCGCTTCCTGCACTTGTTCCTTTAGGGGTTGAGGTAGCTTTGATCGCCTTCCGGGTAGGACTTCATGTTGGAACCACTGCTAAAAATCTGGACTTGGCACGCGATGGCACAGCAAGCTGGTCCACCATTGTCACCGGAACGACCGAGTCCGTAGCACTGAATGCCCTTTCGGCATTCCACCAAGATAAGGTAATAATCCTAAGCGTTTGTCTATCTTGATTAAAAATTGACTTGCCCTGCAGATTATACCCAGATCTCAGCGCGCCTATGTCAGTGCAACGAGCCACTCCTCTGTCACCATCAGTGGCCCTCCTTCAACACTGAAGCAGCTATTCAGTTCCACTTTCACATTCGGTACCAATCGATCGGAACTTCCGATACATGGTCCCTATCATGCATCGCACCTGCACAGTGGTCTTATTGCACAAAAAATCTTGCGGTACTCAGATCAGTCTATCTCGCAGGTCTTGGACCAGTACCAATCAAGATTATCGATCATGTCGACAAGTACAGGTAGATGGTTTGATAAGGCCACGAGTGTCAAGCAACTCCTGACCGCTATAATCAACGACATTTTGAGCGAGCCTCTGCGGCTAAATGAAGTTTTCAACGGCTGTGTCACAACCGTGGTGGCTTCTAAATTTTTCAAGTGCGAGATAATTCCGTGCGGTCCTACCAATGCGGCAAGCAGCTTCGTAACTGCACTGAAGTCTGCAACTGCGGCCGAGGTGATTTTGCAGAATGAATCCTTGCAGCCACCGTCCACCCTCCGACTAAATCAAAATCCGAGAACTTCGAGAAAACCAAAACTTGCCATCGTTGGCATGGCTGGCAGGTTCCCTGATGCTGCTGACGCCCAGAAATTCTGGGACTTACTCAACGCTGGCTTAGATGTCCATAGAGAGGTGCGCAATCATCGGAATGTTAATCCTTGACTCAAACGCTAAACTGAGCGTAGATCCCCCCCGACCGATTTGACGTTAAGAAGCATTATGACCCCACTGGCAAAATCCGAAACACGAGCCATACTCCCTATGGTTGCTTTATCAAGGAGCCTGGACTCTTTGACCCACGATTCTTTAACATGTCCCCCCGAGAGGCGACGCAAACCGACCCGATGCACAGATTGGGCTTGACAAGTGCATACGAGGCACTTGAAATGGCAGGTTATGTACCTAATAGGACTCCTTCCACTAAACTAGATCGGATCGGTACATTCTACGGCCAAACCAGTGATGACTGGCGAGAAATCAATGCCGCTCAGGATATTGATACTTATTTTATCACCGCAGGTGTGAGAGCTTTCGCACCGGTAAGTCAATTCCCGATGTATTGAAGATTCTGAACTAACAATGGCAACCAGGGCAGGATTAATTACCATTTCAAGTTCAGTGGTCCAAGTTTCAGTGTAGATACTGCTTGTTCTTCAAGTATGGCTGCAATCCAGCTTGCATGCACGTCTCTTTGGGCTGGAGATTGCGACACCGCCGTTGCGGGTGGTCTCAATGTTATGACAAACTCAGACATTTTCTCTGGACTAAGTCGTGGTCAATTTCTGTCGAAGACAGCAAATTGTCAAACCTTTGATAACGATGCTGACGGTTATTGTCGTGGTGACGGTATCGGGACTCTGGTCATTAAAAGACTCGAAGATGCTGAGGCTGACAACGATCGTATTTTGGGAGTCATCCTGGAGACTGCGACCAACCACTCTGCAAATGCCGTATCAATCACACATCCACATGCGCCTACGCAAGAAGATCTCTTCAAGAAGGTAATGGACAGTTCTGGAGTCGATCCACACGATGTTAGTTATGTGGAGATGCACGGTACCGGGACTCAAGCTGGAGACGGCACCGAGATGACCTCTGTCACCAACGTTTTTGCCCCATCTTCTCGCAAAGGCCAAAGGACTAAGCCACTCCATCTTGGCTCAGTCAAAGCAAACGTGGGCCACGGAGAAGCCGTTTCTGGAGTGACCGCTATGATTAAATGCCTTCTAATGATGCAGAAGAACCTCATTCCTCCTCACTGCGGTATCAAGAAGACGATTAATCAGAGCTTTCCAACCGACCTGAATGCACGTAACGTTCACATTGCCTTCAAGTCGACACCATTGAAGACCCCCGATAATTCTCCGAGGAAGATCTTCGTGAACAACTTCAGTGCTGCTGGTGGTAATACGGCAATGCTATTAGAGGACGCTCCAACAAAACCATACACAAGAGACGATCCTCGGTCAGATTTCGTTGTTACGGTATCGGCGAAGTCAAAGACGGCCCTCCGAGCTAATACGAGGAACCTTATCCAATTCATCGACAACAACAGCAATGTTCCTTTGGCTGATCTTTCATATACGACCACTGCTCGCCGCATACAGCACAACTATCGTATAGCATTTAGTTGCAATAGTATCGCCAAAGCCAAGGAAGTGCTCGCTTCGAAACTCGATGATGCCATTGATCCTGTACCAAACGTGCAGCCAAGTATCGCTTTTACATTCACAGGTCAGGGCTCCCATTACGCAGCATTAGGCAAACAGCTTTTCGAAAATTCGAGTCAATTCCAATCGGACCTCCTTGGCTTTGACAGCATCGGCTTCAGCCAGGGTTTTCCATCCTTCATGCCTCTATTGGAAGGTGAGGTCGAAGTCAAGACCTTATCGCCAGTTGTTGTGCAACTTGGTTTATGTTGTATACAGATGGCATTAACCCGGCTATGGGCATCTTGGGGCGTAAAGCCAAGTGTTGTGCTAGGTCACAGCCTTGGTGAGTATGCTGCACTGAATGCTGCTGGTGTCATCTCTCCGTCAGATGCAATTTACCTCGTTGGCGAGCGGGCAAGGCTTCTGCAAGACAAGTGCAGTACTAGTTCTCACGCCATGCTTGCAATAAACACATCTGCTCAGACCGCAAAGGGTCATGTTGCTGGCATTGCCGGAATTGAAGTCGCTTGTATGAACGCACGGCAGGAAACAGTCCTTAGCGGCGCCTTTTCCGACATTGACAAGGCTGCTGAGCTGTTAACTGCCGAAGGAATTAAATCAACAAAGCTGAACGTGCAGTACGCTTTCCACTCATCCCAGGTCGACCCTATCTTAGACGAATTTACGAGGTTGGCATCCTCTGTTGTGTTCCATAAGCCAACTGCTCCGATTATATCACCTCTTCTGTCAACAGTCTTATGCGAGGTTGACAATATTGACGCAAATTATTTGGCTAGACACGCACGAGAAGCCGTCAATTTTGTCGGTGGGATCGCTTCGGCTCAGCAGCTGGGACTCATCAACGACATGACTGTTTGGGTTGAAATTGGTCCTCATCCAGTCTGCCTAGGATTCGTCAAATCCGAGCTTGGCCAAAGCACCGTAACTGCTCCCTCACTCCGAAGGAACGAGGCCCCTTATAAGATTCTGTCAAACAGTTTGTCTGTCCTTCACACTGCTGGCATTTCCATTGATTGGAATGAGTACCATCGGGACTTCCTTGACTGTGTTCAGATGTTGGACCTGCCTGCCTATGCTTTTGATAATAAGAACTACTGGATCCAATACACTGGTGACTGGAACTTGAGCAAAGGCCAGACCGGAGGAGTAGCAATTATGCCAGAAGTTGTCAAATCAACTCTATCGACTACAACAGTACACAAAGTTATCTCTGAATCAGTTGAGAATGACACAGGGACAGTAGTGGTCGAGTCAGATATTGGTCGTCCAGACCTGTGTACTGCAGTCAGCGGTCATCTCGTCAATGGGACTGCCTTATGCCCATCAACAATCTATGGAGATATGGCTCTTACAGTTTGCGACTATTTGCACAAGCTTCTGCGACCCGAATCTACTTCCGTTGGTATGAACGTTCGCCACATGGAAGTCTTCAAACCTTTGATTGGAAAAGGAATAGGCGAAGAACAGATGGTGCGGCTATCGGCGAAGGCAGACCTTTCTAAGAGCAGGGCAGACCTCGTCTTTAGCAGCGGTACCGGAAAGTCTGAGATTGAGCACGCCAGATGTCATGTCGAATATGGCTCCAATTCTGTCTGGCTCGCAGAGTGGCAACGGACGGCCTATCTGGTCAAGGGACGTATCGACGGCTTGCAGAAAGCTGCATCGACTGGAGCTGCTCACAGGATGCTCCGAGGTATGGCCTACAAGCTTTTCGGTGCTTTGGTCGACTATGATTCGAGGTACAGAGGCATGGAGGAAGTTATTCTCGACAGTCCACAGCTGGAGGCCACCTCTCACGTTGTTTTCCAAACTACCGAGGCCGATGGCTCATTCTTCTGTAGTCCTTATTGGATCGATAGCGTTGCACATTTGGCCGGCTTCACTGTCAATGCCAATGATGCTCTGGATTCTACCAAACAAGTCTACATCTCACACGGTTGGGAGTCGATGCGTTTCGCAGAACCTCTATCCGCGAGCAAGACCTACCGCTCATACGTCAAGATGCAGCCCGCTGAAGATAGCAGTGTCGTATCAGGTGACGTTTACATCTTTGATGGGGATAGAATTATCGCCATGGTTGGCGCTCTAAAGTTCCAGTGTATTCCGCGCCAGCTCTTGAACACGTTTCTTCCGCCGAAAGGACCTGCGGTTCAGAAGGCTCCAACGGCATTTAACCCTCGTCCGGCCTTGAAGACAGCAGCACCTAAAGTTGTAAAGCCAGTTGCCACGAGAATGAACGCAGCTCCACGAGCGGGACCCCCAGTCACAACCAAGGCTCTTGACATTATCGCGGATGAGCTTGGTGTTCCTTCAACCGAACTGGCCAACGCGATCGAGTTTGCTGCTATGGGTGTTGACTCTCTTATGTCGTTGTCGATAACCGGCAGGATGCGAGAAGAATTAGAGATCGAAGTTAGTTCTTCTTTGTTCATTGACCATCCAACAGTGGGTAGTATGAAGGGCTTCTTAAGTCAATACGGCTCTACGGACATGGCTGTTGCAGACCTTGACGATAGCGAAGATAGTAGTGCAGCATTTGGAGACTCGGGTTCGGCGTCATCTGAAGGCGATTCATATTCGACACCGACGTCGCCGGGGTCTCCAGCATCCCCATCTGAGGCGGACCCTTTGTCACAAATTATCAGACAGACAATCTCAACAGAGATGGGAGTAGAGGTTGAGGAACTGCTCGCAGCACGCGATCTGAGCGAACTCGGTATGGATTCGTTGATGGCTCTGTCTATCCTCGGAGTATTACGCGAGACTACTGGCATGTCATTGCCTGCGACTTTCCTGGTTGACAACTCCTCGATCAAAGCCATCGAGAAGACCCTCAATATCGATCAAGTCCAGGAAGTGAAGAAAACTCAGCCCATTCCCAAAGTTGTCGAATTCAAAATCCCCCCAAAGAAGGCGGCATCAAGATCAGAAAAGGTCGCACCAGCGCCAAAGGAGGCGGCAACGCCAGAACGCTTTGCAAGCTCGGTCCTCCTTCAGGGAAGCCCAAGGACCGCGGAGAAGACATTTTGGCTTGTCCCCGATGGCAGTGGCTCTGCTACTTCCTACATTTTCATGCCCGACATCTCCCGCAAGGTCGCCGTTTGGGGGCTTAACTCCCCATACATGAAGACGCCCGAGGAGTACCATTGCGGTGTCAAGGGTATGGCTACCAAGTTCATCCAAGAGATCAAGCGCCGCCAGCCTCAAGGACCCTACAATATTGGAGGTTGGTCTGCTGGTGGAGTTATCTCTTTTGAGACAGCCCGCCAACTCATCGAAGCTGGCGACACTGTTGATGTCCTTGCTCTCATTGACACGCCTTGCCCTTTGATTATTGAGCCACTTCCCAGCTCGCTCCATCGCTTCTTCGGCTCCATCGGCCTTCTTGGTGAGGGTGATGGTGCAATTGATAGACTTCCCCCATGGCTACTCCCTCACTTCGCCGCCTCGGTCCAGGCGCTTTCCACCTACGACGCGAAAAGGATCAACCCCGCAAAATGTCCAAAGGTGTACGCGATCTGGTGCGAAGACGGTGTGTGCAAGTTTCCCGAAGACCCCCGCCCGGATCCTTACCCGTATGGTCATGCACAATGGCTACTCGAGAACAGAACAGACTTTGGTCCCAATCTTTGGGATGAGTATCTGGACAAGGACAAGATCATCTGCAGACAGATGGAAGGGAATCATTTCAATATGATGAGGGATCCCTATGTGACGAAGTTGTCGGATTTCCTACGGGAGGCTTTGTTGTAAGGAGGATGTTGGAGACGGGTTGAAAAGATGTAGGTGGAAGATTGCATTTCGGCGCTCTTTCCTTTGAGTTGTTTTTACTCTGTTTGTTGTCTGCCGGTGTTGGATGGTACATCGGAGGATGTTTACTGTATTATTCCTTTTCGATTAGCCAGCGTTAGATACTTCGTTGGGCAGATAAATTATTAGATAATACTTGTATAAAGCATAGAAATCATGCCCAAATACTTGACGTCTCACCGCTGCAATGATGTTTTATTATGTACGCGAGACACAAATATCCTTTTGTACCTGCTGCTAAGATTTCAAAGAATCCAAACGCGAAACAATTGCAAAATGCCATAGCTTGATTGTAAGAACCGGAACCGAATACATCAGTCGCTGATATCACGAGACGTTGATTGGTAAGCGGCTACCTTAGGCGCGAGCCTCGGTCATCCTGTTCTAGCCTCTATCGTTGCTGGACGCCAGCAAGAGCTTGCGCCAAGGATCATAGGGATTGCGTACTGTTGACCCGGACACAAAAAAACCTCCCAGTATGCCATGACGCTATCACAGTATCTCAGGAGATTGTACTCTTTAGACACCCTCGACACGCGCTTCACCAACTCCTCACCGAGGCAAAGACGTATTGATCCCATAAAGCCTTCAGCGAGTGAAGTGGGCTGCAAGAGTGCTGGAGGCAATGGCGTTGGGCAAAATGAAACACCCCCGGTGCCCTGGTTTTCGAAATGGTGGACACCCGAGTTCTTGGTGTATGGGGTTATGATACTGTCGGCTGTATTCCTGATGATCAAAAATGCGTACGATATCTCTCTACGTAGGTACTCCCTCCAGTCCATAGATTAGCTTGTAAAAAGCAACGGCTGATAGTAAACCTAGCCTCGCATCCAAATTACACCAAGTATGCTCATCTCCTCTCCCCTGGCTGGATCCCGGGACGACAGGTAGATAACTCAGATGATCAATACTCGGGTTTTCGAGATAATTTGAAATATTCATCCCTCCTCCTTATGCTCCACCCTCTTTTGAGAAAGCTATTCGACTGCGTATACTCCGTACCAGGCCGCTTACATGGCACACCTCCGAAGGACAAGCCGAACGGCTACAGTCAATTTGGCCTGCACCTTGAGGCGGATACCCGACTTTATCAGAGGGTTACATTTGATGTGTTGTTTTCTGTCTTGTTCATCTCGGCGCTGCATGGCGTTTCGGCGCTAAAGATACTTTTGATACTTTACATTAATTTTTCTCTTGCAACGAAATTGCCAAAAAGCTATGTGCCTGCTGCCACATGGATTTTCAATGTGGGTATTTTGTTTGCCAATGAAATCTTTCACGGATACCCATTAGCGAGCGTTGCAGATCTGATTCTCCCATGGTCTGCCACACCAGGAGTGTCTCTGGGGGGCAAACCTGACGCGAATTGGGGTACTGTCTTAGATAGCTATGGTGGGTTACTCCCACGATGGGGGGTTCTATTCAAGATAACAGTCTTACGCCTTATAAGCTTTAATCTCGATTATTGTTGGAGCTTGGACCGACTGCAGGGTAGCCCCGTCGAGGTCTGTCGCCCACTCTAAATGCAGTCAGGTCAGGCCATCGACTAACAACCCCAAGAAGAAACAACTCGACCCCACCATCCTCTCCGAACGCGATCGTGTCTCCGTCCCCGCAAGACCCAGCGACTACTCTTTCCTAAATTACGTTGCCTACACCCTCTACGCCCCCCTCTACATTGCCGGCCCAATCCTAACTTTCAACGACTACATCTCCCAACAGCGCAACCAACTCGCTAGCATAACTACAACCCGCACTATCCTTTACGGCATCCGCTTCCTCATCGCCCTCCTCACCATGGAAGTGATGCTACACTTCCTCTACGTCGTCGCCATCTCAAAAGCCCAGCCGGCCTGGGACCTCTACACCCCCTTCCAGCTCAGCATGATTGGCTACTTCAACCTACACATAATTTGGCTCAAGCTCCTCCTCCCCTGGCGCTTCTTCCGCCTCTGGGCCCTCCTCGATGGCATCGATCCGCCCGAGAACATGGTCCGCTGCATGTCGGACAACTACTCCGCCCTAGCCTTCTGGCGCGGCTGGCACCGTAGCTTCAACCGCTGGACCGTCCGCTACGTCTACGTGCCTCTGGGCGGCAGCGGCCGTGCGACGGGCTACTGGGCCACCGCGAGAACTGTAGGGAATATGCTGGTCGTCTTCACATTCGTGGCGCTCTGGCACGACATCCAGCTCCGCCTCCTTATCTGGGGCTGGCTCGTCACCCTCTTCATCCTCCCCGAAGTCGCCGCCGGCTATATCTTCCCACCCCAAAATTGGAGATCCCACCCCACCGCCTACCGCGTCATCTGCGGCATCGGCGCCGTGGCCAATGTGCTCATGATGATGGCGGCGAATCTGGTCGGGTTTGCTGTCGGCTGGGATGGCTTGAAAGGGCTTGTGAGCGGGATTGTGGGGAGTTTTTCTGGGATGATGTTTTTGGCGGCGGCGTGTGGTGCGCTTTTTATGGCGGCACAGGTGATGTTTGAGGTTAGGGAGGGCGAGGCGAGGCGAGGCGTTAGGCTGAAGTGTTAGGGTTGGTTCGTGTATAGTAAGTGGGGAGTGTTTGTTATAGGGGAGGGGTCTCGTCACTTAAGATGTCTCAGGTCGTCTGCGTGGGAGACCTAGGAATAGTGGCGGTGAACGTATTGAAAGGTTTCTGGTGTTAATTAGTCCATGTCGAAGGATAAGCAAGGCGACGATCTCAATGTAGATAAGGCAGATTTTCCAATCAGAAAAAAGTCTTGGGGTTATAGTCAGAGTTTTAAAAATTGTGTTTCGTTGAAGGATATACTACCGAAGGCATAAGATGAGAAGGATGCACCTGTTATTATGAGATGAAGAAGCGATCTTTAGATTCATTTTATACGCCAATATCAGCAAGCGCGTGTACTAAGCATATCACACGATACCGATTGGGCAGCACCATGACATTGGGGTGTAGCCTCCAGGCAGCCTTTCACCCAGTTTATGAAGATAAAGATCGAAACCTCTGCTTACCACCATCTCCCCTTCGCGCATGGCCACTCCTGCATTCGGCCTTCTCATTCGGGCGACTTCGTTACAACATTAAATCAGCCTGATCAAACGACGTCCGTAAAGCTCTGCAACAAAGCCGGTGGCGCGCGAGAAAGACGAGAGATCCAGGCCGTTCTGACCGACCTCTTTTGCAAACTGGAGAGCGTTGCTGACACACTTTGAGCGACGACGCCTGGGGAACGTGGTGCGGATGTGACGCACGGTTAACGCCGGGAGGGGGGGCTGGCTTTGACGAGCTAGGTACCTCTCAGGGAGTTTTTTGACCAAGGTTAGAAAGGATATGGAAGCTGGATTAGGGGGGTTGTGCGTTGTTTGAAGCGAACAGTAAATGGACTGAGAAAGGTGCAGTGGGCTGCGGGCATGAAAAAGGAGGGTTCGAAGTTCAGGGCTGTTGTTGTATTCAACGTGGATAAGAATTAACACACTGCTCATGGTGTATGTATTCATATCAACCGAACGTGTTGCTCTGATTGATGACGAGGCTTTGCAGATCATGCTTCTTTAAAGTCGAACGAGTAAACGCACAACTAGGAGGCCAGTGCCGATAATAAACAAACAGAGTTGCTCTCCAAAATAATTGAAACCCATTTTTCCGCTGAAAGGGCCTCCGAGAATCTAAATAGCGTGAAAGTCTAACATGTGTCTTCGGCGCAAAATGTGAACTATTTGGTTGAGCCGGATCAAGATCTGGTTAAAGAAACGGTCAAAAATCCGAATGGGACCAAAACAACCCACGAAGGCGCGATTTATAACACTACCCGGCTCACTGAAATCTGCAGTGATCTAAGACAGAGTCTAGAGAAAGATCGGCGTGCCTCAACCGAGCATCATTGTAGCCTGCTGGAGACACTTGGTCAAGTTGAACGACGACAATGGCGTATCTTCGAAACGCTACCTCTAGCGGTTCGAGAAATAGCCGTATATCTCGACCGAGTCAAGCTTGTTGTTGAGCAGCTTTTAAGAATGGTTGGAAAATTCTCAGTTGAAGCACTAAAGCTCCTCAAGCGGATACTTGAGACTAATCTTAAGATTTACGCTTTGCTTCGTCAGGTTCAGGAGCGACTGCCACGCGGACCGCCTGAGGCTATACAAGATTGTATTCATCTTCAAGATGCATTGGGTCGTACTTAAGAGCTACTATACCGATATTTCCGCTATTGGGAAGTAATCGATTCGATTTTGAAGTGCGAATTTAGACACCTTCCCGGTGAACGACATATCTTACAGGGACAATACCACCTCTTGTATGCGAAGAGAAGACGACTGGCCATTGCAAGGAAAGAATGGGAAGTATGTGTTTTTCCCCGACTCAAGTATAGACCAGTCGATGGAAGAAGCCTGATAAGTGAATCTCTGAGCGCTTTCCTATTTCTCGAGCCTATAAGTTATACTAATTGCTGTTTAGGAGCACTTTTGACTTACAAGCCCTCTTGATGGATGTGGGACGCTTAAAATACCCGATGAGATTGTCCGGATACGAGAGGAAATATAAGGGAGTACATTGCAGAAAGCGGTCAAGGTTAGGAAACATATCATTACGCCATGACGGGAGCTGGTTTAGCCAGTATACGTACACAGCAACCCCTTTTGAAGTAAAAATGATGCAGCAATCGAAACGAGCGGGTCCGACGAGAGCATGTAGATGATGGATAGTTTGCTTCTTCCGAGTACTTGTTTCCCTCCCTCCTTTGGGTCTTTTATAAACCCCCTCCAGAGAATTGCAGTGATATTCATGGCTCAGCCAAACCCTGGATTCGCAAGTGATAAGAGAGGAGCTGGCGTGGCTGAACAACGACCGACTTTTTGCAGTCTTCTGGAGATTTCGCTGTTCAACCAAAGTCGTGAACTTACAGCTGAACTCGCGAGCATTTCCAATGCGTCGTTCATACGTGGGCCCTGGTTATCGAACAGCCATTGGCTGGAGAAAACCAAATCTGAGCATGAGCAATTTCAAAACAGCAACCTTCTGTCCACAGGACTGTTGGACAGTCATAGAGCGCGGGGAAGATTCAAGGATTATCATCCTACTATTCCCCCAGAGACTCCTTTAGACCGGTCAACAGAGATGCTGCCCAGAAGCGGAAACTTTGCCCTTCCACTCTCTAAAGATTGAAGACCAGCCAACATCAACTCCGATAACAAGCGAACATGAAGGAAAGTGTGCTAGACTTTCGCGGAAGCGGGGAGGTGACCTTGAGAGAACTTCCTCTGAAATTTTGATACAGCCAAGAAGATGGAACTCTGCCCCGACCTCACCCTCGCTCCGGCGCAGGGTGAGCGCAGCCCTATTATTTTCTATCCATTCCTAAGGCATAAACGCTTCATGCACACTATTTCGATCGCGAATCCATTGTAACTTATGCTGTGGCGTATTCCTGACTGAATGACATGCCAGCTAAGCAAACAATCATCTATTGCCCCGTGCTACCTGGTCCTGAATAGCAATCATATTGGATTTGTTCTCTACCTTACACAACGAGATGTAAACAATCGGTACAATGCTTTTGGGGGTCGTGGGAGACGAGCCACCAGAAATGTGTATTCACAACTGACCCCGACATTCTTCATGACATTACCAATTCGTGCTGTGCTTCTTTAGTATGGGAAATCAGAGAGGGCTAAGAAGCGTGCTGCAAAGGTAGGAACACTCTTACCTCCGTCCACTTCATGCATCTCCCCCATATGAGATCTCATCATTGTCAACGACCAGGGTCCCTTCCACCTTGCCATCCTCTCCAACATGCAACGAGCACAGCTTGCCAACCCCGTGGACGTCTCCCACGGCAGCCAATCGGAACATCTTTGGCTCTGACACTGTACTTTTGCTTACGGGGCGTATGTAAGTCGGTGCTATCCTCCTAGGACGAAGTCGCGAGGAGGGAGCCGAAGAAGAAATGGGTCTTTGGTTGGTCGGAGGTGGGGTCTCATTTAATGGTTGTGAAGATGTTAGAAGTTGAAAATCTTCTGAGGACGAAGGCGAACATTTTGAGATATCTTCAGGAGGCGGTTGGGACTTGATCGTGAGGTCTTGCGATCGAAGCGGTCCAGTTTCGAGCGGTGCATCGGCATGACTGTGATCATGTGACTCCGAGAAGTCAATTTTAGGTTGTATTTTCGGTGGAAGCGATCTCTTGATCTTCTTAGTAATACGCTTCACTGGTGGACGCTTTTCCGCTTTGAAGGTAGCAAAACGAAGCCGGATGATGTCATGTATTTCGATCTATGAGAAGAAGAGACGTTAGTATGAAGAAATCTCATTCATGTCAGGACGCAAAATTGGTATGTACCAGGTGTGTAGCTACGTCGAGTTTTGTCTGCTTCTTTATATAATTGCAGATTTTTTGCAGACGTTTGTCACTGAGCTTTGTAAAGCTGTTTTCGTGAAAGTTGTAGGTACTCAGTTTCTCATCGACGGCTTTACAGACCGCTTTGTAGATTTCTTGGGGTAGGATACCGGTTAAGAGAGCTAGAGGGTTTGAGCAAGTCTCTTTAATAAGTGATGGAGGATAATGTACCGTGCACTTCTTGAGGAACACTGTACTCATCGCAACCTTGGCTTCCGATCTCACATTCTCCTGATTCCGTCTCAAGCCCCGTATCGACGTCTCCATTTGTTGGAGAACACTCTGTTAGTTCTTGCGCTGGGATTGCTTGTTTTTGTGCATATAGAAAGCATGATTTATCGTTCCCTGGCTGCAGATTAGGGCCGTCCTTCGACTCATAGGCATTGCCTTGACATTCATCAAATGATGCATTTGGCTCTGCTGGAGGTTGAAGGCGTTGTGCGGCGATAGCAAGCGGTTGATGGCCTTGATTTGACCTATTCTTCTTAGTTTTAGTATCATGGTCGGTAACGGAAATCGGCGAGGTAGGGTGGTTTAGCTCTAACTGGTGACCTGAATGATATTTCGAGGCGCTCTCTTGCTCCTCTTCCCCTTCGATCTCATGATCCGAGTTTTGCTCCGCTTCTGTGACTTCTGCACCTTTATTCTTGCTTTCGTCAAATATGTGATTGACAGAATCCGAAAGAAGAATACCTATCAACGAGCCGTGGTCCTCATCTTCTCTCAACATCACAGCTATCGCCTCTTTCTCCTTCTTGTCAAGTTCTCTCCGCTGCTTTGCAATATCCTGCAGTTCTTGCTCAAGGTTCGTTTCTAAGAAGTTTTTATTAAGTTCCAAAGCCCTAATTTCCCCTCCAGCTCACGGTGCAGCTCGTTAAACTGTTGTTCGCGAGTTGTGTCACGTAGAACCCTAGCAAACCTGGTCGCTGAATGGACCATCTCCAAAATGCCCTTCGCCGTCGTAGGGAGACGATGTACAGCCGAGTGCCGTAACTTGTTGGCAGAGACAAGGACATTAGCCAAAGATAGCGCAGAGTCGTTGGCGAAGGCCGTAAAGCAGCTTGAGGGGAGCTTGTCCAGGCGTTTCGTGGCGGCGTGCGTCCATTTGTTTAACTCAATAGCTTCCTTGCAGTCCCACCTGCGTTGTTCAAGCAATTCAGGCAACCACTGGGTAGAAAAATTATAACAACACTCCTCGAGTAATTGTTGCGCTCTAGTAAGAACGAGATGCTGAATCTTGTATGGAATGTACACAGGATACAACGATGGTGATTTAATTCTGTTCGTGATCGGTTGCGTAGGGACAGCTATTGACATTTTATTAGGATGTTGGAAATGCATATATGTTAACCTACCGGCGGCACCATTCAATACCGAGGGCACTTCGTCAGTCGCCTCCAATGCCTCATCTTTTTCATCCTCTTGGGAGACCATGTCCTCAAGCGCCTCCCCTTGAGATCTTGCAGCATCGGCCTCTGAAGCATTATGCAGGACGTCCTGAACCAACGACGTCGTAAAAAGATTAGGAAATGCTAGTTTGGCTTCAAGCTCGGATTGGAAGACCTTCCGCTCCAAGAGCGATTTCAGAGTGTCAAGGACCTGCTTCTCCCCAAGGCTTTGGAGGAGAGTCTGAGCAGACTTGCGGTGTTTGAAAACGACTTTTAAGATCGCTTTAGGCTGACGGATCTGGGCGTTGTTGCCCTCGAAAACGGCTCGATATGCGAGGAAGACTCGCTGCTCGTTCTCCATTCTGACGAATGCGAGGCGATAAAAAGTCAGACCTTTGGGGTGGTGATATTGTCTTTACGTTCTGGCAGAGTAGAAAACGTTGCTATTTCGCTAAACTGCGTAAACCTCGATTGTGTTCACAAAGCAACCGCGCTGCTGGTGGGTTTCAATAGCCAATTTATTCGAATAGTAATTCTCTTTGGTTCTAAAGTCCTGTAAAGTATCAAGCATTGAATTACACGCGTTCATCTCCCGAACGAGGTACTGCAACACCCGGATGGGTACCGCATCCTCCTCCGATATCCAGTTCACTCGCTAAAGCGGCAACCGCCGGGTGAGTTCCGATTGGGTTAGAGGCAGATTTCTGTCTTCTTTACTTACTTGCCAAGACTAAGTTCTTGAAGCTTGGGTAGGGTAGATTGTCGGCGAAAGCGAGGTGCTCGACGAAGGATAGAGAGTTTACATTCCTCAGCAAATTAAAAGGTTGAGTAGGAGGTCACAGAGCTCATCGCGGCCAAGCGAAAGAGCCACTAGGTGGTGATCTGAAGGATTTCGATTTCACGCAAAGCCTCGCCCAATGTCATCCGATCCCGTAATAACTATTGCTTGAACCTGATGACTGAGTTTCTCGTGTTCTGGAAGTTCTTTGAGATCTTCGAGACTCTTGCGAGAAGGGTCTGTCTGGAGTTTGGTGAAACAGGTATCGCTGAAGTAGTGGAAGGTCTTTTGGATTCAGATCCTTGCAGATGAGGCGTAAGGCGAAGGGATCTAAACGTTCGAATTGTTGGGATAACGACACCTCACTCTTAGGACACGTGGAAGAGTCACACCTAATCCCTATCAAAATGTCAAACATCGCGAAACAAAGGTCAAACAGGCGTCTAAGCTATGCTGGGACTGTAGCCTGAAGGATTATGCAACATCTTATACTACTACCTAGAGTCCAAGCCAATAGATGATCAACAAGTTGGCTTCCCAAGTTGAAAGTTATCGTTGGGCCGGCGGAGATGCCCTTCGCTCAGGCGCAAGCGCAGCCGCACTGCCCCCCCGTCTCAAGCACACCGTACCCTCTGTGTTTCTACCCATACAACATTCGGATGCTTTGCCTCAGTACCTCAGACGTACTGAGGCAACGGATGCTGCTTGATCCTCTTTTTATTAGTCATGGTCGTCGGGCATTGGGGTCGACTGAACTGACTTAGACAACCATCGGCCAAGGGAGTACCAGCTATGTAGAAGTGTCTTGATCTCAACGCATTCTACCCGGAAGGATTCAAGAACCAATGGTGGCGGCATCTGTGTTTTGCGATGGAACTACTTCAACATCTTACAAAATCCGTTTCCATCGATGATGGTGGATGAGCCGCAAAAAGTTGATACCTGTACGAATTTTCGGGGCAGTACTCCATCCCATATTCTCAAAATCAAACTCTGATCTCTGTTGGTTCAGGGTCAAGAGGCTATCATAGCCTTGCGGTACGCATCAGATGCATTTGAAGCCTGGTTTGTCTCATCCTATGGTGTACTACTTTAGGCGAGCAACTACAATACTTACTACGAAATCCTCCATTGATTCTTCGAACGGATTGAATATTGCAGCCATAATGGTATTCTACTAGCTAGATCATTAAAATCCCTGACCCAAAAATAAATGGATATGCCCAATCTGTCTGCTCGTCGTAAGACTGGAAATACTATTGGCAGGCTTAACCATCGCTTTGGAGACCGCTGACTTCTAGAGTCTTTCGCACGGCTTTTACGAAAAACCCAGCTTCCTCCAAAGAGGCGGAGGTTGCTGTTATCTGTAAGCGAGCTGCGTTTCTGCCTTCGTTCGAAGATCATTCAGGGCATGCATCCTTCGCGATGATCTAATGCGATCCTCCCAGTTCAAACCATCTGATTGTTTGACGCCAAAATTCTGTTTCAAGTATGGCTTAACAGTAGATCTGTAGGGCCTGGTTTGCTACCACCAGCAATGTGCTTGCGCGGAGGCTCAAGGTTTATGTAAACTGGAACCACCAACATTAACTTCTCTGATTTGCACTCGATGTCAAGCTCAAACGTCTAGGAACGATGTTGTTGTCGGTGCCACTTGTCTGCTGCAATCCTTTGTTCCATCACTTCGATAACATCCATCTCTACCTCAAGCATACATTACGACTGATATCGTAATGTCTAAGCTTTCCAACAGAACGTATAAGTATGAGGTCCTCCCCGATAGCCAATGTATTCCATCGCACAACTCTCTATATCGCTGTCATCAGGAAGTTTTCTTTTCTCTCTTATTCAATCACCAATTTATATCTAATCTTGCATCTACCTATTACTCATCCGTCCGGCACGACTGATAGTCGTCGATAATGCGGTCTTTTCTAATCTTCATATTGCGGGCCTCGATGGCCAGCGCTTTCCAAACGCTAATACTCCCTAGAGGTTCCGATGGGGTCTTCGCTCCTCAGCCTGGTGGGGCCGGAACGACTGTTTCTGAGCAGCTCTATCCCTCTGCTCCACTGTCAGACACTGCGAGGGGGACTGGCGCTTCCTTGGCGGTGTCTGGAGGTGGAACTGCAGTTTCGTCTGGAATATCACCATCTCAATACAGTCTTAATGGAACTTACAATAATCCTATTCGGGTCTCACAAACTAGACCAAGCGCTAACGTACAAACTTCACCACCAGCAAAACAGCCAAACCCAACGTCGATAGGGTCATATAGTCTAGTAACTCAAGAACCTAAGCCAACGTCAGCCTTGTCGTACCATACAATTGCTTCGATACCCACCCCAACGCCGGTACAACTTAGGCCGACCGTGGCACCAGAAAGAAACCCTTCCGATCCTAAAAACATCGTACCTCAAGTGCAGATAAGCTTGGATTACGCCGAAACCGGCGATACTGGTATGCGGTCTTTACAACTGTTGGAAAAGCTAAATCACCGCATCAATGCTAACGCTTCCGTACAGATCCTAACAAGGCAACTCGAGCAGCAAGTGTGAACATAGCTTTCAATTTGCCTACCGTAGCTCTTGAACATGTCGACTCAGTCAGCAGCGTAACTTGTCCATCGAATGACAAACTGGTGGTTACTTTCACCAATCGCGATTTGTTTCACAAGGCTATCAACTCTTGGCCCCACAGCGACTTTAATCTCGTAAATAATGCCGATGGATGCGGCGATAAACCCAATCAGCGAACTGCCTTTCAGGTACTTAGCTTCAAAGTGGACGAGAAAGGCCTTACCATCGAAGCAACTGGTCAAATGTTGGCTTTGAACGACCCAAATCTTTTCGGGGATTTCACTGTGAGCTTCGGCCATCACGCTTCTGCTCAGGCAGCTCCCAGCCCAGCGACAACTCAGGCACCACATAAAAGCCATGGAATTAGAGGTTTTGCCGACATAGGTGCTTTCACCAGTAAAGTAGGCTCTGTAGGTGACGCCTTTACCAGTGCTGTGACCAGCATAGTTTCGACTGCCGCGAGCGAAGCAAGCAGTGCAACGTCCCATATCGCTAGCGACGTGAGCAGTGCAACATCTAAAGTCGCTTCTCAAGCGTCTTCTGTCGCAACTGACGTGAAAACGGCTGCTGCAGATCTTTCGTCCGAAGCCGTCAACGGGTTCTCTAGAGGTGGGACATGGACCACCAGCTTGAACGCTGGGCCACAACCTACTCAACTGAACCAGTCGCCATTTGGCCAAGCTGAAAAACTTGGGAGTTCCGATGGTATGACGATTTGGTGCGTTGAGTGCGGTGCCAAAGGTACCATCGAGCTGTCGGGAGAAATATCTGCGGGGATAGAATCAATTTCTGCCGGCTCTCTCAACTTCCAAGCCCTTGATTTCTCGATCCCGCTCACATTCGGTTTTGAAGCCAAGGACACGACAGTAAAGCACACACTTGGACCCTATTCGTTGTTCGAGATACCTCTAACTCCATTTGAGGTCGAACCTTTCTTCTCTGTCGGTCCCAAATTCACCTTTGCTGTCGATTTCGAGGTGGCTGTAGGCGCAACTGGGAATCTAAAAGCGGGGGTCAATATGCATTGGGGAAATGCCTCTGCTGCGATGGATCTTGTCAAAAACGACCCAAACACGCTTCAAATGGCCGGATGGAATCCAGATGTCGACAAAGTCTTTGAGTTCTCTGGAGGAGAAATGGCCATCAATGCTAGTCTGGGCGTTCCCATATCATTTGACATCGGACTCAGTCTCCTTCAGCACAATTTTGGCAAAAACGTGAGCATCACAGATACACCATCTGTGGAGCTGGATAGCATCTTCCATGTCTCAGGCAACACCCGCCGAGACCACGCTCGCGATCTGATAGTTCGCGATAATCAATGTCCCAATGGTGTGGACGAGACAATCGGTTTCCAGAACATTGTGGGCGTCAACGTTGTCGGTCTTTGGAAAACACAACTCGCATCGTTCTCCACGCCGCTTTATACCACATGCATTACAACTTCCACGCCCTCGCCTTCGGCTTCTTCGCCTTCAGGCTCCTCATCTCCATCATCAGCGCCCACCACAACCACTACCCAAAGTCCCAACCAGTCAAATAACGCAGCAATGGTTTCTGGGTTCGCGGCTGTTGTAGCCAGTGCAGCGGTTTTGAAACCGACAGGCGGCACAGCCAGCGCTGGCCGGCTTCCCAGCAACTTCAACTCCACGGCTTTAGGTTCAGGCTCACAGCCCTCGGGTGTACCGCCAACCAAAATTCCAACAGGAGCTTACACAGCCCCCTCAGGCCAGAGTGCGGGATCCCTCCCTGTAGCAACGCGCGTCTCTGCATCTACGGGGGTACAAGGAGCTGCTTGGCCTACAAACCAGGTCCTGCAACGACGTCATTTCAGCGGGCTGGAACACGTTGTCCGTGAGAACAAGGTGCGGGATATTGCTGAGAGGGGGATCTAAGACCACCTCTGCAATAATTGACTGGAATGTTTTTCCATAACCCGGAGAGGAACAAACGAATTACTAGAATGGTAGAGGTAGTATTCACGATTAGAATGAAATCGTTCCTTTCCGCTTTAGCAACCGCACCTATCTTCACCGCGGTAAAATAATATAAATCCATAATTTCCCACGAGCAAACCACTTCTCCACCACCAAAAAAAAAAAAAAAAAAAAAAACCATCTCTCAATCCATTCATACTGTCACACCGCTCCTTTTCCTTTCCACCCTTCCGCTAGCGACAGCGTTGGTCGAGTAACAAACAGGGGATAAAAAGCGCAGCAGCAAAGGAAAGAAGAAGAAGAAAAAAACGCTTCACTCACCCTCCTCAACCCCAGAGCAGAACAATCGTCCCAACCTCCCCTCCCTCTGTACCTCCTCTTCCACCAAACCACCACCACCACCAACACCCCCCAAATCTTCCCCTTCCATCTCACACCCTTCTTTCCCGCTCGCTTATCAGTAATCGAAAGCACTATTTGAACACGGAAAACGGAGCACTGAAAGTTTTTTTTGGGGGGGGGGGGGGGGGGACCGCGCGCTATTATCGTTGTCAGGGTAGGTTTCAAGGCTTGGAGATTGATTTCCACGAGAGGAGGATACATACATACATAGGTGGGATGGGGCAAAACTGGGTGGCGGTCAAGAGTAATCAAAAATC
>JAABUL010002009.1_pt1 | contig 35639 bp, 63 predicted proteins | sample 5559151 | NCBI WGS metagenome assembly JAABUL01 (sample SAMN10711876, study PRJNA513368) | rock metagenome | isolation source: Antarctica rocks | place: Antarctica: Victoria Land, Pudding Butte sud | reverse complement strand
TACCCCCGCCCCGTCCCCCCCCCCCCCCCCCCCCCCCCGCGGCAGGCCGGAGCTGGTGGAGGTGGCGCCGGGGCCGGAGCACATGTTTGAGGCGGCGGGGCTGCACAAAACAGAATTGTAACTGTAAAGCTGTTACGTCCTTGCTGTTTCCGCAGGCCGGAACTGGTTGAGGTGGCGCCTGGGGCGGAGCAGGTGTTCGAGGCAGCGGGGCTGCGCCACCCGTGCGCCTTCATGAGCCGCGCCGCCACGGCCTTCGTGCCCAACGACGTGCAGCTGGGCGGCGGCCAGCCGCCCTTCGTGCTGCTCACCGGTGCGTGCGCTGCCTCTCTGCTGTAGGTTATGCAGTTTAAGCTGCACACCAGAAAGGCTTCGTCGTCCTGCATGTCCGCCAACGACGAGCAGCTGGGCGGCGGCCAGCCGGCCTGCGTGCTGCTCACCGGTGCGTGCAGATTCTGCCGCTCTGCACCGTCCCTCTTTGATACCTTTGCAACCACCCTCTGAACATGCCGCACCATGGCCAGGCCTGTGAGCTGTCCCAACAGATATGCCGTCGGATCACGCAGCATGTTGCTGACGGCCGGCAGAGCAGCACGAAGTGTAGGCCCAGTGGAGTGCGGCCTGTCCCTGCCAGGTGTGCTCGAAGGAGTTTCAAGGAGGCACAAGTACTTTTCTTACATGTCTGCTGATTGTTCTGCAAGCCCCAACATGGGTGGCAAGTCGACGCTGCTGAGGCAGGCGTGCTTGCGGCGGTGCTGCCACAAATTTGAGTAAGATCAAATACACCACAGTTTCCAAATACTGCCCCATGCGCGCACAGGCCCCAACATGGGGGGCAAGTCGACGCTGCTGCGGCAGGCATGCCTGGCGGCGGTGCTGGCGCAGGTGGGCGCCTGGGTGCCCGCTTCCTCCTTCCGGCTGTCGCCCGCCGACGCGGTCTTTGTGCGCATGGGCGCCCGGGACCACATCATGGCTGGCGAGTCGACCTTCTTCGTGGAGCTGTCCGAGACCGCCTCCATGCTGCAGGTAGGGTTTTTGAGGGTTTGCGCGCTGATCTCTGCTCAGCTGCCGTGGAGTTGGAGTGGCAGTCGTGACAGCGTGGTCATGCAGAGACGATGGCAACTTTGACGGCAATGCCGAAGACACCTGCTGCCGGCTGCGTTCTCCATGTTTGCAACAGCGGATCCCGCCTGCCGTTGCGGCTGCCACAGTCGACGTGCCGACTGTGCCGACGAACAGCACGCTCACAGCATTCTTGAGGTGGTGGGATAGACGACCAGTTGCACCCCTGAGCGCTTGGATTGCGACATGTGACGCTGACCAATAAACACCGCTGCAGGCGGCGACGCCGGCCAGCCTGGTGGCGCTGGACGAGCTGGGGCGGGGCACCGCGACCAACGACGGCGCCGCCGTCGCCGCCGCGGTGCTGCAGCACCTGTCCACGCAAGTCGGCTGCCGGTGAGCGTCCAATGGCAGCTTCGCATGTTGCAGGGCAATGCCCGCCCCCTGCACAGGTCCAGAGTATGCATATGTGCGAATCTGAGCAGCTGCATCATTGAGGTCTGCTCCCACGTCCTGCCAGCAGCACCGGCAAGCCAGAGTTGCAGGAGCCTGTCTCCGCTACGCATAATTTCAGGTTTGCAGAGAGGGGGGGGGGGGGGGGGTGTATAATCAAGGCTGTCATGGTTGTGCAGGGGCCTGTGTGCAACGCACTACCATCAGGTACCGGATGAGCACGCGGCGGACCCAAGCTTTCAGCTGTGCAAACCCTAATGTCGCAGACAAGAACCCGATGTTTTTATACGTAGGGGCCTGTTTGCAACGCACTACCACCGACTGGCGGAGGAGCACGCGTTGGACCCGGGCGTCGCGATCCGGCACATGGCGTGCGCTGTGACGCCGCCCGGCCTCAATGGCGAGCCCGAGGCCGTCACCTTCCTCTACAAGCTCGCCGAGGGTGCGCCATTCTGAACGACAGATTCTGACGCCCTCGAACCCGAACTGACCTCTAGCAATGGTGTGCCCATGGTGTATCGGTGTCTTTGTTGCAGTTGCAGTGTGCAAAAGCAGCGGCTGCGGTTTGCAGGGCATTGCGCTGAAACCTGCATGTGCCTTCGCGCAGGCGCGTGCCCCAGCAGCTACGGCATGAATGTCGCGCGGCTGGCGGGGCTGCCGGAGAGCGTCGTCACCCGCGCCGCCGAGATCGCCAGCCGGACAAAGGTGTGCAGCGTGCCGCTTTTGCGCTGTGCTGTTGATCCCGCTTCTAGCTGATCCGCCAAAGTCGTTGTGCCGTGAGTCGCTGCTGTGCACCAACTGCAACCCCATCCATTGCATCAGCTGCGGCTGTGTGTTCGAATTGGCGTCTTCACTGCCGCTGACGGAGCGTTGAGTGGCTCTACCTGGTCCTATTGACAGGCCACCAAAGAGGAGGCGGAGAAGGCAGCAGCGGCAGAGTACGCGCCCCGGCTGGGCGGCCTGAGCAGCATCACGCAGGCGACAGCCGTGCGCCAGATCCAGGAGCTGGTTGCCGGCGGCGACGAGGCGGCCGCCGCCAGGGCACTGGCGCAGCTGCAGTCGCGCCTCAAGCAGCTTTTGGGGTCAGATGCCTGAGCTGCTGCGGGAGGCGTGCAGCTGCAGCGGCACATGTGAACAATACTTTATTGAGCAATGGACCTCCAGAGGCGTGGAATATGAATCAGGGCTTGACTGGATCTGAGGACCTATGTTCAATGGCGGCGGCGCCCCTGCAGCTGCAATGGAACCAATTTTTTGTGTGCGAGACTCTGCAAGTGGCCATTATGGCTGATGGAGCAGCACGGTGTAGAGGTATTGGTCTATGTTGTGTGGTGAAGCGAGCGGCGGCGGCGTCGGTGTGGCCTCTAGAGCATGTTGATATGAGCCACGACACATGTTCTCCTGCCGAGGCTCATATATTTGGCAACACGGCCGTCTCCATCACCTGCGGGCGCCCTCCAAGGGCCGCCAGCCCGCACCGCATTTCGCAAGGCTGAATTCAGAAACCCTTAAACCCTGCTGCCCAACTCTATCGGGACTATCAGCTTGCTTCACGTTCCTGTGAGCGTCTAGCGTGCTGCGCCTCACAGCACGCGAACATGCCGTGCTCAATCTGCGCTTGAACTCACGCTTTCCCTCCCCAAACCCCCGGCTGTCAACTCATTTCACTTCAATATGTCGGGCCAAGGACAGAAGTACTACGCAGTTGCCAACGGAAACCAAACAGGTACAATACTGGCAGCATGTTGTGCATGATCTGGTGTGTTGATGCTGCGAGGCGGTCAATCTGCAAGCTCGACCACTCTGAAATTATTTAGCAGCGTCGCGAAACGTCTACTGCACCGGCGCGCCCCTGAGAGGACGTCCCGCGTCCTCTTCTGGCTGCCTGAGACCTGCAAAGGTACTTGGTGCACAGACATCCTGAACCACACAATCCTGTGCATCCAGGTGTCTACAACACCTGGAGCGACGCCAGGCAGAACGTCGATCACGTCTCGGGCGCCGTTTACAAGGCCTTCCAGCTCGCTCGCAGCATGTGCAGCTGCCATTATGTGCAGCATGCCGGCAGGGTACTTACTCAGCCGAATTCTCGAGCTGCTGGGAACAAAACATGCTGAGACACGCGATCTCTGCGCAGGTGCTCCATTCTGGAGGCCGGTCGAGCACTGCCACCAGCAGGCGGCAACAGCCGCCGAAAATTGCGCCGAATTCTCAGCCACCCTGTAGGTAATTGCTGGCTCAGGGACAGACAGCAGCATGCCGCGGCCGGCCACTCTTTGTTTCTCAGATCAGCTTCAGTTGTGCATGTAAGCGCGCTTGCAGCTTTGTACACGACTGGAGCCGGGCAGCATTTCGACGAAGCGGTAATGCTTTCGGCCTCGACTGCGCAGCACAAGCATGAGCGCGAAGCACTATGCGGTCGCGCGCGGAAAAAGGCCAGGCGCGTGACGCAACAGTATGCTTGCTGATCGCGCAATGCGGCTTGCAGGGTCACCAGCGATCAACACATGCTGGTGAAGTTCCGAACTCTGTCCTCCTGTCGCAGGTGTGTACAACTCCTGGGCAGAGTGCGAGCAGCAAGTGCGAAAGTTCTCCGGCGCGCTGCACAAATCATTCAAGAGCCACGCAGAGGCGGCGGCTTTCGTTGAAAGCCATGGCAGCGGCGCCAGCAGGGCGGCGGCGGCGGCACCAGGCGCAAAGCGGTTGCAGCTCTCTAGCGCTGGCGATGCGGCAGAGCCCTCAGTCGACGAGGCCGCGGAGTGTCTGGGTGCAGAGGCAAGGTCAGGCGGAGACGCTGAGCCTCTGGCCGAGCCATCAGAGGCGGATGGCGCCGCAGCGGCGGCGTGGGCGGCACCCGACGGGCTCGCGGCAGCGCCTCTGCCGCAGATCGACGTCTCAAAGCTCTATCGCATGGTGCGGCGGCTATTACTGTGATTCTAATGGGCACTCGATGAACCGGTTCAAGAGCGTCCAATGCTGTTCTCATCTGTACACGCACTGTCGAGCCGCTCCGGCAGTCACAGTTACGGGCCACCATCAGGCAGCGCAGCGCCTGCGCTGTGGCTCGGCGGTGTTGATGTTTCTTCATGAAACAAACAGTGTCGCTAATGTTGCAGGAATTTGACGGTGCTTCGCGGGGCAACCCTGGTCCTTCGGGCGCGGGAGCAGTCCTCATCGAGGACGCCAGCCGGCGGGAGGTGCGTCCTCCGTTGCCACATGCCTCCGCAGCCACGATGCTCCTTCTGTGACCAGTCTTGTGGTCAGTCCTGACGAGTGAGCGCCACATGAGCATGATGCAACTCCACTAACAAGATGGATGCTTCAGGTGGTGGTTCAGCCAGTGCCTGCCTAATAAACAGTGCAAAGGCATGTGATGGATCCAACAAACATGCGTGCAGGTGGGCCGTCTGGTGCTGGCGCTGGAGCGGCAGACCAACAACGTGGCGGAGTACTGCGGGCTCATCATTGGCCTCGAGGTGGGCTACGATAGTGCGTTCAAGCATCTGCCAGGCGATGTGCCAGGTTTGGGGCAGGCTGCGACTTTGTGTGCAAGGCAATGTGCCAGACAAAAGATGCCAGGCGGATGCGCCACTGCCCTGATGGCCGCCCTGAAGGGTGCAGCAGCAAGGAGGAGCCCATCACGTGAGCACCACGGCCGGCTTTCCCTGCTGCAGTGCATAAGAATGTAAATGTTTGTCCGTTCCAAAGCATCACCCCCTGTATGACGGACCTGTACCTGTGTGCAGGCTGCGGCGCAGGTGGGCGTCAGGCGCTTACTGGTCATCGGCGACAGCCAGCTAGTGGTCCGCCAGGTGAGCCGATCAGGGTTTCGATTTACTCACTGTGTCACTGCTTCCGCCAGATGAAACCACCCATTGCTTGCACCGCCACTCAAGCTGGCAGAATGCACCGAGCTATCGAATGCAGGTTGCCGTATAGCATCAGGCTTCAGATGCAGCTTGCCTGCAGCTGATACTGCTGAACCTGCGAGCAGACCCCATCTCCTGCTCGCCGGCGCAGGTGACCGGGCAGTACCAGTGCAAAAGCAAGGGCCTGGTGCCGCTGCTGCGGCGCGTCAACGCCCTCAAGCGCGACTTCGCCTCCTTCGACATCCGCCACGTGCTCAGGTGCGGGAGCTCTCTGCATTTTGACACGATAATCGCATTCTTGTCGGTTCAATCAGCCGCACAGCGCGGCTGCGTCTGTTTCGACATCCGTCATGTGCTCAGGTGAACGCATGAGCGCTGCATGTGAAGACACCAGCCGCGCTTCTGTTCATCCAATGCCGATTGGTGGTATCTGCTGCAGCCGTTTGCATCCCGCAGGTTATGGCAATGGCCCCAGCCTCTTGACCTTAGCAGTAACAAAACGCAGCACAGCTGACAGGCGCCACCCTGCTTTGCGGTGCAGGGACCAGAACAAGATTGCGGATGAGTTGTCGAACGAGGCGCTGGACGGCGCCAGCTGGGCCGGCGGCCTCAAGCTGCCAGACGTGAGACCCTCTGTTGTGCTCTTCTGGAAATTTGCTGGGTCGCTGCAGCTGCAGCAGCAGCGGCTGTGCGCCATTCCAAGCACTTGCCCAGCTGGCATCATGGCCTTTGCTGCAAAATGGACCTCGTCAGCTCTCCATCAAGTGCAACCCTCCTGAGGGAATGTCGGCAACACTGGTGATGCCTCTGTACATGCTGCAGCCGGCGCCAGCAACCTTCGTCCTGAGTTTGCAAAGGTTGTGATGCAGGGGGATGTGGCGCCAATCGACTCCAGCCTGCCAGCACTGCTGCAAGGCGGAGGCAGCCGCAAGCGCCGACGGTCTTCCACAGACCTGTGCGTCAGCCGCGATGTAATCACCCACCCTGCTGCGGCCCCTGCTGTATCCTACAGTACTGTATTCCAGCCCTGACCATAGACGAAATATCGTGCAGTTTTATCGTGCGCCTCCATGAACCGCCTCAATCGCGATTGCACATGTCAGATGCTCGTCACAAGTGCATATCTGGGGTGCGCCCCGAGTCCCGGGGGCTTTGCATAATCTACTGTCAATCACAAACGTGACAGTCTGACTCGCGATTGCGGTGCACTCTAGGTGACGTCAGGGACCGGAGGGACCGGCCTCTTTGGCCTGAAGAAGACGAAATCCTCGAAGCGGCGCTCCCGCAAGGAGGCCACGAGCTTGCCGCGCAGCCTCTCCGCCTCAGCAGCCGTGCCAGCGGCCAGCTCACCGTTGCAGCCAGTGAGCGCCGCCATGCCTGGAACGTGGCTGCTGCCGACGGCAGCTTGCCGGATCGCCTCCAGCGGCGCCACCCGAAACAGTAGCGGTGTCAGCAGCGCCGGCAGCTGCCGCGGTAGCATCAGCGGGCTTGGCAGCAGCAGTGCCGTCTCGCGCATCGTCAGCGGCGTCAGCGGCGGCCCGGCCCGGCAGCACAGCCCGTGGCTCAGGCATCGAGTGCCTGCCAGCTTCCAGCCGGCCGGCGACTGGCGTTGGCGCGCCTTCGGCAGCGGCGGCGGCAGCATCGGGACCGGCAGCATCGGCGGCGGCAGCATCGGCGGCTTTAGGCCGTTGATTCGCCAGATCTGCTTCGGCAGTGAACCCATCAGCGTCAGCAGGGTGCAGGCAGCGCGGTCAGCTGTGTATGGCAGGGCGCCCTGGCAGCGGCCTCTGCAGCCGCTGAACATTGCGCATCCACAGGCGGTCGGCAGCGCCATGCAGGTGTCGGCGCGGGCGGTAAGGCGGGTAGCCGCTGTGCTTGGAGGTCTGCATTGTAGGCAGCTGCTTCGGATGATGGCATTGTAGGCCAGCCTTGATGCGTGTTCATGCCTGAATTAATGCCTGACAGCCTGTTGCTGTGCTGGATGGATCTCAAGGCTCAGGAATTGCTTCTCCTCGACAATTTCAACGTTTTTGGAAAACGATATCCTTTGCCTCGATGTTCGTTCCTGTACAAGCTCTGAGTCGATACACAATGGGCGTGTCGGCATCAGTCCTTCGAAACCAAAAGTTTTCATGTGTGCAATGACGGTTCCATGATCGGCGAGTCAGCCATCTTGCATGGTTGTCATGCTGACCAGCCATCTCGCAGCCGAGCTGTGTCCTATCTGGCTCTACTTGCAATCAGCACTGCTCCCCGATTGGCGCCGGCTGATGCCCGCTCCACTGCCGGCTGCGGACAGCACACTCAGCGCGGCTAAGTTGCTGTGTCCTTGACACCGTGAGCCGCTGGAACAGCGCCGTGTAGTCCAGCATGCAGCAGACTTTCGCATTGCTCTCTCGACAATGCACTAGGGCGGTCTCAGATTGTGCAGCACTCACCAGAGCCGTCGCTGGAGACGCCCAGCGGAAGCAGTGGCGTGCTGTGTAGCGCATCGCCGTCCGCCGCCGCCTCGGCTTCAGCAAGACTCCCTAGCTCTGCCCCGCTGCCTGTCGGGCGCATGTACCTGAGGTCAGTTAGGTCATAATTCAGGTTGGGCGCCATGCGTCACATCGCTCATTCCATCCCGCAGCTTCTGCAGGGATCGCCATGTGATATGACATTCATCTGGCGGCGTCCCTGCGCAATTCACTGTGCAGCTGATGGGACACAGGCCGCCCAATCATCGTTCACCAGAAGAAAGCAAGACCCTGGTGGACAGCATGCATCGCAGTGAGGCAAGGAACCCGGAAGGTTTCCTCACTGCGCGTGACCGTTCAACGGACCTGCGGCGGAGGTACTGGAAAGCGGGCGCCAGGCCCAGGAACATCGCGTAGGCCAGCAGCGGCCAAGTCAGCGCCCACGCCAGCAGCGCGCGGCCGATGGACTTGAGCAGGTCGCTCGACGAGTGCAGGATCAGGTCCTGCGGCACGAGCAATGCATGAACGTTGACGAGAACTTCGAAAGGAGCTCTCAGGCAACAGATGAACGTCAACAACAAACCTTCGAAAAGACATATACCAAGTGACGAGGTGAAGAATGGTGCCCTTACCTTCAGCCCTACGGGCGAGAAGTTCACGTGCGGTGCGCCGGTGAGCCACTCGCCAATGCGCATGTACGGCACTATCAGCGCCAGCTGCAAATTGTGAAGTTTTTGTGTCAATCCAAAGTGATCTTGCGCTGCCGCACAATGAGCTTTTGCAGCGTCCATGGCGAATGATCATAGACATGCTTGCGGGTTTCCTGGTGTTAAAAAATCATTGAGTTGGAACAAGCCAGGACACAGAGTTTACTGACCTCAACCGGCACTGAGATGAAGTTGGCCAGCAGCGCCATGGGGCCATGGAGTGCTCCTCGTGATGCGAAAATGAACAGGCATGTGAGGCCCGCGCTGACGCCTGCATGCGTACAAATACCAGAGGGTGGAGGTTGTGTTTGTGCTGTAGTGTCTCCTGTCCATGGCATGTCCTCAAGTAAACGCAGCACCATGTGAGCGTGCATCTGGGGTGCTATGCATACCGAGCAGCGGGCACAAGCCGTTGCAAAAGCCGACAGCGGCGGATGCGGCGAGTGTTCTAGGCTCCGCTCCGTTCTTGATGTACTCTGACCCGGGTTGTAATACCTGGGGGCGTGCCGATTCAGCGGTCGATGCAAGGCGAAAGAAGACAAGCAAGAACGGACCGCAACACCGCAGTGAAAGACATCGTGTTCAGTGGCATCATGCACCACAGCGCTCCCGCACCTTGGTCCTGAGCCACGTCGTGGCTCTTTCCATCTCCAGGTGTCAGTGACGACAAGGTAGAAGCCCGACTCGGTGAGAGCCTGCAGACCTTGGTGCAATCCGACACGTTGAAGGCACGACAGCAGGGCAAATGCGGGGTTTGGTCAATCCTGAGGGCAGCTGTCTGTTCCTTGGTGTGTCAGCAGCAGAAATTGCCTACTGAGCCGTGCTGCCGACCACCGCTGATCTATCAGGCTTTGCAAGCAAAAGCATCGCAGCATTCCCCTTGTGCCAGCTCGCACATACGGTCAAGTCGCTGCATTTGCAGTGCAGCGCAGCCGCAGCATATGCAAGCTTCCACTTACTTCTTAGGGCCATTGCGGTTCTGTCCGCGAGATCGCGGTGGCTGTGCTGCTTGGACCGAGCTCCTTATTTTGATCGATCTGTTCGAAGCACACAAGCAGACAGGCTTCAGAATTCGACAAATCTGACTGCAGCGTGCTTCTTGAACGTCACAGCATCATCTGCTGACACGCCAAGCTTGATCGGCCAAGATGGTGAGGTCGCGATCAGATGTGCCATCTGAGGAAGTTGTCCCTGGGCCTGACTGCCAGCATGGCAAAGTATGATCAGAGGATGCACTCAAAAAGCAGCTTCAAATATGACTCGAGTGAGACGTCTGGCTACCGTGACTGCAGGCTGTGCAGGCGTCCAGCGGCTCCTGCACGCTGCCATACCCGGACAAGTACCAAGCTGCAGCGGCCTGGGCCAACTCGGGTGAAATGCATGTGCTGCTGCTGTTCCCGAACTTCTTGTTGGCGGAGATCCATGGCCGAAGTCCTGCTGATAGCAGCCTTACATATGAGTTCGCGCCTACTCGGCGCCTGAGTGGCGGTCTGTGGTTCGCCTGCAGAGAACACGGGCCTGGATGATGAGGTGCGCCTGGTGCTGTACGGCCTGCAGCGGCAGGCGGACGACGGGCCGTGCACGCAGGCCAAGCCGTGGGGCTGGAACGTGGAGGAAAGCCACAAGCACGCCGCGTGGGCGGGTCTCGGCAACATGGCGCCAATGGAGGCGATGCGCCTGTTCGTTCGCTCGCTGGAAGAGGAGCAGGTGCTTTACTGGAATGTCTGTGCAAAGAATGAAATTCTTTGGAGTAGCAGCGGCTGAATGCCCTGCTGCGCTGTCGACGACAGCTGTGCATGCAGCACAGCCTGATCCAAACTTGCAGCGGTGCATGCTCACTGATCACGGTGCACATGAATACACCTGGCCACTCGAAGCTTCTCAGCCGATGGTTGCCAGCCGAAGCTTCCTTGAATAGCTCTGCGGGATTGGCAAGTGGCCCTGTTCCTGCCTGAAGGCGGACTGGTGGCAGCGGAGCAACAGCGCTGGCGCGGAGCCCGCCGCCGCCAATGGCGTCGCCGACTCGCCGTCGGACTCCGACGCGGCGCCGCAGCAGGAGCCGCGTGCGGCGGGCGGGCAGCAGCAGCCGCAGGCGAATGGCGGTCCGGGGCCGCAGCGCAGCGTTGTGGGACCGTCGGAAGCTGGAAGTTGGACGGCGCCGGTGGTCGGCGGCGCCCGCCGCCCTGGCGCGCGCTACGAGCACGCGGTTGCGCTGCTGGATGGCCGCATGTTCGTCGTGGGCGGCAACTGCGGTGAGGCACGCGCTGTTGATCCATGCGTGCCTTGCTGATGGGGCGCAAGGTACTTGCAAACAAAGCAGACCGGCGTCCAAGCATCGCGCTGGTCACGGTGTCAATACTTCAGATCCCATAGTTATATGTGGATACTCTACGCAGGCGGGCAATACCTGAGCGATTTCTGGGTGCTAGACCTGGAGATGCTGAGCTGGACAGCAGCCTCCTCTGTGCTCACTCAGGGTCCCTAGCATGCAATGTTGTTTCAGGTGTTTCTGGTCAACACTGAGCGCAGGCGGGCGGTACCTGAGCGACACCTGGGTGCTGGATCTGGACACGCTCACCTGGACGCCCGGACCGTCTTCGTCCGCAAAGGGCGGCGCGCCGCCGCCGCCGCCGTCCTCGGTGCCCGCCAGCCCGCCGCCGGCGATGCCGCCGGCGATGCCGCCAACGGCGGGGCATGCGCTCGTGCCCTGGCAGGGCAGCCTGCTCAGCATCGGCGGTCACATCAAGGTGCGCGATGGCTGGGTTTGTGCCCAGTGCCTTCCCACTGCACCTGCAGAGAACATCGTCTGGCTTAGGAGCAGGGTGTTGCCGCTTGTATCTCATGCCGATGCTTGTGAGTCTGCTGTTTTGCAGGCGAGCGGCGCGACGCCGCGGGAGGAGAGCATGATGGTGCGGGTGCTGGACGTCAAAACCCTGAGCTGGGCGGTGCTGACGCCCTCTGGAGACGCGCCGCCCGCCCGCGGCAGCCACTCGGTGCGAGCTGCATTCTGTGTGCGCAGGTCATACAGATGCTGAGGCACGTATTCCTCCAGGCTGACTATCTTGTGGGCACGTCGCTTGACGTGGTGCTGCTGTGGCAGAGGCGAGGGGCATTCAGCGCCAGTGCTGTGGCGTTGCGCCCCCGCCTTGGCCCCAAAGTAGAAAAGCCTCTTCAGACGCCTTACTGTCATGTTCCCGGCGCAGGCGACACTGGTGGGCGCAAAGGTGTGGGTCTTTGGCGGCGAGGACGCGGCGCGGCGGCCGCAGGACGACGTGCACGTGCTGGACCTGGCAGACATGTCCTGGAGCCAGCCGTCCCTTACTGGGAAGGGGCCCTCGCGCCGCTCGGCGCACGCCGCCGCGGCCTACGCCGACCGCTGGCTGCTCGTCTTTGGCGGCGGCTCCCTGGTGCGGGGCCGTAGCGCCGGAGTTGAGCTCAGGCTGTTGCCTTTGGCTGTTGTTGCAGCTTGTGCTTGAGCTATGGTCTGCGCCTTGCTGCGACGTGACGGCGCGCGGAATAAGCTCCCGTAGCGCGTGCCAGCAGCTGGCGACTCCATCCCTGCGTTCCTCTTGCAGTGGCCTGCAAGGCCGCACGGTCGGCCCTGTCATGCTTGGGTTGCCTGCATGCAAGTCCCGTTTCTGCTTGGTGCACGCCGTGTCGGCGCTGCTTACGACGCCATGCTGCCTTGACCCAGCAGGTGCACTGCTTCTCGGACCTGCATGTGCTGGACACGCACACGGGCGAATGGAGCGCCCCACCGACGCAGGGGCCCACCCCCTCTGCCCGCGCAGGTCCGAGCTTTTGAAGATTTCGTTTCCAATCAGGGGCATCGTTTTCCCTGCACGCTCCTCATTTCATGCCCTGCTCGCTGGTCATCGCGCCACGCTGTTCTGCATCCCGAAACGCTGCTGTTTCCCGCTGCAGCCTTGAACGCCTCGCCCACGCTGCGGATTCCGCGCTGCTGCACCTGTTACCAAACAGCGGTGTTTTCAACCTCCAGAGGGGGCCGTGCATGCTGATTCATGTTGACGCATGTTGGTTTCCGCCCCAGGGCATGCGGGCGCGGTGCTGGATGATACCTGGTACACAGCGGGCGGAGGCAACAACACCTCTGGCTGCGCCAACCTGGTGTCCCTGATTTGCATGTGGTTTTTTGCAACAGGGCATGCTGGCGCGGTGCTGGGCGACACCTGGTACATAGCCGGCGGAGGCAACAACACCTCCGGCTGCGCCGACCTGGTGTCCCTGGACCTGTCGCCGCTGGCGTTGCAGCCCGCCGACGCAACCCCGACAGACACCGCTGGTGGCGACGGCAAAGCTGCAGAGGGTGCCGACGGCGGCGGCCAGGGTGACGGCAATGCGGCGGCGCCGGAAGCGCTGACGTGGGCGCCGGTCGTTGACGTGGACCCGCGATCAGCCATCGCGAGCGAGGTGGTTTTGGTTTAATTGGTAGGCACGTTTGTATGGAACACACACTTGCACAGCAACTCTGCTGTGCGTACGTCTCAACGGCGCATTCTCAAAATTTCGAGGGTGTTGCCGACGCAGGGCCTCAGCCTGCTGGCGGAGCCGGCCGCGGGCGTGCTGGTGTCCTTCGGCGGCTACAATGGGAAGTACCACCAGGAAGTGCACCTGTTCCGGCCAGGTGAGGTTAATGCGCCTAGGGCCATGCAGTCTGGGATCCCTTGCCGGATGTCTAGATGTGCACAGACGGTGCTGCGCCCGCATCTCAATTCGAATGCGACAGACTTCGACTGGCAGCCATGCCGTAAGAACACGCCCTGAGGTTGAGCTGCAAATTGTTTAGTGTCCCGTTGTTCAGCGGCCGGAAAACCATTACTGAATGCCTCGGAACTGCAATGCACAACAGAGGGCGCCGCCGCAGGCGGCGCAGCTGGCGTGGTCGCCGCCGCGGTGAAGCCGGTGCAGCAGATCGTCGACACCGTCAAGCAGCCGCTGCAGTCGCTGGTGGACGCCGCCATGCGCAAGTCGCCTGAGGTGGGTGCTGTTTTCTCAGCTTATCTGTCAGCTGTCCTGACGGTTACAGATGAAACCTACGTCCGGGCACATACTGCCGCATGGCTGGTGCTACAAGGCGGTTTTCGACCAGCGCCTCAATCAATTTCCGCAGCAACAGTCGGAGATCATGCCGGAGCAGCGGCAGCCGCCGGCGCCAGCGTCGCACGCCAGGGCGCCAAGGGCGTCGCCCGCGCAGGCGCCGACAAAGCCGCAGGCGGACCCCGCCGCCGGCGGCGGCGGCGAGCTGGCCCGCCTGCACGCCGAGCTTGAGCAGGTGCGCTGCTACTCATGGAAGCAGTGTTGCGGTGAGAAGGATCGGCACAGGTCCCGATGTTGTCTGGCGACTCCGTCGGAGGCAGCTTGCAGCATTTACAGTCAAGGCGGCAGGTTCATGTACGTCTCTGGCTGCTCCCAGCAGGAGCACTTCGCAGCCATTGCTCGATGCGCAGCCACTGAACTTGTGCCGCAGGCGCAACGGCGCGCGGAGGCGTTGGCAGCGGAGGCGACCTCGGCGAAGGAGACGGCGGGGCACGAGCTGGCGCTCATGCGACGGCAGCTGTCGCACGCGCAGTCCGCCCTTGCGGCCGCAGAAAAGGTGCAGTTGTGGCCACCCAAAGCCCTCTCTGCAGAGGGGCCGCTGCAGCTGCGACTCTGGGCCGTTCCAGCAGTGATAAGACCACACTGCCAGCTTCTATCATGCCACTGCGCCAGAATGGTCTCCCCACCGAATGGCTCGGTATGTGTTGTGGCAGGACGCGAGGCGGCAGGGACTGGATGGTTCCCAGCACGACTTGCCAGACTTGCTCTCTCATCCGCTCTAATATTTCATGTGCACAAGACGGATGCGGCCGCGGGCGGAGGAGGCGCGCGCGGCTCTCGCGGCAGAGCAGAGCGGCTCGTCAAGGGTATGGAAGGCGGAGATTGCAGTTTCTGACGCTGTACTCCTAACTGCAGGAGGCAGAAAGCATGGGCACGCGGGCGGAGGAGGCGCGTGCTGCGCTGGCGGCAGAGCAGGGCCGCTCCTTCAAGCTAGAGGCGCAGGTCGCGGAGCTGCGGCAGGCGCTGTCCCGCACCTCCGACCTGGAGCGCGAACTGGAGGTGCGACCTTATACTGGAGGACTTGCAAATTTTGATGTGTTTGCCTATCTCTAAGCAGGTTAGATTTCTCGGCCTGGAACGGGATCCGGAGGTCGGTCCTGTCCGAAGCCCTGTTACGTCTTTTCGGACGAGAAAGTCTGCAGTGCTATATGCCTTGCGGGTCATGAAGGCTACCTACTCTTGCGAAGCAGCTGCCCGTTCTGTCGTGGCAACGAAGCCGCGGGTTGTATCGTCCGCAGAGGGCGCGGGCGGCGCTGGCGGAGGTGGAGGCGTCCTCGAAGAAGGGCGGCGGCCTGTTCTCCTACATCACCGGCAGCGCGTGAGGGGCGGCCGCAACATGTGAGGGCGTGAGAAGGACCTAGCAGGCTGTAGCAGGAAACGCAGATATCATCCGTGTGCAGATCAGGAAGCAGCGTTTGCCACTAAAAGTGCTGCGTGGGAGACATGCAGGTCAATGTAACAAGGGTCTAGGAATAGCAAAACGAGAATGTAAGCATCTCAAAAAAATGAAGAAGGGGCTGAAACAAAGGGGAAGGAAGTGCAAGAAGTGGAAAACCCTCAGGGCAAATTGCGCGCAGGAGCGAGGAAATCGATAGGCGGACAAAGGCTGGGGGAAAGGGAAGAGGGATATGGGCAGCGACGGGCGGAAAGAAACAAGTTGGAAGAGGGCGGCAGAGTATGGGACAAGATGCGAGGAAACGGTAGCGGGAAGGGGGAGCGTCGCTGGCGGAAAAGAGAAAACTGGGAAGAGAGGGGAAGCGGGGGCGGCGGGAGGGAGAGGCGGGGAGAGGAATTGCTGGAAGCCAAAAACTGGCGGCTAAAATGGGCAGAATGGGAAGCGGGAGACTGGAGACTGAAGGCCGGAAAGAGAGTCGGGTCGGCTGCATTAAACTCTCGGTGGATACGCTCTATTTGCCTATTGATAAGGGCAGCAACAAACCCGAAAAGACCTAAATTAGCGGATGGCTCAATCGTCGAAGGTCTTCTTGGAGCCCGTGCCGCCGCCGTCGACGCTGATGCGGGGCTTTGGGGGGCCGCGCCCCCGGCCGCTGTCACGGCCGCCGCGCCCGCCGCCGCGACCTGAATGAAAGGAAGGGATATATCAGACAGGCAGGTTTTCATTTGAGAAGGAAAACTGGAGCAGGACTCTGCAGCGGAGGTACTGTGTGCAGAGGTACTGTGTGCTATTGTGCGACGTGAGGCGCGAAAAGGGAGGCGAGAGCACCTCCACGGCCGCCACTGTCGAAACGGCCCCTGCCGCGTCCACCGCCATCAAAGCGACCCCGGCCCCGGCCGCCGCCCCGGCCACCGTCAAAGCCGCGGCCGCCGCCGCGGCCACCACCACGTCCGCCGCCACGACCGCCTCCGCCTCCGCCGCCGCCGACATTGCCGTCCACCTTCAGCCAGCCGCCGGCCGCCTCCGAGCCGTCCATGTCTAGCGCCTTGGCCTGCGGCAGTGAAAAGGGTGAAAAATGCATCCTATAACTGCTGAAAGAGGACGTGCCTGCAGAGAACGGCACGTAGAAAGTGGTTGAAAGTCCACCTGGCCAATGCAACGTTAAAAGGCAGCTCAGAACCTCGGGAGTCAATACGACAAGGTGCAAAACAAGGCTCAGAACCTCGGGTGTCAGGCTTTGAGGCACCTGACTTGGGAAGCAGGATTGCATCCCGGGCGAGGTGTTTTGACTCGTCACGGCCAAACGCACCCTACGAGGCGCAGAAATGCAAGGACCTCCAAGGACCTTCAAAAACCACACCTTGGCCTCTGCGCTGCCAAACTCGATGAAGGCGATGCCCTTGAGCTCGCCAGAGTCGCGATCCATGGGCAGCCTCACCTGCAGAGTGCACATGGACAAAGGTGTCAGCGGGCGCAAGTGAATTGACACAATTGACAAGTCGACATTTGAAAACTTCACAGAAGTGCAGAGCAGCGACGCAGCGTGCAGGAAAACAATGCTTGGGTCGTAGACATGCACACAAGGGTGGACCACAATGACTGCAAGACAGAGCAGCAAAACAAGCAAGGCAATCAGTTTACATTTTCCCGCAAAACCATTTACCTGCGACACCTCGCCGCAGTCTGCAAAGGCCTCCGTGAGCGCCTGGCGGACCTCGTCTTCGCCTCCAAACTCCCGGCTGAAGCCCTTCACAAATATAGTGGTTCCGTCGGTCTCCCGGCCAGCTGCAAGGTGCAAAACACGAAAAAGTCGAGTTACGTTGTGCGAGACGGGTGAGTTGGAACGCAAGTGTGGTGTGATGGGCTCAGGTCCTCGAGTGTCTGCATGTGTGGCAGAAAGTGGATGCAGGAAGTCCCTCCGAGTGAGGTTGCACTTCCTGAGGATGCTCCAAGAGGCAGCTGCACTGCAGGCTGTTGCAGATAGCTGTACAGCGAAGAAATGTGTGTGAGCAAGTAAGTAGGAAGCAGCTGCACCTGTGCCTGGGGTGCCGGCCTGGCTGCCGCCGAAGCCGCCGCCCGCGCCGCCGCCGCCATTACGCTCGCGAGCAGAGTCGATGTACACCTGCGACAGCCATAAGGACGGTTCTTAGGATGGCTCTCAGTCTACGGCCTCAAGAATGACGCTGAACACCTTGAAGGCCGCCGCTCCATCATAAGAGCACATGCACAGCCGCAGCTTGCCGCCTTGTCAGAGCGAATATGCCACACTGCAAGACACGCTAAAATGCAGATGCGGACTCTGTGTGCGCACCTGGCGGCCGCCGAGCTCGGCACCAGTCAGCGCGATGGCGTTGGCGGCACCCTTGGTGTCGGCAAACGCCACGTGCGCGAAGCCGCGCGCCTTGCCCGTCTCGTTGTCGTACGCTGCGGGCGCAAATGGGAAATGTGAAATATGGTAGAAAAAGCAAAAATTACAATGTTTTCATTAATTTACTTCAAAAGTTTCAAAAGTTTCTTGACACGGTGAAATATTGCATGTCTGTTCCGAATATATACTTCTTGACAGCAAAGGCTCAGACCCCGGGTGTCGTCCTCAGTAGTCTGAGATCACAGGAGCAGGAAGCGCCCTGGTTTGAGGTGTGAATCATCCTGGCCATGCTGACCTAGATCTACATTTCAAAGCGGTGTTTCGAGGCTCAGAACCCCCTGACTTTCCTCAAGATCGGAAACCAGCCAGGCGCAGAAAGCCTGGCGTGGGGTGTTGCTTCATCAGCGCCGCGTTCTGTAATCTTCTCAAACCTAAAGCAAGGCTCAGAGTCCCCGTTCTCTTCTTCAGTAGTCTGAAGACGCAGGAGCAGGAAGCATCCTGGGCTGGGGTGTGCCTCATCCTAGCCGTGCTGACCTGTGTCTGTATCATGTGGTATTGATTCAGGCTCAGATTCCCCATGACTTTCCTCCAATGTTGGAAGACAGCCAGGCGCGGAAAGCCTGGCGTGGGGTGTTGCTTCATCAGCGCCGTGTGTCTTCAATTTAACTTCAATCCAACCAACAACTACAGCAAATAGCGATACATATAGTTGGCCGTGCCGCGGCTCAAGAGTCCCCATGATAATCGTCAGTAGTCTGAAGACACAGGAGCAGGAAGCATCCTGGACTGGGGTGCATCTCATCCTAGCCGTGCTGACCAGTGCATCGTGGATTCCATAAAAGCAACCAGGGCGAAGCTCGGAACCACGGTTCTCTTCTTCAGTAGTCTGAAGACACAGGAGCAGGAAGCGTCCTGGTTTTGGGGTGCGACTCGTCCTAGCCGTGCTCCGCAATCTACTGTTCATACTTGTTTGTTGGACACAGCTGACTATTGCTAGGCTCAGAAGCCCGATTTTCTTCCAGATGTCAGAAGATGCAGGAGCAGGATGCATCCTTATATCGGGGTGGGATCATCCCAGCCATCACAGCTGCACGGTGCATTGACATGTCTAGTCTGAAGTAAAGCGCCGCGCGTCGCGTTTGCCGCCGAGCTTGGTACGGATGGTGAGAACAGGTCAACCTACCGTTGCGTTGTCTGTCTGACAGAGACTATTGCTGCAGTCTCACCTCCATGCTGCTGAAGCCCGCATTGCCACGTGGCCTGACACCTGCATGGTCTCTCTTGCAGCGCGTGTTATCAAGGGTTTGAGACCCAATGGCGCACCGATACGGACTTCGGTGACCTCGCCGCACTCGCCAAAGAAGTTGGCGAGCTCCTCGTCGGTCGCGGACCAGGGCAGGTTCTTGATGAACACCGTGGAGCTGCCCTGCGCAGCTGAGTCGTCGCCGTCGCCGCCCGCCGGCGTCGCCGCCTCGTCGGCCTTGGCCTTCTTGGCCGCCTTGGGCGTCGCCGCCTGCAGCGACAGGATTTTCTGGTTTAATTTGGAAATTTTTTCGGAATATCCTCTGAAATGTAATCTGGGACAGCCCTATGGCCTTAGATGGCGTTGTCCAGGACTTTCTTGGTGGCATGCTGCGCCGGCAGCCTGCGGCTAGAACAGACAGGAGGCGAGGCGAGGTGGCTCAGGGTCTCGTGTTCCGCCTCTTGGAGAGATAGTTCCAATCCGGTGACAAGGAGGCAGAATGTGCCCCGAAGTTGTGGTATGTTATCATCACAGCCAGCGCGCCTCGTCGATGATGTGCTTGTCATACAGAACAAGGCTCAGGACACCTTTTATACCGCATCTCGAAAAAGGTCAGCAAAAAGAGCGCAGGAAGTGCTCGTGCAGGTGTGCGTGTTCACATCAGCCCATCTGGCAACTACGGCAACTAAGAACTTCAGCAAGGCTCAGAACCCCGTTGTCTGCTGAAAAGCAGATGCGAGGGCCAGGAAGACCCTCCATCGGGGGGTGCTTCATGCCATGTGCACACGTCATGCTACCGGCTAGAGCGGTCTCACCGCTGTGCACGCCGACGTGGCAAAGCAAGCCTCTGCGCAACTGCATATGCAGCAACGGCAGGGCAGCTGTGGTCAAACTACTGACCACAGACTCACTAGCATGACCTATAAACAGGAGCTTTGAGCTACAGAAGGTGCGCACCTCTTCGGCCTTGCGCTTGGAGGCCTTGGCCTTCTTGGGCGCCTCCTCCTCCTCGGACTCCTCCTCGTCAGAGTCCTCCTCCTCTGAAGACTCCTCTGCCGTCTCCTTGGCCCGCGCCTTGGCTGCCTGCAGCAGGCCGCGAGGAGAGGATGAGTATATAGAGAACATGAATGGCGGTGTGGCTTGGAACGAAGGGGCGGCCGTCAAGTCGTCGCACGCGGCAATCCGGAAGAGGCGCGTGCAGGGGCTCAGGACTTCGGTTGTCTGCATTTGTAGCAGACAGGGGGTGCAGGTAGCAACACTGAGTGAGATTGTATTTCATCACGGTCAGCCCAGCCAGCAAGGCGTGTGCGGATGCAGAAATGCAGTGCATGGCATCAGAACCTCGTGTGTCAGCCTTGGAGGCAATTGGTGTAGGGTGCAGGATTGCGCCCTGAGTGAGGCGTTGCTTCGTCACAGCCTGAACACAGGCAGCAGCCGCCGCAGCGATAAACCGTCTGAAAACACTGAAAGCGTACCGCTGCGGGTGCTGGCGCCTCCTCGTCAGACTCCTCCTCAGACGACTCGTTGCCGTCCACCTCCATGGCCGCGGGCTTGGCGGCGGCGGCCTTCTTGGCGGGCGGCGCCTCGTCCTCTGAAGACTCCTCCTCCTCGGAGGAGCTGTCTGCTGCCTTCGCCGCCTTCTTGGCGGCCACGGGGGCCGCCTTCTTGGCGGGCGCTGCCTTGGCTGCGGGGGCTGCCTCCTGCGGCATGGAGGAAGGAATCGGTCAGCAAACAGGATGTGACGCAAGGTACCCGGATGTGTAGGAGCTGGCTTAGAAATGGACATGGCGCGGCACAGCGGCCACTCCCGCCACCTATGCACCTGTTCGGCAAGTTGGCGTTGCTTCAACATCGTGTCAATGCACGGTCGAGCCGAGTACCCGCACACCTCGCCAGAGGATTCCTCCTCGGAACTCTCCTCCTCCTCAGAGGAGGAATCTGCCTGTGCCATTGCCGGCTTCGCGGGCGACGCCTCCTGCCGCACATGCCGGGACAGTTATGGACGCTAGATAAACCTGTTTGCTAAAATTCGTCTAAGACCGGGCTGAGAATGGGCATCCATCTGGACCATCAAGAATCAGACCTGAGAGGGATCCTTGCGGCGACATGAGACTCTCAGTGCAACCAGGAGACAGTCAGGGCGAAGTACAATCAAAACCAACCCGCACCTCCTCGTCCGAGGATTCCGCCTCAGAGCTCTCCTCCTCAGAGCTGGATTCTGCCTTTTTGCCGGGCGCCGCCTTCTTTGCCGGCGCTGCCTTCTTTGCGGGAGGCGCCTCCTCCTGCCAAAGGTCTTACAACCCCTCACGGTTCCAGTTGCGCGCGGCTGGCCTCTTCTTGGATGCAAGTTAGTTCTGGTGCTGGAGAAACACAGCCAGAGAGACTGCCCAGTGCAGAGGAGAGTTGAAGGTGTGTTGCAGAAATCCGCACCTCGTCAGAGGACTCCTCTTCAGAGCTGGAGTCTGCCTTGGCAGCAGCCGCCTTCTTGGCCGGAGCCGCTGCCTTCACCTTCTTCGCAGGCGGCGCCGCCTGTTGCACAAGCAGCACATATATCTCACAAGGATACATACGAAACAGCAGGAAGGAGACTGGAAACATTGTTCGCGCTTGACACCGTGTCTGTATGTCAAGCACTCTGCAAGCCATCAGCCGTCTCTTCGGGATGTCGAGAAGGCGCGTGCGGCAGCAGACTGCGGCTGCCCTGCATGGTGGCGTGGACTGTTGCAGCTGCGCAGAGCTGTCTGATCATGCTCACCTCCTCGTCAGAGGACTCCTCCTCGGAGCTCTCCTCCTCGCTGCTCTCAGCCGGCACAGGGGCGGCAGCCTGCAAACACGAAAACAGGGTCAGGCAGCGCCAAAGAGGCTCTGGTGCAGGTTGCGTGGCCATGATGGTGAATATGGTCGCCAGGGAGGACTGAAAAACGCACGAGTCTTTGCAATAGTGCAGGTGGCAAAGTCTCCAAACACTGCCACCGTGCAAACTGCTGCACAGCGAGCAACTAAGAAGTGCAAGCACAACAGGCCAGAGCGGAGGCGCGCCTTCTTGGCTGCGGGCTTTGCCGCCTTCACAGGCTGTGCGGGCTCCTCATCGCTGGAGCTCTCCTCCTCAGACGAGCTGGAGGGCTGCAGAGAACATCAGGGGCAAACTGTCGGAGACTGGAGATTGCCTACATGTAGCTTGCCCATCACGTATACGTTGAAGACGCAGGGTTCGTGGAACTTTGTAGGTGCGAAGCGGACGATCGGAGGCAAAACGAAAGCCGGCGGCTGGTTGCAGCCGACACACGAGCGCCCGACACTGTCGGAACCCGGGCTGCCAGCCTCGAAACTTGCGCAAGCGGTTCGGAATGATCCGTAAACATGTTTGCAGTGACGCTGCAGCATGCATCCGTTGCATGCAGGACCAACAAAGCAAACTTGACATTTCCATTGAAAATGCACACCGGTGGCGGCTTGGCCTTCTTCTTGGACGACTTGACGTCCGCCTTCTTCGCCATTGTGCAGTTAGTTTTTGCAACCTGTTGTAGCGGGGTAGGGTGAAAAGGACGTTGTGCTCCTGCGGCTGGCGCTGCACCCGGCAAATGCATTTGCCAAGGGGGCGTATGCATTCAAGTATGGAAAATGCTGCCGCCGAGCAATCTTCTAGGTTAGCTTAGCCATGACTAGCCTGGCCAGGGACAGTGTTGAGCCAACGATGCCACACGAATTACCGTGTTGCGGTGTTGCCGACCGGACAGCCCCGGTGCACCGCGCGCCTTGTCCGTCATGGTCAGTATCGTTCTGCTGTGCGGCGCTGGCGGCCAGGGCTAGCTGGCGACCCTCCAAACGACGCTGGTTGACCGGACAAATCTCTAGACGTTCTCGGCGCCATGGACACCATGAAGCGCGTCACCGGCAGCAAGGCCAAGTCTGGTGGCCTGCAGGTGAGTGGAGAATCATTGCCCAGCGGGCTCTGTTCAGTGTCTACACAACTCCGATGATTGGATGTTCTCTCACAACTTCACTACTTTGACGGTTGTTGCGGCTTCGTGCGCAGGACATGATCAATCAGGTCACAAATGAGTCCAGCCCCGGCGCCAGCCCGCAGCTGCTGGCGAGGATCGTGGAGTACATCAACAGATCGCCCGACAGGTGGATTACAAACCCCCCCACTTTCGCTTCGCGAGGCAGCGTTTGTGTCCTGCGAGCCGTATCATGTGACCATACCGGCAGCGTTAGATGCCGTAGCGTGTACCATTGCTTGAGAAGTACATAGTGGCTGAGATGCGCTGCCGGTGTCGCCTTTCGTCTCCTCGTTGCCCGGAAAACTTTGCAAGTATGGGAAAGCATGAGGAGCAGAGACAAACATTGTATTCGCAGAGACAATGCCTCTTCTCCATTCTGATTTGCAAACAAAACTCTGGGACTGGCGGCAGCAGGTCTCTGGTGCTGTCCGCGCGCAATGGTGATGCACCTGCTGCACTCCATGCAGCAATACCTCGTTCTTGAATCAAGACATTATACAGTCAAGACAATATACAGCTGACTGTCAAGTGCAGGGGCTCGGACAAGGCCCTCAAGTACATGAACAACCGCTTCAAGCAGAAGCATGTCAAAGTGCAGAACCTGACGCTCATCGTGAGTCCGCAAAGCTCCCCGCTCGCTTCACTAGAGAGCAGAGAGAGTTCTGTCTTTGCATGCAAGCAAGCTTCCAACCTGGCATGCAAGAGCCGCATGCACGGGACACCCTTTGATTCCGGGCTAACTGTGCTTATAACATGCAGACGCTGGAGACGTGCATGAAACGGTGCGGGCACATGTTCCGTGAGAAGCTGCCATTTTCGGACCTGTTCTCGGAGCTGCGCAAGATCGCGACCCTTAAGCGCAAGGTACTGCGCTCACGTGCCGTAAGTTGCACATATTGATCTGTATGCCATGACGTGCACACCTTTGAGGATTGCGCCCTGGCACCCATGAACTCTTATAACGTTTTGTTGTGCCATCTGCACTGCACAGGCGGACGTGCAGATCTACAACAAGATCCTGGCGCTGATCGAGGACTGGTCCGAGGCCATCGACCTGCCGGCCTATCGCCAGGAGCTCACTGAGCTGCGGGTGCGACTCCGGCAGTCTGCACTTTTTAGCAGTCTGTGATCTGGTAGTGTGTTGCCATCTGACACTTGCCTGCATCTGTAAGAACTCTTGCGTGATCATCAGATGTTGCATGCAGATGTTTCAGATGAGCTATGCAGCTGTAGCGCATGCGGCATGGCTGCTGGAACTCCGTCACACCCAACTGTTGTGAATGTCATCGGGCATGCAGAACAAGGCGGTGCGCTTCCCGACTCGCAACGCGCGGGATCTGTCAGAGTACAAAGAGGGCGGCACCATGAACGCGCTCGGCCAGCCGCAGGTACTACACCAGCACTCGTTGTCACAGGCCTTCATGGCCAACGCGCATCGTTTCGTCGCTGTTTAGCGCATACCTGTAGAGTGACGCTCGCCTGCTGCTTAGCTAAATATCCGCTCCGTGCCATCGCCTTCTTGTGCGTCAGCATGTTTCATCACAGTTTTAGTGAGTCCGTTGCACCATGGCGCAGGCGCTGCCGCCGGGGGCAGGCAGTGCGCTGCGGGGCGAGTATGACGGACCCGGCTCGCCGCCGGCTTCGGGTGCCTCGCCCACCGGCTCGCGCGCCAGCACCCCCTACGCCTACGGCGGCAATGGCCATTTTGCGCCTTCGCCACCTAAGGCCCCGCCCGGTGGGTGCTGCTGCTCTCGTTTGACAGCGCACCGAGCTGCTGCAACCACGTGCAGCTTGTCGACTTCGGCTGGCCATGCGGTAACTCATCTTGACGGACGATGCAGACGTTCAGCTGCAAGTGTGCAGCATCGCTGCAAAGTTGGACCAGGCCTGCTTTCGTGCCTGCCGTTCTGACGCCACCTTGCTTTGGCGCGGCAGCCAATGTGGCGAGCCTGCCAGACAACCACCTCGCGGCGGGGCAGCCGGCGATGAAGCTGCGGGACGACCTGTTTGCCGCGAAGAACAGCGCCGACCTGCTGTCCGAGATGCTGGCCTCCATCTCCATCCACGATCCCGTCGACGTGAAGCAGGTGTGGATCCTGGCAACCGAACTTGTGAAACGGGTCGAATGTGCTTCAGACGTGATGTGCTGTTGGACATCGTCAGATTGGCAATCTCTGCATGCTGCTGTGCGTATACTTAGATGAGGGTCGTGCTGCAAAGTGTTTGTGTATGCCGCTGCAGGACCACATCGGAGAGCTGGCGGGGCAGTGCGAGGCGATGCTCCCGCGGCTGGCAACCCTGGCGGAGCAAGTCACTGACGAGGTGCGAAGCATGTGTGACAGGCTGCTGCATGTGCCAACACACAGTATGGCGTGTCCCTGCTTGTTGCGTGCAACTCTGCATCTACGATTCCCTGCCATCGTGTCGTAGCGTCACTGTCAAAGCACCACTTGTCTGAGACGCGCGCTGTCCACTGCAGGGCAACCTGAACCAGACGCTGGCCGTGCACGGCGACATGGAAGAGTCGCTCATCAAGTACCGCAATCTGCTGGAGGTGGCGGAGGGCCGCGCGCCGCCGCCGCAGCCATCGCCGCGGTCTGGCGGCCTGGCGGCCGCTTCCTCTGCCTCGGCGCCGCCCGCCGCCGCGCCGCCGCCCGCCAAGCAGGCCAGCCTGAGCCTGCTGGACTTTGACGACGACCCCAAAGCCTTCAGCGGCGGCGGCGCCAGCCCCTCCGCCGCTGCGGCGGCCGCCGGCAGCGCCGCGACCGCCGGCGCCGTCGCGGCCTCCCGCGCGCCGCATGCGGCGAGCGCCCCGGCGGTGGCGACGGAGGCGCCGCCGCGGCCCAGCCCGCAGGACCTGCTGGCGGACCTGTTTGACGCGCCCCCCGCGCCGGCGAGCCAGGGCTCTGGCGGCCTGCCGCCGTCCCAGTTCGGCAGCCAGCCGCAGTTCGGGGGAGGCCCGCCGCAGTTTGGCGGCGGCCCGCCACAGTTCGGCGGCGGCCCGTTGCAGTTCGGGGGAGGCCCGCCGCAGCTTGGCGGCCCGCCGCAGTTCGGGGGAGGCCCCCTGCAGTCTGGCGCCGGCGGCCCGCCGCAGCAGCAGGCTGGCTGGAACGGCCCTGTGCCGTCGCAGAAGGACACCGCCAACCCCTTTGGCGACGTCGGCGGCAATGGAGGCGGCGGCAGCGCTGCGTCACAGCCCGGCAGCGCGAAGCAGGGCCAGCAGCAGCCGTCCGCCGGCTCGCAGGGCTTTGCGGCCTTCAGCGAGGCGCCGGCCTTCGGCGGCTCGCCGAGCAGCCAGGCGCCAACCGCGTCCAGCCAGGGCCCGCCCAACTTTGGCGGCCAGCCGCAGCAGCAGCAGCAGCAGCCGTTCGGCCAGGCGCCGCCAAACTTCAGCCAGTCGCCAGGCTTCGGGCCGCCGCCGCCGCAGCAGTTCGGGCAGCAGGGCTTCAGCCCGCAGCCCGGCGGCCCGCACGGCTTTGGCGCCTTTGGCGACGCGCCCGCGTTTGGCGGGCCGCCGCCGTTTGGCTCGCAGCGCGGCGGCTTTGGCGGGCCGCCCACATTTGGCGGGCCGCCTCCCTTTGGCGCGCCGCCCCCCTATGGCCCGCAGGGCGGCTACGGCCCTCCCCACGGCTCAGGTGCGTGTGGCCAATGCGTGGTCTGTCTATGTGCTTGTCTCAATCTTCAGGCGCTCATAATGCGGAGTGCTGTGTGGGAGTCCTTTACATGCTCAGGTGCCATATCTGTTCATGCTGATGAAACAGCTGTTGTACAGTTTCATTTCGTCTCAGAGTCGGTGCCCATGTGCTGCAGGCGGCTTTGGCGCGCCACCGCAGTTCAACAACTCCTTCCACACGCCCCCGGCGCTGCCCGCGCTGCCGCAGCACCAGCACCAGCAGCCGCAGCAGCAACCCAACTTCTCCTCCGGCCAGGGGCAGGGCCAGCCCAACTTTGCCAAGCCGCCGCCTGCCTTCCAGCAGCAGCCGAAGCCTGCCAGCCCAAGCTTTGGCGGCAACGGTGAGCAATCCCGGCTCCAAGCACAGCCTTCCCCGCCGTAATGTCATGCACCTGTGCCTTCGTCTCCCTCTGTGCTCATGTGATGTTCATGGCTGGCGGGTGCAACAAGCTGTGCACCGAGCTGACACTGCAGAGCATGCTTGGCACAAACAATGTGCATTGCACGACCCGCAGATCACTCGAGCGGCCTCATTCCTGCAGTCAAGAGCTCGTCGCCGTCTGCCGCCGGCTCCGCCAACCCGTTCGATGACCCGCCTGCACCCAGCCGCCCTGGCGCAGGTGAGTTCCTGGTGTACTTTCCAGCCTGAGATCCACAGAGTGCCCAGCCGTTTGCAGTGCCGCACGTTATGTGGCTGCTGGAGATCCTCCATGCTCTGCCCCTGCTGGCATGCATGTCTCATTCCGCCCAGTGATTTTTGTCGCCACTTCTGGCGGGCACCGACAGAAGCTCATGTCTCGAACGTGCCACAGGCGCACCCTCCAAGCTGCAGCCGCCGCCGCCGCCTTCGGCCAACTCGCGCCCGGCAGGCGGCGCTGCCCCCAAGCCGTCATGGCCGCCGCCAAACTCTGAGGACCCTTTCTCTGACCTGGGACAGCTGCCGCCGCCCATACGGCGATGAAGCGACAGAAAGGTGCCCGGGTGCTAGACCCAGCGGTGGGGGCGCAGCACTCGGGGCCTGTGCCCCAAGGTGGCCGCACAGACTTTGTGGGGACAAATCAGCGACCACCAGCCGGACGCCACGCTGAACAATTGGAGTTATCCTGTGTGACTTGCAGTGCCTCGTGCCAAGGTTCATGAGCGCGCATTGCGCTTCGCGTCCTGGACTGAGGAATCCTGATTTAGACTTTGATTCTTCACATCTCTCTTTCTTCTTGATGGATCTTGTTCACAGTGGTGGGCAGGTAGGTAGCATTTTGTTCCGGTGGGAATTCAATTTCGAAGATCATTCCAGGCTGTGTACCTACACATGTGCAGTGTCCTGCGCCCTGCCCAGAGAAGCGATCGGCGCCACAAAGTGCACCATTGAGAGCACATTCGTAATCACAATTGAATGTTTCGACCTGCACAAATTGCCTACCACATGTTCGTCTGGACGAGTTCCATGGAAAGCATGGCTTCTAGACCTAGAATTTGAAACTGCAAACGTGACCCGCAGACCAATTTTGCCGCAAGTGGCAACCCTTGCCGGCTTGCAGCACACGGCATTGTGCGAGCCATCGCTATTGCCACATTACCGGTCTGGCTTGTAGCTGACAGCCTGCCACGCCTAGTTGAACAGGCGGTGCAGCTTCTTCGAGCCCAGCAGTTTCGTGGACTTCGGCGGCTCGCTTTTGGGGAAGAGCGACTGGTAGTGGATCTGTAAACGCAACAGTAGGAGGAGTCACGAAAATTTGTTTTCGCAGGCGTGCAGGGGACACTTTCAAGGCTGGACCATCGACAGGGACATTCTCAAGGCTGTAAAGACACCCGCGACAGTGGTGAGGCACACCTCCGCCCAGAAGCTGAGGTACAGGCAGCGGTGTGACTTCTCCGACGCCGGCGTGATGGCGATGAACGCCGACTCTGGGTAGGAGGTGAGCACGCAGATGCGCAGGCCAAAGGCGTCCGCGACGGCCTGCAGCGTCACGTGGTCGCCCCATGTGCCTGCGCGCCATGGGGCGAATTTCAAATGATGACAAACCGATTTGAGTATCCTTGTGCACGATGCGCAGGCCAAACGCGTCCGCGACGGCCTGCAGCGTCACGTGGTCGCCCCACGTGCCTGCGGGGCGAGCAGCAGAGGGCTTGGGTTTGAACCATTGACGGTGAGGTGTGAGACAAAACGCCACTGAAAAGCAGCTGTACGGCAGGTGGAGGGCTCCAAGCACTGCATCCAGGGCTGACTCCTTCTGTGGTGGCGGCCACCAGGCTGCGTCCAGTGCAGCGCAGCCGGTGCAGCGCCCTCACATGATCCGCTGATCGTGTGAGTTGCCAGTTGCCCACACACCACACAACATCTCGAAAGGGTGGGGATCAAGAGCATACTGAAAGAAAAAATGACAACAGAGAGTCAGTGTAGTGAAACCGCACCCAGCTGCTCCATCTCCCAGCAGTACTGCCAGAAGTCGGTGGGCACGAACAGCGCGTAGGTGGCCGCGTTGGAGCGCAGGTGGTGCACCGCAATGCGCCGCACGTCCTCGTGGTATTTAGAGTCCCGGTACAGCTGGTCCGCCACTGCAGGAACAAAACAAATGATACTTGAGCGGACGGAGTGAACATCGTTGAAGAGCACCGCAATGCACCGCACGTCCTCGTGGTATTTAGAGTCCCGGTACAGCTGGTCCGCCACTGCAGCAGGAATGCACAGCAATTTCAGAACGGGTGCATTCCACTGCATGGCGTCGCGATTCGCATCCTCATCGCGCTTTGCAACCCAGTACAGCTGGTGCGCCGCTGGAGACAGGAACAACACAACAACAACAACAATCCACTGCAGCGCACACAACAGGAACAAACAACTGCTGGTGGGGGGAAGACGTCAGCAGGGGTGGCAGCAACGGGACACCAGGCACGATGCGTTGCAGGCCTCTCGTGAATGTGTGCACCTGCTCTGAACTGGCAGTTGCCGTCGCCCTTGATCTTCCGTTCACACAGGTTGTACTTCTTCAGGCGCAGCTCCAGCCTGCACAGGAGTCAACACAACGGGCATGATATTATTAGAAATCAAAAGCCTGCGAACAGGGCAGAAGAGCTGTCACGTTGGCGAGTTGAGCAATCGCTTCCCGCCAGACGCACCGTGTGCGGGCCATCTCAGAGGTCTCAGGAGCTGTATGGACGGAGTTGACGCGCGGCGTGTGCTGCGAATCAAAACAGCAGAGTTTGTAACTGAGCTGTTCGAATCCAGGCTCAATGCACATGGTGCGTCCCCACCAACAGGCCTTGCAACATGCTTCTTTCATTTGCAAACGAGACCACAGCCAGGCTGATCCACAACAACCAAGCTCAAGCAGACTCACCGGCACGGCGACAATGCCAGACATCTGCCGCCCCAGGGCCGCGTCATAGTGGTCACCGCTGCCAAATCGCCAGCGCTCGGACTGCTGCTGGTTCTGGAATGCAACCGGCGTGCCGCCCCCTGCAACAGGCCACGACAGAGCATCAACATACCTGCAAGACTCAAATGTAAACAACAAATATCGCAGGGGGATGCAGCGATTGGGTCTACGTGCCTGCCATCGTCAGGTTCTCAATCGCAGCACTGATAGCCGCAGGCGGGGGCGCGGCGGCGTCGTTGCCGTGGACCTCACCCTGCATGCTGTGGGCGCAAGGTGCGCCCCGCGGCGCCGCCGACCGGTGGCCGCTCTGATAGTGCCCATTGTGGTACCCCTGCCCGTTCTGGTACCCCATTGGCGGCGCCGCCGCTGATGCACGGCCGACGTAGTGCAGCGGCGGCGCCGCTTCCGCGGGCGGCCGCTGCGGCAGGCCGCCGTGGCCGCCGGCGGGCCGGAAGCCGTCGTACTGGCTGCCGCTGCTGCTGGAGGGCGCCGCCGTCGGCTGGTTGCCTCCCGGCACGCGCAGCGCCACCGGCCGCCCCGCCGGCTGCGCCGCCGTCGCCTGGGCGCGGGAAATCGTGACGGCGGGGGCGCCCGACCGCTGCTGGTGCTCCAGACGCGCGAGCGCGATCGCCAGCTCGTGGTCGGCGCGCGAATCCGGCGCGACTGGCGTGACGAACTGATTGCTCTTCATGCTGGCGCCCGGATCAATGTTGCGCTGCGCGAAGAAGGGCTGCAGGTCGCCGCCTGCGGTGCAGGGACGGTGCACGGTCAGCACGGCAGAGTCAGCGCGGCGTTCCACAGCGGACGCCGAGGCGGCGCAACGTCTGGTCTCAGGGGCGGTGCACAGTCCGCACGGCAGAGTCAGTGCGGCGTTCCACAGCGGACGCCGAGGCGGCGCCGAGTCTGGTCCTGCTGGCAATTGCAGGACGCGCCCCGCCCGCATATGGTCAAGCGTCTGAGGGACACCGTCAGTCAAACTTGAAATGCGTGCTCATGAGCTGGATGCAGAGGACGACAAATGAGGCCTTTTGAAGGTCTCATTGAATGACGGGCAGCCAAGCAGGCGCGTAAGCCCGGCCCCCAGGACAGATCTGGGTCTGGTAAGGAAGGGATTTCTCAGCAGCGACAATCCGTGTGACGCCCCGACAATCGGTGGTCGCATTGCAAGACGATCCAATTCAATCGGGAAGGATGGCTGGGTTGTCTCGGGGCCGGCAGGCGAGTGTAAGAACTGCGACGTACCCATCTTTACGAGCGCTGTTGTGCACTCCGCGCGCACGCGCGCGTGCTATCAATCTGCCACGCTCGGGTCCTCCGGCTCAATAGTAACCTCTGCTGCAAGGGCAACTGGCCAACGCTGCTGCCAAATGCAGCAATTTACAACTGCACGACAAGGTAACGCCTGCAGCGTTAAAGCCCAGCTGCTAGGTGGATCATTTCCGAAGGCAAGCTACTCAAAGGCGCTGTGATGCTATGGATTTGCCGAATGCGTCGGTGTGACGCAAGAAAACGCTGAGGAAGCGTTGGGGAGTGCCCTCGGCCGAGTCCGGTCGAAGCCATGACGCGATGGCTCCTGGAATGCTGGAAACGACCAACTGCAACACCCTACTTCTTTACCGGTCATAGGGTTTTCCTTGCAAACCGTACCACCCGTATGCCAGCGATGGCCTGCCGAGGCCCAAAGACTAATTTGTTTGTTGCGACACATCACCAACAATCGTTGAAAGGGGCTTTGGGTGAAGTGGCGCATCCATCCAGTCCGGCAAGTATCCGAGAGCTTGCAGCACTCACTCGCCTGATGAGGTTGATCTAGCACGGTGTTGATAGAGACGCAAACCATGGGGCGGCCTGGCCCGGCAGCAGCTTTTGCGCTGCTTGCATGTCTGGCAGCCGTTGGATCCGTGTCGGCGGAGCTGACCATCGAGCGCTATGAGCGGCAGGCGCGCTGTCCACACGCGCTCGCTACAACATGCATGGCACTGTGTGCCCGCTCTTGATGCACAATACGATGCGATATCTTCATCTTGCTGTACTGCAGGTCAGTCTAAAAAACCAGTTTGTGGTGGCGGTGGACCAAATCACACTGAAAAACGCCGCCGGCAAGTCGCCAGTGTCCACCTTCCAGTGGTGCACGCTCGAGGAGCACGTGCCGCACCTGGCGTACCTCGCAGTGAGTCCCCCCAAATGCACATGCACGTTGATGCGTTGATGGACCATCCATGAACCATGTTGCCGAGGGTCTGCGCCAACAACCTGCAGTCCTCATCGCAACACTTCTCTGCGCCACCAGATATGATGCCCTGCCCCTCTGCCGCTGCAGGTGTCCTCTGAGGCCGACGGCCCAGTCCCAAGCTTCCAGACAGTGAGGCTGCTGTCTATCACAAATTGCTGGGCACTGCCATGGTATGAGCCGCCAATGCACCATCACTCCAGCGACTAGGCGTCGACTCCGCTGCTGCTGCTGTGACCGCGCAGAGGCTGCCAAAGGCAGTGGCCGGCACGCCCGCCGGCATTGTGTGCGTGAATGTCCCAGCAAACGGCGGCAACGGCGCCAAGCTGGAGGCGGGAGCGCAGGCGTCTGTCACGATCTCGGCTGTCTACACGAAGCTGCAGGTGAAAATCATTCCCAAAAGTGCAGTTCGGCTCCTGCTCCGAAAGCTCGAGGCCGGCGCGCAGGCGCCTGTCTGGCGCGCAGGCGCCTGTCACGGTCTCGGCTGTGTACACAGTGCTGCATGTGAAGAACGGGCCGAAAACCTGCAATCTGCAGCTGTGCTGATGCAGTGTTGATGTGGAGACGAACAGTCTTTCAGGGGGCAGATCCAGGCTCAAGCATGCACTGAGTGTGAAGTCCGGCATGGCGCGGGAACCCTTGCCGTCGACCGCTGCCAGCGGCTGTATCTGTTTGGTCGCGTCTCTGAGGAGCTTTGTCACGTTCTGACTCTTCCAAATTCTGTGCGCGTCATGACAGGTGCCCTTCCCGAAGACGGTGACTCGGGCCCAATTCTTTGAGCGGTTGCTAGGCTACAGTGATACGTTCTGACTTTCATGCAAATTTGGGTGAGCAGGTGCCCTTCCCGAAGACGGTGACGCAGGGCGACCCGCAGCGGGTGCTGTACAAGGCCAACCTGTACGCGCTATCGCCCTACCCCATCGCCAGCCAGGGCGTCAAGGTGATGCCCCGTCCGTTCAAAACCCTATATAGCCGTCAGCAGCTGAGTAGATACGTCACAACGTTTAGTTTTAGTTTTAAAGAAGCTCTACTGCTGCGCACATCCTGCGCTTCTTGTGACTGTACCTGTATGCACTGTCGCCCTACCCAATTACCAGCCAGGGCGTCAAGGTGCGCTCGATCTGGCGCTGAACCGCTCGTATCCAAGCACAGTCCAACTGCTTGACAGATGCTCGTTGTTATATATTTGCACCCGCCTGTAGCCCCTGCCGTGCGTCGGAAAGGGTGCACGATTGGCAGCCCTGACGGCTGGAGTGACAGTCTCTCCTGCGGCGCTGCATTCAAAGCATTATTGTACTGGCATGTCCCATTGACGTTCTTCATTGATGCTTCCGCAATCTGAGGTGGCGGGCGACCCGATCAGCGCGACATCACGAGTGGCGGGAGCAGCGCGGGCTCAACTTGAACTGCCCTGACACGTGTTGTCCGGCGCCGCCGCAGTTTGATGTGGCGGGCGAGCTGATCAGCGCCACCAAGCACGCCAAGCGGGAGCAGCGCGGGCGCACGGTCTTCTACGGCCCCTTTGCTGAGGGCGCGCCGCTGTCGTTGGCCCCCGTGGCGCTGCACTACGTGAACAACGCGCCCTTCGGCGTCGCCAAAACCCTGGAGCGCACGCTCGACCTCGTGTGGGGCAAGCTGCGTGTGGAGGAGCGCTATGTGGTGGTGCGTGTTGTTTTATAGATATCTTTATCGGGGAAGCAAACAAAGGAACAGAGATGAATATAATTCGAGGAGCGCCACATGGTGGTGAGTGATTCCTGTCTGTCTCTTGTGATTCCTTTGGTCCGTTATGGGATGACAGATGAAGACAAAGAGGAGCGCCATGTATTGCGAGTGCCGTGCATGTTGTTATATGCTAGTGGTGTGCCAGATGATGTTGCTGCTTTGCTAGATTGGGGTCCGCCTGCGCCGTCTGCATGCCCAGCAGGAAGTGCAGCGCAGCATGTGACTGCGACACAGCCGCGATTAGGCTGACAGTATGGCTCTTGTCTGTGTTGACACGCGCGCCTCCCAACAAGTTCCTAATTGCCTCGCCTTGCCCCCGCAGACGCACGGTGGCGCCAAGCTGGTGGGCGCCTGGTTGCGGCTGGACTATCGATCAGGCAGTCGTGCTGGTTACAAAACAAACAAAACAAATTAATCACCTGTTCGGAATTCGTGCCTCACAGACGCATAGCGATCCACATTGGTGGGCGCTGGACAATCAGCCATGTGATGGCGCTTGCTTCTTGTCATGTGACAGGCTCTGACGTTCGACATCCTTGCCCCTGCAGACGCACGGCGGCGCCAAGTTGGTGGGCGCCTGGTCGCGCTACGATTACCAGTCGGACCCCAGCCGCTATGCGCAGAGCTCTTTCAGGGTGCGCCTCGCCGCCCTGTGAAGGCGGTTCATGCCAGTGCCTGGACGGCCATCAGAGAAGGGGATACCAACCTTGCAGTCGTGTGCAATGCCAGAGTGGCGCAAACCTTCGAAACCCAAGTACTTGCAGTGCGAAACAGCACCAGGAGCACTGCCAAGTTCCGTTCTTAAGCATCCTTCTTGTGCTGTCACAGGAGCTGCCGGCGGACGCGCCCGCGGTGGCGCGCCATGTGTACTTCCGCGACACCATCGGCAACGTCTCCACATCCGCTATACGCATGACGAAGCAGGGGGTGCGTGTGGTGGTTCCACTACATCCTGAGGGTCCGCCATGCCGCCGGACAGACGAATCTGCTTGGTGCTCGTCTGGTGTAACGCCAGCAGCTGCATGTCCGCACCTGTGCGTGCAGCATTCCCATGATTGGGAAAGCACCGTGTGTGCATGGACTGATGATCATTTGTGTACACTCTCTGTTCCTGCTGGAGACCCGTCAACTGACACTGAGCCCACTGCATATGACCTCGTGCATATGGATGATTTAGTCTGCAAGTATCGCTGCCGCGCATCGTGTTGTATGTCGGCTCTCTTGTCGATGTTAATCTCATATGTATCAAAACCTAAACCCCGTCTGAAAGAGGAAACTTGACCGTGCACCGCAGACGTCGGTGGCGCTGCTGCCGCGCATCCCGCTGTACGGCGGCTGGTCGACGGATTTTGTGTACGGCTTCGAGGTGCCGCTGCGCGCATTTTCGGCGCGCGCCGCCGACGGCCGCAAGGAGCTGCTCTACAGCTTCTCACCGCACGTCAAGGGCCTTGTCACCGACGAGCAGACCATCCGGGTGCGTGCTTTCAATACGTAATGCAGGCTGGGACTGTGTGCCGTGTGACTTTCGACATGTCATCTCCAGACGAGGATCTCAGGTCCTGGCCGGAGTTGTTTCAGGAAGAGTCGAAGGAGGCAAACCCGGGCGCCGCGGCTGCCCACTGGTGGGATCCGGAATGTAGCATGTGGATGGATGGCTGAGGTCAGTGTGCGTCCTGAGGCGCACGGTAGAGAAGTGAATCTTGCTGGCCATTTTGGCAGGTGGTGCTGCCGGAGGGGGCATACGACATCGGTGCCGAGACGCCCTTCGAGGTGGAGCTGTCCTTCGAGCCCAAGTGAGTACCTTCCCGGGGCTCCCTCTTTTGATCCTGGCATTTGTTACCTGGCGTAGGAAGCAGCAACAGCAGCAGCAGTAGTGGCAGCGGCAACCGCTGCTCTGGGTTGCTACGTGTGAGCCGGGGGGGGGGGGGGGGGGGGGGGTTAAAAAAAAAAAAAAACCCATC
>JAABUL010002008.1_pt1 | contig 35648 bp, 10 predicted proteins | sample 5559151 | NCBI WGS metagenome assembly JAABUL01 (sample SAMN10711876, study PRJNA513368) | rock metagenome | isolation source: Antarctica rocks | place: Antarctica: Victoria Land, Pudding Butte sud | reverse complement strand
TTCTAGGGGAGTGTGAAGCACTAAAATCTTCTGTTCACATGAATAGATAGCACTGTCGCTGCGCAGACGACACTCTGATTCATAGCTGTTCATAGCTGAGCTAGAGAGCTAACTACTGCAGTATTCTTTCTTCAGGGATTCATGCTGCTTAAACCTTTGGTTCAAGTGCCTATGTGACGTGTTCACCAGGCTAGATTATCCCCCATGTGATACGATCTCGCATGGGTGAGCTTTCACTGAAATCCATAACTTGTGCGGTGATTTCGCCAAGCCGGACTTGAGTAAAGTCGTTCCGACGACGCTAAGCCGTTGCAATACAAACGCTCGCTTAGCAGTCGAAGCACTGATGACCTGACAAAAGTTCAGAGCGCAATCCGAACATCGCAAAAATAATATTATTTGATGCGTTAATTATGTAGAACATTTGTTTTCTATAATTGGAGTGTTGCGTCAGATAGCTACGCTTAGTCAAGTCACTAGTCTATTAGCGATCTATACACTAAGGAGTAAATGCAAGTACGCACAAAAGAGTATATTAACAGCAAGATAATTTTATTTCTCTAAGAATTTTGCTTATTCAAATAGTTATATAGTTGACTCGCATAAACTAATTTACATTAGTGTTACACCAAAGTAGACTAATCGCGTCGGGTCGGGTTATCGAGTTTGAATCAGATATTCGATTCAAATTAGATCGAGTCGATTTCAAAAGTTGGAACCAAATTGTCGATTTAATTTCTAATGTTAAAATCGACAATTTAATTCGATTTCTAGAGTTAAAATCGAAATTCGATTCGAAAAAATTAACTCGAATTGCCAAGACTACTATTTTTAGTAAATTTTATTATTTTTAGTAATAATTAATTAATAATTTAATAGAAATAATTAATCTATTTAATTTAATTAATAAATATAGTAGATTATTCTTATATTATGCATTACTATTGTGCATTATCTAGAAAATAATTTAAAAAAACCAATTTTATATTATTTTTAGAATTCTTGGCAATTTTTAACAATTCGATTCGATTTCTAATATTAAAATCGAAAATCGAGTCGAGTCGAATATTACAAGCTTACTAAAGCTATATTAGTAATTCAAGTTCTACGTCTTTGAGACAAATCTACTATTATATTTAATACGTTCGAGAAGCAAACATTTTAAGCATAATGTTCGACATATTTGACAAACAAACATTGCGAACAATTATGCTCGCTATATTTGATAAACGAACAAGACAAACAATTAGTATTTTTTTAGTATATAGAAACTAGAATACAACTTTCTTATAAATTGTGTTTAACTTATTATAGATTTTTACTTATTGTTACTTTAATTTATCGAATCTCTTTTAAAATTTATTAAATATAGAAATTGTTTATAGTTGCAATTCTTGTTATTAAGTAATTGCTTGTATTGTCTAAAGACGTCTACAAATCTTTTTAATAACACAATTTACTCTAACATTTTTCAAGAAAGTACTAGCGTAATATTTTAAATATTTTAAGAATATCTATATTAGATTAACGCGTCTTTATCTTAAATATTAGCTTATTAGTATTACGTTAATTATTAATTATAAAAAACAACAAAATTAGAATTAATAAACTTAATATCTATTATAAAGATTGTATTAATCTAGAGAACTAACTTATACAAATAAATATTTATTTTATTTTTTATTTTGTTTTAGCAAATTAAAAGACAATTTTTGTATTAATATTTTTTAAAGAAAGTGTCTAATATTAGTTTAAGTTAAATTTACAAAAATATCTAAAAAATAATAGCGAAAACTCTTGTATAATATTTATAAACTTCAATAACTTTAAAAGAAAGCTTCAAAAAATCTTTAAAATATTTAACAAAAAACAAATTATAAAAAGAGTAATTTAGTATTTAACTTAATAAATCTTTGCAACAAACTATATTGCTAAATTTTAAAAATATATTAATCTAATTAAATAAAATAATATTGCACTTATAACAATATTTTGACGAAATTTTAAAAACAATCTAAAGAACAAAATTATATGTAATAAAAACATTCTTAAAAATATATTTAATTTTATTAAAATAATTATTGATTTTAACAACAAACTATATAAAAAAGCTATAAAAAAAAAGATACAATTAATCTTAAAAAAAAGTAGAAATTTTCTTTGAATTAACAATTAAATATTAGCAAAAAGAATTTTGTTCTAATTAAAAGTACAATAATTTTAATTATTATAAATCTATATTTATAAAACTAGATTTTACTTAACAATATAAAAAAAAAACTTTAAAGAAAAGCAAAATAACAAATTTTAAAAAATATACTATTTATATAATAAATTGAGTTACTTTGTAAGAGATTATCAATTACAAAACTTAATAAATTGTTAACAAATTAATACTATATTAAAAGAGATATTTAATAGCTAGAATAATATTAAGAAACAAATTAATATAGAGACAAACACTTTTAAAACTAGATTAAACGACAACTACTATCTAGTAGAAAATCTAAATTAGTTATAGAAAGTTCTAAGTAAAATATTATTAAACAAGATATTTGTATTTACGCAAAAAGTTAATTAAATATTTAATAAAACTATAAGAGTAAAATAATCAAAAATATTATATTCTTATTTAGCAACAAACTTAGATAACAAATATAACTAAAAAAACTTTTACAAATATCTAGATAATATTACGAAGTATCTTAACGCTTTAGTTAGTTTATTAAAAAAGAAAAAGATAAATTAAATTATAAATAAATGCGAGAAAACGCTAGAAAGCGACGCTACTATAAAAAAAGAAATTCTTAATAAAATCGAACAATAATTGAGCAATATAAATTTATCTTAAAAGAAAATAAAGAAAGCAAAGAAATACGCAATATTTAATTGAACAAAATATTATAACAATTTATGCTAAACTTATCTAGAAGACAAAGAAAAAATTAATTGATTTTCTAAAAAATTAAAATTATTAATTTAATATAGAAAGAAAACTTAGCGCAAACAAGTATTTAAAGCAAAAATTACTACACAAAAACAAAAAAAAGTTTAAATTTTTTAATAAAGAGCATATTAAAGAAATACAATATATTAGTCTAACAACAACAACTAAACTTAATAGTATATATATAATATTTTATTATATTAATTAAGATTAATAATTGTTAATTTATTGCAATAATCAATTTTAATATAACAAATAATTTTATAATTAAAGTTTTTGTTAAAAGAAAAAAAAATTTTATTTAAAGAAAATCTAACGTATACAATTTAATAATTGTAAATAGAAATTTATTATTTAACAAGAATAAAAAAGTAAATAAAGAAACAAAGTTACTATTAATAGCTATTTAGCAATACTACGAGAAACTAATCTTTAATATAGTAAAAATAATTATTTATAATATTGTTTTAGAAATATCTTAATTAAAGCAATACAATCTAAAAGTTAATTAAAATATATAAATACTCAAATTTGCGCAATATAATTACGTAATTTATATCTAATTTACGCATTAACAATATTTAATAATAAATAAAAGATTAAGTCGAAAAATAATTGCAAATAGCAAATTTGCATTTTTGCAAAAAAACAATTTAACAAAGTTTAACTTAACAAATACTAGCAAAAATTAATTGAGTTACAAAATTAAAGTAAATAAAGAAAATTACAAATTTTTTAAAAATCTTGAATTATTTAATATAACAAAGAAATCGCTAAAGTACGTATTACAAATATACAACAATTAAAAGTATCTATTTTAAAAAGAGAAAACAACAAAGATTCTTTCTAAATATTAATTATAAAATTACGAAATTAAATTTAAATTAAACAAGCAATTTATGTTTAAACTTATATATATTCTATTTAAGAAAAAGCTCGAAGTACTTCGCAAATACTTAACAAAAAACAAAAAAAAAATTTATTAAAAAATTTCAATTATATATAAAATACTTAATTCTCTTTGTACTAAAGAAGAATAAAATTCTTTGTTTATATATCGATTACTAGAAGCTAAATAATATTACAATTAAGAATCAACATTTACTATCTAATATTAGCGAGCTTTAAAATTAACTATTTGAAGTAAAGTATTTTATTAAATTAGACTTACAAGAAGCGTACAATTAAATTAGAATAAAAGCAAAAAAAAAGTAAAAGACAACTTTTTGTATACAATATAAATTATACAAATATATAATAATGTTGTTTAAACTTACAAACGTCTTAATTATATATCAAAAAATAATCAATAATATACTACGACAATATTTAAATCAATTTGTTATAGTATACTTGAACGACATTATAATTTATTCGAAAATCTTAAAAGAGTATATTTGTAATACTATAGTGTCTCCGACGCGCTAGCGTCTCAGGATATAGCAGGGCACGTAATCTTAAATATCTATAAAAGTTCTAAATAGTACAACACTTCTTTTTAATTAAATAGCAAAAAATAGACTTGTACATTATAACAAGTATTAAATAGAGAGAAAGCTTGTTTTTTGTTGTTCTTTAACAATTAGTTCTACTACTATCTATCTTATATAATTAAGATATAGTAATACAAGTCTATTATATTTTACGTCTTTTATATCTTAGTATATTAGCAAAAAATAGACGTATTCGTATTTTACAATTCTAATTGTTTTATCTTTCGAAGAAAAAGATTTAAGATATAATAGTATTATATTAAACTATAATAGCTTAAGTTACAATAACTATTTAATTACTAGATTAGAGTTTGAAGACTTTAATATCTTTCGAAACAATAATTGTTTACAAAATATTAACAAAGATAATTAACGCTAGCGTAACAACAATAAAGAAAATAGCTTAGCTACAATTAGAACTTTAACTTTATATTAGTAGATAGAAATCTTAATAACAAAAATTTAAGATTTGCAAAATACTTAGCAAACTTAAGCTATAGCAATCGAAAAAATAAATTTTTGAATTTTATTGTTTGTTATTATATTGCTATCGATAATATTTAAGTTCTTAAAGTTTGAAAAGTTAAAATTGTATAAAAGTTAAAATATAGATAAGTATATTACTTAATTTTAAAAAATTGATATTAATATAATGCGATTCTTAACGTACTTTATTACAAATAAGAACAAAATTCTCTATTATATATTATTTTTGAAAAACGATATTGCTACGCAATAATATTTAAAAACAAGCAATAATACTAAATTAAAGAGCAAGATCTTTAAAGAATTTAGAAAGTTTCTATTAAATTTGATAGCTAATTTTGCTAATTGTTGTCTTCTTGTCTACAAAAAATAAAAGATTGCTAAATAGAAGCTAAATTAAAAGATAATTGTCTTTAAGAAATATCTAAATAAGTTAGAGATTTATCTAGTATCGCTTTTAAAAAAGTATAGAATTTATATATTTTTAACTAAGTTAAAGTTGAACTTAAAAGTAAAGATTCTAGATATTAATAGTATATTAAATATTCGCAATAAGCTTCTAACTATAGTTATTATACAAAAACAAACGTTAAATTATATTCGCAAAGTAGATATAAACAACTTTAGAGATTAGCGAGTTATAAAAGATTTTAATATCTTTTTAAACAAATTTTATTAGAATTGTTACTTAGACAATATTAACAAGTTTAACAAAAGTAAGAAATTCTATACTCTCAAAAACTTGTCGATATTGCGTAAGCGAGTCTACGAAGTTAGCAACGCAAATTATTTAAGAAGTATCGAATATTTTAAATATTATAAAAAGAAGTATTACAAAACAAAATATTTTAATAAATATAAATAAGACAAGTCTATTGTTGTTGTTGTTATTACAATAGATACAAAAAAAGATTAAGCTTTGTCAACGTCTCGCAAGTAAAGCAAAAAAAACAAATAAAAGCAATAAATTCGATTTTAGTAAAAGATTAAATTTAATTTTTTAATAACAAACGTCAAATTATAGATCTAGTCGATTTAAGAGTTAAGATAAATCTTATTAATTATATCTATATAGTGCAATAGAAATTGCAATTTATATTTGCTATCTTATCGATATTAAGTTTTCTTAATAATAATAATTGTTTTTGTTATAGCATCTATAAGTTAATCTATTACTTAATTAATTTATAAGATTAGCATCGAAAATACATTATTTTGTTCTACTTAATAGAATATATAGATTTTAATCTTATATTAGATATGTCAATGCTATTCAAGCAAGACATATTAATCAATTTGAAAACGCAAAATTGGCAATTCAAGATTGTAGACAAGAAATTAAAGATAGTTAATCTTAAGCAATTTGTTTTAGATTTTGCCAAATATAGTATAGTTTATACAATTGTTTGCGCTAGCGTTATAGAGACGCTAGACAGAAAACTAGCAAAGTCTAAGATTTCAAAGAAATTAAAAAATTTAAAAGATGTTTGTAATAATAAATTAATTAAAATTCTATTAAAATTAGAAAGAGAAGACTACGCTATTAAGCTTTAGAATAATAAAGAGCTATTGTTTATGTCTTTTTATAATTTTTTATAAAACAAGTTAACAATACTTTAACAATATCTCGATAATACGTTAGCAAAAGATTAAATTAAGTATTTAGTTTTATCTATAGATATTTCTATTTTGTTTATATTAAAATTGAACAATAAATTATATTTATATGTCGACTATAGAGATTTGAATACAATTATTATCAAAAATTGTTATCTATTGTTTCTAATTATAGAAACGCTAGATTGTCTATACAAAGCAAAGCGCTTTATTGTTTTCAATTTGAAGAATATCTACTATTGTATTTGTATTAAATGCAATAATAAGTAAAAAACAATGTTTCGTACGCGCTATAGATATTTCGAGTACTAAATTATATTATTTGAATTAGTAAATACATTCGCAATCTTTTAGATCTATATTAATAAAGCGTTGCGAAAGTTAATTAATATAATTTGCGTAATCTATATAGATAATATATTTGTATATAACAATAATTTGACGAAGCATTAATATTATATTAGACAAATATTAGAATGTCTTTGCGAATATTTGTTGTATGTTAATCTAAAAAAGTGTAAGTTTAATACTATTAAGATTGAATTTCTAGACTTTATTGTGTTTTTAGAAGATATATAGATAAATTTGAAAAGAATTAAAACAATTAAGAAGTAATCTAAATTAAAAACTTATTGCAAGCTTTAGATATTTTTGAGCTTTATAAACTTTTATAGACACTTTATATATTGCTATTCGAAAAAAGCTACTTCTTTTATTAATTTGTTAAAAAAAAGTAAAAATAACAAGAAATTTGACTCTTTTGTTTAATCGAATAAAGCAAAGTAGATATTTTGCTAGCTTTGCGATATCTTTATGTTGACTTTACTACTTTGTTATTATAATTTAAGCAAGAAGATTAGAGTAAAGATTGACGCATCTAATTTTGTAGTTGCGAGTATCTTAAGTTAACAAAATAACGACAAAAATTGACGTTTAATAACGTTTTAGTCGCGAAAGATAATTTTAACAAAGCAAAATTATAAGATACATAATTAGGAATTGCTAGCTATTGTAATCGCTTTTAAGTAATAAAAATACTATTTAAAGAATAGTGTTTACTTTATCGAGATATAATTGAATTATAACAATCTTAGAAAATTTATAAATTAAAAAAAGCTAAACTTAAGACAAGCTTGTTGAGCGCTCAAATTAGTTGTCTATAATTTTAAAATTTTCTATTGTTCAAATAAAAAAAACTTAACAAATAAATTGTCGAGACGCTTCGATTATAAAGAGATCTTATTGTTAAATACAAGATTGTTGTCGATATTATAGAATAAATTAATATTGTTGTTTGATAAAGATTTGTTGACGCAAAGCAAACAAGAGATATTAGATAATTTGATTTTTGTATTTCAAAATAAGCTAGCGTTGTTGTTTAACGAAAAGTCGTTAACGCAAAGCAAACAAAAAATATTAGATAATTTGATTTTTGTATTATAACTAGTAGAAGTATCTATTAGTAACGCAAAGATTTTGTAATTACAAAGTAGAAAGAAAGTTTTTAAGAGACTAGTATCTTTATTTTAACTAGTTAATATATAGATTATTATTTCAAGAAAAGTAATTAAAGATATGTTAGAGAAATTGTATAACAAATCTTAGAAATTAATAAAATTCTTAATAAAGAATCTCTAAACTAAAGATACTTAAATCGAAAAGATTTATGTCGAGATCAAAAAGTTGTTTTGTCGCAAACAAAAAATATAGACTCTAGATCAAAAAAATCTTATTAAATATAACAAACTACTTGTTACGAGCTTATTAAAGCTGTACTAGTAATTCAGGTTCTACGTTGTTAGACGAATCTACTATTATACTTGTTATACTTAAGAAGCAAGCAATCTAAGTATAATATTTGTTATATTCGACAAACAAGTATCGCGAGCAATTATATTTGTATTGCTTAACAAGCAAGCAAGATAAACAACTAGTATTTTCTTAATATATAGGAAACTTAGAATACAACTTCTTTATAAATTGTATTCAACTTATTATAGATTTTTACTTATTGTTATTTTAATTTATCGAATCTTTCTTAAAATTTATTAAATATAGAAATTGTCTATAGTTGCAAATTCTTGTTATTAAGTAATTGCTTGTATTGCTTAAAGATATTTACAAATCTTTTTAACAATACAATTTACTTTAATATTTTTGTAAAAAATATTAGCATAATATTTTAAATACTTTAAGAATATTTATATTAGATTAACGTATCTTTATCTTAAGTACTAACTTATTAATATTACGTCAACTATTAATTATAAAAGACAACAAAATTAGAATTAACAAACTCAATATCTACTATAAAGATTGTATTAATTTAAAAAACTAACTTATACAAATAAATATCTATTTTATTTTCTATTTTGTTTTAGCAAATTAAAGACAATTTTTGTATTAATATTTTTTAAAAAAAGAGTTTAATATTAACTTAAATTAAACTTACAAAAGTATCTAAAAAATAATAGTAAAAATTCTTGTATAATATTTACAAACTTTAATAACTTAAAAAAAAAGCTTCGAAATTTTTTTAAAATATTTAACAAAAAACAAATTGCAAAAAGAATAATTTAATATTTAATTTAATAAATCTTTGCAATAAACTATATTGTTAGATTTTAAAAATATATTAATTTAATCGAATAAAACAATATTGTATTTATAATAATATTTTAACAAGATTTTAAAAACAATCTAAAAGACGAAATTATATATAACAAGAGAATTTTTAGCAATATATTTGATTTTATTAAAGTAGTTATCGATTTTAACAACAAACTATATAAAAGAGCTATAAAAAAAAGATACAATTAATTTTAAAAAAGAGGAAAAATCTTCTTTAAATTAGCAATCGAATATTAGTAGAAAGAATTTTGTTCTAATTAGAAGTATAGTAATCTTAATTATTATAAGTCTATATCTATAAAACTAAATTTTACTTAACAATATAAAAAAAAAAATCCTAGAAAAAAGCAAAATAATAAATTTCAAAAAATATACTATTTATATAATAAATCGAATTACTTTGCAAAAGATTGTTAATTATAAAACTTAATAAATTGCTAACAAATTAATACTATATTAAGAGAGATATTTAATAGTTATAACAATATTAGAAAGTAAATTAATATAGAGACAAATACTTTTAAAACTAAATCGAACAACAACTACTATTTAATAAAAAATCTAGATTAGTTATAGAAAGTTCTAGATAGAATATTATTAGACAAAATACTTGCATTTATACAAGAAGTTAATTAAATACTTAATAAAACTATAAGAGCAAAACAATCAAAAATATTATACTTTTACTTAGCAACAAACTTAAATAATAAGTATAATTAAAAGAACTTTTATAAATATCTAGACAATATTACAAAATATCTTGAGACTTTAGCTAGTTTATCGAAAAAACAACAAATAAATTAAATTGTAAATAAATGCAAGAAAGCGCTAGAAAGCAACGCTACTATCGAAAAAGAAATTCTTAATAAAATCGAATAATAACTAAGCAATATAAGTCTATTGCAAGAAAAGATAAAGAAAACAAAGAAATATACAATACTTAATTAAACAAAATATTATAACAACTTATACTAAACTTATCTAAAAGACAAAGAAGAAATTAATTAATTTTTTAGAAAATTAATATTATTAACTTAGTATAGAAAGAAAGTTTAGCGCAAGCAAATGTTTAAAACAAAAATTACAATATAAAAACAAAAAAAAGTTTAAATTCTTTAATAAAGAGTATATTAGAGAAATACAATATATTAGTTTAATAGTAGCAACTAAACTTAATAGTATATATACAATATTTTATTATATTAGTTAAGATTAATAGTTGTCGACTTATTGCAATAGTCGATTCTAATATAATAGATAATTTTATAATTAGAACTCTTATTAAAAGAGAAGAGTATTTTATTTAAAAGAAATTTAATATATACAATTTAATAATTATAAATAGAAATTTATTATTTGACAAAAATAAAAAAGTAAACAAAGAAACAAAACTATTATCGATAGCTATTTAGCAATATTACAAGAAACTAATCTTTAATATAGTAGAAATAATTATTTATAATATTGTTTTAGAAATATCTTAATTAAAGTAATACAATTTAAAAGTTAACTAAAATATACAAATACTTAGATTTGCGCAATATAATTATATAATTTATATTTAATCTACGCATTAATAGTATTTAATAGTAGATAAAAGATTAAGTTAAAAATCGATTGCAAGCAACAAACTTGTATTTTTGCAAAAAAACAATTTAATAAAGTTCGACTTAATAAGTATTAATAAAAGTTAGTCAAATTACAAAATTAAATTAAAAAAAAAAAATTACAAACTTTTTAAAAGTCTTAAACTATCTAATATAGCAAAGAAATTGCTAAAGTATATATTACAAATATACAACAATTAAAAGTATCTATTTTAAGAAAAGCAAACAACAAAGATTTTTTCTAAATATTAATTGTAAAATTACAAAATTAGATTTAAATTAGACAAGCAACTTACGTTTAAACTTATATATACTTTATTTGAGAAAAAGTTCGAAGTATTTCGCAAATATTTAACAAAAAATAAAAAGAAAATGTTATGTGCAGAAAGGATTGATTCTTTTTTGCTAAGAAGAAAGCCTACCTATTATATAGGAATCTCGCGCCAAGACGCGCCAAGACGCGCCTTCCTACTTCAAGAAGAAATCTTATGCTAATAAGAAAAGACTATGCCAATAGATTATAATAATATGCCAGCAAAAGAGAAAAAGATTTGCGTCTTTGTTAATATACTATTATGGTTCGTCTATCAAGCAATTATTCTATTATTAGGTGAGTTGTAGTTGTCTATTGCGACGAGATAAATAAGAAACGTCAAACGATTAAGAATTCGCGATTTGAACAAGAATAACAATTATAGGATTCCTAAGAGTTGTTTCAGATTTTTGACGAAAAGTAGGAAGAGACTTCGCAAGCAACAAGAACAATAACAACAATAACGATTTAGGCGATGCAAAAATAACTATTATAGGATTTCTAAACATCGTTGATCGAAAATCTTGCTCCAACTTTGTAGTGAATAATTTCGCAAATGTAGTCACATCGACGAATACGCGATCGCGACGATAATAATTTGCTTCAATAGTAGTATTTTTGTTTTTATAGTTCTTTACTAGATTAATGCAATTATCTAGTTTGATAATGCTTTATTATTTATTTTATTCTAGTTTATATCCTTTCTATCGAAGTAGATATTGCGCAATCTTTTTGCTACTATAGATACGCATGCGTTTATTTACTAGTTGTTCTACCTTATAGAATTTTTATTGCGATGTGTCGTTCTTAGTTTCGATAGTATTAGAATAATCTAGACGAGGACGATCGTACGAGTTCAATAACAACGAATAAGATTTCAATTGCGCGATCGAGATAATTGAATAGACTCTTTAATGTAAGAGTAGATCTAAAAGATAAGCAAGACGATCGATTCTCTTTTGAATCAAAAAAGAATTATAGCGTTAAAATAAGATTTTCTTGCTAGATTTGTCGAGAAGATAATAATTATAATTAAGACGTAGATAAGCGCGATTACCTAATTTAAGCATCAACAATATGTGTTTGGCATTGTAGTATACTTTTGTCTTAGCGTTAGCGAATGTTGTAGTTTCTACTACTTTAGCACGATATTTTAGACGCTTGTAAATAATGTTATCTCGCGTCGAATTCCCATTATAGAGAAAAGAAAGTACTTTCTTAATCTTAAAGTTGTAGACTACTTCGTTTGACGTCATTCTTGTGATAGCGTTGGGACTATTATTTAATTAAGTCTATAAGGCGAGCAAGGCTTGCTATCAATTAGTATTTGGATATTTCGTAATCAAATATCTAATGGCAATTTCTATTGTCTAGTTAGTCCTCTTCGAGAACTCGTTCGTCTACGAATAATAGGCGATGCTAGTAAGTAAAGAGGTTTCAAGTTGACGAAATGTCTTTTGCTAGAATTCGAAGATAAATTTTGGATCTCTATTTAATATTATTGTTCAAAACACTCTTTAGTTTGCGATTTGTAAACGTTTTAGAATTCTTCTAGTCTATATTGTAACGAAATTTGTAACATATTTAGAAAGCAATTGAAGACGACGACTAAACTTGTCGATAATTGTAAGCAAACAATTATATTTTCCTAGAAGTTCGATTACAAAATTTATAGCGATTGTGTGAAACGAATGCGATATCGTGAAGATTGACATCAATTTTTCGTATAAACGATAATGTTTAATTTGATTAATCTAACAAGCTAGGTAGTTTTTCACGTAGATGCGAATTTTTTGAAGTAGACGAGAAATAAATAGAGTCTCGAATACCCTAATAAAGCAACGATAAACGTCGACGTAATAATTTTGATCGTAAACAGCTTAAAAAATCTTTTTTTTCAAAATTTTAAAAATGCATAGGCGAAATTGATCGCTTGCGATATAGTAGATAAGATTATCGCAAACTTGAAAGTCAATGTTAGTAAAAAATTTTCGCGACACTATCTTATTGTTATTATTGATTTCTTGTTTTAGTAAGAAATAGCTCTCTTGTTTTTTTGATGCGCGACTTTCTAGACCATGTAGCATGAAATAAAGATTGCGCCATAACTTCTTCTTAATATATTTATCAAGAATCTTGTTCTTAAATTTTGTTGTTATAGCAATTAGAGTATCTTAATAGGCATACACTTAATTCCATAATTCTAAATCTATATATCTATTATAGTACGTGTTTAAGTCGAGAGTTTCGAGATTATTAGAGTTTGTTTTTGTAGAAAATTTTGTCGCAAGTAAACGCGACAAGGCATCAAGAATAACATAAAGTTTGCTAGAGCGATATTTTATATCTAAATAAAATTGTGAGAGGTAGATAAATATCTTGATCAAACAAAGATTAAGTTTATCAATATTGCTAGAACTTAATATAATTTGACGTACAATAGAAGAATTGACGACGTAATTAGTAAATATTACGATGCTTTCTAAGAACGTCTCGATTATGTAACGAATCCTCTTTATTATTTATATCAAATTGATTATCTCTAACTTTGTAGATCAATATCATGATTTTGCCAAATTGAGCAATCGACTAAGAAAAAGAATAAGTTCGATGTCGATACAATATAATTTCGCGAAATTAGCGTTTGCCTTTAGATAATAAATTATTGCATCAAATTCTTGTTGTTTTGACGCATTAATGTCGATGTATAAAACGCGATTTTTGTTAAAGTGCATCAAGAATTTTGTGCGAGAAAAGAATTCTTGCAATTAACAATAGAAATCAAGCTTATTGTTAATAAAAAAATTTAATATTGTTCTTTGACTATAGACCTTGCGAATTCTTTTTTTGTTTAACAATAATAAGCGAAGCAATATTACTTTACGACGTTGTAGAGTCTTTGTCTTTTAAGTATAGTAGACAATGTATTCTTGAAGTTATTTGATTAACTTTAGATAGAGTTTTAGGTCGACAAGCTTAAAGAGAAAGTCAAAAGTTATAATTGCGACAATCTTATTTGCGACAATAGTAAGATCGAAAGCGTCAACTTTTTAATCTAGAAGCGTTACGATAAGATATTCTAAATAAAATTTCTTTGTTGATAAAATAACTTCTTTATTGTTAAGTAAATCAAACATTATATAAAGATGTTCGACGTGCTTATTAAGCGTCTTGCTAAAGATAACAATATCGTCTATATATGCTCGCGCAAATGCGCAATAAGTTCGCAACATATTATTAATTTGTTGCTATATATAAGAAGGAGAATTTTTAAATTTTATGACAACTATATTGAATTGTTTCTAATTGCGATATAAAACGACGATAAGTTTATTTCGATTAGCAATTTGCACTAATTATTGATAGAAAAATCTCGCAACGTCTATTACGATAATGTAGAGACAATTAAAAACTAGAGCAATAATGTCGAATTGTAGCGACAAGAAATACGCGTCAATAATGGTAATTTTGTTCAAATCTCTTATGTCTATTATTATTTGTTCTTTTTTTATCGATGCCTTTTTAGGGTATTCGATAGTTCGCTATATTACGAAGATCGATCAATTAAATTGCGTCGATTAAATAGTATATTGCATTTGTTCTTAATTATAGAGTGTATTGAATTTCTTGTTTACAAATTCGCGATTTGTAGACTCTAGTAAATAAATCTTTGCGACGTCGATTTTTGTAATATCGAGTTTAAGAATAATAAATATTTAATCTTCCTCAAGAATGTCTATTGTTCTATCGATATCTTGCTATAGCAAGAAATAATTGTTGGCGATTGTAGCAATTTGCTTTCTTATTGCTTTAGTAGTCTTATAGATTGTATATTCTATTGAAGTAATAAATTTGTTTTCTAAAATTATCGATAATATTGCTATAGTTGCAAGCAATAATTTTATAGTCAACAACAATAGTATTGACATAGTAGTAGAGAACGCAATATAAATCGCAAATATTGCGACGCTAAGTTTTAAGACTTTTTTGTATTATAAATCGAATTTTAAGAAAGACTTAATTGCAAGATAATCGTACTTTGACGAAGCAATATAACAACTCTCTTTTTTGTATTTATAAACGAAATCTAGACGACAATTTTTAGATATAGTAATTGTTTTAGAAGATATATTATTGACTTGAATTGCGCAAAGATTGACGTCGATAATGTGTAATAGAATTTCATTATTATTTTCAAATCTTTTGGAATCTTCAATAGAGATAAATAGCAAATTACGATTCTTAAAAAGTTTCTTTTCGCGAAGTCGAATCGAAATTATAGTAGTTGATTGTGCAAATATAATAGTTTTGTTTGACGATTTTATTGCTTTCTTTACTTTATTTTTAACGAGAGTAACTTTTATAGAAACTTGTATTCCTTGACAATTGTTAATATAAAGCAATTCTCGCTTATAGTTAATTACTATCTCTTTAGAACTTAGAATGTCTAATTTAATAAGCAAATTCGTCTTAAGATTATTGACGACGTAAACATAACAACGAATTTTCTTGATTACAATTTTCTTACTTCACTTTTCTATTAAGGAAATTTTTAGAAAGATATACTTTAATAAGAATATTATGGCGTCTTTAATATCGCGAACGCGAATCGATTGCGCGATATAATTAATAACATAATGCGAAGTCTTGTTAACAAAAAAAATACAATCTATTACTAACATAATGTATTTCGAGTCGAGAATAAGATTATTATTGTTGCTTGACTCAATAGTGGAACTATCTATTGTTGTAACGTTAATCGTGTCGTTATTTTAAATCAATCTAATAGTGCTCTTAATAGTAGCATAATGCTAGAAGCGAAAGTCTAAATCTTAAGATTCCTCGAGTGGTGCAATAGAATATATTATCTTTGCGTTATCGAAGTGTAACTTAATAACAATAGTATTGTTCTTTTTTTCGATCGAGACAACGAACTTGATCTTATAGAAACGCAAATGCTTATATAATTTGTTGCGAAAAGGAAATTTCTTGTTATATTGTTGGCAATGTGCATTTCTAGTACAAGATTCTAGGATTCGTAGAAAATATTCTTCTACGTTAGATTTATTTTGATCGTAATATTTATAATTGACGTTCTTAATAAAGTCTCTTAAGTTGAAGACTTCTTGTTTTGGAAGCTCGTCAAACGCATTCTTGTACTTATTATAATTAGAATCGAGATTCTTGTTTTTATTCGCTTTATTATAATAGACATGTTGTTGTTAATCTTGTTGTTGACGTTATAATTGCGTTTAATTATTGTAGTTATTGAATAAACAAAAAGATAAGCGTTGCTATTGTTGAGAATTTGACGCGTTTAAAGAGTTTGCTTGCATAGATTGTTTAGTGTTTCTTAATAGTTGATCGCAACTAACTTGTTTTTGTGTCGATACTAAAACAAGATTTTGTTTGCTTTGATAGTTGGGGTATTTATTAAATTGCGATAACTAGTTTAATAACTAGTCTTGCGAGGCCAATTGCATAGACTAGTAAGCACGATTTTGAAACTAATATAAAGTTTGATACTAAAAGGGGTTTCGATACTAATAAGAGGTAGAAAACTAAGCTTGTAGGGGGTTGATATTGCTAAATTGCATTTTGTTACTATTACGATATTCTTTGTACTAATCTTGATCTTGATCTTGCGATTGAAAGAAATTATCGCTAGAACAATTAAAGTTTTGTCAATTTTTTGTTAAGATAAAATATTTTTTATTGCGATGTCTCGCATCTAGATTCTATTAAATCTTCTTATTATTTTTTAATTCTTGTAGAAAAACGTCTATAATAGTTTGTTTCAATAGCTTGATAAGATTGCGACAAAACTCTAGTTTTAAATTGTTGTAAATAAGATAAATTTGACTAAATGTAATTATGTTTGCGAACTTCGTTGCTCTAATAATAATTTGAGCAAATTTAAAAGATTTTTGTTTACGACGAGCGTCTTTTATGGTATAGCGCTCTTTTGTTATTGTTGCTATAGCAATTGATAAAAATTTCTTGAATTTTTTTAATAAAGCGAAAGACTATTTCTTAATGTTGTTTCCTAGCTTTATTAGTCTCTTTTGCTTATTCGTTAGTATCTCGATATACTAGGCGAGGGCAATATTGCGTAGACAAGTGTATAGATTATTGCGAAGAAGATTTGCACTCTTAATTGTCGCCATGTCTTTAATGCGTTCAATGAAAAGATAGACGTTCTAAAAATAGGTGTCTTTATTGGCATGCTCTATAAAATTGTCGATAACAATAAACTTATCGTTATATATGAGGTCAAAGAAATCGATCTTTGAGAAATTTTATCGCTAAGATCTATTATTGTTCTCAATAAAATCTTAGAAATCAATAGAACTCGCAAAATTAACAAGATCAAAAATAGTATTTCGTGTTGTCTTTATAAGAGTTTGCAAGACATTCTATTGTTGTTTCGAGAAACTAATTTTTTCCTAATCTAGCATTATAATAAACGACGAGATAAATGTGGGTTTCTAGAAGTTGATTGTTCTAATAGTAGAATTGTTGCTAGAAATCTTAATTGTCGATGAATTAGATTTTTTAATAAAGAATATTAGTAGGCGACTAATTGATTCTAGATCTATAATAGAATAATAACGTTCTTTTCGTAAAGTAAAAGACGTATTGGTTGGAATAATATTAATCGAGTAAGACTTTCTCTATCTAGATAATATTATTGTATCGAATTTTTTATTGTTGACTTGTGTCTTCTAGATATAATATTTCTTAACAAAGATTTTAATATTCGCGATAAGCTAATTACGATTGACAATTTACTTAGTTAAATAAGATTGTAATTTTAATAATTGAGCACGTTGTGTAGTTCGACTAGTAAACTAACGAACAATAATAGGGCGAAAACGCTTGTTAACGAGGCTAATAACAATAACTTTTGATTCGATATTTAAATAGGGTAATTTTGTCGTCTACAAGTAATCGTGGATTTGAAAGGCTCGCGTAAGCAAGTAGAAGAAGAATGTTGTAATAAAGGTAGCCACCTTGTTGTTGTAGCTTAGAAGGTGTTATAATAGACATTTCGATGCTTTCGTAGAACTTTGTAAGAAGATCACGATAAAAATTGTCTCAATAACGAGAAATTCTTAATGTAGTAGAAAGACTGCGAAGGGATTCCTTGACTTAGATAGAATATTGTGCAAGAAGAGTCTTAATAATTTTGATTATCTAGATGCTATCGAAGTAAGATATTAAGTAGTAGATAATAGAGTTGACACGAAATATCGTGGCAATATTGTAGTCGATAGATTGACTAATAAACAAAAAGAGTTTTGATAAACGACAAGAATCCTAGTAGATAAGTAGACTTGCTATATTGCAAATCTATAAGTTGAAGCTATCAATTGTTATGTGCAAAAAGAATTAATTCTTTTTTGCTAAGAAGGAAGCCTACCTATTATACAAAAATCTCGCGTCAAGACGCGCCAAGACGCGCCTTCCTGCTTCAGGAAGAAATCTTATGCTAATAAGGAAAGATCATGCTAGTAGATTATAACAGAAAGAATTTATTAAGAAATTTCAATTATAAATAGAATACTCAATTCTCTTTGTATTAAAAAAAAATAAAATCTTTTATCTATATATTGATTATCAAAAGCTAAATAATATTACAATTAAGAATTAATATTTACTACTTAATATTAGCAAACTTTATAATTAACTATCTAAAGCAAAGTATTTTATTAAACTAAATTTATAAAAAGCGTATAATTAAATTAGAATAAAGATAAAAGAAGAATAAAAGATAGCTTTTTGTATACAATATAAATTATATAAATACACAATAATGCTATTCGAATTTACAAATATCTTAACAATGTATTAAGAAATAATTAATAATATACTATAACAATATCTAAATTAATTTGTTATAGTATACTTGAACAATATTATAATTTATTCGAAAATTTTAAAAAAATATATTAGTTATATCTTCAAAGTATTAAAATATCTAAATATAAAAGATTTATATTTTAAGTTAAAGAAATACAAATTTTATTAAAAGAAAGTTAATTTTTTCGAATTTATTGTTAAACAATATAGAGTACGTATAGATTTCGAAAAACTACAAGTAGTTAAAGAATAAAAATTATTAACAAATATTAAGAAAATGTAATTTTTTCTAAATTTTATAAACTATAACAAAAAGTTTATAAAGAACTACTTAATAAACGCAATATTATTAACAAATTTTACAAAAAAAAATATACTATAAATATAAGAATTTATAGAAGAAAAATTATTTTAGAATCTTAAGTTAAAATGTTTAAAGAAATTAATATTAAAAATATATAATTCGCAATTGTTAAATAGAATTAAAATCGACATATTAGATTTAATTATCGATGCATACTTTAGTTAAAAATATCAAAATATATAATATTTAATAATATATTTTTCGAGAAAACTCTTATTAGTTAAATAGAATTATAATATTTATAATAAAAAACTATTTGCTATAGTAGTCTTCTTAAAATTATAAAGAATATATATAGAAAAACTATTAAAACTTACAATTATTATAGATTATAAAAATCTTATATACTTTACTACTACTAAATAGCTAAACAAAAGACAAATACAATAGTTAGAAAAACTTAAATAATACAAGTTTAAAATATAGTATACTTTAGACAAAGATAATAGTAGAGCAAATACACTTAATAAAAGAAATAATTATATAGAAACAAAAGAATTGTTTAATTATAGTATATTTAAGATTAACAAAAACAAATTATTATTAGCAAATAAATATAAACTAAATATTATATTACAAATACTTCGAGATAATATAGAAGAGTTTTCAATAAAAAAAGAAAAACTTTAAATATTTATTAATAAAATTGACAAATATATAAAAGAATACTATAATAAATTATTGCAAAAGCACTTAAAAGTAACAAAAATTCTTTAACTTTTATACTAGTATTATTAATTTTTACAAATAAGACAAGTTGTCAAGATATATATTAAACAATATTTTAATTATTAGCAAAACAAATATAGTATATATACAAACTATAACGAAATTCAATATTAGGAACTACTTGAATTGCTATAAAATAAAATTACAATAAACTTTATTATTAAGTTGTCGAAATCAACAAATTTAGCAATTGAAAATAAATATAATTTGATACTAATAATAGTTAATAAACTTATTAAGTACTTATATATTATTGTATGCAAAGAGAAGTTTATTGCAAAATAACTAAAGTATATTATATTAAATCGACTTATATAATATTATAGTATACTTAAGAGATTAATTAATAATAGAGACAAACTTTTTACGTTTAACTATTAAAAGACGTTTTTCTTAATATTAGATACAAGACTTTAAATATCTATTGTCTATTACTTAATTATAAATAATTAAATAAAGCAAACAAATTAAAGTCTTAAGCAATATCTAAAATACTATATTAACAATACTTATAGCAATTAAATATTACTTTTATTAATAATACAACTAATATTCAATACAAAGATTTCGAATATTACTAAAATAACTCTATTCTTTGTTAACTATAACAAGAAATTAAATTTCTTTAGAAAAAAGCACAAATATTTGTTAGCGCAATTAGTTATTAAAAGAGTAGCAATATTAAAAAAGATACACAATAATATTTTAAAAATACAAAAAAAATTAATCAAATATTAAAATAAGAAACAAAAAACAATATTTTAACTAAAAGAAAAAGATAAAATATATCTTTTTACAAAAAATCTTAAAACAAGAAAGTTAAACAAAAAATTAAATTATATTAAAATCAAATTGTTTCTTATTAAGAAGACTAAGAAATTAGTTAATTACAAACTCGACTTATTTAAAAATGTCAAAATATTTTTAGTATTTTATATCTTATTGTTAAAGTTAGTAGACTCAATTATATTTTTATAAAATATATTTTATTTTTATTTGCAAAAAGAGAATTAATTCGAAATCGAACAAATTCTATAATAAAAAAATAAAAAATATCTTATTAAGTAAAAAAAATATTTTATTTCAAAAAATATATAGAAATTAAAAAAAAATCTTAATTGTTGTTAAAATCTTTTAAAGAAGTTTTATTAAAACAAGATATAAAAACAATATCTTAATTCTAATTAATCGAAAGTTAAAATTGTTCAAACAATATATTAAATAGCAACTCGAAAATCTTTGTAACAAATTTAACAAAATATACTTTATCTATCTTTAGATTGTTAATATTTTTTTATTTTGTTACAATTATTTCTTTCTTCTTATTCTTTAGAAAATTTAGTTGTTTTTTTAGTCTACTTAGTTTTGCACGCGTATTGCGCACTTCTTTATTTAAGTATATTTGCTCTTTATAAATTTGTTTAATTAATATAGAAGAAATTGTTAAATCGCAATTACAATTAGATCGCATATACTTTATATACTTTTTAAAATTATTATTTATACAATAGATCTTATTAGATATTGTACAATTATAACAAAAATATATTGCTAGAAATATCGAATTTAGAGCATCGAGAAAATCTTTTTTTTAAGAGAAGAAATTTCTAATATTAATTCTTCTTAAAGACATAATAGAAAAATATTAAATTTCGAGACAAAAACTCTAAAGAAGAGAGATAGTATTACAAGCTTATTAAAGCTATATTAGTAATTTAGATTCTATATTATTAAGCAAATCTACTATTATATTTGTTATACTCGAGAAGCAAGCAATCTAAGTATAATATTTGTTATATTCGACAAACAAGTATTGCAAGCAATTATACTTGTATTGCTCGATAAACAAACAAGATAAACAATTAGTATTTTTTTAATATATAGAAAACTTAGAATACAACTCTTTTATAAATTGTGTTTAACTTATTATAGATTTTTATCTATTGTTACTTTGATTTATTGAATCTTTTCTAAGATTTATTAAATATAGAAATTGTCTATAGTTGCAAACTTTTGTTATTAAGTAATTGTTTGCATTGCTTGAAGACGTCTACAAATCTCTCTAATAGTACAACTTACTCTAATATCTTCGTAGAAAGTACTAGCGTAACACTACTCTATATTTTAGGAAATACAACTACTAGAGAGAAATTGATTCGCAAAAATTATAACAACTCTTTGATAAGATATTTTGGAGTCGAGAAAATTTTGAATTTACTTTAGCGAAAGTATTTTTGGCTTGTTTGCAATAAGTAGATAAAAATATATGTTAAAATATATAATATTTGTCAACGTATTAAAGTTTCTTGTTATAAGTTATATAATAAGCTTCGATTCTTATTTGTAGTAAAGAAATTATAAAAGAAAATTACTATAAACTTTGTAACAAATTTGTTGTTAAACAAACATTATAAAGTTATATATAACTCGATTTTTGTAATAGTTAATTGTTATACAAAAATAGTCAAATATATATTTGTAATTACTAAAATCGATGTTGCAAAGCTAGCGAAAGTATTTTTCGATTAAATTGTTTTATGTTTCGAAATGCTAGCTAGCATAGTAAGTAATAAAAAAATTGTTTTTACTAATATTTTTTAATTCGCTATATGTTTTTATATACAAATTAAAAGACAATTAAGTATTGTCTTTTATTCTTAAATAGATAACTTAATTAAGCAACAAAATTAAATTTTTAAATATTATCTTCGCACTTACGTTGACACTAAATAGACGAGATAGATAAATTTATTGTTAATAATAGAATTTGTTTACAACAATAGTTATTATATCTTAGTTAAAGTTTTGTTGTTCTATTTAATATACAATTACTATTTGAAGATTTATTATAAAGTTAAGAACAATTCTATTGAAGAAAAAATACTATTAATATAGAAACGCGTAAAATAGCTTTATAATTTAAAAAAAATTCTAGCAAGACATCTTAAAAACGCTATTGCGCAATAAACAAAATATTACAATAAAAAATATAAATTAAAGAGCTTTGTTATAGAAGAATTGATTATACTTTTAACTAGAAATTTGAAGCAAAAAAAATTTAGCAAAAAGATATTGCACAAATATATTAAATTGTTTAGAATTAAAAATAAGATTAAAACACAAATTTATTGTCTTATTCTACTTAATATTTATTAAATTTATAATACTTTTTATATTTTACTTTTAAAGTTATATTTGTATTGTGTTAGCAATTAGCAAATAAAACAAATATTGCAAGTTCTAGAACTTATTAACAACAAAGTTTAATAAAAGATTAAAGAAATTCTAGATAAAATTAAGTTAAAAAAACAAATATAGTATAAAATTAAATAAATAAATTGAGGCAAAGAGTACAATTAATAGCTAAAAAAAGAGTTTCTAAATAATGTTAATAAATTGCAAAAGAACTTTAAGAAACAAATATATAGCAAACAAAAGCAAAAAAGATAGCACAACACATATTGCGACAATAGCAATTATATTAACAATAATTTGCTTAATAGAATATTGCGCAATCGTTATTATATTGTTGTTGTATAATTAAGTTATATAAAAAGATCTCTTTATTTTGTTACACAAAATGCTAAAAATAATAAAGTTGTCTCTTTTAATATAAATGCTCAAAATATAGCTTGAAAACAAAGCTACTCTATTATTGTCGATTAATCGACAACGTATTGTAATAGCTTAACAAGTCTTTAATATTTTACTAAACTTGCTTTAAAACAACTAGAGAAAGTTTTCGAATCTATTTAAAAATAAATTGTCGAACTTTTTAAAATTAATTATAAACAAGTCTTCAAAATTGTTTGAAGTACTTATATTATTTCGAGAAAGATAGATTGCAAAAAATTTGTTTCGCACAATCTTCTTCGTTTTTGCTATAGACTCGCTTTTGTTACTTATATATATTTTTGTATTTTTTATTTTTTAAAAAATATATAAGCGAACAAAGCGTAAGCGAAATTAAAATAAAAAATTTATTATATTTTTATTTAACAATTTTGTTAATAACTCAAAACTAATAAAAGATCTTGTTGTAAAGTTGTAAGACTTCGCGAAAGAATTTTTCGAATTTGTTTTATCTAGATTGGCGATAAATCTAAAGACAACTTGTTTCAACTTTGTTTTTTTTGTTTTTATCGACAATTTGTTCTTGTTTTTGTTTCTATCTTGTTTCAAATTTTAAATATATATTAGTAAAATATTGAAAAGCAAATAAAAATATTTATTTTTAATACTTTCTTAAAAAGTAGATCGATTAGTTGTTGCATCTTAGCAAGAGTTTTATTTTAAATTATCTTTGTTTTTGCAAACTTTTGTTCGAGTTTAACTTAATGCTTTTGAGCAAGAATTAAATTTTGTTTAAGTTGTCGAATACAAGATTAAGCTTAATTTATTATTAGTAAAATAAACTTTTTATTGCGTTGCTAGCTCTTTATTGCGCAAATTATACTCTTTCGCACATGTTTTATATATCTAATAATTGTATTTTTTATCTCGAGTTTCTCGCAATAATTAATAATAAGATTTTTTATATTATTTTAAAAGTATTTAACAAATTAATAAATATTAGCAATTGTTGTATTGTAAATGCGAACAAAATTTATTATAATATAGTAATTTAATTTGCAATAAAGAATTTTGCAACAAATATAAATACTTCTTTTTTTGTAAATATATATATACTTGCTTACGCAAGTTATGCATAAGAAATTATTATAGATTGTAATATATCAATATTGTAGATAACAAAATATCGAGATTGTTTACTTTTTTATTTTTTCGATTTCTTAAAAGATATAGTTAAAGAAACAAAAAAAGAAGAAACAAAAGATATATTAATTTAGATTTGCACTATATATATAAGCTTTATATATTATTATTTTTGCAATAATTTATTTATAGCGATAAAGCAATTGCAATTAAGAAAAATATAGAAAGAAAGAAAGAAAAAGAAAGAGAAACAACAATATTTATATTTATAATTTATTTAATATTTGCGCAATATTAATTTTACTTTAAATTTTGTTTATAATTTTGACAACAATAAACAACAAAGCAATAATATATTATAAATTATTATTGTTGCTATTATATTGTTTTACAAATTGTATTAAATTAAAGTATAAATTTATTTCTATTAAATAGAAGATTCTTTTTTTTTTAATTTTCAAAGAGATTTAAGAAGATTTTTAACGAGTTTTTGCAATATTGGCGCTTAGTAAGCGTTTTTGTTTTAATAAGACTAGTATAGCTTTTTATATTATTGAAGATTAGTACTCTAAAAGAGAAGATAACTATAATACTATAACGTTCTCGACGCGCTAGCGTCTTAAGATATAATAAAGTATATAATCTTAAGTATCTATAAAAGCTTCGAATAGCACAATATCTCTTTTTAATTAAATAGTAAAAAATAGATTCGCACGTTATAACAAGTATTAGATAAAGAGAAAACTCGTTTTTTGTTGTTTTTTAACAATTAGTTCTACTACTATCTATTCTATATAGTTGAGACATAGTAATACAAGTCTATTATATCTTACGTCTTTTATATCTTAGTGCGTCAACAAGAAGCAAACGCATTTGTATCTTACAATATTAGTTATATCTTTAAAGTATTAGAATGTCTAGATATAAAAAACTTATATCTTAAATTAAAGAAATGCGAATTTTTGTTACGAGCTTACTAAAGCTATACTAGTGGTTCAAGTTCTACATCTTTGGGGCGAATCTACTATCATGTTCGACATGCTTGAGAAGCGAGCATTCTAAGCATTATATTCGACATGTTTGACGAACGAACATTGCGAACAATTATGTTCGCTATGTTTAACGAACGAACAAGACGAACAATTTGTATTTTCTTAATATATAGAAACTAGAACACGACTTTCTTATAAATCGTATTTAACTTATTATAGATTTTTACTTATTGTTACTTTGATTTATAAAATTTGTTTTAAGATTTATTAAACATAGAAATTATCTATAGTTGCAATCTTTGTTATTAAATAATTGCTTATATTGTCTAAAGACGTTTACAAATCTCTTTAATAGCACAATTTATTTTAATATTTTCGAAAAAAGTACTAGCGTAACACTTTGAACATTCTAAGAATGTTTGTATTAGATCAACGCGTTTCTATCTCAAACACTAGTTTATTAGCATCACGTCGATCATTAATTATAAGAGACGACAAAATTAAAATTAATAAAATCAATATCTATTATGAAGATTGTATCAACTTGAAGAACTAGCTTATGTAAATAAATATTTATTTTATCTTCTATCTTGTTTTAGCGAATTAAAAAACAATTTTTGCATCGACATTTCTTAAAGAGAGAGTTCAACATTAGCTTAAGTTAAACTTACAAAAGTACTTAAAGAACAATAGCGAAAACTCTCGTGTAATGTTCACAAACTTCAACAACTTCAAAAGAGAGTTTCAAAAAATCTTTGAAACATTTAACGAGAAATAAATCGCAAAAAGAGTAATTTAACATCTAATTTAACGAATTTTTGCAATAGATTACATCGTTAGGTTTCAAAAGTATGTTAATTTAATCGAATAAAACGATGTCGCATTTATAACAATGTTTCAACAAGATTTAAAGAACAATTTAAAAGACGAAATTATGCGTGATAAAAAAACTCTTAACGATATGTTTGATCTTATCGAAGTAGTTATCGATTTCGACGACAAACTATATAAAAGAGTTATGAAAAAAAAATACGATTAATTTCGAGAAAAAACAAGAATCTTCTTTGAACTAGTGATCAAATATTAGTAAAGAGAATCTCGTTCTAACTAGAAGTATAGTAATCTTAATTATCGTGAACTTGCATTTATGAAACTAGATTTTATTTAACAATGTAAAGAAAAGAACTTTAGAAGAAAGCAAGATAACAAATTTCAAAAAACGTGCTATTTATGTAGCAAATTGGGCCACTTCGCAAGAGATTGTAGATCACAAAACTTAATAAATCGTTGGCAAATCAATGCTATATTAAGAGAGATACTTAATAGTTAGAACGACATTAAGAAGCAAATCGACATAGAGGCGAACACTCTTAAGACTAGATTAGACGACAACTACTATTTGATAGAAAATCCAAATTAGTTATAGAAAGATCTAGATAAAACATTATTAAGCAAGACATTCGCATTTACGCAAGAAGTTAATTAAATACTTAATGAAACTATAAGAGCGAAACAATTAAGAATGTTATATTTTTATTTAGCAACAAACTTAAACGACAAATACAACTAAAAGAACTTTTACAAATGTTTAAACGATATCACGAAACATTTTAAGACTTTAGTTAGTTTATCGAAAAAACGACAAATAAACTAGATCGTAAATAAATGCGAGAAAGCGCTAAAAAGCGACGCCACTATAAAAAGAGATATTCTTAAGAAAATCGAACAACAATTGAGCAATGTTAGTTTATTCAAATAAACAATAAAGAAAGCAAAGAAACATGCGACACTTAATTGAACAAAATGCTATAACGACTTATACTAGACTTATCTAAAAGACAAAGAAGAAGTCAATTAATTCTCTAGAAAGTCGAAATTATTAATTTAGCATAAAAAAGAAGCTTAACGTAAGCAAACGTTCGAAACAAAAGTCGCAACACAAAAATAGAGAAAAGTTCAAATTTTTTAATAAAGAGTATATTAAAGAAATGCAATATATTAGCCCAACAATAGCAACTAAACTTAATAGCATACGTACGATGTTTTATCACATCAATTAGAGTTAATAAACGACGATTTATCGCAATAATTAATTCTAATGCGACAAGTAATTTTATGATTAAAGCTTTTATTAAAAGAAAAGAATACTTTACTTAAAAGAAGTCTAACGCATACAATCTAATAATTGTAGATGAAAATCTATTGCTCAACAAGAATAAAAGAGTAAATAAAGAAACGAAGTTATTATTAATAACTATTTAGCAACATCACGAGAAACTAATCTTTAATATAGTGAAAATAATTATTTATAATATTGTTTTAAAAATGTCTTAATTGAAGCAACACAATCTAGAAGTTAACTAGAATACACAAGTACTTAAATTCGCACAATGTAATTACGTAATTTACATTTAATCTATGCATTAATAGCGTTTAATAATAGATAAAAGATTAAGTCGAAAATTGATCGCAAGTAGCGAGTTTGCATTTTTGCAAAAAAACAATTTAACAAAGTTCGATTTAATAAACATTAATAAAGATTAGTTAAATTACAAAGTTAAAATAAGTGAAAGAAATTACGAATTTTTTGAAAGTCTTGAACTATTTAGTACAACGAAGAAATCGCTAAAATACGTATTACGAATATATAATAATTGGAAGCATTTATTTTAAAAAGAGAAAACAATAAAGACTCTCTCTAAATATTAATCGTAAAATTACGAAATTAGATTTAAATTAAGCAAACAATTTACGTTTAAATTTATATATGCTTTATTTAAGAAGAAGCTCGAAGTACTTCGCGAATATCTAGTAAAAAACGAAAAGAAAAGATTTATTAGAAAATTTCAATTATAGACAAGATACTTAATCCTCTTTGTATTAAAGAAGAATAAAACTTTTCGTCTATGTGTCAATTACTAGAAGCTAAACAATATTACGATTAAGAATCGATATTTACTATTTAATATTAGCGAACTTTAGAATCGACTATCTAGAGCAAAGTACTTTATTAAATTGAATTTACAAGAAGCGTACAATTAGATTAGAATAAAGATAAAGAAAGAGTAAAAGATAACTTTTTGCATACGATATAGATTATACGAATACACAATAATGTTGTTCGAGCTTACAAACGTCTCGACAACGTGTCAAGAAATAATTAATAATATACTACGACAATATTTGAATCGATTTGTTATAGTATATTTGAACAACATAATAATTTATTCGAAAATTTTGAAAGAGCATGTTAGTTATGTCTTTAAAGTATTAGAATGTTTAAATATAAAAAACTTACATTTTAAGTTAAAGAAATGCGAATTTCATCAAAAGAAAATTGACTTTTTTGAATTTGTCGTTGAACAACATAAAGTACGTATAAATTTTAAAAAGCTACAAGCAATTAAAGAATAAAAATCATCAATAAATGTTAAAGAAGTATAATTCTTTTTAAATTTTATAAATTACAACAAGAAGTTTATTAAAAACTACTTAGTAAACGCAATATTATTGACGAACTTTACGAAAAAAAATACGTTATAATTATGAGAACTTGTAAAAGAAAAATTATTCTAGAATCTTAAGTTAAAATGCTTAAAAAAATTAATATTAAAAATGTACAATTTACGATTATTAAACAAGATTAAAATTAACATATTAGATTTAATTATTAATGCATGCTTTAGTTAAAGACATAAAGATATGTAACACTTAGTAATATATCTTTTAAAAAAACTCTTGTTAGTTAAATAGAACTATAATGTTTACAATAAGAAATTACTCGCTATAGTAGTCTTCTTAAAGTTATAAAAAATATACATAGAAGAATTATTAAAACTTACGATTCTTACGAATTATAAAAATCTTGTGCATTTCATTATTATTAAGCAACTTAATAGAAGGCAAATGCGATAATTAAAAAGACTCGAATAATACAAGTTTAAAATATAGTATATTTTAGGCAAAAATAATGATAAAGCAAACGCATTTAGCAAAAGAAGTAATTATATAGAAACGAAGAAATCGTTCAATTATAGCATATTTAAGATCAATAAAAACGAATTATTATTAGCAAACAAGCACGAACTAAATATTACATTACGAATACTCCAAGATAATACAAAAGAGTTTCTAGTAAAGAAAGAAAAACTTCAAATATTTATCGATAAGATCGACGAATATATAAAAGAGAATTATGATAAATTATTGCAAAGACATTTAGAAGTAACAAAAACTCTTTAGCTTTTACGCCAACATTGTTAGTTCTTATAGATAAGATAAGTTGTCAAAATATACATTAAACGATGTCTTAGCTATTAGTAGAACAAACATGATACATATGCGAGCTATAATAAAATCTAATATTAGGAATTATCTAAATCATTATAAGACGAAGTCACAATAAACTTTATTATTAAGTTGCTTAAGTTGACGAATCTCGCAACTAAAGATAGATATAATTCGATACTAGTAATAATTAATAAGTTTATCAAGTACTTATATATTATCGCATGCAAAAAGAAGTTTATCGCAAAACAACTAAAATACATTATATTAAATCAACTTATACGATATCACAATATATCTAAGAGATTAACTAGTGATAGAAACAAGCTCTTTATGTCTAACTATTAAAAGACGCTTCTTTCAATGTTAGATACGAGACTTTAAATGTTTATTGTCTATTACTTAATTACGAATAATTAGACAAAAAGAACGAACTAGAGTCTTAAACAATATTTGAGGTACTACATTAACAATACTTATAGTAATTGGATATTAATTTTATCTATGACACAACTAGCACTTAATGCTAAGATTTCGAATATTATTAAAATAACTTTATTCTTCGTTAATTATAACAAGAAATTAAATCTCTTTAAGAAAAAGCGTACGCATTTGTTAACGCAATTAGCTATCGAAAGAATAGCGACGTTAAAAAAGATACACAACAACATTTTAAGAATGCAAGAAAGATCGATCAAGTACTAAAACAAAAAACAAAAAACGACATCTCAACTAAAAAAGAGAAATAAAATATATCTTTTTACAAAAAATCTTAAAACAAGAAAGCTAAGTAAGAAATTAAATTATGTTAAAGTTAAATCGTTTCTTGTTAAGAAAACTAAAAAATTAGTTAATTACGAACTCGATTTATTCAAGAACGCCAAAATATTTCTAGTATTTTATATTTTATTGTTGAAGTTAATAAACTTAATTACGTCTTTATAGAACACATTTTATTTCTATTCACAAAAAGAGAATCAATTCGAGATCGAGAAAATTCTACGATAGAAAAATCAAGAGTATCTTATCAAATAAAAAGAATATTTTACTTCGAAAAACATCTAAAAATCAAAAAAAAATCTTAATCGCTATTAGAATCTTCTAAAGAAGTTTCATTAAAACAAGACATAAAAATAGCATTTTAATTCTAATTAGTCAAAAGTTGAACTTGTTTGAACGATACGTTAAATAGTAACTCGAGAGTCTTTGTAATAGATTCGACGAAGTGTGCTTTATTTATCTTTAAATCGTTAATGTTCTTTTATTTCGTTACGATCATTTCTTTCTTCTTATTCTTTAAAAAATTTAGTTGTTTTTTTAGTTAACTTAGCTTTGTACGCACATCGCGCACTTCTTTCTTTAAGCGCATTTGCTTCTTATGAATTCGTTTAATCGATGTAGAGAAAATTGTTAAATTACAATCACGACTAGATCGCACACACTTTACACACTTTTTAGAATTATTATTTACACAATAGATCTTACTAGACATCGTATAGTTACAACAAGAACGCATCGCTAAAAATATTAAACTTAAAGCGTTAAAAAGATCTTTCTTTTAAGAAGAGAAATTTCTAGTATTAATTTTTTTTAAAGATATAATAAGAAGACATTGAGTTTCGAAACGAAAACTCTAAAGAAAAGAAATAGTGTTACGAGCTTATTAAAGTTGTATTAGTAATTTAGATTTTACATTTTTAAGACGAACTTGTTATTATATTTGACATGTTTAAGAAGCGAACATTCTAAGTATAATGTTTAACATGTTCGACGAACGAACATTGCGAACAATTATGTTCGCTATGTTCGACAAACGAACAAAACGAACAACTTGTATTTTCTTAATATATAAAAACTAAAATACGACTTCTTTATGAATCGTATTTAACTTATTATAAATTTTTATTTATTGTTACTTTAATTTATAGAACTTGTTTCAAGATTTATTAAACATAGAGATTGTTTATAGTTGTAATTCTTGTTATTAAGTGATTGCTTGCATTGTCTAAAGACGTCTACAAATCTCTTTAATAGCACAATCTACTTTAATATTTTCGAAGGAAGTACTAGCGTAACAATTTTATTAAAAGAAAGTTAATTTTCTTAAATTTGTTGTTAAACAATATAAAGTATATATAAATCTTAAAAAGTTACAAGCAATTAAAGAATAAATATTATTAATAAATATTAAGAAAGTACAATTCTTTCTAAGTTTTATAAACTATAATAAGAAGTTTATTAAAAACTACTTAATAAACGCGATATTATTAACAAATTTTACAAAGAAAAATATGTTATAATTATAAAAATTTGCAAAAGAGAAATTATTTTAAGATCTTAAGCTAAAATATTTAAAGAAATTAATATTAAAAATATATAATTTGCGATTATTAAACAAAATTAAAATTAATATATTAGATCTAATTATTAATATATATTTTAGCTAAAAATATAAAGATATATAATATTTAATAATATATCTTTTAAGAAAACTTTTGTTAATTAAATAGAACTATAATGTTTACAATAAAAAACTACTTGTTATAGTAGTTTCTTTAAAATTATAAAAAATATATATAGAAGAATTATTAAAACTTACAATTCTTATAAATTATAAGAATTTTGTATACTTTATTATTATTAAGTAGCTTAATAAAAGACAAATATAATAATTAGAAAGACTTAAACAATACAAATTCAAAATATAATATATTTTAAACAAAGATAATAATAGAGCAAACGCACTTAGTAAAAAAAGTAATTATATAAAAACAAAAAAATTGTTTAATTACAATATATTTAAGATTAACAAAAACAAATTATTATTAACAAACGAATATAAACTAAATATTATACTACAAATACTTTAAAATAATACAAAAGAATTTTTAATAAAGAAAGAAAAACTTCAAATATTTATTGATAAAATTGACAAATATATAAAAGAGTATTATAACAAATTATTACAAAGATATCTAGAAGTAACAAAAACTCTTTAGCTTTTATGCTAGCATTGTTAGTTTTTACAAATAAGACAAGCTATTAAAATATATATTAAACGAGATCTTAGTTATTAGTAGAACAAACATAATATATATGCGAGTTATAACAAAGTTTAATATTAGAAATTACTTAAATTGTTATAAGACAAAGTTACAATAAACTTTATTATTAAATTGTCTAAATCAACAAATTTAGCAACTAGAGACAAATATAATTTGATACTAATAATAATTAATAAGCTTATTAAGTACTTATATATTATTGTATATAAAAAGAAATTTATTGCAAAACAACTAAAATATATTATATTAAATCGATTTATATAATATTACAATATACTTAAGAAACTAATTAATAACAAAGACAAACTCTTTATATTTAACTATTAAAAAATATTTCTCTTAATATTAGATACAAAACTTTAAATATCTATTATCTATTACTTAATTACAAATAATTAGAAAAAAAAAAACTAGAGTTTTAAGCAATATTTAAGATATTATATTAACAATACTTACAATAATTGAGTATTACTTTTATCTATAATATAATTAATACTTAATACAAAAATTTTAAATATTACTAAGATAACTTTATTCTTTGCCAACTATAACAAGAAATCAAATCTTTTTAAGAAAGAGCACAAGTATCTATTTGCGCAATTAGTTATTAAAAGAGTAACAATACTAAAAAAAAAAAAAAATATTTTAAAAATGCAAAAAAAGTCGATTAAGTATTAAAATAGAAAACAAAAAACAATATTTTAACTAAAGAAAAGAAATAAAATATATCTTTTTACAAAAAATTTTAAAACAAAGAAGTTAAGCAAGAAATTAAATTATATTAAAGTCGAATTGTTTTTTGTTAAAAAGACTAAAAGATTAATTAATTACAAACTCGACTTATCTAAAAATGTTAAAATATTTCTAGTATTTTATATTTTATTGTTAAAGTCAATAGACTTAATTATATCTTTATAAGATATATTTTATTTTTATTTACAAAAAAAGAATTAATTCGAAATTAAAGAAATTTTATAACAAAAAAATTAAAAGTATCTTATTAAGTAAAAAGAATACTTTATCTCAAAAAATATATAAAAACTAAAGAAGAATTTTAATTATTGTTAAAATTTTTTAAAAAAGTTTTATTAAAATAAGATATAAAAACAATATTTCAATTTTAATTAATTAGAAGTTAAAATTATTCAAATAATATATTAAATAACAACTCGAAAATCTTTGTAACAAATTCGACAAAATATACTTTATTTATCTCTAGATTGTTAATGTTCTTTTACTTAATTACAATTTTTTTTTTCTTTCTTATTCTTTAAAAAATTTAGTTGTTTTTTTTAGTCGACTTAGCTTTGTACGTGCATTGCGCACTTCTTTTTTTAAGCGTATTTGCTCTTTATAAATTTGTTTAATTAATATAAGAGAAATTGTCAAATTATAATTACAATTAAATTGCACACACTTTACACACTTTTTAAAATTATTACTTATACAACAAGTCTTATTAGATATTATACAATTACAACAAGAACGTATTGTTAAAGATATCAAACTTAAAGTATTAAAAAGATCTTTCTTTCGAAAGAAAAAATTTCTAGTATTAATTTTTCTTAAAAACATAATAAGAAGATATTGAGTTTTAAGACAAAAATTCTAAAGAAAAAAAATAATATTACAAACTTATTAAAGCTATATTAGTAATTTAAATTCTACATCTTTAAGACAAATCTATTATTATATTCGACATATTCGAAAAGCAAATATCTTGAGTATAATGTTCGATATATTCGACAAACAAATATTGCGAACAATTATATTTGTTATATTCGATAAGCAAGCAAAACAAACAACTAGTATTTTCTTAGTATATAGAAACTAGAGTACGACTTTCTTATAAATTGTGTTCAACTTATTATAGATTTTTACTTATTGTTATTTTGATTTATTAAACCTTTTTCAAGATTTATTAAATATAGAAACTATCTATAGTTGCAACTCTTGTTATCAAGTAATTGCTTATATTGTCTAAAGATATCTATAGATCTCTTTAATAGCACAATCTATTCTAATATCTTCGAAGGAAGTACTAGCGTAACATCGAATCGATTTAGGTTTCGATTCGATTTCTAATGTTAAAATTGTTGGATTGGGTCAATTCCAATAGTTGAAATCGAAATCCGATCCAACGATCAGTCTACACCGAAGTATGAACTAAATAATAAATAACAATAATAATATTAATTTTATTATAAAGAATAGTATATTATTTAACCTAAATATATATCTTACTAAACATCGCTTCTATTCTAGAAGATAAGTAACGTCGCTATATTATCTATAATGAGGATAAGGCGAGGGTAAAGCGAGGGTAAGCCGTAGTTAAAGGGATCTATCTACATGTAAGCTCTTATAGCCTTCGGTTAGACTTACTTCAGCTTGTTATATTATTAAGACGACTATTAGATTAACTCATTATATTGCGTGCGACGTGCTCCGCGTATTTGTGCTCGATTAACTAGGTGAGATACACATCAAAAATGTACCCTGATTTCACCCTCGACTCGGGCTTCGGGTGAGCGCCGT
>JAABUL010002005.1_pt1 | contig 35728 bp, 41 predicted proteins | sample 5559151 | NCBI WGS metagenome assembly JAABUL01 (sample SAMN10711876, study PRJNA513368) | rock metagenome | isolation source: Antarctica rocks | place: Antarctica: Victoria Land, Pudding Butte sud | reverse complement strand
CCTCGATCCGCTTCGCATGCGCCGCCATCGCCGCCTCCATCGTCACCACACCCGGACGAAAAGGCAATTCCCCTGGACAACACCCGATTCCTCCAACCGGCAGACAACTTGCCGGAGCGAGCACTAGCTCGCGGCGAAGCGCTTGACGCGCCCGCGCAGGCGGCGCAGCGGCGCGGTCAGCCGCCAGCTCGGCTCGGCCAGCAGCGCCGTGCGCAGGGCGCGCTCGTGCTCGTGCTCGTGCTCGTGCTCGTGCTCGTGCTCGAGCTGACGCTGGAGCCCCAGGATCGACCGCTGGTTGACGGGAGACGGCACCGCCACCGCCGCCTCGCGCTCGAGCACCCGGTCACGGGCCTCCACGAGCAGCGGCGCGTTGGGGTAGTAGCGCTCCTGGTAGGCGCCCTCGCCGTAGGCGAACGCGGCCGTGTCGACGAGCCCGAGCCCGAACCACAGCTCGTGGCGCAGCTCGGCCTGGGCGAACATCTGCCCCGGCACCCAGTCGAGCTCGACGTGGGTCACCTTGGGATAGCCCTCGAAGCGCACCGCGTCGACCCCGCGACGGACCTCCTCGTTGGCGATGTCGTGGATGAGGATCGCCCCGCGCGCGAAGCCCGGCGAGTCGAGCAGGTCCTCGAGGTCGCGCCGGACCACCTCGGCGGAGTGGTCGCCGTCGACGAGGGCGAAGTCCGCCGACCGCCCCGCGGCGGCGAGCTCGCGCAGGAACGCGGGAAGGAGCTCGTGGGAGCTCCCCGTGTGCAGGACCACGTGGTCGGCGACGGACAGCGACGGAGGGAATGAGGTCGAACGCGTGGACCTCCTCCGCGTGCGCCGCGATCCGCTGCAGCGCGGCGCCCTCCGCCATCCCGATCTCGATCGCCAGGCGCGGCCGCAGCGCCCCCAGAACCCCCTCCACCGCGGCCCGTTCGCCCAGCGACATCTGCCAGACGGAGTCCTCGAACAGCGTCGCGAGCGGCACGCGGGGAGGATACGCTCACCGCCTGCCATGCCCCCCGCCGAGCGCCTCGTCCCCCGCTTCGCCGCCGAGCCGCCCCAGGAGGGGCTTCCCTACGGACGGCGCGCCGACGTCCTGCGCGAGCAGTTCCTCGTCGCGTGCGAGCGGGCCGCCCCCGACGAGGAGCTCGGCGAGATCCGCTGGCACCCCGACCGGGCCTGGGGGGGCCACACCTACGTGCCCGCCTCGGCCCCGACCCAGAGCGGGCGCGAGTGCTTCGGCTTCGTCTCCTTTCCCACGGGCACGGAGCACTTCGCGGCCCGGGCCGACGTCACCGACGAGACGGCCGAGGCCAACCCGGAGTGGACGCTCGACCTCGCCGACGAGGTCGTCGGGGCGTGGCGGGGAGAGGAGGGCCGTACCGCGGAGATGACCCTCGTGTGGGGCCGGGCGATGGTGACCGGCGGCGCGCTCGTCACCGCGGAGCTCGCCGACCTCGCGGTGGACCAGTGCGTGCTCACCGCCGAGGGCCGCTTCACGCTGCTCGCCCCCGACGCCTACCGCGGCGACCTCCTCGACGTGAAGCTCTGGAGCGCGAAGGGCGAGGAGCTGGCGCGGGAGTCGCTCTATGTGGACGACGAGGATGACGAGGAGGAGGGACAGGAGGCGTAGCAGGACTGCTACGGTGGCCGGCATGACCGTCATCCCTCAACGGGACCTGCGCAACAAGGTCTCGGAGATCCTCCGCCGCGCCGAGCAGGGCGAGCGCTTCACGGTGACCGTGAGCGGGCGGCCCGTGGCCGAGCTCGGGCCGGTGGGTGGGGCGGAGAACTTCGCGTCCTGGGAGACCCTCAACCGGATCATCCGAGAGAACCCCGTGGACGACGAGTGGGCCGCGGATCTCCGGCGGATGCGCGACGAGGAGCTCGAGGACAGCGTCGACGTGTGGGCCGACTGACCCGCGCGCTGGTCGACACCAGCCCGCTCCTGCGCACCACCCCGAACCCGAGGTCCTACGGGCCGGGCTGGGCGATGAGCGTCGTGACGGTCGGTGAGCTCGAGGCGGGTGTCCTGCTCGCCCATGACCCTTCGGTTCGAGCGTTCCGTCTCGGCCGTCTCACCCAATACGTGGCCGCGGCGCTTGTCCTGCCGGTCAATCGCGCGGTCTCGGGCCGCTACGCCGAGCTCCGCGCGGCCACCGGTCGCCGACCCTCCAACGACCTCTGGATCGCCGCCACCGCGCTCGCCCACGGCCTCCGGCTCGTGACCGCCGACAAGCGCCAGGCCGCGCTGCCCCTCGTCGACGCGGTCTACGTCGGGGACGACGCCGAGGAGACATGAGCCCCGCTCGCGGCCAGGTCCGGCGCCTCGCGCTCGGGCAGGAGGTCTCCGGCGGTCGCGGGTGACTCTGGCGCGATGGTCACCCGGGCGAGCTCCTCGGGGTTCGTGTTCACCGGGTGGTGGCAAGCCGCGATGTGGCCCTCGCCGTAGTCGACGAGGGGCGGCTCGACGATCGAACACACCTCGGTCATCCGCGGACAGCGCGTGTGGAAGCGGCAGGCCGTGGGCGGGTTGGTCGGGCTTGGGACGTCTCCCGTCAGGATCTGGCGGGAGCGCGACACGCGCGGGTCGGGGATCGGCACCGCGGACATGAGCGCGTCCGTGTAGGGGTGGTGGCGGCAACCGTAGACCCCGTCCGACGGCGCGAGCTCGACGAGCTTGCCGAGGTACATGACCGCGACGCGGTCACACATATGGCGCACGACCGACAGGTCGTGGGCGATGAAGACGATCGTGAGGCCCAGCTCGCGCTGGAGGTCGCGCAGCAGGTTGATGATCTGCGCCTGGATGGAGACGTCGAGCGCGGAGACGGGCTCGTCGGCGATGATGAGCTTGGGCTTCAGCGCGATGGCCCGGGCCACCCCGATGCGCTGGCGCTGGCCGCCGGAGAACTCGTGCGGGTAGCGGTTGTAGTGCTCGGGGTTCAGCCCGACCTGCTCCATGAGCGCCTGGACCGCGCGCCGGCGCTCGCCCTCGCCGGTGTGCAGCCCGTGCACCGTGAACGGCTCGGCGATGACCGAGCCCACCGTCTGGCGCGGGTCGAGTGACGAGTAGGGGTCCTGGAAGATCATCTGCATCTTCCGGCGCAGGGGCTTGAGCTCCGCGCGGCGCGACTGCCCGATGTCCTCGCCCTCGAAGCGGATCTCGCCGCTGGTGGGGTCGAGCAGCCGGAGGATCAGCCGCGCGGTCGTGGACTTCCCACAGCCACTCTCGCCCACCAGGCCCAGGGTCTCCCCCTCGTTGACGTCGAAGGAGACGCCGTCCACGGCGTGGACCGCGCCGACCTGGCGCTGGAAGATCACCCCCTGGCTGATGGGGAAGTGCTTGACGAGGTCCCGGACCTCGACGAGCGCGCTCACGCGGGCACCTTCCCGCCCTGGAGCTCGGCCCAGCGCTGACACCGCTCCTCCGGAGAGAGCAGGCAGGCCACCCGGTGGCCGGGCTGGTCGGGGACGGGCTCGAGCCGGGGATCCACCTTCCTGTGGCGATCGCGCACGTACGCGCAGCGCGGGTGGAAGGAACAGCCGGGGGGCAGGTTGATGAGCGATGGGGGGTGCCCGGGGATGGGCACGAGCTCCTCGTCGCGCGGGGAGTCCAGCCGGGGGATCGACTTGAGCAGCCCCCAGGTGTAGGGGTGCTGGGGCGCGGCGAAGATCGCCTCCTTGTCGGCCTGCTCGACGATGCGCCCGGCGTACATCACCGCGATGTCGTCGGCGACCTGGGCGACGACGCCGAGGTCGTGCGTGATGATGATCACGGCCATCTCGAGCTCCTCCTGGAGGCGGGCGATGAGCTCGAGGATCTGGGCCTGGACGGTGACGTCGAGCGCCGTGGTGGGCTCGTCGGCGATGAGGAGCTTCGGATCGTTGATGAGCGCCATGGCGATCATCACGCGCTGGCGCATCCCGCCGGAGAACTCGTGCGGGTAGGAGTCGATCCGCCCGCGTGGATCGGGGATGCCCACGAGGTCGAGCAGCTCCAGGGCGCGGTCCCGCGCCCCCGCCCTGGGGACGTCGTGGTGGGCCTGGATCGCCTCCGTGAGCTGGGCGCCGACCTTGTAGAAGGGATGCAGTGAGGAGAGCGGATCCTGGAAGATCATCGCCACCTCCTCGCCGCGGATCTTGCGCAGATCGCGGTCCGAGGCGGCGAGGAGATCCTGCCCATCGAAGCGGACCGTGCCCGAGATCTCGGCGTTCCGGGCGCGGGTGAGCCCCATGAGCGTCATGGCAGTCACGCTCTTGCCCGAGCCGGACTCCCCGACGATGCCCAGAGTGCGGCCCGACCCGACCGAGAACGAGACGCCGTCGACCGCCTTGACGACGCCGTCCTCGGTGCGGAAATGGACGCGGAGATCGTCGACTTCGAGCAGAGGGGTCATTCGTAGCGCACCCGGGGATCGAGGAAGGCGTAGGCGATGTCGACGAGCAGCGTCATCACCACGATGAACAGGGCGCCGAAGAGCACCGTGCCCTGGATCGTGGTGAGGTCCGAGCGCGAGATGGCGTCGAACGCGAGCCGGCCGATGCCCGGGATGTTGAACACGGTCTCCGTGAGGATCGCCCCGCCCAGCAGGACGCCGATGTCGAGGCCGAGGACGGTGACGATCGGCGTGATGGCGCTGCGCACGCCGTGGCGCAGGACGACCCGGCGCTCCGAGAGACCCTTCGCCCGCGCCGTGCGGATGTAGTCCTCCGACAGGACCTCGACGAGGTTCCCGCGCAGCAGCCGCGCATAGATGGCGGCGAACGTGGCGGCGAGCACGAACCAGGGCAGGATCAGCGAGGTGAACCACTTCACCGGGTCCTTGGAGATGGGCACGTAGGACGCGATGCCCGGGAAGATGTGGATCAGGCCCACGTCCGAGGCGAAGAGGTAGAGGCCGAGGAGGCCGAGGAAGTACGGGGGGGCGGAGACGAAGACGAGCGCGGTGCCCATCGCCGCGCGGTCGAACTTCGACCGCCGGCGGTAGGCGGAGATGATGCCGACGAGCAGGCCGACCGTGAGCCACACGACCACGGCGCCCACCGTGAGCGAGATCGTGGCCGGCAGCCGGTCGAAGATGAGGCTGCGGACCGGGACGTTGAACTCGTAGGAGCGCCCGAAGTCGCCGTGGAGCACGAGGCCCTTCATGTAGCGGAAGAACTGCACGGGCAGCGGCTGGTCAAGGCCGAGGTTGTGGCGGATGGTGGCCACGAGCTGCGGCGTGGGCTGGCGGCCGGCACGGAGCTGGGCGGGGTCCGCCGACGGGAGGACGTAGAAGACGACGAACGTGAGCGCACTCACCACGATCAGCAGCACGACGATCGCGAGGAGGCGGCGGATGATGTAGCGGCCCATGGTGGGGGAGGATGGCGCGCCCCGCTTCGGGCGAGGCGCGCCGGTCTCTAGGTGGCTGGAGCTCCTACTTCAGGTAGGTGAAGGAGAAGTCCCAGGAGTTCGTGAACTGGTTCGGGATCGACACCACGTTCTTCGAGCGGACGAGCGGGGTGTTGTCCCAGACCCAGGGCACGACGACGCCCTTGGCCATGACCATCTTGTCGACGGCGCCCCACGCCGCGCCACGGGCGTCGATGCCGACGACGGTCTTGGCCTTGTCCATGGCTGCGTTGATCTTCGGATCGTCGAGCTGCGGCCAGTTCGTGTTGCCCGACGGGTTGATGCTCGCCCCGTTGAACGTCGGGTCGAGCATGGTCTGCGGGTCGTTGAAGTCCTTCGCGAACCCGGTGTTCGGACAAAAGGCGACCTTCGCGGACACGATATTGCAGAACTTCTGGTACATGATGTCGTGCGGCACGAGCTTCACGTTGAGCTTGAAGCCCATCGCGCGGAGCTGCTGCGCCGCGTTCTGCGCCGTCTGGGCCGGAACGCCGGAGTTCTCGCCGACGAACAGCAGCGTCTCCTTGCCGGTGTACTTGCCGCTCGGGTAGCCCGCCGCCTTCCAGTACTTCATGGCGACCTTCTTGTCCCCGGAGGTGGTGGTGAGGAAGTCCTCGGTGCCCTTCAGGCCACCGGCGTCCTCGAAGCCCGGGAACTGGGGCTGGATGATGTGCGTGGCCACCGGGCCGAGGATCGGACCGCCACGCGAGAGGCGCAACGAGTCACGGTCAAACGACGCGATGACCGCCTTGCGCAGATTCTCGTTGTCAAACGGCTTGACCGTCGTGTTCATGGACATGTAGCGCACGCCCGAGGCGGGCGAGAACGCGAGCTGGTCCTTCTGCACGCCGCCCGTGCCCTGACTGACCGACTTGAGGATGGGCGCCGACGGGACCAGGTTGCCCGAGATCAGGCCCGAGCCCTTGAGGATCTTCTGCGAGCCGGACGTCGGGTCCTGCACACCCTCGTCGATGTGGAACGAGTTCGCGTAGGCCTTGCGGTAGTCCGTCTTGGGATCCCAGTTCGGGTTGCGGACCAAGTCGAGGCTCTTGCCCGCGCTGTGCCCGGTGATCTTGCCCTTCCCGTCGTTCTGGTACATGTAGGGCCCGGTGAAGACCATGTGGTCCTGGTAGGAGGACGGGGTCTCCTTGTCGTACTTCGCGGCGTACTCCTTCGGCACGGGGACCGACAGCGGCAGCGTGAGCGCCTCGGAGAAGAACCCGCCGTAGGGCTTGTCGAGCTTGAAGACGATCGTCTGGTCGTCCGGCGTCCGGATGCCGGGAATCGCCTTGTAGCCGCCCTTGGAGGGCGTCGGGGACCCCTCGAGTGAGGAGAAGTAGGCCGGGACGTAGCCGTTGGCGACGTTCGCGGTGAAGCCCCGCTCGATCGCGTACTTCACGTCCGCGGACTTCACCGCGCGGTTCACCGGCGCCGAGTACTTGATGCCCGGCTTGATCTTCACCGTCACCGTCTTCTTGTCGGCCGAGACCTTCGGCGGCCCGGCGGCGAGGTCGGGAAGGATCTTGTCGTACTTTGGCGGACCGAAGGAGTAGAGGGGCCGCTGGGTGGCGAGCGTCACCGCGAAGGAGAACTGCTCGTAGGTGATGCCCGGGTCGGGGGAGTCCACGTCGGACTCGGCGAGGACGTTGATGTCGCCGCCCTTCTTGCCGGCCAGCGGATCACCACCGCTCTCACCGCCGACGTTGACGCCGGCCGTCGGATTGCCCTTGGAAGGGGAGGACGAGCTCGAGCCGCAGGCGGCGAGCGCGAGGGTCAGGGCCAGCGCGAGCGCGGCCCACAGGACCCTAGAGAGGGGCCGGGACATGGGAGATCCTTTCCGTTGGGGGATCACTTGGAGGTCTTGGGGTTCAACGCGTCCTGCAGGCCGTCACCGATGAGGTTGAAGGCCAGGACGAGAAGGACGAGGGCCACGCCGGGGAAGAACAGGAACCACCAGGACGTGTCGAAGTTCTGGGTGGCGTCGGAGATCATCGACCCGAGGGACGGCCGCGGGTCCTGCACGCCGACCCCGAGGAAAGAGAGCGCCGCCTCGAAGAGGATGTTCGAGGGGATGAGCAGCGACGTGTAGACGATGAGCGGCGCCACGAGGTTCGGGAGCAGGTGGGAGAAGATGATCCGCCGGTTCGACGCGCCGAGCGAGCGCGCCGCCTCGACGAACTCCTTCTCGCGCAGGGAGAGGACCTGGCCGCGCACGATGCGTCCGATGTACGTCCATCCGGCGAACGCGATGACGACGACGACGGTCACCACGCCGGGCCTCATGAGCCCGCCGAGGCAGCCGGCGCCGAGGGAGCACGAGGAGGAGATGCCGATCGCCAGCAGCAGGACGGGGAAGGCGAGGAAGACGTCGAGGATGCGCGATAGCACCTGGTCGACCCAGCCGCGGTAGAAACCCGCCAGAAGCCCGACGACCACGCCGATGACGAGGGAGATCCCCGTGGAGAGGACGGCGACGAGCAGCGAGACCTGGAGCCCGTAGAGCACGCGGACGAAGATGTCGCGGCCCTGCTTGTCGACCCCGAAGAAGTGCTTGCCCGAGGGGCCCGTGGGCACGCCGAAGGTCTGGTCGAGCGCGCCCTTGTCCGGGATGTCGTAGTGCGGGGCGCCCACGAGGTCGCGGATCAGGGGGGCCGCGATGGCGATGGCCACGAAGAAGACGATCACCCCGAGGGCGACGAGCGCCACCCGATCCGAGCGCAGGCGTCGCCAGAACAGCTCGAGCGGCGAACGCGCGGCGATCTCCGGTGTGCCGACGGCACCCGGATCCCCGACGACGTCGGCCGTGACGCTCACACGCTCCTCATCCCTGCTCCTTCCGGAACCGGCCTCACCCGGATCCCTTCCTCACGCGGGCACCATACACACGGTGCTGACTACCCTCTGCGGGTCCGGCCCCGATAGCTCAGCCGGATAGAGCGACTCCCTCCTAAGGAGTAGGCCGCAGGTTCGAATCCTGCTCGGGGCGCTGGGGCTGCTGCTGCTTGACGGGCCGGGCGTCTTCCCTCACGGGTAGACGTTCACCGGAGTCCCGTACGTGAGCCAGCGGTAGATCGAGACCGCGTCGGGCGGCGGGACGCGCACGCACCCGTGGCTCGCCGCGTAGGCGGGCACGGAGCCGTAGCCGTGGACGGCGTAGCCACCCGTGAAGTACGACGAGTAGATCATCGCGTGGGAGTTGACCCCCGGGGTCTTGGAGTAGACCCGGAAGCTCCCGATGACGGTCGGCGTCGAGGGCTTGCCCGAGGACACGGGGTAGATCCGCTCCACGTTCCCGCCCGCACCCACGAGGACGAGGACCTGGCGGGAGAGGTCGATCTCGGCGTGGCGCGCCCCGCGGGAGCGCGGAGCGAAGCCGCCGCGCCCGGCGAAGAGCGTGCGGGCGATGCCCGGGCCGGGGGCGAGGACCCGCGGCAGGCGGTTGACCTTCCGGTAGGCCAGCAGCGCGCGCTGGGTCGCTCCGTCGAGGTAGCCCGAGCGACTCGTGACGTAGTGGCGCGCGGCGAGGCCGTTCTGGAGCAGGCGGACGGCGGGGCGCGAGGTGCTCGACGCGCCCAGGACGCGCATGCCCAGACCGCGCCGCGCCCCGCCCGCCCGCACCTGGAGCAGGCCCGGGCGCCGCGTCTGGAAGGTGAGCAGGAACGTGCCGCGGCCGGCGCGCGTGCGTCTCACGGCGACGGAGCGGGAGAGCACGCGCCGCCCGTTGCGCCGCACGATCACGCGCACGCGCACGCCCGGGACGTAGTGCGCCACGGTTCCGCGCACGCGGGCGCCGGCGCCCTGGAGGCCGACGACGAGCCCGTAGGCGTGATGCGGGTGGCCCCAGCGGAGGCTCACCTGGGCGGGAGCGGCGGTGGCGGACGCGGGGACGGAGGCGAGCGCGAGAGTCAGAATCGCGAGCACCGCGCTCCGGAGTCGGGTGGTCGGGAGGGGGCGCATGGGCCGCGAGAGCCTAGCGGCCGGCGCGCGCTGCCGTCAGGGGTGCAAGCACCAGTGCGCACGCGCCGAGGGACCCGGCCAGCAGCCCGAGGGTTCCCGCCCCCAAGCCGAGGATCGCCCCCAGGGAGATCGCGTTGTTCGCCGCGTGGAGGCCGACGCACGGCAGCAACGATCCCGTCGCCTCCCGCACGACGCACAGCAGCGCCCCGAGCACCCCGAGCTGGACGAGCAGGATGGGGGGCGTGGAGGTGAAGTGCACAAGGCCGAAGATCAAGCCGATGGCGAGCGCCGCGCCCGCGGGGCGCAGGGCGGTGCGCAGCGCGGGGTAGCAGAACCCCCGGAACAGGAACTCCTCGGCCAGCGGCGCGAGCACGCAGACCACGAAGGCGATGGGCAGCACCGCGGCCGACCCCCGCTGCACGTGGAGCTGCTCGAAGAGGTCCTTCTGCTCCTTGCCCCCCGCCACCCGGGCGAAGAGCAGGGCGAACGCGCCGTAGGCGGCGACGGCGATCCCCGCCCACATGAGCGCCCTACCCGGCGCGGTCCGCACGATCCCGAACGAGGCGAGGCGCGGTCGGGACGACTGCGCGAGGACGCCCGCGAGCACGAGCGGGCCGGCGACGAAGGCGACGTCCTGGAGCGCGTTCAGCCCGACGTTGACCGCCCCGTTGTCCCCCTGGAGCACCCCCCTGACGCCGGCGGCGGCGAAGATGCCCGCGAGCAGCGCGGAGCCCAGCAGGGTGAAGGCGAGGGCGAGCAGGACGGCCGCGGGCGCGGCCCACCACGGCCACGGTCGGCCGGCCGCGAGGGGGGCGGCGCTCACCCTCTGGACTCTAGGTCAGTCGCTCGCGGCCCCGTCACAGCAGCGCCCGCAGCGAGGTGATCGCGCCCCGGGTCCGGCCGGAGCGATCCACGAGCACGCCCTCGACCCCCGCGGCGCGCGCGCCCGCGAGGTCGAGCGCCGGCGAGTCGCCGACGTGCACCGCCTCCCCGGGCCGCGCGCCGAGGCGGGCGAGCGCGCGGCGGAAGAGCTCGGGATCGGGCTTGGCCACGCCCTCCTCGGCGGACGTGAGCACGGCGTCGAGGAGCGGGCGGAGGGCGAGGCGGGCGAGGACGTCGTGCAGCGAGACGTCCCAGTTGGAGACCACGGCCAGCCGGGCCCCCCGGGCCCGCAGCGCGGCGAGGACCTCGCCCCCCTCCGGGTAGGCGGAGAAGGCGATGGCCGCCACGAGGACCTCGGTCACCTCGTCGTCGACACCCGCGAGGCCGAGCTCCCGCGCCACGAGCGCCCCGCACCGGGTCCGGAGGCCGGCGAGCCCGGCGCGGTCGCGCGCCTCGTCGTGGTGGGCGCGATAGAAGGCGATCTCGGCGCGCATCGCCCGCCGCGCGTCGGGTATCCCGATCTCGACCCCGAGGCGCTCCCGCAGCCCGGCCCTGAGCCGCGGCACGGGGTCGGCGAACGTCACGAGCGTGCCGAGGGCGTCGAGCAGGAAGACCCGCGGGGGGGATCGCCGGCGCGGGAGCGAATACCCTTCGTATCCATGAGCCGACGCGAGCGTCAGCGGCGGCGGCAGCGGGGACGCGGGCATTCCGGCGTCCGCGGCAGCCTCCTCACCTTCCTCGTGATCTTCGGGATCGCCGGCCTCGCCGTGGCCGGAGTCGTCGGCTGGGTGGTGTCCGTGGCGGACTCCACGCCGGACATCGGGCAGCTCAAGCCGCTCGACGAGGGCTCGAGCTCCGTCGTCTACACCCACGATGGCAAGCGCCTGGGGTTCATCTCCTCGCTCATCCTGCGCCGACCCGTGGACGATGCGGCCATCCCGCGCTCGCTCAAGCACGCGACGGTGGCGATCGAGGACAAGCGCTTCTATCAGCACACGGGCGTCGACTACGAGGGTGTCGTCCGGGCGGCGGTCAAGAACGTCACGTCGGGCAGGACGGTGCAGGGTGGCTCCACGCTCACCATGCAGCTCGTCCGCAACACCTACCTGCCCGATCAGCGCTACTCCAAGAACTTCAAGCGCAAGATCCGCGAGGCCAAGCTCGCCCAGGAGCTCGAGAAGAAGCGCTCCAAGCAGTGGATCCTCGACTCCTACCTGAACTCCGTCTCCTACGGGACCGTCGGCGGGCAGACCGCCGTCGGCGTCGAGGCCGCGGCGCGCATGTTCTTCGGCAAGCCGGCGAAGGAGCTCACCGTCGCCGAGTCCGCCCTGCTCGCGGGCCTGCCCCAGGCGCCCTCGAGCGACAACCCCTTCCTCAACCCGCAGGGCGCCTACGCCCGCCGCAACGAGGTGCTCCGGGCGATGGTCACCGCCGGCTACCTGCGCCCCGCACGGGCGGCGGCGGCGGCGCGGAGCAAGCTCGGCGTGAGGGCGAACCGGTACTTCACGGCCCGGCGCGAGCAGTTCTTCTTCGATTACGTCACGCGGGAGCTGATGCGGCGCTACGGGGTGCGCACGGTCCGCCAGGGCGGCCTGAAGGTCTATACCACGCTCGACCTGAAGCTCCAGGAGCAGGCGCGCAAGGCCATCGCGGGCCGGCTCTCCGAGCCCGGGGACCCCTCCTCGGCAATCGTCTCCATCGACCCCGCCAACGGGCGGATCCTCGCGATGGCGTCCTCGGCCACCTACGGGCGCACGAAGTTCGACTACGCCGCGCAGGCCCAGCGCCAGCCCGGATCGACCTTCAAGCTCATGATCCTCATGACCGCGCTGTCGAAGGGGATCGACCCGAGCTCGACGTACTACACCTCCCGGCCGCTGGGCGAGGGCTGGCTCACGGGCTACCCGACCTACTCCGTCTCGACCTACGGGCACACTTACAGCGGCTCGATCAACCTCGTCCAGGCCACGCTGAAGTCCGACAACACCGTCTTCGCCCAGCTCGACGCGGACGTCACCCCGCAGGCCGTACGCGAGACGGCCTACAAGTTGGGCATCACGTCGAAGCTCAACGCCTACCCGGCCGAGGGACTGGGCGGCCTCACCAACGGGGTCTCCCCACTCGAGATGGCCAACGCCTACGCGACGGTCGCCTCGGGCGGCTGGCGCAACACCCCGACCGCCGTGCTGCGGGTGGTCCATCCCGACGGGCACGTCGACGACCTCGGGCGGCCCAAGCGGGTGAAGGCGTTCTCCGACGGCGTCACCAACGAGGCGACGAAGATCCTCAAGCAGAACATCCAGGCGGGCACGGGGACGGCGGCGAACATCCCCTGCCCGGCGGCGGGCAAGACGGGCACGACCTCCGACTACAAGGACGCCTGGTTCGTCGGCTTCACCCCGAAGATGTCCACCTCGGTGTGGGTCGGCTACCCCAATCCCCCGATCCCCATGACCTCCGTCCACGGCATCGAGGTCGCCGGCGGCACCTTCCCGGCCGAGATCTGGCACGACTTCATGCTCACCGCGAAGGGCTCCTACTGCGGGGACTTCCCGCCGCCGACCACCCCCTTCTCCTCCTCGCCGTTCTTCGGCCGGTTCGCGAGCACGGGCCGGAAGGCCACCCCGGACTCCTCCTCGGGCGGCTACGGCGCGCCCTCCTCCGGGACGCCCTCCTACGGCGCGCCCTCCTACGGCACGCCCTCCTACGGCGCGCCCTCCTACGGCACGCCGCCCGCGACCCCGGGCACGACGACGACGCCCACGAGTCCCTCCCCCGTCCCCACGACCCCGCCGCCCGTGCCGCCGCCGCCGGCCACGCCGCCCGCCGGCACGGGGACGGGCGGGGGCGGCGGGGGCGGCGGCGGGGCGGGCAACCCGCCTCCCAAGCACTGAATCGCCTCCCACACCCGCTGCTAGGCTCGCCGCGGATGCCCAAGGAAGAGAAGGTCGAGCTCGAGGGCGAGGTCGTCGAGGCCCTGCCCAACGCGATGTTCCGCGTCAAGCTCGACAACGACCACACCGTTCTCGGCCACGTGGCCGGGAAGATGCGGCGCTTCCGGATCCGGATCCTGCCAGGCGACCGCGTGCGGGTCGAGCTCTCCCCGTACGACCTGGATCGCGCGCGGATCGTGTATAGACACAAATAGCCTGCGGCGGTGCGTGAGCGGGAGGTGATCGCTGCGCTCGAGGGGATCCTCGGGCGACGGGGGGAGCGGGTGCGGGTGGGCCTCGGCGACGATGCCGCCGTCGTGCGGGCGCGGCCCTGGGCGGTGACGTCCGCCGACGTCATGGTGGACGGCGTCCACTTCGAGCTGGGCCGGGCGAGCTGGGCCGACGTGGGACACCGGGCGCTGGCCGGGGCGCTGTCGGACCTCGCGGCGATGGGGGCCGAGCCGGGGGAGGCGTACCTCGCCGTGGTCGTGCCCCCGGGCGCCCGGAGCGAGGACGTGCTCGCGCTCTTCCGCGCCGCCGAGGCCGTGGCCGTCGCCACGGACACGACCCTGGCGGGCGGGGACCTCTCCACGGGGCGCGACCTCACCGTGGCCGTCACCGTGGTGGGCTGGGCCGAGCGCGCCGAGGATCTCGTGGGGCGCGACGGCGCGCGGTCCGGCGACCTCGTGGGGGTCACGGGCACGCTCGGGGCCTCGGGCACGGGGCTCGCCGTCCTGCGCGGGGAGCGGGAGGGAGCTCCCGCCCTCGTCGAACGGTACCTGCGTCCCTTCCCGCGCCTGACCGAGGGACGGGCGCTGGCCCGCGCCGGGGCATCGGCGATGATCGACCTCTCCGACGGGCTCGCCACCGACGCGAACCACGTGGCCGCTCGCTCCGGCGTCCGTCTCGAGCTCGACCTCGCGGCGCTGCCGCTCGCCCCCGGCGTGACCGATCCGGCGTTCGCCGCCACCGCGGGGGAGGACTACGAGCTGCTCGTGTGCGTGCCGCCCACGCGACGCGCCGAGGCCGAGCACGCCGGCACCCTCACGTGGATCGGGGCGGTACGCGCGGGCTCAGGTGTGGGGATCGACGGCGCGGAGGGCGCGCTCACCGGTCACGAGCACGTCCTCTGATCCCAGCGCGCAGCGGGGGACCGCGATGCGGGCGAGGATCGCGTCGGCGACCGCGCGGCAGTCGACCTCGTACTCCCTCCGCCGCACCAGCTCGGTGATCTGCTCGGGGCTCACGGTCGACAGCATCGGCCCGGGTGCGGACGGACCTGACCGGGTTTCGGCTCCGTTGGACGTTCAGCGGGGGACGGTCCGTACCAGGCGGGCGAAGACGATGATGCGGTGCGAGGCCGAGTACAGCGGATGGCAGGCCGACAGGACGAGCCGCGGGTAGCCGACCGAGCGGGTGACCCGCACCGCGTCGGCCGGCACGATCTTCGTGTACTGCACGCGGTAGGTGAAGCGCGCGTAGGGGAGATCGAGCTGGATGGGGTCGCCGCGGCGCAGCTCGTCGACGTGGCGGAAGGGAGCGAGGTACGTCGTGCGGTGCCCGGCGATCGCCGTCGTGCCCGGTAGCCCGGGCAGCGAGGTCTCGGGGTAGTGGCCCGGCCCCTTGCGCAGGGACCCCGTGTCGGTGCCCTCCACCACCACGTAGCTCGCGTCGATGCGGGGGATGCGGATCCGCCCCAGGGGGTCGCCGGCTTTGAGCCGGCGGCGCAGTGCCCGGGCGAGGAACGGCACCTGGCGGTCGGAGGGTAGGCGGCGCAGGGCCCGCTGCTGACTCGCCAGCAGGAGCGGCCGGTTGCCGAGGGCGTCCAGGCGGTCCCCGAGCTGGTCCTGGTGGATCCGCGCGTAGATCGCCGAGGCGGGCTCCTGCCACACCAGGGTGAGTGCCGCGTCGATGACGAGCAGCGCCCCGGCGACGATGAGCGCGGTGGAGAGATGACGGAGTCCGGTTCGCATGATTCCCTTATCGGCGCAGAGCGGACTGTGTGCCACCCAGTGATCCCGGACCCGCGTAGGAGGCGGGTCCGCGGACGGATTCGGAGGACTGCGGCGCCGCCAGCACCTCCGACCGCCGCCGGGTGGCGACGGCGAGGACGGAGCCCCACGCGCCGAGCAACGCGGCCCAGGCCAGGGCGGGGAGGATTCCCACCGCCCCGCCCGCGAGCGCGAGGACCGCGCTGCGCGCAAGCTCGAGGGGAGCGAGCCCCCACGCCGAGGCATAACCGACCCCGATCGCCACGGCGGGGAGGATCCCGAGCACGGCGAGGGCGAGGGCGATCGCCCGGCGCGGGCGCACCACGGGCGTGACGGCCCACAGCCAACCGTGCAGCGCCGGCAGGGCGAGCGCCGCGGCGAACGGGTTCACCGTCCACAGCACGAGGCCGGCCCCGACGGCGACGGCGAGCGCGGCACCCCCCGCCCCCGGCTCCTCCCCGACGTCCCCCCGCACGGCGGCCAGCCGCAGGACGAGCCGCCGCCCGAGCGTCCAGCCTCCGACGAGGACGAGCACCACGAGGACGAGCGCCGCGGTCATCGCCGGCCCGGACCGCGCCCCCTCGCCCACCGCGCCGCCCGGGGTGACGTCGAGCAGTCCCAGGAGCCCGGCCGCCCGCGCCCCGAGCACGACGAGCATCCCCGGCACGACGCCCACCGCCGCCCAGCGCAACCACATCAGGGGCCTCCCGCGTCTCCGGGACACCCGCGCGAGGCCGTCGACCAGGCCGAGCAGCAGCGGGAGGAACAGCGCGCCGCAGAGCAGGCGCACGGCCCACGCGGGTACGACCTGGCCCGCCCATACGAGGTAGCGCGCGGGCGCGGCGATCGCCCCGCCGCCGTCCAGCGCCGTGACGGCGCGCAGCACCCCGCGTCCGAGCCCCTCGACCCGCGCGGCGTCGAGGGCCTGCCCTCCGGTCGGCCCGCGCTCCCCCGACGCCGAGACGAGCACGGACGGCACCCCCTCCGAGAGCAGCGCGCCCTGACCGCCGAGCGTCATGGGGAACGCCAGACGCGCGATCTGCTCGAGGAGGCCGGGCTCGCCGGGGCGCGCGCCGGCCTCCGCCTCGAGCGCGGCGCGCAGGGTGCGCCGGAGCCCGAGGGGCGCGAGCCGCCCCGGCGCGTTGGCCCACGGGACGACCCACGGCCGCCGGTCGGGGGCGCCCGAGAGGTCCCCGAGGACGATCACCGCGTCGGTGGGACCGCCGAGATGCTGAGCCAGGTCACGCAGCCCGGGCGCCCCCGGACCGCCGGACACGGAGGCGAGGACGAGCGTGCGCTGCACGGTCCGCCCCGCCAGCACCCGTCCGAGCTCGAGCAGCGCCGCGGTCCCCGTCGCCTCCGGTGCTCCACCCCGGCGTAGCGCGGAGCGGTCGGCGACGACGACGATCCGGTGCTCGGAGAACCCCGGGCGCACGGCCAGGACGGTCTCGAGCTCGCGCTCGCCGTCGACCGTCCGGCCGGCGAAGCGCCGGGTCGAGACCCGGAACCCGTGCCGGCCCACAAGGTCGGTCCGGACGCGCGCGGCCAGCGCCCGGTCGCCCGCGCTCCCCGGCCGCCGGGCAGGAGCCGCCGCGGTCAGCGCCCGCGCCCGGGCCACGACGGCCTGGCCGTCGAAGGCCTGGGCCGAGAGGGATGTCGTCCTCGCCCGCGGCAGACCGTGGAAGGAGAACGCCACCACGATGACCGCGAAGAGCACTCCGATCCAGCCGGCGCGGTAGATCCGCGGGTCGAGCATCCTCGCCCGCCTACCCTAGAACGTCTCTCCGAACATGGCAGAACGCGCACCGCGGATCCTCCTCGTCGACGACGAGCAGTCCATCCAGACCCTCCTCTCCTACCCCCTGCGGAAGGACGGGTACGAGGTCGTCCAGGCCGGCGACGGCCGCGAGGCGCTCGTGCGCTTCCGCGAGCAGCCGTTCGACCTCGTCGTGCTCGACCTCATGCTGCCCCAGGTCAGCGGGCTCGAGGTCTGCCGGCGCCTGCGCGAGCGCTCGGCGGTGCCGATCATCATGCTCACCGCCCGCGCGGAGGAGAGCGACAAGGTCGTCGGGCTCGAGACGGGCGCCGACGACTACATCACGAAGCCCTTCTCCCTGCGTGAGTTCCGCTCCCGCGTGAAGGCCGCCCTCCGGCGGGTCGAGCTCTCGCGCTCGGCCGGCGGCCGCGCCCTGGAGTCTGGCGAGCTCCGTCTCGATCCCGACAAGCGGACGGTCACCCTGCGCGACGAACCCGTCGCCCTCACCTTCGTGGAGTTCGAGATCCTCCACGCGCTGGCCCGCGCACCCGGCCGGGTGTTCACGCGCGACATGCTGCTCACGCAGGTGTGGGGGGACTCAGCCTTCCGCGACCAGCGCACCGTCGACGTCCATATCCGCCACCTGCGCGAGAAGATCGAGGCGGACCCCAAGCTCCCCGAGTACATGTTCACGGTACGCGGCGTGGGCTACCGCTTCCGCGACGACGGGGGCTGAGATGCGGATCCCCGTGCTCCGCTCCATCCGCGCCCGCCTGACCCTGCTCGTGTCGCTCATCGCCCTGGGGGCGATCGCGGGCGTCTACCTCTTCGTCGTGCCGACGCTCGAGCACCGGCTCACGGACGAGACCCTGCGCCAGCTCGGAGCCGACGCGCGGACCTCGGGGGCCGCGCTCGCCGCCACGGTCGGGTCCTCGTTGCGGGCCTCGGAGGTCACGGCGCGCGTCCGCCGGGCCTCGGCGAGCGCGTCCGTCCGGGTGACCCTCCTGCGGGTGGGGCGGATCGGGGGGCGGCTGCACACGGAGGTCGTCGCCGACTCCGCGGCCCTGAGCACGCCGGGCGACCTGCAGTTCGCCTCCGCGCTCGAGGCCGCGGCGACGCGGCGGACGGTCCTGGCAACGGAGTCGGCGGGTACCGGGCGCTGGGGCGAGGCGGCCCGCCCGCTCCTGCGTGGCGGCCGGCCGGCCGCGGTGGCGGTGCTCTCCGCCCCGCTCTCCGCGGTGCAGCAGGACGTGGCCGTGGTGCGCCGACGCTTTCTCGTCGCCGGGGGGATCGCCTTCGGGCTGGCGGTGCTCGCGGGGCTCGCGGTGGCCACGTTGCTCGCGCGACGGGTGCGGCGGCTCGACCGGGCGGCGGAGGGGCTCGCGGGCGGCGACTTCTCCCGCCCGATCCCCGTCGAGTCCTCCGACGAGCTCGGCCAGCTCGCGATGACCTTCAACGCGATGCGCGACCAGCTCGCCGCACTGGAGACCGCACGCAAGCAGTTCATCGCCACCGCCTCCCACGAGCTGCGCACGCCGATCTTCTCCCTCGGCGGCTTCGTCGAGCTGCTCGAGGACGAGGAGGTCGACGAGGAGGACCGGCGGCGCTTCGTCGCCCAGCTCGGCGAGCAGGTGGAGCGCCTGCGCAAGCTCGCCACGGACCTCCTCGATCTCTCCAAGCTCGAGTCCGGATCGCTCGAGCTGCGACCCGAAGCGGTGGACCTCGCCGAGCTCGCCCGCGGTGTGGCCGCCGAGTTCGAGCCGGCGCTCGCGACGCGCGACGCGCACCTCGTCCTGCGACTGGGCACCGGACCGGCGGACGCGGTTTGCGATCCTGTACGTGTGGCCCAGGTTCTCCGCATCCTCATCGACAACGCGCTCACCCATAGGCCCCCGGGCACGGAGGTGGTCGTGACGGCCGGCCGGCACGACGGCCGGGCGCGCCTGGCGGTGCGCGACGACGGGCCGGGAATCCGGCGCGCGGACCAGGCTCAGGTCTTCGAGCCGTTCTTCACCTCGAACGGGACGTGCGGCTCCGGGCTCGGGCTGGCGATCGCCTCCGAGCTCGCCGGCTACATGCACGGCACGCTCGCGCTCGACGCCCAGCCCGGGCGCACCGCGTTCACGCTGGAGGTGCCGGCGGCATGAGGCGCACCGTGTGGCTCGCTCCCCTCGTGGTGCTCGTGGCCGCCTGTGGCGGCTCGGCCTCCTCGGGGAGTGCGGCGAAGACGACGACCGTGCAGAAGGTCGTGACCGAGCAACAGCCCGCCTCGGGCAACGCCTCCTCCTCGGCGCCCGTCCCCTCCGAGCGCCCCGCGGGCTTCGACCCCGGCGCGATCTACAAGCGCGAGGCCCCGGGTGTCGTCACCGTCCTCTCCGTGTTCGAGGGCCAGTCGCTCGGCTCGCTGCTCGGCGGCGGCGGCGGCGGCGGGCAGCAGGCCGGTCAGGGCTCGGGCTTCGTGATCAACGCCGACGGCGAGATCGCCACGAACGCGCACGTCGTGACGAACGGCCAGGGCGCGCAGATCAAGCGCGCGAAGGAGGTCTACGTCCAGTTCGCCGACGGCAACCAGGTGCCGGCGAAGATCGTCGGCGCCGACCCGAACGTCGATGTCGCGCTCATCAAGGTCGATCCGAAGGGGCTCACGCTGCGCCCCCTGCCACTCGGTGACTCGGTCAAGGGGGTCGAGGTCGGCCAGCCCGTGGCGGCGATCGGCTCCCCCTTCGGTGAGCAGCAGTCGCTGTCGGTCGGGGTGATCTCCGGGCTGGACCGGACAATCGACTCGCTCACCCAGAAGTTCAAGATCGTCGGGGCGCTCCAGACCGACGCGGCGATCAACCACGGCAACTCGGGCGGTCCGCTCCTCGACTCCCAGGGCCGCGTGCTCGGCATCAACGCGCAGATCCAATCGACGGGCGGCGGCGGCGAGGGCGTCGGGTTCGCCGTGCCGGTGGACTCCGTGAAGCGCTCGCTCGAGGACCTGCGCAAGAACGGGGTCGCGCGCTACGCCTACCTCGGCGTGACGACGGTCTCCATCTACCCGCAGCTCGCCGCGCGCTTCTCCTTGCCGGTGAAGCAGGGTGCGTGGGTCCAGGACCTCCAGCCCGGCACTCCCGCCGCGAAGTCGGGGCTGAAGGCCGGGGGCCCCGGCAAGACCACCTTCCAGTTCGCGCCCTACCAGACCGGCGGCGACATCATCACGGACGTGGACGGCGAGCCGCTCACCAAGAGCCGCGACCTCTCGACGGTGGTCGGCCTCCACTCGCCGGGCGACGAGCTCTCGCTGGCCGTGGTGAGCTCCGCGGGGAAGAAGCGGACGGTCAAGGTCCGCCTGGGCACCCGGCCGGGGTCCTAGCGGATGTGTCGCTAGCGCGGCGAGGGTAGGTTGGGGGGTCCGTGGCCGCCCCCCTCGTCCTTGTCTCCAACCGCGGTCCCATCACGTTCCAGGACGATGGCGGCGAGAAGCGCGGCGGCGGCGGGCTCGTGACCGCGCTGACCGGGCTCGCCTCGCACCGTGAGGTCGTGTGGATCGCCTCGGCGATGACCGACCGGGACGCCGAGGTCGCCGCCGAGCACGGCGGGCAGCCCTTCGAGGTGCAGGCGGTCGATGGCGAGTCGAGCTATCTCGTCAAGCTCGTGAGCTCGGACCCCGACGCCTACGACCGCTTCTACAACGTTGTCGCCAACCCGCTGCTGTGGTTCATCCAGCACTACCTGTGGGACCTCTCGAACGCCCCCGACATCCGGCGCAACGAGGTCGAGGCGTTCGCGTCGGGCTACAACGTGGTGAACGAGGATCTGGCCCGGGCGGTGCTCGAGCAGGTGGAGGGCGTCGAGGAGCCGGTGGTCATGGTCCACGACTACCACCTCTACACGCTGCCGGCGCTCGTGCGGCGCGCCCGCCCCGACGTCTTCCTCCACCACTTCGTCCATATCCCGTGGACCCAACCCGACGCGTGGCGCGTGCTCCCCTCGCCCATCCGCACGGAGATCTACGACGGCATCCTGGCCAACGACATCGTCGGCTTCCACACGCAGGCCTACCGCAACAACTTCCTCCAGTGCTGCCGCGATCTCATGGGGCTCGAGGTGGACTTCGCGCGCGGGGTGGTCCAACACGGCGAGCGCGAGGTGTGGGTGCGCGCCTATCCGTTGCCCATCGACGCGGGCGCCGCGCGGCGGACGGCGCAGCGCTCGCGCGTGGCGGAGTTCTCGGAGCGGCTGGCGCGCGAGCGCCGGGAGCACCTCGTGCTGCGGGTGGACCGCGCCGACCTCTCCAAGAACGTCCTGCGCGGCTTCTCCGCCTTTGATCTGTTCCTCGAGCAGCACCCGGAGTTCCTCGAGCGCGTCACGTTCGTCGCCCAGCTCATGCCCTCGCGGACCGACGTGCCCGAGTACGCCGAGTACCTCGAGCGGATCGAGGCCGTCGTCGCGGTGGTCAACCACCGCCACGGCACGCCGAACTGGATGCCGATCCAGCTCAAGCTCCGCGACGACCTCGAGGAGGCGATGGCCGCCTACAAGGAGTACGACGTGCTGCTCGTCAACGCCATGTTCGACGGCATGAACCTCGTGGCCAAGGAGGGGCCCCTGGTCAACGAGCGCGCGGGGGTGTCGATCCTGTCGGAGAACACCGGCGCGCACGAGGAGCTCGGCGAGTTCGCCCTGTCGGTCAACCCCTTTGACATCCAGGAAACGGCGGACTCCATCCACACCGCGCTGACGATGCCCGACGCCGAGCGCCGCCGCCGGATGGACGGGCTGACCGCCATCGTCACCGCCCGCGACCCCGGGGACTGGATCGACGAGCAGCTCACCGACATCCGGGAGAAGGGGCGGGCGGCTAGGACAGCCTGAGGACCAGGCGGATGTTGTTGCCCGGAGCGCCCCCGACGTCGACGATGCCCCGGCTGCCGCGGAACACGCCGGTTCCGCCGGTGACGCGGAAGCGCGCCCGGTCGGCGTTCGCGCCGACCAGCACCGCGCGCGAGGACGGTGCCCTCACGGAAGCGCAGACGCACCGCGCCCCGCGCTCGTGACTTCGACGTGTAGCCGAAGGTGAAGAACGCGGTGCCCGCGACGCCGCGGCGAACCCGGAGCGTGTAGGTGTGGTCGTGGCCCGCGTCCGTCAGCCGCAGCGTGCCCCGCTGACCGCGGAACCGCCGGAGCCGGTCGGTGGACGCGAACGAGTCACCCAGGCTCAAGCCGGTCCGCGATCTGTCTCGTGCGAGGAGGTCTGCACGGCGACGTAGCGCAGGGTGAGATGGTGGACCCGCCCGGAGGGCGAGGGGGCGAGGGGGTGGCACTGGCCAAGGCGGTGGCGGCCAGGGCAGTGGGAAGTCGTCTCATGCCCGGCAATCTGCCAAGAACCGGCCAACGTGTCCAACGGCCTACGGAGAGGCTACCTGAGCCTGAGGACCAGGCCGATGCGGTCGCCACGGCCTCCGGCGCCGACGAAGCGCAGGTCGCCCCGGGCACCGCGGAAGCGGCGGGTGCCCCCGGTGACGCGTATGCGCACGTTCCGGGTGCGGCGGCCGATGACCGCCCGCGCGGACACCGTTCCCTCGCGGAAGCGCAGGCGCGCGCCGAAGACGAACGAGCCCCCGCTGCCCTCGCGCATGGAGAACCGCACGGAGCCCGCGATACCACGGGGGACGTAGAGCAGCGCCCGGATCGAGACCGCTCCTGACTTCAGATTCACATGCGCGCTCTAGTCGTCGAGCACGTCGGCGTCGCGCAGCGACTCCCCGTTCACGCGCACGCTCTTCAGGTCGAACACGGCGGTGTACCGCAGCGTGATCCGCGGGCGGGCCGACGCGGCGGGGACGAAGAGGGCGGCGGCGGCCAGGGCGGCGGCGATCAGGGCGGCGGCGATCAGGGCGGCGGCGATCAGGGCGGCGGCGATCAGGGCGGCGAGGAAGCGTCTCATGGCCGCGCAGTCTGCCGGAGACGCGCACGGCGCGCTCACGGGCCGAACTCGCCAGGCGGCGGCGGCGGCGGGGGAGGAGGAGGCGCGGGCGCCGGGGCGGCGGACGGGGGAGGGGCTACCGGGGCCGACGGGGAGGGAGGCGCGGGGACGACGGGTGCGGGCACGGGGGCCGACGGAGGGGAGGCGGGCGCAGGCGGGCGCGGCGCGTGCGTGTGGCGCGGGCGGTGGGCGTGGGTTCGGTGCTCGGGCGCTCTGGCCCGGCGACTCGCGCGAGGACGCCCGCGGGCCCGGCGTGGACGCGCCCGGTGGCGGAGTTGCGGGCGTCGCTTCGGCCCTCGTGGGCGCGCGCGCCGGTGCGGGACGGGATGCCGGGGCGCGACGCCGGCCACGGCGCCCGGGTACGCGGGCACGGGCCGGGCGTCCAGCGCGGCGTCCCCGGCCGGGGCGGGACCGCGCGGCCACAGGAGGACGAGGCCCAGGGCGGCGAGGACCGCGAGCGCGCGCCCGACGTTCCCCCACCGCACCCGATCCACCCCCCGCCTAGGGGGTCCTCGACGCCGATTCTCCCCTCGTGAGCCGTTGCTACCGTCCACAACCGCTCATGGCTGCGGCCTCCAAGCTCTATGACCTCATGCTCCTCATGCGCACGGACGTCGACGACGACCGCCGTCAGGAGATCCTCGACGGCGTCCGTGGGCGGGTCGAGGAGGGCGGCGGCGAGATCGTCGTCGACGACGATTGGGGCATCCGCGCCCTGACCTACCCCATCGCCCATCGCCCCGACGCCGACTACCACCTCTTCCAGCTCCACGCCTCCGCCGAGCTGCTCGACGGGCTGCGTCACAGCCTGCGCATCACCGACGGGGTCGCCCGTTTCCGCATCGTGAAGGTCCTCCCCGGGACCCCTCCGCCGCCCGAATCGCGGCGCGAGCCCGTCGAGGCGTAACGCCTTCGTCCTGAAAGTGCGGAAAGAGCGTGCCGCCGCCGCGTTGACGGCCGGGGCCGAACCTAGACTCATCCACCATGGCCGCCACCAACATCAACCGCGTCGTCATGACCGGCAACCTCACCCGGGATCCCGAGCTCCGCTCCCTCGCGAGCGGCATGTCCGTCTGCTCGCTCCGCATCGCCTCGAACACCCGCCGCAAGAACAACGCGACCGGCGAGTGGGATGACAAGCCCAACTTCTTCGACGTCACGGTCTGGGGCGCACAGGGCGAGAACTGCGCGAAGTTCCTCTCCAAGGGCCGGCCGATCGCCCTCGACGGGCGCCTCGAGTGGCGCGAGTGGGAGACCCAGGACGGGAACAAGCGCCAGGCGGTCGATATCATCGCTGACTCCGTGCAGTTCCTCGGCGGCCGGGACGAGGCCGGCGGTGGCAACGGTCAGAACGGCGGCTCCTACGGGCGCCCGGCGGGCGATATCCCGATGGACACCAGGGACTTCGCGCCGGCGACCACCGCGGCCGCGGACGACGACATTCCCTTCTAGACAGGTACAGGTGGTCAGTGGCAAAGCAGCGCAAGCGGCCGGTCAGGCCCAAGCGAGACAGGAAGGGTGGGCCGGGCGCCGGGCGCCGTAAGTCCTGCCCGTACTGCAAGGAGAAGATCGAGCAGGCCGACTGGAAGGACATCGGCTCGCTGCGCCGCTTCGTCTCCGAGAAGGGCAAGATCCGCTCTCGGCGCATCACCGGCGCCTGCCGCCGCCACCAGACCCAGATCGCCCGCGCCATCAAGCGCGCGCGTGAGCTCGGCCTCCTCTACTACGTCAACGAGGCGGCGGTCGAGCGCACGGGCGGCCGGGGTGGTCGCGACCGCGACCGGGAGCGCTAGGGCATGGCCGAGGCCATCCTGCTCGCGGACGTCGACGCGCTCGGCGAGAAGGGGAGCGTCATCGAGGTCGCCCCGGGCTACCTGCGCAACTACCTCGTCCCGCGCAAGCTCGCCCAGCCTGCCACCAAGGGTGCGCTCGAGGCCGCGCGACACCGCATGGCGGCGGCGGAGCGCGCCGAGCGCGAGGCGGCCGCCCGCGCCGAGGAGAACGCGCAGCTCCTCCAGCGCACGGTGCTCACGATCGCTCAGCAGGCGGGCGACGACGGCCGGCTGTTCGGCTCGGTCACCGCCCAGGACATCGCCGACGCGATCCGGGAGGCGCGCGGGATCCGGGTCGACCGGCGACGCATCCACCTCGAGGAACCCATCCGGCACGTGGGCACGCACATGGTCGTCGTCGAGGTGGTCGACGGCGTCACGGCGACCGTCAAGACGATGGTCGTCGAGCAGCGCTAGGAGTCGGGAAGGCGCCCCCAGCGCGAACTCCGCGGAGTTTGCAGACAGTCTCGTAACACCTTCCGAGGGCGGGGCTATGGTCGCTCGCCGTGGCCGTCGCCGAGACCTCGATGCTCGCCCCTCCGCACTCGCTCGACGCCGAGCAGGCGGTGCTCGGCGGGATCCTCCTCGCCGAGAAGCGGATCTACGGCGTGGTCATCGACGAGGGCCTCCGCTCCACCGACTTCTACCGCCCGCAGCACGGCGCCGTGTTCGACGCGATGCTCGCGCTCTACGACAAGGGCGAGCCGATCGACGACCTCACGCTCAAGGAGCACCTCAAGGCGCGGGGAAAGCTCGAGGAGGCGGGAGGCGAGGCGCTCGTGGACGAGCTCGCCTCCGCCGCGCCCGTCGCCGCCAACGTCCGTCAGTACGCCTCGATCGTCCGCGAGCACGCGCTCGAGCGCCGGCTCCAGACCACGTGCTGGGAGATCCTGGGCAGGATCGCCAACCGGGAGGCCCCGCCGCGCGAGCTCGTCGACCAGGCCGAGCGCGCGATGCTCGAGGTCGGCCGCGACGACAAGCAGAAGGACTTCGTGGGGATCGAGCAGCTCCTCCACGACGCGCTCGACCGCTTCCACGCGCTCTCCCAGCAGAAGACCACGCTCACGGGGACGCCCTCGGGGTTCCGCCACCTCGACGAGATGACCGGCGGCTTCCAGCCCGGGAACCTCATCGTCCTCGCCGCCCGGCCGGGGATGGGGAAGTCGGCGCTGGTCACGAACATGGCCGAGAACGCCGCGATCGAGCACGGCAAGCCCGTCGCGCTGTTCTCCCTCGAGATGTCCGAGGCCGAGCTCGCCCAGCGCTTCGTGGCCTCGCAGGCCTCGATCAAGGGCGACGAGCTCCGCCGCGGCCGGGTGGAGGACCGGCGCTGGCCCCGGGTGCTCGACGCGTGCCAGAAGCTCGGGGGGGCGCCGCTCTACGTCGACGACTCCTCCGACGTGGGCACGACGGAGGTCCGCGCCAAGGCGCGACGCCTGCACCAGCAGAGCGCGGACGGCCTCGGCCTCGTGATCGTCGACTACCTCCAGCTCATGCGCGCCGACGGCCGCATCGAGAACCGCGTGCAGCAGGTGGGCGAGATGAGCCGCGGGCTCAAGCTCCTGGCCAAGGAGCTCGACGTACCGGTCATCGCGCTCTCCCAACTCTCGCGCGGGGTCGAGCAGCGCCACGACAAGCGCCCGCTGCTCTCCGACCTGCGCGAATCCGGGAATGTGGAGCAGGACGCCGACCTCGTGATGTTCATCTACCGCGACGAGTACTACGAGAAGGACGAGTCCGAGGAGCCCGGCATCGCCGAGGTGATCCTCTCCAAGCACCGTAACGGCGCGCTGGGCACGGTGAAGCTCGTGTTCCAGGCCGAGTATCCGCGCTTCCGCACCCACATCGAGGAGGACCGCTTCGCGTGAGCGCGCCATGCCCCTTCGGTGAGTGCGACGGCACGGGATTCGTGGAGGACGAGGGCGACCGCGCGGTCCGGCCCTGTCGCTGCCGGCCCCAGCGCGTGGCCCGGGCCAAGGCGCATTCCCTCTCGGCGGTGATCCCCAAGCGCTTCCGCGACGCGTCCTGGGACCGTCCTCCGGTGTCGAACATGCCGCGTAGCGTCGTTCGCCCGGTTCGCGCCTTCGCCGACAACATCGATGCACGCCTCGATGCCGGCACCGGTCTCTGGTTCATGGGCGACCTGGGAACGGGGAAGACGACCCTCGCGATGCTCGTGTCCGCGGCCGCTCTGCGCGCCGGCCGCTCGGTGGCCATCTACTCGCTTCCGCGTCTCTTCTCCATCATCCGGCAGTCCTACGACGACGCCTCGGCGCTCTCGGAGGTGGATCTGGTCGACCGTCTTGCCGTCGTCGACCTCCTCCATCTCGACGACCTCGGGGCCGAGCGCAGCTCCGAGTGGGTGCTCGAGCAGCTGTACACGATCGTCAACGCGCGCTACGAGGAGCAGCGGTCGATCATCTTCACGACCAACATCAAGGAGCGACCGGCGCTCGAGGACCAGGTCGGCAAGCGGACCGTGTCCCGACTCCTCGAGATGTGCGAGGTCGAGATCCCCGTTCACGGCGAGGATCTGCGGGAAGAGCTCTCGGCCTAGACTCGGACGGTGCCCGGAACCGTCATCGTCGGCGCCCAGTGGGGCGACGAAGGCAAGGGCAAGGTCACCGACCTCCTCGCCGAGCGGGCGGACGCGGTCATCCGCTTCCAGGGCGGCAACAACGCGGGGCACACCATCGTCCGCGACGGGCAGACCTACAAGCTGCACCTCATGCCCTCGGGGATCCTGCACCCCGGCAAGACGTGCATCATCGGCAACGGGGTCGTCATCGACCCCAAGGTGCTCACGGAGGAGATCGACGAGCTGCGGCGCCAGGGGATCGACGCCAGCGGCCTGCGCATCTCCGCCAACGCGCACATGATCATGCCCTACCACCTGCTGCTCGATCACGCGGGCGAGGCGAAGCTCGGTCGTTCGGCGATCGGCACGACCCGGCGCGGGATCGGGCCCTGCTACGCCGACAAGGCGGCGCGGCTGGGTATCCGCGTCCAGGACCTGCTCGACCCGAAGATCCTCCGCAAGAAGATCGCCACCGCGCTCGAGCCCAAGCGACTCTCTCTGCGCCCGTTCCAGAAGGAGCCGGCGCTCGACCTCCAGACCATGACCGAGGAGTACCTCGGCTACGGCCACCGGATCGAGCAGTACATCACCGACACCTCGCGCCTCGTGTGGGGCCTGCTCGACGCCGGGAGCTCCGTGCTCTTCGAGGGCGCCCAGGGCGCGATGCTCGACATCGACCACGGCACCTATCCCTTCGTCACCTCCTCGAACCCGGTGGCGGGGGCCGCGTGCGTCGGCGCCGGCGTCGGCCCGCGCGACATCGACGAGGTGTGGGGGATCGCGAAGGCCTACTGCACCCGCGTCGGCGAGGGCCCGTTCCCGACCGAGATCGGCGACGAGCTCTCCGACCAGCTCCGCGAGGCCGGCGGCGAGTGGGGCACCACGACCGGCCGCCCCCGCCGCGTCGGCTGGCTCGACCTCGTGGCCCTGCGCTACGCCTCGCGGATCAACTCGCTCACCGCCCTGTGCGTCACGAAGCTCGACGTGCTCTCCGGCCAGGACCGGATCCTCGTGGCCACGAGCTACCGCTCGGCCGAGGGCGCCGAGCTCGACACGTTCCCCTACCACCAGAGCGTCCTGCACCGCGCAAAGCCCATGTGGGAGGAGCTGCCGGGGTGGTCGGAGCCCCTCGGGGACATCCGCTCGGAGGAGGACCTCCCCGCCGCGGCGCGTGACTACCTGAAGTTCATCGCGGACGTCGTCGGCGTGCCCGTGGTCCTGGTCGGCGTCGGCCCCGGGCGCGAGCAGACGATCTGGACCGGCGCCGCGGCGGGCACGGCGCCCCTGCGCGCCGCCGCGGCCTGAGCCGTCAGACCGGCAGCACCGCCGCCTCGTTCCGGCCGGCGCCGGCGCCGCACCCTCAGCGCCATGCCTCCACGAGGTCCTCCGTTCCCACCTCGCGCACGACCCGCGCGGGCACGCCCATGACGACCGCGCGGGCGGGCACGTCCGCGGTCACCACCGCGCCCGCGGCCACGTAGGCCTCCTCGCCCACCTCGATCCCAGGCACCAGCACCGCTCCCCCGCCCACCCGGCAGGCCCGCCGCAGCATCACCCCGCGCACCGGGTCGCCCGGCCCGTGGCGCCCCATGGCGTCGTCGTTCGTGGTGACGACCATCGGCCCGAGGAAGACGTCGTCCTCCGCGACGGATCCCGCGGTGAGGTAGACGCCGGTCTGGAGCTTCACGCGCTCGCCGACCCGCACGTCGTTGTCCACCGACGCTCCGCGCCCCACGACGCTGCCCGCCCCGAGGACCGCGCGCTCGCGCACCTGGGCGCCGTCGCCCACCACGACCCCCTTCCCGAGCCGCGCCCCGGCGTAGACCACGGCGTGCGCGCACACGGTGACCCCGTCGGCGAGGACGGCAGGCCCGGGGTCCGCCCGCGAGGCCCGCGACCGGGCGCCGAGCCGCGGCGCCTTGCCCACGAGCGCGAGCTCCTCGACGAGGCAGCCGGCCCCCACCACCGTCCCGGGCAGGACGATCGCGCCGGGACGGACCTCGGCCTCAGTCGGTTCCGACACGCGCCCTCCGCGCCGAGCGCCGCAGGGAGTCGTCGAGCGCCGCGAGCACGCGGACGACGCGCACGCCGCTCTGCGCCCCCGACCGGGGCGGCGCCCCGGTGCGCACGCACTCCAGGAAGTGCTCGCACTCCAGGCGCAGCGGCTCGGCGTTGGGCAGCCGAGGCGACCAGATGTCCCCCGAGCGCGCCAGGTACTCCCCCCACGACCGGGAGTCCTCGTCGAAGCCCTTGTCGTAGACCGTGACCTTCCCCTCGACGGCCATGTCGTCGAACGTGGCCATCCGCTTCGCCCCCACCACGGTGAACCGCCGCTCCTTGTGGGGATCGAGCCAGGAGAGATGCAGGTGCGCGGCGAGCCCGGACGCGAAGCGCAGATAGCAGAACACGACGTCCTGCACCCCCGGGCGCACGTAGCACTCGCCGTGGGCCACGGCCTCCTCGGGCTCCTCGTCGGCGAGCGCGAGGATCACCGACACATCGTGTGCGCCCAGGCTCCACAGGGCGCTCTCGTCCGCGCGGAGCTTCCCGAGGTTCAGCCGGTTGCCGTAGATGTAGTACGGCGTGCCGAGGTCGCCGTCGTCGATGAGCGTGCGCAGCGTGCGGACCCCGGGGTGGTACTCGAGCAGATGCCCGACCATGAGCGTCCGCCCCGCACGCTCCGCCGCCTCGGCGACCGCCTCGGCGTCGGTGACGGAGGTCGCCAGGGGCTTCTCCACAAAGCAGTGCTTGCCCGCCGCGAGCACCCGGAGCGCGAGCGGGGCATGGGTGGGAACGGGCGTGGCGAGCACGACGGCGTCGAGCCCATCGTCGCCGAGCAACTCGCCGAGATCGGTCGCCAGCCGCGCGCCCGGGAAGCGCGCCCGGACCCGCTCGCGGGCGTCGGAGTCCGCGTCGCACAGCCAGCGCAGCTCGCAGCCGGGCAGAGCGGCGAGGTTGCGAGCGAGGTTGGGGCCCCAGTAGCCGAGGCCGGCCACCCCCACGGAGGTCATGGGGCGAGTATCCCAAGCGCGGCGGCGACCCTCTCGCCCGCCCGCCCGTCGCCGTAGAGCGGCGGATGCCCGGACGGGAGCTCGCGCTCCAGGGCGGCCCGCACGGCCCCGGGATCGAGGCCGACGAGCGTGTTCCAGCCCGCATCCACCGTCTCCGTCCACTCCGTGGTGTCGCGCAACGTCAGGCAGGGGACCCGCGCGAGGTAGGCCTCCTTCTGCACCCCGCCCGAGTCCGTGACCACGGCGCGGGCCTGGCACAGCAGCGCGGTGAACTCCCCGTAGCCCAGGGGGGGCGCGAGGATCACCCCGCGCAGACCCGACAGGAGCCCCCCCGCCTCGAGCCGGGCGCGCGTGCGCGGGTGCACGGGGAAGACCGCGGGCACCGGGAGGGAGACGAGCACGTCGCGTAGCCGCTCGAGCCGCACCCGATCATCGACGTTCTGGGCCCGGTGCGCGGTGACCAGGAGGTACTCCCCGGGCGTCACCCCGTAGGCGGCGGGCACCTCGCGGCGCTCGCGTGCGACGGGTTGGACCCGCAGCGCGACGTCGACCATCACGTCGCCCACCACCTCCACCCGGCCGGCCGCCCGCTCCCCGGCGAGGGTGCGCGCCGCCGCCTCCGACGAGCACAGCAACAGGTCGCTGGCGTGGTCGGTGAGCACCCGGTTGAGCTCCTCGGGCATCCCGCGGTCCCCCGAGCGCATCCCGGCCTCCACGTGGGCCACGGGAACGCGCGCCTGGGCCCCGGCCAGCGCGCCCGCCAGGGTCGAGTTCGTGTCCCCGTAGACAAGCACGGCGTCCGGCGCCTCGGCGGCCACGAGCGGGCCCAGCGCGCCGAGCATCCGCGCGGTCTGCTCGGTGTTCGTCCCCCCGCCGAGCCCGAGCCGCCGGTCGGGGGCGGGCAGGTCGAGCTCTGAGAAGAAGACGTCGGAGAGATCGCGGTCGAAGTGCTGGCCGGTGTGCACGAGGAGCTCCTCGTGCCCGGCACGGAGGGGACCCGAGACCGCGGCCGCCTTCACGAACTGCGGGCGGTTCCCGATCACGGTGAGGACGCGCAGCTAGTGCGCTCCGAGCTCGCGGGCGACGATCCGGGCGAACGCCTCGCCCGCGGCCGCGGTGAGCGGGCCCGGCGCGACGGCGAGCTCGTGTCCGTCCAGCGCGCGGACGGCCTGGACCTCGCGGAGGGTCGACGCGAGGAAGGCCTCGTCGGCTCCCAGGAGGTCGTCGAGGGACGTCGCCTCCTCGCGGCCCTCGATCTCGGCCAGCAGCCGGCGGCGGGTGATCGAGTCGAGCACGTGGTCGGAGAGCGGCGGGGTGCGCAGCGCGCCGTCGCGGGCCCAGAAGATCGTGGAGGTGGGCGCCTCGAGCACCCGCCCGTGCGGGGTCACGAGCAGCGCCTCGTCGGCCCCCTGCTCCTGGGCCAGGCGGGTCGCGAGCATGTTCGCCGCGTAGGAGAGCGACTTCACGCCGTCGAGCACACGGACGGGCGCGAAGGTGACCGAGGCGAGGGCCACCCGGTCCGCCATCCCGGGCCGCGGCTCGAGCAGCGCGATCCGCCGGCCACCGCGCGTCAGCACGAGGCGCAGGGCGCCGTCGAGCTCGGAGGGGTCGGCGGCGGCGAGCAGCGCGGCGATCTCCGCGCGCACCGCCCCGAGGTCGATCTCCAGCCGGAGGTTCGCGGCGGAGCCCGCCAGCCGGCGCAGGTGGTCCTCCAGGGCGAAGGGGAGCCCGGCGTAGAGCCGGATGACCTCGAAGACGCCGTCGCCGCGCAGGAGGCCGTCGTCGGTGACCGGAATGGTCGCCTCGGCGGCGGGGAGGACAAGACCGTCGAGGCTGGCGAGAGGCATAGCACTCGCGTACGCTACGCGAGGCAGCGGGCCGTCGCCCGATCCGGCCGCTTCACCCGCCGCCGGCGACGACGATCAGGTCCGTCGCCACCCCGGCGATGAACCCGACGGTCAGCAGGGTGAGCCCGAGCTCGCGGTGCCCGGCGCGGCGCATCGCCGACCAGACCTCGAGCAGCACGTAGAGGATGGCCCCGCCCGCGACCGCGTAGAACGCGAGCTCCAGCGGCTCCGAGGTGACCTGGTAGCCGACGACGGTCCCCAGGAACGTCGGGCCCCCGCCCACGAGCCCGGCGAGGCCGAGCCAGCGCCAGCTCGGGCGCACGTTACCGAGCGGGCCGACGATGCCGAACCCCTCCGTGGCGTTGTGCAGCGCGAAGCCGACGATGAGGACCGTGGCGAGCCCGATCTTCCCGGACGCCGCCGAGACCCCGATCGCCAGGCCCTCGGCGAAGTTGTGGACGCCGATCGCGGCGGCGATCGTCATGCCCGTACGCAGCGTGGCCGAGCGCACCGCGTCCTCGTGGCGCGCGACCGTGAGCAGGTCGGCGGGCGCGACGGAGTCCGCCGAGCCGCCGGCCACCGGGGGCGGGGGGAGCGGCGTCCGCCGCCGCTCCATCGCCCCGAGGCCGAGCAGGCTGAGCCCGAACCCTCCGGCGAGCAGGAGGTTGAGCCCGAGCACCTTTCCGAAGCCCTCCTTGTCCTGCACGGGCTTCTCGACGATCGCCAGCGCGTGCTCGAGGACATCGACGAACAGGAACGCGAGGACACCCACCGCGAACATCGCGAGCGCGACGCGCCCGCGTGGGCCGAGGATGGCCAGCCGGCCGAGGGGCAGCCCGAGGAAGATGGTCGAGCCGGCGATCGCGCCGAGGAGGAGGGTCTCGCCGAAGGACACCGCTTAGGGAACCCTAACAAGAAACGCCCCGAGAGATGGGCCGTGCAGGAATCGAACCTGCAACCTTGGGATTAAGAGTCCCCTGCTCTGCCAGTTGAGCTAACGGCCCGCAACCACGGGATTCTAGCCCTTGGGCTTGGGGGTGACGGGCACCGTGCTGGTCGGCGAGACGCCTCCGCCCGCGCCCTGCGTGGCCTGCGTCTTCGCCGCCTGGAGCCGTGCCCGGACCTGCGCCCGGGCGGCCTTCGCCGTCCGCTTCAGGGCCTCCGCGGTGGCCAGGTCTCCCTTGCGCGGCTGCTTGGCCGCGTACGCCGCGACGGCGAGCCGCTGGAAGACGCCCGAGCTCGGCTGCCGCTCGGCGAGGACCTCCAGCGCGCCCACCGCGCCCTTCGCGTCGCCCAGCTCGGAGTAGGCGTTCGTCATCTGCTGCGCGAGCGTGACATCCACCCGCTTCGGGTTCCGCTCCAGGTAGCGCTGCCACGCGGCGCCCGCCGCGCGGAGCTCCTTGAGTCCGTGGGGCTGATAGGTCCCGTTGGAGTCTCGGTTCCCGCCGGAGCTCGCGACCTGGAAGCGCACGCGGGCGAGGTTCGCCCACGCGCCCGCCTCGGGCCGGGGAACCTTCACGGCCTTCTCCGCCCGCGTGAGCTGCTTCTCGAGGACGCTGTTGCCGCTCCCCCCGCCGCCGCTGTTGTTGTTCGTGTTGAACAAGCCGACCCCGGTGCCGCCCACCCCGAAGAAGACGAGGCCGCCGCCGATGAGGACGGCGAGGAACAGGTAGATCACCTGGACGGTGCGGCGGCGACCACGGCCGCGGAGGTCGAACAGCATGGCGGGGGCTAGTCGTCCGGATCGGGAAGGACGGGCTCGTCGTCGTCCTCGGGGGTGCCCCGGCGGCGTTCCGCGAGCCCGACGAGCACGATACTCAGCGCGAAGAGCACCACGAGCGGGATCATCTCGAGCAGGGTCGTGACCGGGTCGACGCCGGGCAGCAGCGCGGCGGCGACGGCGATCCCCACGATCTCGTAGCGCCAGTTCTTGATGAGCATCCGCTTGGTCACGATCCCCACCCGCGCGAGGGCGAGCATCCCCACGGGCACCTGGAAGCAGAGGCCCAGGGCGAGCAGGGTGAAGATCGAGAACGAGTAGTACTGCTTGGCCTGGAGCAGGACGTCGAAGCTCTTGTTGTTGAAGTTCTGCAAGAACGAGATCGCCGGCGGCAGCACGAGGAAGTAGCCGAAGACGACCCCGGCGATGAACAGGAACGGGATCCCGAGCATGAGCGGGAAGGCCAGGCGCCGCTCGGTCGGGGAGAACGCCGGCAGGATGAACGCGTAGGCCTGGTAGAGCAGGATCGGCAGCGACAACATCAGCGCGAAGTAGACGGCGACGGTGAACGTGGTGACGAAGGGCTCGCCGACGCCGATCGTGATGGGGCGCCGCTGGGGGACGGTCGCGGGTAGCGCCGCCGCCTGCTGGCGCAGCCCGGCGGCCGCAAGGGCGTGGGCGTGGCGCTGGTACGGCGTCGCACGCGGGTCGCGCGCGAGGAGGTCCTCGGCACGGGCCTGCTTGATCACCCCGGTCCGGGCCTCCGTCTCGGCCGCGCCCACGGTGGCGAGGCGGCCGTTACCCGAGCTCTGGGCGCTCGGCGTGGACTCCTTGAGCGGCTTGTTAAGGATGTCGAGCAGCCGCCCGTTCTGCCAGAACGCCAGGCCGAACGCGACCACGAAGGCGATCGCGCACACGATGAGCCGGGTGCGCAGCTCGTCGAGATGGTCAACGACCGACAGGCGGTCCTCGTGGGATATGGAGCGCAGCGCGGTCGCCATCTACCCCTCCCGTGCGGTCAGGAGGTCGGGCTGGATCAGACCCGGGTCCGCTCGGCCGCGTCCGTGGGGGTCCGCGGCGGGTCCTCGGACGCGGCGGTGATGCCGGCCTTCTCGTCCTCGTCGTCGTGGTGGGAGGTGATCGACTCCTTGAACTCCTTCATCCCGCGCCCGAGCTGACGGCCGAGGCTGGGCAAGCGCTTGGGCCCGAAGATCACGAGCACGATCACCAGCACGATCACGAGCTCCAGCGGCCCGACCTGGTTGAACATCCCCCCAGACTAGCCCCGGGCCGTTCAAGCTCCGCGCCTCCCCCGCCGATAGACCCGGTGGTCAGGACCCTGCGTGACGCCGCCCTCCCACGAGAACTCCTCCGTCCGCCGCGTCGTCCTCCCTTCCGGGAAGGAGATCGAGGTCGTGCGCTTCGACGCGCCGGGGGCGACGCCGTCGCCGCCCCGGGCGCTGCACGTCTGCCCCGAGTGCGCGGGCGACCACATGCAGCCCGTGGACTGGCAGGACGCCGGGCGCGACCACTGGGAGCTCGAGCTCCGCTGCCCGAACTGCGGCTGGGAGGGCGGCGGGGTGTTCGCGCAGGACGCCGTCGAGGGGTTCGAGGACCAGCTCGCTCGCGCCACCGAGGCACTCGTCGCCGACCTGCGCCGTCTCCAGCAGGCGCGCATGGAGGACGACGTCGAGCGCTTCTCGCGCGCCCTCACGGGCGACCACATCCTGCCTGAGGACTTCTAGAGGCTTGATGTGGGTTTCATCGTCCGTCGTAGGCGGCGAGGGCGCGGGGTGGGCGGTGCAGGAGGGTGTTGATGAGCATGGCGAGGGTGAGCGCGAGGAGGCGTTGGGCGATGCGTTGCGCG
>JAABUL010002003.1_pt1 | contig 35746 bp, 34 predicted proteins | sample 5559151 | NCBI WGS metagenome assembly JAABUL01 (sample SAMN10711876, study PRJNA513368) | rock metagenome | isolation source: Antarctica rocks | place: Antarctica: Victoria Land, Pudding Butte sud | reverse complement strand
GGGGGGAGGGGGGGTGTACTGGATGATAGGGGAGATGCTGATTTGGTTGACATGGTGCTGTTGATGTTGTGGTCTAGAGAGATATGTAATGTCGAAACAGAACATTTGAAGGCGAACCTCGACGTCGATGATTGTGTAAGCATGCGCCGGCCTGTCCCGAGGAACCCTGCAGCCACTCGAAAGCTTAAGTCCTGTGTTGATTCCTCGAACTTTAAACCTCTCGAAATCACCTTCATCCATTCTTGTACCACATCTTACCAACCACCGCCTCAGGTCCCAGTGCGGACACCACCATGGCAAAAGTCTTCTCCATCCGCGGCCAAGCCCTCAAGCTCGACACCGCCGCCGACCTGCACAAACACACCAAACCGCTCGAAGACAGCCAGGACGTCGAAGAGATCCACATCGAAGGCAACACCATCGGCGTCGAAGCCTCGCAAGCCCTCGCAAAGATACTCGAAACGAAGACGACCCTCAAATACGCCAACCTCGCCGACATATTTACCAGCCGATTACTGGCCGAAATCCCACAAGCTCTTGACGCTCTGCTGAAAGCTTTGCTGAAGTGTCCGAACCTGCATACGATCAATTTGAACGATAATGCATTCGGCCTGAACACCGTCGAACCTCTACGACCGTTTCTGAGCCAGCATACACCTCTACAGCATCTCTACCTCAACAACAACGGTCTAGGCCCATCAGCTGGTGCTCTGGTTGCAGACGCACTAGCGCAGCTAGCGGAGCGGAAGGCAGAGGCGCGGAAAGAGGGGAAGGATGTCCCGGACCTCGAGACTGTGGTGTGTGGCCGCAACAGGCTGGAGACGGGCAGTATGGCTGCGTGGGTGAAGGCGTATCAGGCGAACGATAAGGTCAAGACGGTTAAGATGGTGCAGAATGGGATTCGGCAGGAGGGGATTGGGATGTTGTTGCAGCATGGGCTTTCGGCGTGTAAGCAGCTTGAGGTGGTGGATTTGCAGGATAATACTTTTACGGTTTTGGCGGCGAGGACGCTTGCGAATGTTATTCCGAGGTGGGGGGATTTGGTGGATTTGGGCGTGGGTGATAGTTTGCTTGGTGCGAGGGGTGCGGTGATGTTGGGGGAGGCGTTGGCGGAAGGAGCGAATGCGAAGGTTGAGGTGTTGAGGTTGCAGTTCAACGATATCGATGCGAAGGGGCTCAAGGCTTTGACGGAGGCTGCGGCGGGTGCTGGTATGCCTCGGTTACGGCGCGTCGAACTGAACGGCAATAATTTCAACGAAGACGACTCGAACATCGAGAAGCTGCGCGATATCCTGGACAAGCAAAAAGAGGAGCACGCAGAAGACTACCCCGGAGTCGACGAAGATGACGAGGATGCGTGGGGTATCGATGAGCTGGACGAGCTAGAAGAGGACGAAGATGATGAGGATGACGACGCGGTGGGTGATGAAGAAGAGGATGCGGAGGCGAGCATAGTCAAGGACGCAGATATCGCGGAAGACGAGCCCGTTGCGCAGGTACGGGATAAAGAAGTCGATGATCTTGCTGATGCGTTGGACAAAACAGAAATCAAGTAACAAGCATTCGATTTGTCGGGAGGTGGCGTTCAGGTCGTTGAGTTGGAGGCAGGACAGGCGGATACTGGCGTGATTGAGATACCATTGGAGACAGAGGGCGAGGGCGAAATACTCGGGTAGAACCGCCAGGCTATTGGGAGGTGGTGTCCATTGCATTGTACTACGGGGTCTACGGACATAGTACGACAGTAGGCACGTATTATCAAGCTCATATCATCAACCCTCTCCCCAAGAACTTTTGATGGCGTGCTTGCAAATTATTGACTGTACATCTGCACTTCACCCCACCTAATCCGGCAACTACACTCGGGATGTCGGCAACGCACTGCATACAACCGTTCCATTGCAACATCAAATTCTGGGTGTGATCGTTCTACTTATCATCATGATACCTTGACCCTCAATTTCGTCAAAAACTCGGTGTCGAGACCACTCCCCTCTTACTGCCAGCCCGATGGATAGAAATCTTCTCCGAGACAGCATCGTACACCAAGCGGCGCTCTAATACCCTTTGTGCTCAAACACAGGGCTGAGATACTTGCTAGCATGTCTTCATCCGAAGAAGCCCTTTCCGGCTCATCAAGGACCTCGACCTCAAAACCATTTGCGGACGATAGGACTTCTGAGGTTCCGGAACAGCGTGGAGAAAATGAAGTCGACTCTCGAGACGACAGAACCGATCCTCAAAAAAAGGAACTAGAGAATCGTCTCCGCCTCAAAATCGACCTCCGCCTCTGTTCCATTGCCGGAATCCTTTGCTCATTGAACCTTTTGGATTCCGGCGTCATCAGCTCCGCCTCCGTAACCTCTATGATCGACGACCTAGACCTCACAGGCAACCGCTACTCCGTCTCCATCTTCATCTTCACGATCGCCAGTATCGCCTTTCAACTCCCGTCTACTATCGCAGTTCGAACATTCGGCCCTAGGATATGGTTCTCGCTCATCACCGTGTGTTTTGGTTTGATCACGATGTGCACTGCCTTCATCCACACGTGGAAGGAGATGATTGCACTGAGGGTGTTGTTGGGGATGTGCATGAGTGGGATCTATCCTGGGTTGAGTTATTTAATCTCGACGTGGTATTTGAGGAGGGAGCAGCAGACGCGGTTCGCGTTTCTGCAGAGTGGGGAGGTGGTTATTTTGGCTACTGGGAGCATTGTTAATTTTGGGCTTAATAGGCTTGATGGGAGGGGAGGGTTGGAGGGGTGGCGGTATATGTTCCTTGTCCAAGGACTGATTTCGATCGTGATTGGGATCGTTACTTATTGGTGGATCGTCGACTTCCCCGAGAACGCCCACAACAGCTTCTACTTCTTGACCAAAGAAGAACAGACTCTGGCAGTCTCCAGAATCCAAGAAGACAGGAAAGACGTCCAAGCCGACCCCTTCAGCTGGGGCAAAGTCCTCGTCCACGCAAGCGACCTCAAGGTCTACGGATTCGCCTGCTTGTTCTTTCTCCTCAATCTGGTCAGCACCTCGCTCTCCTACTTCCTCCCAATCATCCTACAAAGCGGCATGGGCTTCAGCGAGAACGCATCGATCATCCTCTCAGCACCGCCATACTACTACTCCGTCATACCGGTAATCATTACCTCCATAATCAGCGACCGCTACCGCATCCGCGGCCCAATCATAACTTTCAACAGCATCTGGCTAATCATCGGCTTCTGCATGCTGGGCTTCACAGACCAAGTCGCCGTCCGCTACATCGGCACCTTCTTGGCCACCGGTGCCTACGTGAGCAATTGGGCTGCGCTTAGCGCGTACTACCAGAACAACATCACTGGACAATGGAAGAGGACATTCACGGCTGCAGTTGTCACGATGTTCAATGGGGCTGGCGGGATTGGAGGTGCCTATATTGTCCGCGAGCCGGAGGCGCCAAGGTATATCACGGCGATTTGGGTTAGCATTGGGAGTCATGTTGGGATTATTGGGTTGGTGGGGACGTTGTCTGCGTGGTTCTATGTTGTGAACAGGAGACAAAGGGCTGGGAAGGCTGTCTTGGAGGGGACGGAGGGGTTTAGGTATACTTACTAGGGTGTTTTGTGTGGGAAGAGACAATCTCACATGCAGATGAGGATGACTACCATGGGACCGAGACAAATTGTTTGGTGGTGGAACCAGTTTGGCATTGTACGGTCTCGTTGGTGTGTTTGATGCAGAAAGGTCTGAGGAGGCACACAGCATGTCTCAATGCAACATGGCAAACCGAGACTCTATCGCTCTGAGGACAATAAAAGAACTGAGGGAACCGTATCAGTCGTTCTTCATACAACTTCAACTTTCCAATACTACGGCACACACTGGAGAATCAACAAACCATGGCAGAGGAAGCCGACGCACTGGAACCGGCGCAAGACAACAGCTGGATGCAATCCATACAAATTCTGGAGAAGAAAGTCGCTGCACTGCAAGATCACAACGCCAATCAAATGGCCTCTCAGGACCCCGATCCGGACACGTTGAACAACGTGCTTCATGAGGTGTTCCGGCTTCGCGACGATGTCGATGCGTTGCAAGAATCTTCTGCATCCGACAAGCCCGACGACGTCGATACAACAAGGAAGTCTCCCGAGGCCGACCCGCCAGACAAGGCGGTCCAGACAAGAGCCAACATCTATCGCTCTCCCTGGATCATCAACTACTTCGGCCCTTCGAGCATTGAAAATGTCCCTACGGTTTCTGGTCCCCTCTCAGGACATTACTCTGATCCTCGCGCACAGGGTGTTCAAGACAAAAACAGGAACCCAGAGTCAACCTGTAACGGTGGAAAGCTCGTCAGGAAATCTGCCCAGCAAGCAACAGCCTCAGATCAGCAGGCGACGGCAGAAGAACCGACCTCCAACATACTCCGGGTGCCAGGCCCACTTACTAACTCGCCGCGTGGTCCTTACCTCCTCGTCCCTAGTCACGTCCCAGAGTCTTTCAAGGGCTCCTACAACATCGGGTACGAATGGGCGGTGAACAACGTCCCAGGCAGCTGGGAATACTTCTCGCGGGGTGGCGAAGGATCGGCAGAGCGCGCTGCAGCGGTTAAACTCGGTGGCAACGAGGTTTGGTTCCCCGAAACACCGTTTCCGACCGCGCAGCAACTACACTCTCTAGGCCAAAGACTGAGAGACGACAACATCGAGGACGTTACTGCCAAGTTCGACATCGTCTGGATCCCGCATTTCCCGCCTCGGAGAGGCAGGCAACCTCGCCAGGCGGCCGGTCCAGGTCGCAAAGACGACAACTATGATCCATCAGACGATGATGACGATGCACCTGACACGAAAGGCGCAGGTAAGCCCGGTCCCTCCAAAGCCGTCAATGGCGCCGCTGCTGTACCTTCCAAGAAGTCCTCCAAGACCGGTGCTCAGGCCAGCAAGAAGCAGGGTGCAGGAGGTCGTACTCGCCAGAGATCAATGCAGGTGGTGAATCATCCGGATGCTGAAGACGATCCACCCCTCGCCGACCGTCAGACTGCACTTGCCGAGCAAGAGACACCAGACAGCACTGTCGTGGAGAAAGGGCCTCCGCCAAAACCAGCGCCTCCCGGGCCTGGGGTCGAAATGCGCTATGATCCAAAGAGCAACGCGTACCACCCGTATCGCGTTGGAAAGGCCCCCGGTGACATAGACACTGTCGTTGACGAAGCCGTGCAAAAGGCCATAAGAAGCCCTGATGCACCACGCATGACACGTCGTTCGGTGTACAACGCCACCAGTGCTGCCAACAGTCGCCAGAATAGCGTCGCACCGCCGCAAAGTGCAGCGACAGCCACGAAGAAGCGTGGCGCCAGAATAAAATTCTCCACAGAGGAGCAAGCGAAGAAAGGCAGGTCGCAGACGGGTAAGTCTCCTTGATCCTTTCACTTTCATGTCTTCCTCAACTCCGTCTTCGTCGTGGTCTTCCGCAGATCATACATGCTAACATTGTGACAGCTTCAGCGGCCAAGTTGTCGGCTTCCTCCACAGTTTTAAACCTTCCCAGGAAGTCTTCGCTTGCTGGCAATAAACGAAGTAACGACCAGATCGTCGAAGAAGAGGATGAACAAGCATCAGACCAAGATGCCCACAGCACCGACTCCCGCAAGAAGGCGAAGCTTGAAGAGGTCTCACCGATCACGGAAGCTCTGGCTCGCAAACCAATTGCTGAGCAGACAAGTCTCCAGCAGGATGTCCAGGATGCTCAGCGAGATGCCATTAGCACGAAAGTTCGCAAAAAGACCACTGGACTGTTCAATCGCAGACAATCCGCTGCGCAGTTGGTGCATGCAGACCTGCAACGGGAAAAGCAAGCAACCAACCGGGATGCCAGCAATACCGAGAAGACCAAAGCTGTGGAAGGCTCTGCTACCACTGCATCCGTCGCTCGCAAGCGGGTTGCCGAGCAAGCAAACGTGGAACAAGGCGGCCAGGACCAGAATCGCAGCGGCTCTGACGCTCGCAAAAGAGCAAAGCACACTGACGCCTATCTGAAGAAGTCAGCTCCGATGAACGCGCTGAAGATGTGGGAATCGTCGATGAAGAACCAGGCTTCGCGCAAGGGTGAAGCGCAGTCACAATCAGCTGCTTCAAAAAAGGACGAGGCCAGTGCGGATGCTGAAGCTGAATACGATGATGCTGATGGTGCCAGCGGTGCGAAGGAGACCAAGCCGAAGAGCAAGAAGGATCAGAGTATGTGCTTGCCCAATCCCTTTTCTTCGTTGACAGGACTAACTTGCTTCAGAGAAGACAGATCAGGAACAGGATGCACGATTACCTGAGCAGGACGCCAGTGGTACCGGAGCTACCAAGACGAAGCTGATTAATTTCGGGCAGCCAGCATCTGCCCCAGGGCCTTCGCAGTCGTCTTCGGAGGGCGGAGATGAGGAGAACACTGAGGATGAGGTTGACGGAGATGGAGATGCTCAGAAGAACACCAAGACAATGGGCATGAGCCAGAAGGACGATAGTAGCCCCAAACTGTCGTCTGGCGCTTCGAAGACAGGTGTCTGGACTGCAGTGAACGCTGCAAAGCCCGATTGGCGTGAGAAGAAGAGTGAGGACGAGGAGAAAGAGGACGATGACGACGCGGATGATGGCAGCGCCTCAGAGAAGAGCAAGGCCAAGGGCAAGAAGGATTGAAGTAAGTCATGGTTTGGCGATCTCCCCACTCGTTACGTGCCAGTGGTCTAACTGACATGCTGCAGAGAAGAAGTAGGAGGCAATGAAGATGGGAGAGGCTTGTGCATGGTTGTGTTCAGACTGATGAAGGCGTTTGGGAGATATTTTCCTGGTTCTTGCTGGGATTTTGTATGTTCGTAGCGACATCACGGATTCAACGTAACATTTCTACTCACTTGGTCTCAAACGTCTCGAAAATGTGCCTGGTATATGACATTGAGCTGGTGAGATGAAGTCAGTTCCTTGGAGAAGGAGAAATGAGGTAGCCGAAAGGGAGTGGCGTTTAAATAAGGATTGAGTTCAGCCTCCAACATGGAAACACAACCGGACCATGCTTGCGCCTTTCAAGATGAACTGAAGCCTTACCACCATTATTTCCCTTCCCTCATACACAGGTTTTGCAGCGGCTCTGCGCCCTCCGAGCGAGCAGCAGACATCCCGGTCTGCCCGTGATACCGCGCCAGCACCGAAACATCCGCCACTCCCCTATTCGGCTCCTCCATGTGTATATAGCATCCTTGAATCCTTCGGCTTCCCTCCTCTTCCTCATTTAAGATGGCATTCGTCTCAGTGGTACGAGCGCTATTCGATTACGCGCCGCAGTCTGGAGAAGAGCTGGAGATCAAGGACGGCGACCTGCTGTTCGTGCTGGACAAGACCGCCGACGATGACTGGTGGAAGTGCAAGAAGAAGGCAGCTTCAGAGGATGACGACGAACCTGAAGGCCTTGTGCCGAACAACTACGTAGAAGAGGTTAAGCCGACACACCCGGCGAAAGCGCTCTACGACTACACCAAGCAGACCGATGAGGAACTGAGTTTCCAGGAGGGCGCATCCCTGCAGGTATATGACCAGACCGACCCGGACTGGACGCTGGTCGGCGCCAATGGCGAGTATGGCTTCGTGCCCGCCATATATATCGAGCATCTACCTGCTGGGAGCGCCGCTGCACCTGCTGCTGCACCCTCGATGCCACCGCGGCCAGCAGTGGCTGAAGATGGACCACTACCTGGAGAGGCTGCCTATGTGCCTCCTTCATCGCCGGCAGCGGCCTCAAACAGCCCAGCAGTGGCGTTGGCTGGAATTATTGCGCAGAAGACTGGAGGCGCCGGTGAGCCTACTTCTCAACCTTCACGAACATTGGCTGCACCTCCTCCGATGGCACCTCGACCGCAATACACTCCGGAGGAGAGCGAAGAAGACGAAGCACCTCCGCCGCAGCCCAGGCGGCCACAGTCACAGACGCTACCATCTCCTCCACCTATTCAATCGCCTGTGGGCGCACCAACACGATCTGAGTCGCAATACATACCATCAGGGACAGCCGAAGCAGGTGGCATATTCCCATCCCCACCTACAAGTGCGAGAACGCCGACTTTTGACGACTACGAGGGCCCACGAAGTCCGTCTGGCTATCGTCTATACAGTATCCACGAGGTCATCTCGCACATGGGCAAGTCGAAGAAGCTGCCGATGACGCTTGGAATCAATTTACAAAAAGGCATCATCAAGATCGCACCAGACAAGAGCAAAGACGGCGTCGCGAATGAATGGTCAGCAGAGAAGCTCGAGCATTACTCTATCGAAGGAAAGCACGTGTTTGTCGAGCTAGTCAGGCCGAGTCGGAGTATCGACTTCCACGCTGGGGCGAAAGAAACGGCGCAAGAGATCGTGGCACACTTAGGCGAGGTCGCAGGGGCTAGTAGAGCTATTGGACTGAGCGAGGTGATTGCCGCGAGTGGAGGGTCTGCGACTGCGGGATTGAAGACTGGGCAGATGCTGTATGAGTTCATGGCGCAAGGCGAGGATGAAGTTACGGTGGCTGTTGGAGATGAAGTAATTGTGCTTGACGACTCAAAGAGCGACGAATGGTGGATGGTGAGGCGGCTGAAGAACGGGAAGGAGGGAGTGGTACCATCTTCATACGTGGAGATGACCGGAACCGTCCCTTCAGCGCCGGATACTGCACTTATGGCTGCAAGGAGCACCGTCGAGCAAAACAGGCTGGAGGAGGAGCGTTTGGCGAAGGAGGCTGCGAAAAAGAGTGCAAGCTCGCGTGGCATACCGGAACGAGGATCGAGTCTGGCTGAGGAGTCATCCTCGAAGAGCAGATCGAAACGAGGCTCGAAGGAGCCCAGCGGTGCAGGCAAGAGCAAGCCCAATCCGAATCGCGTGAGGATGTGGACCGATAGATCCGGCACATTCAAGGTGGAGGCTGAGTTCATTGGGTTGAGGGAAGGCAAGATTCACCTGCACAAGACGAATGGGGTCAAGATTGCAGTGCCAGTCGCGAAGATGAGTGTTGAGGATCTGGAGTACGTGGAGAAGGCGACTGGTGCGAGTCTGGACGAAGACAAACCACTTTCGGACATCAAACGGAGGTCTACTCAGAAGGCGAAGACAAACGGAGCGGGTGCATCAGTGGTACCTAAGGATCACGAATACTGGTTCGACTTCTTCCTGCAATGTGGCGTCAACCCTCAAATTTGTGAGCGGTACGCCAATGCCTTCAGCAGAGACCAGATGAGCGCGGAGGTTTTGCCGGAGGTGAACGAGCAGCTACTTCGAACTCTGGGATTGAAGGAGGGCGATATTCTTAGAGTGGTGAAGTTTCTGGATGTGAAGTATAATCGGAAGAGCACGGTGGTTGGAGGGCCGAATGGAAGTGCAGCAGATGACCAGGACAGGATTGAACAAGCGAATGGAAGTGGGTTGTTCTCTGGTCCTGGTGGTGCTCTCAAGAACAACACACGGAAGGGCCGACCAGCACCTGCGGTGCAGACGAATGACGTTGTTTCCGAGGATGCGTTCAAGACGGGCGACTCCAGCTCACCCGCTGCGAGAAGTCCAAATGACGGAGCGCAGAGGACTATATTGGCCAGTGCACCTGCACGGGAGCCAAAGACTGGTTTCGAGGATGATGCTTGGGATGTGAAACCAGCGCGAACGCAGACCCCAGAGCTGAGAAGAGAACCGCCACGACCCGCAGAACCTCCGAAGCCGTTGATCAATGATGATATCGCATCACTTTCCATTACTAGCCCGCCTTTGCAACCTACAATAGTACAACCAGCAACACCATCACCTGTGCATGCTCAGCCTCCGCCTGAACAACAACAACCTCAGCAGCCGCAAGGAGCGAACCAGGAGATCTTTGACAAAATCGCGGCTTTGGGTCCTGGTCGTGCGCGACCACAGCCGCCGCCTCAACAGCAGCAGACAGGAGGGTCTTTAGGGGTACCTCCACCTCCACGAGCGGCATCTGCACCAGGCCTTCAGCCTCAGCAGAATGCTTTCGGGAATGTTGCGCCTTTGCAAGCACAATTGACTGGCTACCCACAGCAGTATCCCATGCAGCCACAACAGACCGCTTTCCAGCAACCACAAGGCTACGGCGGCTTTCAAGGCCAGCAACAACCCGGCATGCCGAACGGTTTCATGCCGCAGCAGACCGGCGTGCAGGCCATGCAACAAAACTTTCCAGCCCTGCAACCCCAACCAACCGGCCTCAACTTCCAGCCCCAAAGCTCCTTCGGCCAACAACAGCAAACTCAACTCTACGGCGCCCAGCCCTACCAACAACAACAACTAATGAACGGCGCCCAAACCGGCTCCCCCTTCGCCGACCCGCCGCGCCAGCCCTACCAACCTAACGCACCAAGCGGACTACAAAACTCCTTCATGCCCCAACCTACCGGCTTCCAGCAGCAACAGACCGGCTACCCACAACAACAACAACCCAGCTTCAACATCGCCGCCCCCACCGGTATGAACGGCGGCTACGGCGCGCAACCGCAACCCGGCGCGCCGCCGCAATTGCCTCCGCAGCAGACTGGAGGCGTGTTCGGGCCGAGTCAGCCGCTGACGTCGCTGGTACCGCAGAAGACGGGGCCGGCGCCGCCGGTGAGGTTTGGGGTTCCGGAGGGGGGGAAGAAGTTGATGCCGCAGCCGACGGGGAGGGCGAATTTGGCTAAAGCTAGTAAGTTCTTGCGTTTGTGTTTGTATGTGGGTGGTGCTGACAGATTGTGTAGCTCCGCAGAATCCGTTTGGGTTTTAGTGTATTGTGTCCTTGCGAGGGCGCTGCGGGTTTGCTGTTCAGCGTGCATGCTGAGCGTTATTTGCACCAAGGCGTACAACACTGGCGTGAATGGTAAGAGAGTGTATATAGTGTGGAATGGAATTGTGTATACTTCTAATCTGCACATCACTTTTCGTCTATAGCATGAACGAAGTGCATACTGATATACCGAATAACAGCAACAGGGCAACAGTTACAACGCCGTAACGACTTGGAGGACCGTACAGCCTCTGTACAAACTGGTACGCTCATGCGACACCCACTCATGGTCTATCGTCATAATCGAGCACCGCCTTCGCTATCCAGCTTCGATTCTTCGGCCTTCTTGCCGTTCGGGTACTGGACATGCATATATCTCAAATCTCCAGTCCGGCCAGTATTAGCCGTAGGACCCAGGCCGAGCCACTTGAACATATCATCGCTGAGCTCATCCTTGATCTCCTGCGGCAACTTCGCGGTCCAATTGACTTGCTGTCGGAGGAACGGCTTGGTGTAGTACCCGAACAGGAGAGGCCTATCGACATTCTTCGTGACGTTGGCTCCGGAAGTATGCCACACTCTCGCATCCATACAGATCATACTACCCTTCTTCGCCTCGAACGGGATCAGCAACTCCGGCGCATTTTCGGGAATATCGGCTCGACTGGTCCATTGGTTACTTCCCGGAATGTACATCGTGGCCCCATTCTCCTTGTAGATATCATCCAAGCAGAACATACAATTGATCGCCCAAACCTGCTTCCACGGATCCGGAACCACGATGCTTTGGTCACTATGCAACGCCATCGACTTCGACCCGGGCCGAGCTATATTAGCCGTGAAATTTGAGATCAGGAAGTCTTCTCCAAGCACTGATTTGACCATATCGACTGCGATTGGGTGGGCGATCAAATCCCGGAAGACTTCGTCCAGTTCCAGGAGGTAGAAGACGCGGACGTTGGAGGGGTTGGGGTCCAGGTGCTGGAGGTAGGTGAGGTCGCCGCGGTTTTCGCTGGTTTCTTTTGCAGCCCAGAGGCGAGCGGTGATGTGGTCTGCTTCGGCCGGGGTTAAAATGTCTGGGATAACGACGCAACCTTCGGTTTGGAGGTGTTGACGGGCCGGGGCGTAGGAGGATGGGGAGGTGCTGCCGCCGGCACCGTAGGTAGGGGGGGTGGTATTTGTCATCGTTAAGTGGGTGTTGATGTGATCGAACTGAATTGTTGGTTCAACTGTGAGTGAGTCTGTTGTAACGGTCTTGCTTGCTTTCCGTTGTTTACAACTCTTCCATAGCACTTTATTATATTGGCATTTATATGTTGGCAAGGCAGCTTTCTCCGCATCTGCTCTAGGGCTGCCTCGGGTCGTACAACCGAAGTGTAAAATAGCTCTCTACCTTACTTTGTGCTTCTGAACAACTACGGAGCTCGACTTACGAGGTTATCAAACATCTGCGTCGAGAGGCACTTTGGTCTTGCCCACTGAGTCGAGATGGCGCCCATAACCTTGTTCGTCCTTACCGGCGGTGTTGCGCTACTTGGTGCCGTCCTCTGGCCTATCATTCTCCGAGACCTGGTCATTGTGAACCTTGGCCTTGGTCGAAAGCTTCAACCGATCTCCGATTTCCCATATGAGTGTCGAAAGATCGCAGGGCCCGGGTTGGAAGCATGCGAGGATATGTGGCTTTCAGAAAAGACGAGGCAGCTTTTTCTAGCATGCTCGAAGTCTCTGAGCCGCAAGGAGTGGATGCCGAATATAAAACGCCTCAACGCCTCTGGCCGGAGTCTCGAAGATAAGATCGTTGCGATGAGCATCGATGTACCTGTTGGTGTTGGCTACGAGTATCGAGTGCTCGAGACGCCCGGATTCCCTGGCGTGAATGGAGATGGTCGAATGCATCTGGTCGGACTCACAGGCGTGGACAGAGACGACCACGTCGAGCTGTACTTGGTCAATAACAAGCCATCTGTCGACACAATCACTGGAAAGTTCCTGAACCAGGAGGAGACCGGTGCCAATTCCACCATCGAGCACTTCCGAGTCTACACGGATGCAGAGGAGGTTCAGTTCGTCCAGACCTTCCATGAGCCACACATCATCACGACTCCTAACAACATCGCCACTCGCGGTGGTGGCTCCTTCTACTTTACCAACGACCACGGGCCTCACAAAACTGGCTATCGGCATGATTTCAGCCCTTTGATCAAAGACGGCAACGTTGGTTACTGCAACGAAGGTGGCTGCCGACAAGTCGAGAGTGGCATTGGCTTCCCAAACGGCCTGTCTTTTGGAGCCGATGCTCTACTTTACATACCAAGCTCGTTCTCCGGCGATGTTCGAGTATATCGGCCCCAGAAAGATGGAGGACTTGAGCAGATCGACACAATACCTCTGCCATACCCTCTCGACAACCTTTCCCTCGATGCGGATGGTGACCTTTGGGTGCCAGGTCTGCCTGACATCTCGCGCTCGCTGGCAGCGTTTTCTAACCCGCTTGGACCAACGCCACCCGCGAGTGTGTTCAGGATCCAGAAGGGAACTGATGGCTACAGCGTCGACAAGGTTCTGGAGGACTCTGAAGGCAGGGTATTACCCGCGGCGACGGCAGTCGTTCATGATGTCAAGTCTGGCAGGATCTTTGTCTCGGGTGTGTTCTCTCCATTCATCAGCGTTTGCGAGCGGAAGCGGGTTTAGAGAACAACATCATTCAAGCGATGGTGCGAAAGGTTGCACCAATGTGTCTCGAGACTGCTGTGCAATATGTCATTCTGCTTCCGTGTTCAGACGGGGAGATGTAGATCTGAAGACGTCTTTTAAGATATCCAGTCCTTCGGCTATCTGTTCCGGGGTACTGTTGAGAGGAGGACCGATTCGGAAGACTGTGCGACTCTGCAGCTGACACCATATTCCATGCTGCCACATGGATTCGGAAAGCCTGTGAGCAAGCTCTGGATTGGCGGCTTTGCTACCTGGATCATCGACGATTTCAATGCCTGCCATGAGTCCGCGTCCGCGAACGTCGCCAATACATGCATACCGCTTTTGCAGGCTGCGTAGACCCCGTAAAAGTTGATCGCCACGCTCACTTGCGTTGCCGATCAAGTTGTCTCTGAGAACAATTTCCAGAGTCTTCTCCCCAACCGCGGCGACCAACGGGTCATTTGTATGTGTCGTAAAGAACAAAAATCCCAATTCTTCACATCTGGCATCGATGGTAGCACTAGTCACCACGGCACTCAGCGGAAGTCCATTTGCTAGGGGTTTGCTCAAGGTCAAGATGTCCGGTACAGTATCCTCAAAGTCGATGGCGAAAAGCTTGCCGGTTCTCCCAAGACCGGTCTGCGCTTCGTCCACGATCATTAGCATGTTTCGCAGCTCACAGTGGCGCTTCAAGGCTTTCAGATACCCCTCCGGCAGCACATGAACGCCGCCATCGCCTTGGATACACTCCACAATGCAGGCTGCAAGAGAGCCGCACGACGCCTGGTCTATCAGCTGCCAACCGTAGCACAGTTCCGAGACCCAGTCATATGAGCCATCGGCATGTCTAAATATGGAACGGTATGCATTTGGCTGTGGGAGCATGAATTGCCCAGGCATGGTTGGCCCTGCAAGCGAAGTCAGTCGTAACGGATCTGACAACGCGCAGCAATGTGATTTGATGCTTACCATGTCCTTTTCGGCCATCGTGGTACTGCGCCGCCTGTGCATGACCTGTCATGCCATGCCATGACAATCGCGACCACTTCGAACTTGCCTGTGTAGAGTTTAGCAAGGCGAACTGCAGCTTCGTTCGACTCAGATCCGGTACCGAAGAACATGGCCTTGTCAAGCCCAGGCGGCAGAACTGATGTGAGCCTTTCGGCCAGGCTGATGACCGGTTTCGACAGCATACAGGAGGACAGATGATCAAGAGTTTCTGACGCGGATCTGATCGCCTCCACAATCTCGGCGTGGCAGTGACCCAACACGGAGCACATTTGGCTTGGTTAGCCACATGAACGTGGAGACACATGTTTGAAGTGCTTGAAGTACTAACCTGTCCGGACGTCCAATCGAGAATCCTACGACCGCTCGTGGTATACAGGTAAGTTCCCTTGCTTCTCGCGATAACGTCTGGGACTAGCACCTGTGCACCATAATTTGCTTAGGCGCCTGTATCTTGCTTGACTTGATCTGCGATAGCCATGATATTGTCAATGTCCGTTGATGAAAGGTTTTGCTTCGAAAGAGTGATATTCTATGACTTTTGGTGCCATTTGTATGGACATGGGTTTATTTTTGCAAGATCGCTGCAGTCATTTAGACGAAGTCATATGAGGTTATGGAGAGTTTCGCGGGAACTCTGGCCGCTCTCGAAAATCAACATGATCCCAGGTAAGCCAGCTGCATAGACTATACTATATCAGGCTAAGTAGGCCGCTTCTTTTGCGGATTTCTGTCTGCTGTACCTACAGTCGTAGGGTCTGGTCTGATCGAGGACATGTGGGAGATAAGGCCTAGAATATGGGCCATCGACGTCTGGATCAAAGCCTCTATTATCGGCATTGCAGTTGGGCCTCGTCTCGGCACGTACATCAGCAGCTCGGCCTGGCACTGGTGGGACTACTACTGCATATGGGACCATTCGTTTTCGCTGTGCTAACCATATCGCTAGGCCGTGGGTGTTCTATTTGGGCGCCATACTCCTAACAGTCGTCTGTGTCCTTTTCCTATGGACGCGAGAAAGCCGACCCAACGTCGTAATGCCACGACAGATCGCAGCTGCACAGAAATTGACAGGCTTCGATGGTCTCGTCTGTGATACATCCGACGCCATCCCGACCTTTAACACTTTTGCTACCACGATGCTCATTCGCCCCGTCTGCTTCTTCTTCACGGAGCCTGTGGTGTTTACAGTGAGCGTCTTGAGCGCAACTGTCTTCGCATCGATCTATCTACTAACGGACGGCCTGCCCGTCACGTACGAAGAATTCGGGTATACCGAGCGGCAGTCGTCGCTTGTGTTTCTCGCCTGGGTTGTCGGACTGACGCTTACTCTCCCACTTCGAATCCTCGATTGGCGCATACTCTCCCGCCACATACAGCGGCAACGCATCGTTATTACTGAGGACAAGATTACCGGCTTTGTAAGTTGAATGGAGATAATACTCTCGGCTGAGACATAGACTAATCTGCCCACCCATTCTCGCAGTACGTGGCGGCACCTGTGCTTGCTGGAGCACTCTGGTGGTGGGCATGGACTGTTCCCCCATACGTACGTTTCCTTGCCATTTTCTTCCCGCAAGCTCCTCTCTATCATCTGACGCAATGTCCCAGGCCTCTGACCTCTCACCCTTCGTGTCTCTTGGTTCACTTGTACTGGTCGAGGCTTGTCTGAATGAGTTCGACGGAATTCTGCAAGGCTACCTCACCGATGCGTACACAATGTACGCCGCCTCTGCCAATGCTCCCCTTGCATTCCTGCGCGGCCTGTTGAGTGGATCGTTTCCGATCTTTGGGCGGCAGATGTTCCAGGGATTAGGAAGCAATGTCAGCGGCTCCATTTTAGCCTCAATCGCATCGATCTTTTGTTTCACTGCCTTGTGGTTCTGTCAAAATAACAAGGGCATTCGCGAAAGTAGTTCTTACGCTACACACTACAAGCAATGACCGAACCATGTACTTTATAGCCTCTCAAAAGATTGCCGACTGCACATCTTCAGACTATTTGAGTCTTTGTCCCGCTGTTGCCATCTCATAAGATCCTCCCTCCCCATGCGTCCTCGCTTCGCCGTCTCTATCGCCGGGAATGATCGCCTTCGCCAACTTCGCCAGACCTGAATCACCCATACTTCTCGCTTCGTGGTTGATCTCGATTGGGCAGACCAGATTCACAGCCTCACAGACCTTTACAAAAGCCTTTCTGCTCGTCGTCTTCTGCAGGTGATGTTCTACTGATAAGCGACGACGGCCAGAGAGAAGATTCCTGCGTTCGGCGATTGAAGAAGGGGCGTAGCTGTTCAAAGTGCTTCTAGCGATGGTGCTTCCGGCGTCGGAGTCCGGCGGATCTGCGTAGGGGTTATTGGTCTTCGCTGCCCATGGTGTTTCGTTTCTGCGGGTGTGGTCTTGACTGGCTCTAGGCGTAAGATTCGCGTCCACCGCCACGTGCGAGCTCGGCTTCTTCTGGGTCTCCAACATCCTTCCTTATATTGTGGGGTCCGTTGGCGGGGCGGGTGGGGGAACGCCTACGACGTCTAGGGTCTTTGACCGTCTGTTCTGTCTGTGAAATCGTTCCCTGCTTAGCGCTGATATGTATATGCAGTGCCATGTTGTTGGAGCTGGGGGCCGAAGCTCTGTCACCAACTCACACTTGCAAGCATTGGAATTAACCTCGGCGAATCGACTATCGCCACTGGTGCGCTTTCGTGCGGTCTGACGATGATCTAATGCTTGTTTCCAGATCCTGAAGCTTGATCTGATGCTTGTTCGTGGATGGACGAGATTAGCAACAAGCCTGGGTGACACCTTCTTACCGGCGTATCCGTACTATCATCCTCTGGTATAGCTAACGAGAAGGCCAGGTCGTGCAGTCGAGTTCGACCCCCCCCCACGATGCGCGGGACGATCGGCATATTGATAAGGTGCTGCGGAAGAGGCGCAGTACCAAGCACAACCGGGTGGCCTCCAATCAAAAGTTATCTTCTTTTACTTTTCGAGGAATCGCAGTCGGTGTCTCGAACGTCATTCTTGCGAAGTTGCTTCTCACGGTCGAGGAAGCAAGGTATTGTATGAATTTTGCAATATGACCTTTGACTAGCGAGTGAGACACAGGGCATTAGATTAGAGAAGGTAAGGATGCGAGGGCTGGTCCCGGCCGATAATGTAAGGCGCGTCGATAATTGAAGCTATGATGAAGACTAAGGTATTGTTAGAGCTCAAGGTGTGGTGGCAACGTCCGGGAGGGACCATCGTTCTGGCGTTGCCCTGAGGAACAGCGAATGAAACATGAAGAGGTGATAACGGACATATAGTGAAAGAGCGAGGGAGCGAAGGAGCGCTACTATTGATGCCGCGCCGATGAAGAGCAAAGGGGAAGTCTTGTAGGATGAAGTCAAAGGAGATATGACTGGAACTGCTAAACCGATCCTTGGCGGAGAGATATTCCGGATCAGGTGGTAGCAGACAACAATGACTGACAACGTACTACTCAGTACGCATCACCACCATCGATAGCATATGTAGCTCCTGTAATGAAGGACGAGTCATCGCTCAACAAGAATGCGATGAGGTTACCCACCTCTTCCGCTGTACCTAGTCGATTGATCGGCGTCGGTGTGTAGTCGTGAGGAACAACCCCTTCGAGGGCATTAAGTTTATCCATTAATGGCGTAGCGATTGCGCCTCTATCCACCTGCCACGTCAGTACCTCAGTCACTTGTGGTCGAAGGTGTGGACCTACGGAGTGACCGCGTTGACTCGAATATTCCTCTCCCCGTACTCTTTGGCAGCGCTTCTGACCAGCCCGAGCACGCCATGCTTGGAGGCCTGAGACGTGTCAGTCAATGATGGTCGAGACTCTGTCGAGGCCCAGAATGCCTACTGTATATGCGGCCGATGCTGCCAGGGCCTTCGATCGTCCGTAACTGCGCGCGGAGTGCGTACATCATGCCAGTCAAGTTCACTCGCAGTATGAGATCCCACTGGTCGTCTTCAATCTGCTCAACTGTCCTCGTGCCGTGATGTTTCCCGATGACACCTGCACAGTTGGCTGCTGCATGCAGCGCTCCAAAGCGCTCAACAGTCTACGCGATCCACTGATCCACGTCCTTGCGGTTCGACACGTCCACTTTGGTCAACAGAAGCCTGGCATGGTCTCCGAAAGACTTGCCCGCTTTTTCGAGGGCAGCTTCCTCGACGTCGGCAATGGAGACGGTGCCTCCTCTGCCGTATATGATCTGGGCCGTTGCAAGTCCAATGCCAGACGCCCCTCCTGTCAGGGCTATGGTGCGGCCAGCGAAGTCGTTGTCGCGGCCCATAACTATATTGTGTCTGGAGGGTTCAGTTATGCTGAGGAATCGCTTCCAAACACCGGCTTATGATCATTCACTAGCGCGGTCAATCAGAAACCGACCAATAGCACCAGACCTGGAAAAGAGAAGGGAGGTAGGATGAGGTAAGCCAGACACCTAAAGTTCAGTACAGCGGAAAGAAGCTACCTTCCAGGTTTCTTTTGTGTGCACACAAGTGACCTTTCAAGTGACTTTGTACCCCACGTGACTTTGCGTAAAGGTCTGCGATGTGGCTTTGCGGTTTGAGAGATTCTGCGATACATAACAAGCGCTTATGCTAATTGTTGGTACAGACTTGATCTGCAATCGAACTCAACCACGGCCGGCTGATGTGTGTACATGGCGGAAGAGAGCCTCTGCATCTACATCTGGGGCTCAGCTAACTTGAGCTTGCCCTCATCGTCGTACACCAGCTCCCGCACTTTCGTGCTTCGCAGGTGGTTCTTCCCTGAAATGCTGGTGTCGTGGTAGAAGAGGTACCTGGAAGGCTTAACGGCTTATCACATGTTCAACCGATCAGACTCACCATTTGCTCTTAAACTCCACAATCGAACGGTGCGTCGTCCAGCCTTGCACCGGGTCTAGGATCTTCCCAGCATACGTGAACGGTCCCAATGGCGAATCCCCATCAGCATGTGCCAGGAAATGCGTATCGCCAGTCGAGTACGAGAAGTAGTACTTCCCGTTATGCTTGTGCACCCACGCGGCCTCGAAGAAATGACGATCGTGGTTGTCGGCGTTAATCGGCTTGCCATCGTCGTCGTTAATTACAATCTCCTGGACATCGCCATCGATCTTGTGCATATTCTTCGTCAACCTTGGCACCCTGGGTCCAATGGCTGGCTTGTCGCCCGAGGCCTCCATCTGCTCGTAGTCCTCCCGAACGAACTTGCCTGTTGTCCAGCATTGCAGTTGGCCTCCCCAAATGCCTGGCCAACCCTTTGTCAACGTTGAGCGAACCAAGGTAGAAAGATCCGTGACTTACCACCAAAGTACAGGTAGGCCTCGCCATCGTCATCGACGAAACACGCCGGATCGATGCTATAACTCCCAGGAATATAGTCGGCATCCGGCTTGAGTGGGCCCTCAGGTGTATCCGACTCGGCGACACCAATCCTGAAAATGCCCTCCTTGTCCCTGGCAGGAAAGTAGAAGTAAAACTTGCCGTCCTTCTCCGCACAATCAGGAGCCCAGACCTGTGGTAGAGACCCTCGCAAATCTTCGGCGAAGCCAGCATGGTAACGAATGCCGTAAGCTCGCTTAGATTTGCCTTGCTCTTATAGGTTGGAGCTGGAACCTTTAGCACAGATGGATCTTTTCAACGAAACTGTTACTTTGTTCGCTAAGGAAAGTGTCTATAACGTATACCTGCGCCACGGATAGCATGCCGATACCCCTCTCGCATAGCGATTATGTAGGTTTTTAGGTAACCTCTCTCCGAGCTAAACAATGTAACGAATCCTCCCTTAATGTACGTGTATTATTACGCTAACACGTCGTTTAGCCCTACCGCGCGGCGGATGCGCTACCGTTTCTCCGTAAGGTTTCTACCGGTACTCTTACCGAGTATATCGAGCAGATTGTTAGCGGCCGCCGTTAATAGTGTCGAAATAGCTGTAGGAGTAGGAGGAAAGGATTCGATAGGAGCGTTAGTTACTAAACGACGTAGCGACACTAGCTTGTTATCGGCATTAAAAAGATACGAGTTTTATATACGCAAAAGGACGTTAGTAGTACTATTGTATACCTACGTTAGTCCAACTTACGGGCTAAAGCGCGGGAAAGCAAAATAGAGCGGAGTATACCTCGCCGAGATTCGTATAGCTAGGCGCTATTCTAAGCCTATAAGCTATTACTATATCTCCTACTACATCTACTACTATATCTACTACATTGTCTAGAGCGTATAGAGTAGCGTATATAGTAGATCTATAATTGCTACGCTGTAATCTATAGCTAGTAGGTTAGTATAGAGTGCGAGATTGTCTACTATTAAACGGTACGCTTCGGACATCTACCTAAAGTTTAGCTAATCGCTAGGGTTAGTAGTAGCTATGTTCGTAGACGTTATAATAGTAGTAGTAGCGGCGGCGATAATAGTATAGTAGTGTTAATAGTGTAGTAGCGATAATAGTGTAGTAGCGATAATAGTATAGCGATAGTAGTAATAGTATACTAGTATATATAGTAGCGATGAAAGGATCAGGCCATCTAAACTGTTTATATTACAGTCGAACGCGGTTGCTATGGAAACCATCTTCCGTCGCTCACCAGGCTACTAGCGCACAGCCATTTCCCAAAGCAGCTGCGCCCATTTCCGCATGCAGAAGTCTCGTCAGGCAAAGAACAGTTCACGCGCGCGCTGAATGCTCGGAGCATCATGAGCAACGACGTCCCCGACATGGTCGTTGACGACGACTTTCCTTCCTGCATATAGCATCCAGAGACCGCGAAGGAGAGCACGTATCGAGAACTCGTGAAGCGTTACCCTCAGATGAAGTATCAGGTCGCACGTGCATGCGCTGTGGCCGGCTACGATGGGTTGTATAAGGAGCTCGACGATATCGCGGAGGAAGCCAGAGAGTGCGGAAATCTCGTGATCTACGAGCTGATCATGGCAAACCCAGTTCGATATGAAGTGATGAACGACTATGCTCGTAGCGTTCATACCGAAAACCCGCCAGTCGCTTATCTCAATGGCGGCACGGCTGTGTGCTGGATGCTGGATTCGAAGCAAGGCTTTCGCACTCACATGTCGCCGCCTGGCGATGATGATGACGACAGTTCCGACTATGTGCTATGACGACGGTTTCAATGAGCAGATGTTCAACATCACAGGAGACATGAATGTGGGCCAAGTCGATGTCAAGAGAGCTTCAGTCCGCCCTCAGGCATGCGACCCTACGCAGTGGCTTTCTCAACGCTTGCCTCTGGATCTACCAACAGTCGACAAGGATCTGCTCATCCTCATGGCTGCCTACTACGGAGACATAGATCGATACGAACGCTTACGCCGGCCCAGCATGATACACTGAGCTCAGCTGCTGCGTACGAGGCATATATCACAACAGCCTTTTCGGCGTCTGGTGGTCCAAGCAATCAACGCAAGTTCGCGCGGGGAGGTATCTCAGGTACGCGATCGACGCTCGCTTCATCATGAACAATGTGCTGTCCCGGGTGATGGATGGCAAGGACGAAGAGCCGTACTTGATATGGTATCCCACCATTGCTCAGAGATCAACATATAAGCATCTTGCGGAACTCAAGCCCCAGATGCGACCGCAAGTTGTTCGCGCCTGCATTGTGGGCGATTGCCAGGATCTCTTCGATGAATTGGTCAACCATATTGTCCCGGACGTTGCTCTGTTGGCTGAAGCTAAACAGAGTAGTAATCTGCACTACATTACGACTTTGAACAACAGGCTTTAAGAACTCGACTCTCCACCACTCTCGCCACCATACGAAAACTGGAAGAAGTACACCAGCATCTCGCTTTAATATACTCAAAACGACATCCCAAGCCGTACAAATTGTGCGCCTAACACTGAGTTCAACGGGCTGTACAACGGACGGATGTGTGATGTCAGCGAGCTTGAGATGCAGGTGTGTATGCCTGCCGAATGGGAGCTGCCTGGTAGTCACTCGGGTCAGCTGAGGCTCGATTATGTCGAGTGGCCTCCCAGCATGGACCAATCTCCAAATTGTGAGAAAGCGGCCAGCACCAGGTAGGAGATTCGTCATGCTGTGCTGGCGAGAACCACCACCAGGATGAGTGTTCGTGAGTGGTCCAAGATCTCTTCGAGATACGGTAAGCTACCTTCTCGTGAATCTACAGCGAATGTCTCGAGTAACGGAGGGTAATTTCACGTTCATCTTCATTGGGGGGCAAGTGGTATTCGTGCTTTCCAGCTTCCGGCCCTAAACACAAGCGATGCCACCATGAAGTCAAAGAAAGACTGTAACGTAACTTTGACGGCTCCAAGCTTGTTCACCATCTCGAAGACTTAGCTACGAGTCCCGAAGGATCAATCTAGTTTGCACTGCCTCGTCATAGGCTGTAGTGCCACCACAATCCTTCGAAGGTAGGAGGGAAGTCCATGATGATAAGGGGGGTTTGCATATGCATTGAAAGTCATAGAGCTTGCTCTTTTTTATCTCTTTGAGCGGTCAACCCAACCCTCTCTCACAACAGCACCACTGCCACCCGACAACCCACAATCAATCTCAACAGTCCTAACTATGGCTGAATCTGCATCATGGGGCGCTGGGACATGGAACACCCCGGGCTTCGCTGCATCTCCTCAGAACAACACCATGGACGCGGAGAGCATGCCTTCGAAACAGGCGCAAGCCGCTCGAGAACGAGCAGCAGAGGTCATAGAGGCGTCAAAAAATGAGAAACCCGGTGAAGCCGATGCTATGTGTGTTTCAAGAGTTCCTCTTCTACGATAGTTGTAGCATCTGCTAATCTTATAAACAGGATGGGTAAACGTGAGACGCGAAATGGTCAAATCATACCGATGAAGTGGCTCAAAACGAAGTTTAGTGGGAAGAAAGAGAAGAAAGTGGACCAAGTGATTCGGTAGTACATCAGAAATGAGAGCGGATGTGACCGTGTTCTTGATATAAGTCTTTCGAAGCATTGAGGTGGTTTCTGGAGAGAAATAGGTATCCAGCCCTTGACATGTGCCTTCCCACTGTTCCTCGCCCAGTGCTGTCGGTTTGATCAAGGATTGAAAGCTTGCCGATTGTTGTTCACTTTTATGTGGCTTAGCCCATCACGAGTTCCAAACGGCTAGCTTGTCCGGCTTGCACTGCCTTCCTTGAGCAGTGGTACCACCACATTCCTGTGGAAGTATGAAGACCGTATTATAAGCGAGCACTGCTTTTCCGATAACACTGTCTTTGTCCTCGAAACAAAAAAGTTCGTCAACTCAAAAAGTCGTCAAAGCAATCTTCGAGCTGTCAATCAACACCAAACTCAACACATCTCCCATATCTCCAATCATGTCCGGCTCCTCATCATGGAACGACTCCGGCTTCGCGTTCGCGCCCAACACAAATACTATGGATGCCCAGACTATGCCGTCCGACAAAGCGCAAGCAGCCCGCGAGAGAGCAGCGGAGATCATAGAGGCTTCTAAGAACGGCAAACCAGGTAAACGCTGAAGCATAACCGCGTTCCACGCCTGACAATTGCTGACACTCGAATTGTGTAGGTGAAGCGGATGCAATGATGGGCAAGCGGGAGCCGCAAGGAAATCGAGGTATCATTCCGCTCGACTGGCTCGCGACAAAGTTTAAGAGCGAGAAGAAAGAAAAGAAGGAGAAGAGGGACGAGAAGGTCATTCGTTAGCACTGTTCAGGTGCGTCTCTTCGAGCATGGGTATTTCTGGCAATGCAAGTCTGTCCTTGAAACACCATTGAGCCCCTTCAACATTCGAGTGCTTCGGCGTATTCACTCAAATACCCTCCCCATCATCCCTCGCCCAAAGCTTGACCGTCCGATCGCGCCCACAGCTAGCAATCCACTTCGCATCGTTCGTGACATCACAGCTCAACACCGTCCCGTCGTGGCCCGTCAGACTCTTGCAGAGAGCCCAATCGTCGGCCGAGAAGATGTTGACAGCCTTGTCGAAGCCTGACGAAACGACGAAAGTGCCCGCTTTCTTGGGCCGGATCTCATCTTCTTCGGCACTGTCGCCATTCGTCATGATAACGTCGCCACCAGCGGTTGGTGCTGACTGTGAGAGCGCGCCATCGGTGCCTTTGTACCATCGCAGATCGGACACACCGCCCTTGTGCGCGCCGATGGATGCTGTCTCACGCACCGCACGCAGATCCCAGCACTTGGCGAAGCCATCGCTACTCCCTGTGAGCACCCTCACGCTGTCGCTGCCCCAGTCGATGCCGAAGATCGGCGCAACGTGGCTCTCCAGGAGCATGACTGTTCGACCAGTCCGGAGATCCCATATCCTGCCTATCGAGTCCAGACCTGCGCTTGCCAGCAAAGATCCATCTAGATTGAAGGAGACGGCGTATACCTCCTTCGAGTGCCCTTCCTGTAGTAACAGCTCAGTCGTCGTGTCCAGATCCCACAACCGCCAGGTAGTGTCGTAGCTTGCGCTGGCTAGGTAGCGACCAGAAGGATGAAACTCAGTTCTGCAGACCCGTGCTGAATGGCCGGACAGTGTGGCGATGGGGGTGTCCTGTGATTGTGACCAAAGGTTCACATCTCCTTCCCCACCTCCGCTTGCTAGGGTCACGGTTTCGCTCTTAGCAGAAGCGTCGGCCTCTGGGTGCCATGCCAGACCACTGATCATGTTTTTGTGCCCTCGCAGTACAGTCTGAGTCTCGAGATTGGGGATGTCGAGGATCTTGAGACTGCCACCCCAGTCACCACACGCCACCGTCTGTCCATCAGGCGAAAAGCGGACCATAGATACTGGCCGCTCGCTCGCGATCTGTGACCCAAACAGCTCGAAGGCTGATAGTCTCTCCTTGATCGCTTTCCGATGCTTGACGTGTGTAGCCACAGGGATCTTCGACTCCAGTCGCTGATGTGCTATCCGCTTCGCCGTCCGTGGTAGGCTGTATCGTGCCACCTCCCTCCTCGCTTCCAGCAATTCCGGTGCGCCCTCGGTGTAGAACTCGCCCACATCATCTTCGTCGTCCCCTTCTCCAGCCGGCGTGGCATCCTGCATGGACTCATCGTCATTACCATGTTGGTCGGCGTACAACAGCTCGCGCAGTCGATCTCGTCGATCCTCGGGTCGCTCGCCGAACAGTGTTTGAGGCTCCCCGCGTGAGCGAAGGTCGGCTCTCACCCGCTTGTCGTCGGTCGGAACTGCGATCGCTGCTGCTTCCCGCTTCCGCTTGAAGTCGCTGAGGATGGTGGATGCCTGCTTTGACTGCTGGCCAGATCCTGCTGCGGGGAGGGCATAGTTGGTGTCGGTGGCTGTGGGGATGTTAGGATGTTTGCTTCCCTGCGCGTGCGGCTCGCTAGATGTCTGACTTACGGACGTTGCTGAGATCGAGGTATTCCTGGTCAAAGATGGCTCATCAGCTGTTCGCTCCTTCTCTTTCAGTCGCATCACGTGCGCTCGCTCTGCTCGATGCGGTGTGAACATAGATCGAGCGATGGGACTTAAATTGTAGCTTACCTCCTGCGGTGCCTCCTCCACGTACGCCTGCCGCGACGGGTGGATCGACATGGTCAACCTGAGTACCCTCTAGTCCTCCGCTCGGTGGTGATTCTTCTCGTCGCCCTCAGGTACGGTGATGTTGCATGCTTCTCGCACGTGACAAGTGCTACCGTATGGAGTGGAGTCTTGCCGGTGTAGCTAGGAGTCGTGGGAGACGAAACGTCCAAGGTATGTACAGAAGAAATGTACGTTCAGATGCAGATCTCGAAGATTGATTGGTTTTCTTGGCAACGGTCATCGTGCAGCATGGATCCTCCGGAAACTCGAAGAAGGAAGTTGCGACACGACAAAAACAGCAGAGTCGCCAGTGCTATAGATTGGAGCGGCGCACTCGTATCGTATATACATAGAAGACATGTCTTCATAACGACCATGGCACCCTCCTGCCACCGCCCGAAACTTCCCCCAATCCGCCGGCAGCTACTCCTGCAATGCTAAGACCAATACATGCACCAGCTCTACTGCGACCAACTAGAGCGACGGCCTTCCGAGGCGCACATATGCCATCTAGAAGAGCTCAATCTACAGGATCCCGCGGCTTCACCTACCGCCTCGCCGCCGCCTCAGCAGCCAAACGGACTCCTCCGCGCAACCCCAAGCACAACCAGGATTACTGGAACTACACCTCAACCCAGAAGAGCACGAACCCGCCATACCTGCGCTCAACGAAACCTGCCAGCGGCGAAGACGCCTTCTTCGCCACCACTCTAGACAGCAGCGAGCATCACGTCGCATTCGGCGTAGCAGACGGAGTAGGAGGATGGCAGGACCAAGGCATCGACCCTAGCGACTTCAGCCATGGGCTTTGCGGGCTGATGGCTGGGACCGCGTATTTACACTCGGTTGAAGAAAGTGGAATGTTGCGGCCACAGGCGTTGCTGCAGACTGCGTATGATGCTGTGATAGCCAATCCTCGTATCCTTGCGGGCGGAAGTACTGCGTGTCTAGCTGTTCTCGACCAGGACGGAACCATGGAATCGGCGAATCTAGGCGATAGCGCGTTCTTGGTCTTTGGTCCGGGTAAGGTCGCGTACAAGAGTGAGGTGCAAACACATGCATTCAATACACCATTCCAGATGGCAAAGGTACCTCCAAAGATGATGGCGCAGTATGCGATCTTTGGGGGTGAGGGGGGCGGGAAGCACTTTTCCGAAGTCCCGCGGCAGGCGGAAGTCGTCAAGCAGAGGGTCAAGCATGGCGATGTGGTGGTGGTTGCTACAGATGGCGTCTGGGATAATCTGAGTGCGCAGGATGCTTTGGGAATTATCACGAGGGTGATGGTGGAACATAAATATTGGGTCAATGGCGATAAAGAGACGTTGTTGGATGCGGCGCACATAGCTGCATTGCCTACGAGTCTTAGTGGAAGCAAGGAGCATGAGGAGTATCTACCTGGTCTCATCGCCACAGCCGTCATGCGTGAGGCTAAAGCTGCTGGTCTGGACCGAAGAAGAGATGGCCCCTTTGCAAAGGAAGTGATGGCCAAGTATCCGGGGGAAGGCTGGGAAGGTGGCAAGCCGGATGACATCGCGGTCGTAGTGTGTATTGCCGTGGATGGTAACGTAAAAGGTGGTGCACAAGCAGCTGGCGGTGGAGGAGATGAGAAGCCGCTTAAAGCAAAACTTTGAGACGTCAACGCTGGGGAGTGACCGCAAGGAAGATCTATAGCCATAGATGTTGGGGGCAACATCCGAGGAGTCTTTTCACTATTGCGTATGGTGAGCCCGAGTCACTTCATCCGCGATCGTATCGACTCGGACTGACTTGATGGCCACAGCCCCGACACAGGGAAGAGCCGCACCGAAGGCCACAAGGCTGGGAAGCTTGTTTAGGGAGCTTAGTTGTGCTTGTAACGCACAGAGCAGCCTCTCTGCCAGGACAAAGTTGTCCTGGTATGCCTGCCAGGCAGATGGCATTTCAGGACTCTTGCCGCTTGCGTCTGCCGCCTTTCGATAGGTCGAAATCGATCCATCTACCGGATCGGCAGAGCCCCGCATGATGGACTTCACCTGCCGCATTGGTGTTGCATCTTCATATGCCGTGAGCTCTTGAGAACAAGTCGATGGCAGAAGCTTGCGAATAAACGCATATATACTCAAGTGGCATGGTATGCCGCGAGGAGAAAACCTGACTGATCTTATTGCGGATTCACGATGGACTTCCTTGGATATAGAAGTATGCGACAACGTAACATAAAAGACGTGTTGACTTCATCTCTTCTGATATCGACAACAACCGCATTCAACTGTACTCCGTCGGCCTTCCATTCGCATCTTCCGTCCAATGCTCGCGTCGCATACACTCGCGACCTACCAAGCAAGTCGACCTTCCACGTTCCTGCAAGCGACATCGCCTACCCAACATCACCGCAAGGTCTTCCAGCTCTCTGCGCAGTTCAAATCAACGTCACTAGCTCTCCCACGTCTGCGTTCAGCTTCGGTCTGTTCTTACCGCAAGACTGGAACAACAGGTTCCTTGCCGTCGGCGATGGAGGCTTTGCCGGCGGCATCAACTGGCTCGCCATGGCTGCTGGAGTGGCTATGGCTTTGCTTCGATGAGTACTGACACTGGGCACAACAGCACCTCTGGCGATATCTCTTGGGCGTTGAATGAACCGGAGAAGAAGATCGACTTTGGGTGGAGGGCTATGCATGAGTCTGTTGTTCTATCCAAAACGCTTGTCAACGCTTTCTATGGCCAGGAATCGAGCTATTCTTATTACTCCGGGTGCTCAACCGGAGGACGGCAAGGGTTGAAGGAGGTACAGATGTTTCCGAACGATTTCGATGGCGTGTTGGCTCGTGCGCCGGCTTGGTGGACGACGCATTTGCAGACTTGGACGATCAAGGCCGGACTGTATAACCTCCCGATATCAGCAGATCACCACATTTCGCCGGCGTTATTTACGGTCATTGGAGCCGAAGTGCTGAAGCAATGTGACGCTCAGGATGGAGTGAAAGACGGCATCGTATCTGATCCAAGAAGGTGCGACTTCTTCCCAGAAGCACTTCTCTGCGGTCCAGGAATACAGAATGGCACAGAAGCCGGCTGTCTCACACCGTTCCAAGTCTCCACGCTCTACAAAATCTACAACGACTACGTCGGTGTAAACCAAACTTTCGTCTTCCCACACCTAGAGCTAGGCAGTGAAGCACAATGAGACGTCCTTCTTGGTGGTTCCGAGCCCTCCACACTTGGATGCCAGTATCCGCAGTACATGCTTGATCTCGGTATGGACTGGAACTACTATGACTTCAACTACAGCATTGTCGAACTGGCGGATCGCCTCGACCCAGGAAACTGCAACGCAGACGAATTCGATCTCAGTCTTTTCGAGGCAAGAGGCGGCAAGTTGATCATGTATCAGGGCTACGCAGATGCTTTGATCCCGACTGGCAGTAGCGTCCTCTTCTACAAAGAAGTTCTCAAGACTTTGAAGCCGAAAGGCATAGACTTGGATCCGTTCTTTCGCCATTTCTTGGTTCCAGGCATGCAGCACTGTGCCGGTACTCCGCCAGATGTAAATGCGCCTTGGTTCTTTGCAGGACCGAATCAAGCCGGGTCGCTCTCTGAGAAGCCTGGAAGTATGCACTCTGTGCTGGGATTCCGAGATCCGAAGCATGATATCCTGCTTGCTCTGATGGAGTGGACAGAAAAAAGGCATCGCGCCGGACAGCATCGTGGCGACCAAGTGGAGGAACGATACTCTGTTCGACGAGGTATGGAAGCAGCGACCGATTTGTCCGTATCCGAAGCAAGCGAGATATGCTGGTAGTGGTGATGTTGACCTGCCTGAGAGCTGGGCATGTGAGTATCTTTATTGAATGGATGCGCGATGGACGTCCGTTTTCCAGGCTTCGTCTCATCCCGCAGGCATTGATCCGAGAACATCATTGCAAGGCTGCCCTACTCAGGCAAGACATATGTTGTGTCCGAGTTGCTCATGCCATCACCTGATTCGAAATGTCTCCTCCGGTCGACCTTCAACATCCTCCACGGACTTGAGGCTCCATGTCTTCTTTTTGAGATTGTCTGAGGCGATCGTGGATGTCAACAGATCTAGGCGAGGGTCTAACAGCCTCTCATGGGCGTCTTCTTGTCTGCCGACAATGATGAAATGCGACCCAACATATCGTAGATACACGAAAAGAGGGCAGCCTCTGAGCACGCATATCAGATCACCCATACCTAAAGCAATGGGTATAAGCGTTAGCACGTGTCTCAAGCACAGGGACCAGGGATGAAAGGTGTCAGAGCGTCACACGGTGCTTCATGTTATCTCGAAGGCGCCTTCCATGACTTACGCGGAACTTCGGACAGCGGGTACTCAATAGCCATGTGTGTCACCCTCGTGACAGCTGACCAGTAAAGGGACCCCAAATCGTGCTTCTGTAGTGTCCTCAAGACCCTGCCTTGCGCCATAAGCTCTGTCCGACATCGCGAGACTCAAGGTAGGCCAACGTCCTTCCATGAGAGGAGTGATAGTGAGTCGGCCAGAGTGCTATATACGTTCCCGCTGTCCCAGTCCACGTCTCGCGAACTCCAGTCGGGTACCCAGGTAGCGATGTTCGCCGAGGTGTTATTCGCGAAAGTAATGACCTCGAGCGAATTTGTCCTTCCGATACAGTTCGTGGCGAATCGTTTGTACAACTCTTCAACCGGCATTTGGTAGTCGACATATGGAACTAGATCGGCAGCGTCCGTGGCCAACGCTACACGCGAGTAGAGCACGTCTCGCGGATCACGACACATCCGATGCCGACGTGACTTGCGCAGGAAATCTAGGAACGAGCTATTGATGCCCGTCGTAGCATAATCAGCAGGGTCGGAACCTTCAGTCAAGCCATGCTTCCAGACTCTCGATACCACCGGCTTCAAATGGCGAAAGGCTTTCAACAGATCATACCACTTAGCAAGTCCCGCCTTCTCTGGGAGGTTCCCTTCGGTTATACTGTTGAGGAGAACATCGAACGGTATCCTTCTAGAGCCACAGCAGATCGATATCGCTCTCGCCATTGCGATCTCTTGAAACACCCTTGCTCGTTGCCAGTAGTCATTCGTCAGAAAGCTGATGCAGCGCATTAGTAAAGCATTGGAGAATCTGCACGTTGGCTTGTTGTAGTGCCTCGCTATCTCGTCCAGAAGCTCGTCGGTCTGAGGAGTTGGTGATCCCAATACCGAAAGCACTTCAGCAGCATAGCCATACACTGCCCCCATGCGCGCCACCTGACGACTCTTCTCCTCTGCATCAGTCTGGTTGATACATATAGCGTCGATCCATATGAACGTCTTACTATGCTGCGACTCATAAGCTTTTGGCAGAATGCCGGACGAAACAAGGTCTTCGAACCTGGTGAGCTAGAGCGATGATATTTGCAACCTTGTTCGGCACCAATACAGCCGCACCATTGATCCGCATCGGCTTCGGAGATGTGTCGTAGTCGCCATACCATAGCTTCTCGGATTCGTTCCAGGTGTAGGATATGGCAGTGTAAGGGTAGATGGCATCTTCTCGAAATTCCACGCTTTGTAAAGAGCATCGCAAGAGACCATAGCTGTCGTAACCGAGTACCTGGAGCAGGCGGAACTCATTGATGCCGAGCAATCTGTAAATCGTCTCCAATGGTGGAAGGCAACCGCCAAAGTGGACTCGTGGGAGGTAGGGCATATTGGCCATTGCTGACGCCATGATTGAAGCATGAGGTCCCGAGGGCAGATACTGCGAGATTGGAAGCTTGAAACACAGAAATCACACAGGTGATGTCGAGTGCTCGCCGAGAACTGTGGCTTGAGGTGGCCTGAGCAAATGGCTGGAAAGATCATGGTCTAGACCGCAATATCAGTTCTACTCATTTTCCTACGATAGGCTTTGAATATTGCAAGGCGGCCAAGAGACCACTTGTAAAAGCTGAACTCGACTCACTACATAAGGTTCCGAGCGCTAGACTCGCCCACGATAAGCAGAAGGGATCTCTAAAGCAGATTCTATGCGACCATGCCAACATTCTCGTTCTGTCGCCGCAATCTAGGTCCCAGGTAGCCTGTCCCAAGAAATAGTAAGGCCAGATCGTCCAGAATATCGCACCGCCGACGGCTGAGTGTGATTGAAGCCGCGTCTCCAGTAGTTCATAACTGCAGGTTGCAGGTACGGCTAGCAGCAAAGGCTCGGGACAGATGCTGGAAGTCCATCCATAAGATGGTCCTTGAAGCCGTGGCTTTTCGTTGAAAGTAGAGGGTCCGCGAATCGTCGGCGTCGGTGCTTCGTTCACCACCCACTGGAAGCCGCGCTCGGTGCTGCCGCGACGGACGAAACATAGACGATAACGACTGACGACACAGCAGCAGGTGCCGAAGAGCTTTGTGGAGAGGACGATACCACCACGGCGGTCGAGCTTCCAGCTGGTGCTGAAGAAGGTTGCGGTGCGTACGAGATGACAGCAGAGCTTGAGCTTGCCGGAGCTGGTTGAGAACTCGAAGCAGCATTTGAGCCGGACGGCGCAGCAGATCCACTGGGGTAGGCCGGAGCCGAAACATTGCCGGGTGCAGCGGATGGTTGGGCACTCGGCGCTGCAGAAGGCGCTGGCGCACCCGATGCCACGACCATGCACGTGGTGAAAATGGGGACCCCGGTTGAGAAGATGTTCTGCTTGTTCGGCTCGTCATCGTCGCCGCCAACACCTATGAAGAAGTCCAGCTCTGCGAAGAGATCCATAGAAAGGTCTACGCCAAAGTCTGCTTCGGGGTCGTCGCAGACTCCGCCGTCTGCTGCTTGGCCAGTAAGTGTGACGCCGAAGCTAGGGGCGTCGAGTGAGAAGCCAGCCAGGAATCCATAATTGAACAGTTCTATGTCAAATTCAATACGGGTCCGGATTCCCTACAGATAGGTGGTGATGGTTAGCTATTGCGTCATACTAAGATTCGATCTCGAAAGGCTTTGACGTACAGCAAAAGCTGACAGCGAAATTTCCGCCGACAAGAAGTTCTCGGGCATTGCAGGAGCAAACACGGGTGACCAGTCTTGGAACTGGTTCAAGCTAGAATCATCGAAATCGAGAACAGCGATAGCTTCCGCAGGGATACTCATGCTGATGCCGGAGGAGAAAACGTCCATCTTGGCGTCGAGTGAGTTAATCCCTGCTGCCAAATTGATTGTGAATTCCGGTCCTATGGTGACGAAATCTGATTGTAACGAGGGGAGTCAGTGAACTGCTTGAATGGCCATGTCCACTATAGCTTCGAAAGTAGGGGTGCGAATACTTACTATCAATATTGATGCCGTCAGGATGCAGCGCGAACAGCTCTTTGCTTGCACTGTGCTGACTGGTGAGCTCTTCTGAAGCTTCGACGTTAGCCACGAACGTAGCACCGATGTTGTTGGGCGTCATCTAAAGCACATGCATGTTAGCCGATGTTTCGGATCCCAGATGGCCAGTCGCTGCTCAAGAGCGTACTCACGGTCACGCTTCCACTGATCTGAGCGGGAAACCAGTAGGTGACATCCTGGTGCGCACCGTGTTGGCACTGTACTGTGAACAGATGCTTCTCGGCAAGTTCTAACTTACAATGTCAAAGTCCAGCGAACCGGTAGTATAGCAAGGATCACAGCCTATCGATGCCGTTGCATCAGAGTCATCGCTAGATGTGAGCTCTATCGGATCTGTCGCAAAGTTTGCATCGAGACTAAGACTTTGCTGTTTGGTGTGTTAGTGCAATTCGTTGTGATCTCAAGCTGTGTGCTTACCGTGCCGTTGTAGCCGATTCGCTTCACTAGACTTCGGCTTGAATGAGCACTCTGCGGTGTAATGCCTTTGCTGGAGATCTTCAGCTGCCAGTGGTCGAATGCGTCTTCCCAAGTCTTGGGCTTTGCGGTCAAGGTCACTTTGTTCGTGGTCTGTCGTCGATGAGAGGAGCGTTTAGCAGATGTTTTGAGTAACATAAATGAAGGTACGTACATCGTCGAAGACTGCCGTTGTAACATGCCATGGCTGCCTAACGGTCTAGTCTCCATCCGGGATGTTGCAGCGTGCGTTCTCCGTGACAAGCACGAGGTAGTGATCTTCTGCATCGTTTATCCAGCCCCATTCTTTTTGAACACGGTCGAAATTGACTTCGCTAAGGAAGGTGAACTCCACTGATGTCTTCGTACACTTGGCATTCTCAAGGACATTCTGGAAACGCTCCAGGGATAGAACACGGACGTTTTGACCGTCGGCGGTATAAGCCGTGAGGTTGGCATGCGGATTACCGGCTACCTGAACGTTAGCGAGATGTTCGGATGGAGTATCGATACTTCAGTCGGTCTTACCCGGGCCCCAGTAAAACGATTCGCTCTGCCTTAAACCATACTCTTTGTTCTACATCAGGACGGCGTCAGCAGTGGCACGAGCGTGAGACTGCTTTTGCTCAGTTAATGCGTACCACAGCGTGCATTAAGCCGCCCAGTCCTGAGTATACGACTGGTCAAGTAGTTGCCCGGTCAGCAATTGTCAAAGATCAATACAATCCGAGAGGACGACTCACAATCGCCAACACCAGCGTTGGCAGTTATATCTCGACCCTCGTAGTCTGACAAGCTCGATGGATCAATAGGATGATACTTGTTAAAGTTCCGCTGATGCTTTGGAGACCCTTGGTGAGTTACTCTCGAGGGATACGCGAAGGGCGAGGCCGTCGAGAGACCGATCTGCGAGATGGCCGCCAGTAGTACCAGGAGAGTACGTTGGAGTGCCATATTGTTGTAACCAAAGACGTTCGCACGGGCACGCCCTTCTGGATCCGCTAGACACGTCTCTGCTCAGCGTACTGCGTGTATTACTTTTGAGAGCCGCGCACGCAGCAATCTTCGACGACTGGAAAAACGAGTGTAGTGCTTGACGATACCCACCAACGAGGCCAGACGGCTCAAGTTTGTAGGCAGATAACTTAGCCTGGTGCTGGCCTTGGCAGCCTTGTTACAGTGCAACGTTGTGCTTCACACATATCTAAGCTTCGAGTGGTGGAGGCGCAAAGAGGCCATGTTGAAGCTCTAAAATCTACCGTGAGGCATCACAAGGCTCTAAAACATACCGTACAGGAAGCTGGACCAGCAAGAAGATCTGCTGTACTGTAGCGAAGCGAGAGTAGCTGCAGCTCCTTCGGGCGGTGAGGTGGAAAGGTTATACCAATCGGTGCCTAGGTCGTCGTTGGGGTGCATGGGACAGCATCGGACAAAGTGTGCCCGTATGCGGCCTGTCGGTTTAGCGAACAGACAAGGCTACGGCACGCCACCAAATGCTATTCATATCTCCAGGGAGGGATGAAGTCCTGAAAACCATCTCTCCTTTGGCAGATAATGTGCTAGGGCAGTTGGTCATGGGTACCATTGCGCGGTATCCTCGAAGAGAGCATGACGACGATCTCGTGAGTACAACAAGAAACCCGGTGATGGAGAGTGTTTGCTCGAGAGATGGAGGACCTGGTCTACCTTAGCCTTGCAGAAGCGTTCGTTCGAGCGAGGGTGGTCGAGGCCGACAACGGCGAGGTCAAATTTAGAGCTGGACAACGCACGTGCTTTCCCCACAAACACGTGCTAAGATCAACGCTGATTACGGCGGACTAAGTCGACCCAAAAGGACATGGAATTTAAAGTGAATGTAATTGGCTCTATAACGTAAGGATTATATACTCTAAGTCACCGGCGTAATACTAGATCAAAAGGAGTAGTAGAGTGTCTATTATATAGCGA
>JAABUL010002002.1_pt1 | contig 35757 bp, 32 predicted proteins | sample 5559151 | NCBI WGS metagenome assembly JAABUL01 (sample SAMN10711876, study PRJNA513368) | rock metagenome | isolation source: Antarctica rocks | place: Antarctica: Victoria Land, Pudding Butte sud | reverse complement strand
GGCGCCATCAAACGTTACATCGCCGAGCATAATCTCAGATCAAAGCCGTTTGCCTGGACCAGGGACCCCAACGCAATCATCGCTTCCGTCAAACGAGGGCACCAAGCGTTAGATTCTGTCCACTAGCCTCGCGAGGTGCAGCAACGCGCCCTCACCATTGCCCGCCTACTACGCCCCTTTGACGTAACAAACGCAAGAAAAATACGAGTGGGAGGTGATGCTGATGGCGGCTACGTGATGCTGGACGATTTCGAAGGGATCGAGACCGCCTTCTCATTGAGTGTCGGCCCAAACGTTGACTGGGATTACGAGGTCGCTCAACGAGGCTTGCCTGTCCATCAGTTCGACCACACAGTTGAGGGTCCACCTCGCAAGCACGACAACTTTCATTTCCATCGCCGCATGATTGTCCCCACTGAGATGGAAGATGCCGACACTCTTACCAGTATGCTTGACCTTGCAGTTACGCACCGTCCTCAGTCCAGCATTCTGAAGATTGACATTGAAAATGCTGAATTGGGGGTGTTTGCCCACGCTACCCCAGAAGTTCTCCGAAAGTTTTCGCAAGTGCTCTGCGAGTTCCATGCGTTCGAGTTTTTTCACCTAGACCATCATTACGAAATCGCCTTACAAGGACTTATCAATCTCAAAAAGCAGTTTGAAGTGACCCACGTCCACCCCAACAACTCGGCCGGGATCACCTATATCAACGATGCACCGCTTCCGTTCGTTCTGGAAGTCACGTTCGCCAGTCGGTCAGATACGACACGCAACCCTCGCGAGAGACATATCCAACGGCTCTCGACATGCCGAATAACGATAAGAAGCCAAACTATGATCTGGGCCTCTTTGAAATCTGAATTTCAGACTGACCCACTACCGGGGAGCGGCACGCATACTTCGGTCGCGGAGCGACGACTACCCTACGCGAAGATGCTAGAAATAAATAACGTCATGAAGGCGCCGCGTATTTGATAGTCATTCATGCCTCACCAGCAATGAGACGGCTCCTGGCCCGTGGTCCTGCTTGTCCGTGTTGTCGCCTAACATGTCGAAGATGCGCCCTTTGCTCATCGTGCCGTGCGGGTCGATGGCGCTCTTGACAGCCCGGAGTAAGTCCAGCGTCACGGGGTCGACCCGCTCCATGAAGGCGCGTTTCTTCGAGCGTCCGATGCCGTGCTCGGCGCTGATACTGCCGCCGAACCGGTCGAGCGTCCTAAAGATCACTTCCTCGGCGGCGCGGAACATCTCCCGACGGCGCTCGATCGGCCAGAGCCCGGGCGGCACGACGTTGAGATGGATGTTGCCGTCTCCGACGTGGCCGTAGGCGATCGGACGCCCGTCGGGGACTTCGGCGGCGAGCCGGGCGAGGGCCGCCTCGAGAAAGGCGGGAATGGCCGCCAGGGGCACGGATATGTCCGTGCGGTAGTAGGGACCGGAGCGACTCTGCGCCGCCACTATGGCCTCGCGCAGCAGCCACAGGCGATCCGCCTGGGCGCGGCTTTGGGCGATCGTGCCGTCCATGATCAAGTCGCCGGCCGCCTCGAACAACCCTTCGAGCAGAGCCGATAGGTCGACCGCGCCGCCTCCCGCGAGCTCCATCAGCACGTAGACCGGGCAGGGCTCCCCCAACGGGTCAAGGAGGTCGGGCCCGTGCTCCAGCGCGAGGGCGAGGCCGTCGCGCGTCAGCAGTTCAAAGGCCGACAGCAGATCGCTGCAACTGCGGCGCGCCCGGCCGTAGAGCGCCACCGCGTCCTCGGCAGACCGCAGGCCGACGAGGGCGGTCTCGACCCGCGTCGGCTTGGGAAAGAGCTTGAAAGCGACCGCGGTGACGATGCCGAGCGTCCCCTCGGCGCCGACAAAGAGCTGCTTCAGGTCGTAGCCGCGGTTGTCCTTGCGCAGGGTGCGCAGCCCGTCCCAGATCCGACCGTCGGGGAGCACCACCTCGAGCCCCAGCACGAGGTCTCGCGCCATGCCGTAGCGCAGGACGTTGAAGCCCCCGGCGTTCGTGGCCACGACCCCCCCGACGCGACACGAGCCCTGCGACCCGAAGGTGATGGGCAGCAGCAGGTCCTGCGCATCGGCGGCCCACTTCGCCGTCTCGAGCACGCAGCCCGCCTCGACCACCATAGCGAACCCGACGGGATCGACGGTGCGCACTGCGCTCATGCGGTCGAGCAAAACAACGACCTCCCGCTCGACGTCGCCCGAGACCGCCGCCCCCACGAGGCCGGTCAGCCCGCCCTGCGGCACGAGCCCGAGGCCGAGATCGCGGCAGCGGCGCACCACGTCGGCGAGTTCGGCCGCCGAGCGCGGCCGGACGACGGCGACCGGCTGCCCCGTATAGGCGCCCGTCCTGTCGCGGGTCAGAGGGGCGATCAGGTCCGGGTCGGACAGGAATAGGTCGGGGGCGAAGCCCTCCGCGAGAGCGTCCGCGGCGGGGTGCATGGCTTCGGAATTGTTCATAAGTTCAATCCTCCTCCTCGGCGCCAGGCTCCGCCAGCGGCGCTTCGTCCCCCCCCGCTTCGCCCGACCGGACCGCGTTGAGCTGCCGCTTCATGCGCCGCAAGCGATCGTCGTGCGGCTCGTCGCGGCGGAGCGCCACCGCGGTCGAAAGCACGTCGACCACGACGAGCGCCGCGATGCGGGAGGTCGTTGGCGTGTAGACGCTGGTGTTGTCGAAGGTCTCAATGAGAAGGACGACGTCGCAGAGCGCGCTGACGTCTCCTTCCGCTCCGACGAGGCCGATCACGGCGGCGCCGCTGTCCCGCGCGAGCCGCGCAGTCTCGACAAGTTGCCGCGTCCGGCCCGTGTTCGATATCACCACGGCCACGTCGCCTTCCCCCATCATCGCTGCCAGCATGACCTGCTGGTGGAAGTCGGACTCGGCCCGGCAGGGGACGCCGAACAGCGGGAATTTTTGCTGGGCATCGTGCGCCACGACTCCGGACGCGCCGAAGCCGAGAAAGGAGACGCTCCTCGCGCCGGCCAGGAGATCCACCGCGCGGGCGAGCGCTTCGCGATCAAGATGCTGTCGCGCCCAGTCGAGGCTCGTCAGCGTGTAGGCGAAGATCTTGTCGGCGACGGCGTCGAGCGTGTCGGTGCCCTTGATGGCTGAATTCGTGGCCGGCCGGCCGAGCGCCAGACTGCGGGCAAGCCTGAGCTTGAACTCGGCGAATCCCGAGAAGCCTACCGCCACGCAGAAGCGTATCACCGTCGGCTGGCTGACCTCGGCCTGCTCCGCCACGGCCGCGACCGTGGACTCGAGGACCCGGGACGGGTCCTGCAAGACGAGTTCGGCGACCTTAGTGTCCGAGCGCCTCAGCGCTGGTAGCGCGGCACGGATAACGTCGAGCACGTTCTGGACGGGCCGCCGCCCGGCCTCCGGGCTCTTCTGAAGCATGGTCATCCTCGTCACACCTCCCGTCGGGAAGCACGAAGTTAGGCCCGTCGGAGCCGCAGTTCCAAGCCGGTCCGCGCCGGGATCAGCCTCACCGGTCCCCCACGCTCCTGCGCCCGGGCGGCCAGCGATGCGGGATCGCAGGTGTTGAAGGCAAACAGGCCGTGGTGATGGGCCACCATCGTGCCGGCTCCGACCGCTTCGGCGAGCCCCATCGCCTCTTCGAGCGTCAGGTTGCCCGGCACGCCGCGCGCCAGCAGCGCCGCCGAGCGCCCGTTGACGGGCAGGAGCGCCATGTCCGGACGCAACGGCCCCACCTCCGCGGCCTGGCCGTCGAACGGCACGGTGTCGCCCGAATGGAACAGCGTCACGGTCCCGCCCGGAACGGCGAAGCGGAGCACGTAGCCGAGAAACCTGTGCCGTCCGTTGACGTCGCGCTCCAGGGTCTCATGTGCCGCCCGAACGGCCGAGACGGTCAGGCCCGGCCATGGCGCGAAGGCGTCGCCGGCGTCAACCGAGACGAGGTGATCCCCGGGGGCACCGGTGCGGCGCAGCGCCTCGTCCCGGCTCGCCGCCGGAACGACAAAGCGCGCTCCTGGCCGGGCCGTGGCGAGGGGGGCGAGCGTGCCGGGGTCCATATGATCGGTGTGCTGGTGAGTGACCAGCACGAGGTCGACCGGCCCGAGCCCCTCGACCGTGGTCGGGGCGGCCATCATGCGCTTGTGCGACGTCTCGGTGTCCCGGTACTTGGCACCCAACGAATTCGACAGATAGGGGTCGATGACGAGGCGCCGCCCGCCGGCCGAGACGGCGAAGCCCGCTTGGCCGAGCCAGTGCAGCGCCACGGCGCCGTCGTCCCGGAGGGTGCGGAGCCGCTCTTCGAGCGGCCCGACGAAGGCCAACTCGTCGACTAAGACAGCCATCACGACGCCGCGCTGTCCCGCGCAACGCGCGCGATCTCGTCGAAGCGAGGCCCGGCCGTCGGGAGGTCGACGTGGAAGACCTCGGCGATCACCTGCGTCCAGCCGTGGAGGAAGTAGGTCCAGCCGTCCTCGACCTGTAGCCGGCGCTCATCCTTCTGGACGCGGGCTTGGTCGAGGAAGACAAGGTTGCCCCGGTAGTTCAGGTCCCAGGCGATGGCGCGCTCCGGGAACCGCGCGCCCTTGCCGAGCGGCGAACCCGGCCGATCCTTGCCGAGGCCGGTCGCGTTGACCACCAAGGAGGCGGGCTTCAGCTCGTCCAGCAGTGCGTCGTTGTCCGCCGCCCCAGTGACGAGGCGGTACTCGACGGGCACGTCGGAGGCGATGCGGGCGTGGATGCGGCGGATCTCGTCGAGGCGCCCCGGCTCGCGGTCCGACACAAGGATGCGAGACGGCACGTCGAGGCCCCGCTCGCGCCGCATCAGGTGCCACGTCAGCGCGATGGTCGAGCCGCCGGCTCCCATCGCGAAAAGTTCGGCCCCGGTTTCGGCGAAGTGTCGATCCGGCAGGAAGCCCTCGACGGCCAAGCCCGACGAGATCGGGTCCTTGGCGTGGCAGACGAGCCTCGTGCCGCCCTTCGACAGGCAGCTCGTCTCGTCCATCAGAGCGGCATGCGGGTCGACGACGTCGAACAGGTCCCGGCAGGCAGCGAAGAGGTCGATCTTATGCGTCGTCACGAGGGCGCCCATCGACAGCCGGTCCGCCTTGATGAACCGCACCGCGTCCCGGTAGGCGTCCGGGTCGGCGTGGAGCGGAAAATCGATGCCGGCGATCACCGCGTCGAGCCCCAGTAGGTCCGCCCAGGCGGGAAAGACCCGCATGATCGAGCTCTGGCCTGTCGTCACGCCAATGAAATGGAGGGTCGGCCGCATAGCCGCGATGTAGCTCACGTATCGTGCTCCGAGCTGGGGCGTCAGGCGGCGGTCGCCAGCACGCGCGCGACGTCGTCCGCGGTGCGGGGCCGATAGGCCGTGTTGGGGACCGCCCGCCATCCGTTACCCGCGGCGCGGACGATCCGCTTCGCCATGCCGCCCGAGCGAGCGATGATGTCGTAGTCCTGCCCGGAATCGGCGGGGTAGGCGAAGGTCATGACAAGGTCGTCCGCCCCGATGTTGATGGAACGGTGGATCCAGAAGGGCGGCACGTAGCAGACCACGCGAGGGCTCACCTCAACGATGCGGGTCGCGCCCGCGGGGGATTCCATCAGCATCAGCCCCGTGCCGCTCTCGCCGTAGTAGATCTCGGGGCGGTTCGCCGTCGCGTGGATGTGCCCGCGGGTGAGGAAGAACTCGTCACCGACTGTGCCGGGCACCATGCGAGTCACCCCGAAGATCATGTCACCCGAGGCCGACGAGGGCCTTAGATCCTCGACCGCGTAGACGACCCGGCTTCCATCGTTCCGCAGCAGGGCGTCGAACGTCTCGGTGTCGGCGTAGAGGCCGGCGAGATCGGAGAGCCGCTTCTCATAACGGCCGGAGCCACCCGCGAGGCGCCCGCTTCCCACGTCGACGGAGCAACGCACCGGTTCCGCCATGTCCATTCGTAATCTCCCATCGGCTTGAACGCGGTCGCACGTCGTGCCTAAAAGCCGCTCACCACATAGCCGCCGTCGACCGGTAGGTCCGCGCCCGTGATGTAGGCGGCCGCCGGCGACGCCAGGAACAGCGCGGTCCCCACCAAGTCCTCGGCGGTACCCCAGCGCCGCACGGCGGTCTTGGCTTGGATCTTGGCGGCCGCGGACGGGTCCTCCCACAAGTCGCGCGTCATCTCGGTCCGGTGATACCCAGGCGAGATCGCGTTGACGCGGATCCCTTCCGGTCCGAACGCGTGCGCGAGATGCCGGGTCAGCCCGAGAATGCCGGTCTTGCTGGCGCCGTAGGCGGGAACCGCGGCGTCCGCGATGTAGCTCAGCATGGATCCGACGTTGAGAATGGAACCGCCTCGGCGCGCGAGGAGGGGCCGCGCCGCCATGGCGAGGCGCATCGCCGCGTTCAGATTGACGTCCATCACTTCGAGGAATGTGTCTTCTTCGAACTCGCGGTGGGGCCGCGCGATCCCGGCGGCGTTGACCAGCACGTCGACAGCATCGAGCCCACCGACCATGGCCTGCACGGCCGCGCGGTCCCGCACGTCGAGGGTCTGAAAGGTCAGGCCGGCCGGCACGGCCTCCTGTCGGAGATCGGCGATCTTGGCTTCCGAACTGCCGGTCGCCACGACGGTCGCACCCAGCACCGCGAAGCCCCGCGCAACGGCAAGGCCGATGCCGCTGGTGCCGCCGGAGACCAGCACGTCATGCCCGTGGAACAGCCCAGGCCTAAAAGTCGATGTTACAGGCGTCATATTTCCTCCCCAGGGATGAAATGCGCCGCTCTTTGACGGCCTTTCGCGCCTTCCCGCCGGCCGACGGCGGGTGCCCCGTTGCGGACCGATCGCTTCGGGCAACGCGCTGCACTGGCCCGGGCCCACCCCGCGGCCTCCGTCACCAGCAGACGTACCCTCCATCGACCAGCACGATCGAGCCCGTCATCAGGCTCGCGGCGTCGCCGGCGAGGAACAGCACCACGGAGGCGACCTCGTCGGTGCGGCCAAGCCGGTTCATCGGCGTACCGCCGACCCAGTGCCGGTGCATCTCGGCGTTCTCGTACACGTAGGCGTTCATCTCGGTGTCGATGTAGGTTGGCGCCACCGCGTTGACCCGCACGCCACGCGCGCCCCATTCAGCCGCCAGCGACCGCGTGAGGTGGTGCACGCCGGCCTTCGAGGCGTTGTAGTTGGCTTGCTCCTGCGGGCGGTTGACGATGAGGCCCGACATCGATCCGACGTTGACGATCGAACCCGAGCCGCGCGCCAGCATGCCCGCCCCGAAGGCGCGGCAGCAGTAAAAGACGCCGTTGAGGTTGACGTCGATGACCTTGGCCCAGACGGCGTCGGTCATCATCTCGGCCGGGTGGTTCGAGATGGCGATACCGGCGTTGTTGACCAGCACGTCGATGTGTCCATGCCTTGTCGAAACAACCTCGTGCACGCGCCCTACCGCAGCGGGATCGGTGACGTCGAGCACCTCGCCCTCAGCTCGATGGCCATTCGCGCGGAGCCCCTCGACGGCGGCCTGCAGGGCCGTAGCGTCCATGTCGCTCAGCACCACGACCGCGCCGGCCTCGGCCAGGGCCTCGGAGATCGCGAGGCCGATCCCGCGCGCTGCGCCGGTGACTACGGCGATGCGGTCGGTGAGCTTGAACCTGTCGAGATACATGGTCGTCTCGGTTCGGATTGCTGGCGCGAAGGTCGGCGAGCCCCCGTCGGCGGCGCTGAAGATGCAGGTCGACCGCCGCCTTAATTTCTGTAGTCATATTACCTATCTCAAACCAACATGCAATCAGAATGGGAGGTGTCCGTCCTCAAAATCCCCGAAATTGCGCTTGACGGGAACAACTCTCGTATTAAAGTTACAGGATACGACGAGACAGTCGTTTTCGGGAGGGATTATCATGCATCGCGTTCTGCTCGGCTGCGTCGCGGCCTCGGCCATCCTCGCCGGCTCCGCCGGCTTCGCGTCGGCCGCCGACTGCAAGGTCGGTATCTCGATGTTCACGCTGAACGCGCCCTACTATGCGGCCCAGCTACAGGCGGCGCAGGAGCAGGCCAAGAAGGCGGTTTGCTCCGTCTCGACCGCCGATGGCCAGAACGACATGTCGAAGCAGATCGGCGACGTCGAGGACATGGTCGCCAAGGGCATCAATCTCCTGATCATCAATCCGCGCGACCCCGAAGGCCTGGTGCCGGCCGTGAACGCCGCCGCCAAGGCGGGCGTCAAGGTCGTTGTCATCGACAGCGGGCTTGACCCCAAGGCCAGCTACGTCACGCTAGTCCAGTCTTCAAACGACAAGAACGGCTTCCTCGTCGGCGAATGGCTCGCCAAGGCAATGAACGGCAAGCCGATGAAAATCGCCCTGCTGTCGGGCGACAAGGGCAACGTCGTCGGGCAGGAGCGCCGGCTCGGAGTGATCCGCGGCATCGCCGAGGGGCAGCTGCAGAATGGCGGCCACGCCGGATTCGAGATTGTCGGTCAGGGCTGGGGTTCATGGAATAACGACGGGGGCCTCAAGGCCATGGAGGACATCCTCACCGCGCACCCCGACGTCAACGTCGTCCTGGGCGAGAACGACTCCATGGTGCTTGGCGCCCGCAAGGCGCTCGATGCCGCCGGCAAGAAGGACGTGCTGCTGGTCGCCGCCGCCGACGGTCAGAAGGAAGCCCTTCAGATGATCAAGGACGGCAAATACGGCGCCACCGGCCTCAACGACCCCGACCTCATCGGCCGCACCGCGATCGACGTCGGCTTGAAGGCGTTGGACGGTACGCTGCCGGCCGGCTTCCCCAAGCTCGACGTGACCACGCCGGCCGTGATCACCAAGGACAACGTCGACAAGTACATCAAGCCGAACGCGGTGTTCTGACTCCAGACCTACCGAGGACCTTCGCATGGGCGGGCTCGTCGAGCTGAAGGGAATCACCCGATCGTTTGGGGGCGTGCGCGCCCTCAAGGGCATCGACTTCGACCTCCGGCCCGGCGAGGTCCACGCGTTGCTCGGCGAGAACGGCGCCGGCAAGTCGACGCTGATGCGGGTGCTGGCGGGCGAGATCGCGCCCGACGGCGGCGCTATCCTGATCGACGGCGCGCCCGTCGCCGCCTATGACCCGCGGGTCGCGGCCTCGCGCGGCATTGCGGTGATCCACCAGGAGACCGCGCTGGCGCCCGACCTGTCGGTCGCCGAGAACATCTTCATGCGCGAGCTGCCGGGGATTATCGCCTGGCCAGCGCTGAACCGGCGGGCCGGCGAGCTGCTGCGGCGCCTCGGCTTCGCCATCGACCCGCGCCGCACCGTCGGCGATCTCGCAGTCGCCCACCAGCAGGTCGTCGAGATCGCCAAGGCGTTGTCGCAGAAGGTCCGCGTCATCGTCTTCGATGAGCCGACGGCGGTGCTGTCCACGGGCGACGCCGCGCGCCTGCACGGCATCATCGCCGGGCTCAGGGCCGAGGGCGTCGGCATCGTCTACATCTCGCACCGGCTGGAGGAGGTGTTCCGCATCTCCGATCGCATGACGGTGATGAAGGACGGCCGCGTCGTCGGCGTAACGACGCCGCGGGAGTCGGGCGTCGAGGACGTGATCCGCATGATGGTGGGGCGCCCGCTGGCAGCGCTGTTCCCCAAGGTTGAGGGCCGGCACATCGGCGGCGAGGTGCTTCGCGTCGACGACCTCCGGCGCGGCACCCGGGTGCGCGGCGTGAGCCTGTCGCTCAGGGCAGGCGAGATCGTCGGGCTCGGCGGCCTCGTAGGCTCAGGCCGTACCGAGACAGTGCGGCTGATCTTCGGCGCCGACCGCCGCGACGCCGGCCGCATCATCGTGAGGGGGAAAGAGACGCGGATCGCTTCTCCGCTTGACGCTGTGCTGGCCGGCATCGGCCTCGTGCCGGAGGACCGCAAGCACCAGGGCGTGATCCTCGACATGCCGATCCGCACCAACACCACCATGGCGCGGCTGGCCCCGGTGGTGAACGCGCTGGGCTTCATGCGCCTGCGCGTCGAGCGCGGCCTCGTCGAGGCGCTGGCGAAACGCCTGCGCCTGAAGAGTGCCGGCGTTGACGCGCCCGCCTCCAGCCTGTCGGGCGGGAATCAGCAGAAGGTGGTGCTGGCCAAGTGGTTCCACGCCGGCACCGACGTCATTATCCTCGACGAGCCGACTCGCGGCGTCGACGTCGGAGCCAAAGCCGAGATCTACGCTTTGATCGAGGAGCTGGCGGCGGCTGGCAAGGCCGTGCTGGTCATCTCATCCGAGCATCAGGAGCTGTTCGGCCTTTGCGATCGTGTGCTGGTGATGGCCGAGGGCACGATCCAGGGCGAACTGCACCCCGCGGCCTATTCGGAGGAGCGCCTCCTCACCCTGGCGATGACACGCGGGGCCGCCCCGCTTCGGAAAGCGAGCTGACATGAGCGCCGTCACGGAAGACCTGCCCGATGGCAAGCGCCAGCGCGTTGAATTGTCGGAGCTGTTCCGTCGCTATGGAACGGCGGCGATCTTTATCGTGCTGGTGCTCGGCGCCGCCTCGCAGTCGAGCGCGTTCTTGACCGAGCGCAACGTCATGAACGTGCTGCGCCAAGTGGCGCCCACCGGCATCATGGCGGTGGGCATGCTGTTCGTCATCCTGACGCGCGGCATCGACCTGTCGGTCGGCTCGCTGCTGGCGCTGGGCAGCGTCAGCTGCGCGCTCGTCGCGGCGGGGAGCGCCGGCACGCCAGCCGCCGTCGCGGCCGCGCTCGGCGCCGGGGCGGCGGCGGGGGTCGTCACGGGCGTGCTGGTCGCCTATGCGGAGCTGCCGCCCTTCGTCATTACCCTCGCCATGATGACGGTGGCGCGCGGCACCGCGCTGATCCTGGCCTCCGGCCAGCCCATCATGATGGGCGATCCCGGGGAAGCGCTGACGGACTTCGGCTCGGGCTTCCTCTTCGGCGTGCCGCAGCCGGTGATCCTGATGTTCGCGGTGTTCGTCGTGGCCGGGATCGTGCTCAACCTTACGAAGTTCGGTCGCATCGTGAAGGCCATTGGCTCCAACGCCGAGGCGGTGCGGCTCTCCGGTATCGCGGCGCCGCGCTACGTCATGGCGGTCTATGTCATCTCCGGGGCGCTGGCCGCGACGGCGGGCATCATCAGCGCGAGCCGCACCGGCGTCGGGTCGGGCTCGATTGGGGTCGGCGCCGAACTCGACGTCATCGCCGCCGTGGTGATCGGCGGCGCGAGCCTGATGGGCGGGCGCGGCGGTGTAGCCAACACGCTGCTCGGCGCCCTGGTAATGGGCGTCATCGGCAACATCATGAACCTTGCCGACGTACCTGGCTACAATCAGCAAGTCTTCATGGGGCTCATCATCGTCGTGGCGATGCTGCTGCAGTACGGCGCGCGATGGCTCCGGCGATGACCGAAGGGGCGCCAAAGGACCTGACCCTCGCGGTCGACGTCGGCACGGGCAGCGTCCGGGCGGCGCTGGTCGACGCCTGCGGAACCATCCTGGCCATCGAGGCCGTCGAGGGTCACCAATCGGTGCCGGCCTTCGGCTGGGCCGAGCAATCGGCGGAAGACTGGTGGAACGGCGTCGTGCGGGCGACGCGCGCGGTACTCGACTGCGTCCCGGGCGCGTCCGCCCGAGTCGAGGCCGTTTGCGCCTGTGGCCAGATGCACGGCACCGTGCTGGTCGACGCCGACGGGCGGCCGACGCGCGATGCGGTGCCGCTGTGGAACGACAAGCGCACGCTGGCCGAGGTGGCATCCTTCGAGGCCTCTCATCGCCCCGAGGACTATCTCGCCGCCACCGGCAACCCGGCGACGCCGGCCTGGCCCGGCTTCAAGCTCGCGTGGCTCCGTCGCCATGACCCCGACGCCTACTGCCGTGCCACGCACGTTCTGATGCCAAAGGATTTCGTGAATTTCCGCCTCACCGGCGTGCGCGCCATGGACCGGGGCGACGCGTCGCTGAGCTTCCTGATGGACCCGCGCACGGGCGCTTGGTCGCCCAGCATGGCAGAGACCCTCGGCGTCGATCCCGGCAAGCTCCCGCCGATCCGTGACTGCCTCGACATCCTGGGCGGGGTGACGGTCGAGGCCGCCGCCGTCACAGGATTGCGGCAAGGCACGCCGGTGCTTGTTGGCGCTGCCGACTACCCGGCGGCTCTGCTCGGGTCCGGCGCGTGCCGGCCCGGCCTCGCCTCGGACGTGACCGGGACCTCCTGTATCCTGACGCTGATCGCCGACGCCCCGCTGCTCGATCCCGAGGTGTGCAACGTCTCCACCGTCGAGGGCCATTGGGCACCCTTCGTGCTGCTGGAATCGGGCGGCGACGCGATGCGCTGGGCGCGGCGCACCTTCTTCGACGGCGGGGGCGGCTACGACCGGCTGACAGCCGAGGCCGCCACGGCGGCGCCCGGATCCGGCGGTCTCCTGTTTATGCCATACCTCGCGGGCGAGCGGTTGGGCCATCACCGCAATGCCCGCGCCCAGTTCTTCGGCATCGGCGCGGGCCACGGGCGGCCCGAAATGCTGCGCGCCGTGATGGAAGGCGTCGCCTTCGCGGCGACGCGGCATCTGCGCGGGATGGAAACGGCGGCGGGCCGGCCGGTCGAGCGCGTGATCGCGTCGGGCGGGGGCGCGAAGTCGGCGCTGTGGCTCGCCATCAAGGCCAGCGCCTATGGCGTGCCGATCGTCGTGCCGCAGGAGGCCGAATGCGGCATCGTCGGCTGCGCCGCCATGGCCCAGACCGCGACGGGACGATACCGCACCCTGGAGGCCGCGGCGCGGCAGATCGTCCGCACCGCGGCCGAAGTCGAGCCCGACCCCGCGTGGTGCGACCGTTACGCGGCGATGCAACCCGTCTTCGACCGCCTCTACAGGCACAGCCAGGCGCTCTACGACGACCTAGACGCGCTCGGGTCCTGAACGGCTCCAGGTCGGCTCGACGCATGCCAGTTTAACCCGATCCGCAAAGCCGTTTTGCGACTTTGTGGGCAAAGGCCATGGACAACCGCAGCCCCCGCCCGTCACCTGTCGGCTCTTCGCATGGCCTGTGCCATGCTGGATACCGGATCAACTCCCGACCTGAGCTTCAAAAAACACGTACACACGCTGCGCAGGGTGGATGAGGTCGCCCATAGCCCTTTCCTGAGTTGTCGTACGAACGACCGCTTCGCTCAGGACTGCGCCCGAAAGCGGCCCGCCCGCTTTCCACTCATCCCAGCCATCGAACTGGCCCGCATCCGGGCGCGATGTGGGATGGCCGCATCCCGCGAGGTGCCGGCAGTTCAAAGGAGATTGGATCCCCACGGCATCAAGCCCAAAAGAGCCGGGATAGGCTGCTCAGGCAACCTGTCAAATCCTCGGTGCCGAACTACCGGCGGATGTCATGCTGTCGCTGACATGCGCCAACTCGGGAGACCGCGCCTGATCATGGGCTTACGCGAGGGCTCCGGCCCGCCGTAAGCCTGGCGGGCTCGGATCGCCGCGGGCTCAGGCGGCCGCGCTGGCGACCCTGCCGGGCGTCAGCCGCTCGCTCGACAGCGCCTCCCGTGCGCCGGCGCAGCCCGCCTCGCCATATTCCGCGTCCTCGTTCACCTGCCACACGTCATATCGCCGCTCGCCCGCCAGGATGTTCCGCACCGTCAGCATGGCGGTCATCATGGCATGGTCCTGGTTGTTGTATTTGTGCATGCCGTTGCGGCCGACGAGGTGGAGCGTCGGAAAATTGCCCTCGAGTTCGAGGCGGACCATGCCGACGTTATGCTGGTAGTCCTCGTCGTAGACCGGATAGGCCTTGGGCTGGCGCACCACGCAGGCATCCACGACGTCGCTCGACTTGATCAGCCCGATGTGGTCGATCTCCCGCTTGGCCAGCGCCACGAGATCCTCGTCCGACGACGCCCAGAGCCCGTCGCCCTCGAAGCAGAAATATTCCAGGCCCAGGCAGGTGAACCCCTCCTGCGGGATCAATTCCGGCGACCAGGAGCGGAAGTTCTGCACGCGGCCGACATTGACGGCCGGATCGTGGATGTAGACCCAGTTGTCGGGGAAATCGTCGCCCGTCTTGGCGATCAGCGCGACCGTCAGGAAGTCGCGGTACCTCAGGGCCCGCGCATGCAGCGCGCTGAGCGGTGTGGGCTTGATGGCGGCCGTCAGGTCATGGATCGCGGCCGACGACACGACGTGGTTGGCGGTCAGCGTGCTGCGAACGCCTGAACCCGAGACCGTCGTGACGGTCCAGCGCCGTGACGCCGGATGCCATGACATCGATTCGAGGCTCCGGTCCATGTCGATGCGGCCCCCGGCCGCCGTGATCTTGGCGGCTGCGGCCTCCCACATCATTCCGGGACCCTTGCGGGGATAGCGGAACGACTCGATCAGGGTCTTGATGGCGGGCTCGGCGCCGCCCCTGCGACGGGTGAGGCCGAGCGATCGCGTCAGTGCGTTCAGGATCGCCGAGGCGAGGCTGAGCCCCTTGATCCTCTGCGCGGCCCAATCGGCCGAGATCTCGTCGCACGACATGCCCCAGACCTTTTCCGTATAGGTCTTGAAGAAGATCGAAAAGAGTTTCTCGCCGAAGTTGTTGCGCACCCATTGATGGAAGGTCTTGGGAGTCTTGACGGGCCTCGCCTTGGCCAGCGCATAGGACGCCACGCAGGCCGCACTGGTGAACAGGCCGAGGTTGCGAAGCGCTTCGAACGCCTTGAGGGGATAGGAATAGAATTTGCCGCGATAGAAGATACGCGAAAGGCGCGGCCGCTCGATGAAGTCATCGGGCAGGATCTCGTTCCACAGGTCCACCACTTCCTTGGCCTTGGAGAAGAAGCGGTGCCCGCCGATATCGAACAGGTAGCCCTTGTAGTTCACCGTGCGGCTGATCCCGCCGACATAAAGGGGATCACGCTCGACGATGTGGACGTCGCGGCCGGCCTTGGCCAGAAGATAACCCGCCGTCAGCCCGGCCGGGCCGGCGCCGATGATCAGGATGTCGGTGTCGGGCCGCATGATGGAGATCCTCGTCGTTGCGCCGGTTGGACGGCCCGAAAGGTGAACAGCCGTTGGCCCGTGAAGGAGAGGCCCGCGGCCAGCACCGCGCCGGTGACCAGCACCATGATGGCGGGCAGGCGAGGTGCTGCGTGAGAGACGGTCAGGAAAAAGGCGTAGCTCGCGCCTTGGGCGCCCAGCATCACCAGCCCGTAGCGGGCGATTTCCCGGCTCCGGCGCCGCCCCGTGGCCGCGAAGGTGAGCGCACGGTTGAGCCGCCAGGTCACCCCGGTGGCGCAGACCACGGACGCCGCGCGGGCCAGTGGCAGCGACAGGCCTGCGCCGTGCAGTGCCGTGAAGACGGTCGCGTCCACCGCGAGGCCGAGCAGCCCCACGCAAAGGAACCTGCCGATGCGCCGCGTTTCCGGGCCCGCGAGGAGCGAGACGATCGTGGGCACCGGCCAGCCGGTTTTGAAGGAAGCCATCACGCCGTCAGGATGGCGAATGGTGCTTGAAATAACGTAAAGGAGAGCTGGCCGACCGAAACCCTATGCTTAGCGGCCTCTTAAGATATCGCGCCTAGCACATGACGCTGTGCTCCATCCGAGCGACAGGATAGCGGCTTGATCGAGATGGTATCGCGCGGCGAGCAAGCGCCTTGCATGACCTCGCGGTCGAGCTGGAGCCTAGGCAAGTTGGCGCTCTGGGCCTCGCTCGTGCCGTTCCTGCTGCTGATGCGTCCCTACGGAGGGCTGTTTCAGGACGCCCGAATCTATATCGGTCGGGGCGTGGCCGATCTCGATCCGGGCGGCGTCGGGCGCGACATGATGTTCGCGCATGACGAACAGAGCCGCTTCAGCATCATGCGCGCTGTCGTCAGGTCTCTGCTCGCCGTGCTTACGCCGGCCGAAGTTTCGATGCTGCTGGCCCTGGCTGGCATCCTGCTCTGGCTCGTGGCAGCCGCGGCCTTGGCGCGCAGCTTGGCGCGGGGCAGGGCGGCCTGGGCCGCGGTCGTCTGCGTGTTGGTGCTGCCGGCCCAGTACGGCGCCTTTGGGGTCTTCTCCTATGCCGAGGCGATCGCGACGCCGCGCATCTTCGCCGAGGCGGCGGTTCTCGGCGGCCTCGCGGCCTTGCTGAGCGGGCATCGCCTGCGCGGGTTGATGCTTCTCGGCGCCGCAATGGGGTTTCACCCCCTGATGGCATTGCCCGGCCTGGGAGTTGCAGCCCTCCTGCTGGTCCGGGACGACCGGCGGTGGCTGATCCCGCTCGGCGCAGCTTGCGCCACCATCCTTGCGGCAGCGGCCTTGAGGCTGCCTCTGTTCGACCGGCTGCTCGTGCCCATGGACACGGCCTGGCTTACGATCCTGAGGCGCACCGAATACCTGTTTCCGAGCCGATGGCCAGCCGCGGTCTTGTCCACCTTCGCCTACCGGTTGGCGGCGGTCGCGGTCGCGGGCAGCCTGTCGGCACCCCGGGTCGGTGCGTTTCTGTGGGGGACTGCGGGCGTGGCGGTACTGGGTACGCTCGCGTCCTTGCTGTTCGGCGACATCGTGCCGAGCGTTCTGATCACCCAGCTGCAGCTCTGGCGATGGCTCTGGCTTCTCGGCCTCGTCGGCAACGCGAGCATGGCCCTGGCGGCGATCGGCCTTTGGCGTCGAGGACCGGCGGGGCATTTCACGCTGTCCCTGCTGGCGCTAACCTTCCTGTCGTCCGCCGCACCTTCGCTGAGCATGGTCCTGGCGGCCGCCACGGTGGCTTGGCATGTCGCGGACCTGAGGGGCGCCTCACCTATCCTGTCGCGTCGCGTGGTGGTGGTGGCGGCATCCGCTGCGGTGGCGGTCGCGATCGCCGATCTGTGGTGTGACGGTGCCGCGCTGTCCCTGCTCGTGCGATCCGCCGAGGCGCAGGGCGGCCCGATCACCTGGGCCCAGATCTCCTCGGTGGGTCTGCAGACGATCCCTCTGGTGGCGGCCGCCGTGGCGTCTGCACTGATACCGTGGCGCATGGTGCCATCATCGGCCCGGTTCGCCGCCGCGACCGCGCTCGCGACCGCCTCGGTCGCCGGCATCCTGCTCTGGGACAGCAGGACGAACGAACGCCTTTCGATCGAACACCGTGACGGTGCTGCTGAACTGCGGACCCTCATTGGCGACACGCCGGGCGAGATCCTTTGGATCGACGAGCAGTCCGAGGCTTGGTTCTTCGCCGCACGTGCGGCCTTCTTCAATGCGGTTCAGGGCGGGCCGATCCTTTTCTCGCGCGAATTGGCGGTCCAATGGGCCGATCGGGCCGCGACCTTGCTGAGGCTCCATCTCGTGCGGCCCGAGGACGTCGCACCCTGGGCCGACCCGTCCCGCCGCTCGGATGAACTCGTGGTCCGGCCTGCGGCCGTGCGGGCCTTCTGCGCCGACCCGAGCCATCCGGCCGCCGTCGTGGCTCCGGGCGAGCAACTCGCGGCAGCGCCCCCGGGATGGACCGTCAATCTGTGGCGCCCGCCCGCCCCCACGCGCCGGTTTTTCGTCGACGGCGCAGGATTGTATTGGCGTACCATCGGCGTCTTCACGGTCATTCGGTGTTTGCCGTCCGAGGCCGTGCAGAGTCCCGCGCCGCACGCCTGAGCGTCCTCGCCGGTATCCCGTCGAGCGGCACGGGTTCCGGGAGCAGCTGCCGCCGCGCCCGCCTGACGCGACCTGCCGGCTCCATTAAAGTTGGTCAGATCCGGTTAACCATAACTTGACCTTTGGCTGCTTGAATCGATGGCAGTAGCGCCTCCGCCGGGTCGCGCCTGAAAGCCTCGGTCATGAAGAAGTCGCGTATCATCGTCCTGTTCCTGGCTTTGGCCGCCGCTGCCGGGGCCTTCGTCATGGCGAGCGGGTCGAACCCGCCGGCACCCGAACCCGTCGCGGCACTACCGCCACCGCCGCCCAAGACCGACGACGTGCTCGTGGCGGCGAGAAACCTGCCGCTCGGTCACAAGATCGGGGACGGGGACCTCGCCTGGCAGGCCTGGCCCAAGGACGTCGTCCCGCCCGGGACGACCATCAGGAACGCGAGCCCCAAGAGCGTCGAGGACGACAAGGGCGCGATCGTGCGCTCCGCCATGTTCCAGGGCGAGCCGGTGCGCGGCGAGAAGCTGATCAAGGGCGACAACAACGGCTTCATGTCGGCCATCCTGCCGTCGGGCAAGCGCGCGGTCGCGATCAACATCGACAGCCAGGGCGCCACGACGGCGGGAAGCTTCATCCTGCCCAACGACCGCGTCGATGTGATCAAGACCTACCGCCAAGACCCCAAGCCGGGGGCGCCGCCCGGCGACGTGTACATCAGCGATACGCTGCTCAACGACGTCAAGGTGCTGGCCATCGGCCAGAACTTCCAGGACAAGGACGGCCAACCCGTGGTGGTCGGGTCCAACGCCACCCTGGAACTCGATCCCTATCAGTCCGAGACCGTGATCCTGGCGCAGCGCACCGGCCAGTTGTCGCTCGTGCTGCGTTCCATGCTCGACGCCCGGCAGGCCGGCGAGGCGCCGCGGCAAGCCTCGCACAGCCTGTCCGTGGTTCGTTACGGCACCGTGACCGAGGATGGCAATCGATGAGCCGCATCCACCCCGATGGCCGGATCCCGGCGGCCCGTGCCCTGGCCCCGGCGCTGGCCCTGCTGGCGGCCGCCGCCGGACCGGTGAGCGCGCAGGCGCCAATGCTTGTGCCGACGGTGCGAAACTCGGCCTCGACGCCGGCCCCTCCGGTGCTATCCGTGCCGCCCGGCAGCCGCCAGCAGAAGATCACCATGGCGGTCGGCAAGTCGATCATCGTGGAGCTGCCGAGCGATGCCGCCGAGGTCTTCGTAGGTAAGCCCGAGGTCGCCAATGCCGTGGTGCGCTCGCCGCGGCGGCTCTATGTGATGGCCCTGGCCAAGGGACCGACCACGATCTTCGCGATGGACAAGGATGGTCGCCAGATCGCAATTCTGTCGATCAACGTCAACGACCGCGACATCGGCGAACTCCAAGGCATCCTGCGAACCATCATGCCGGACAACGACATCCGGGTCCAGGCCGTGGACGATTCGGTGATCCTGACCGGCACGGTCGCGTCGGCCGTGGACGCCCAGCGCGCCCTCGACATTGCCACTGCCTATACGGGCTATACCGCGGTGGGAACGGGCGGCGGCTCGGCCGGCGGCGGTGGCGGCGGCGTTTCGGTCTCGGCCGGAACCCCCGTGGTGGTGCCGGGCCACATCATCAATTCGCTGGTGATCCGAGGACAAGATCAAGTCACGCTCAAGGTGTCGATCGTCGAGATCCGGCGCGACATCGTCAAGCAGCTTGGAGTCAATCTCAACGGCGCATGGGGCAGCACCGCTGTTGCTCAGGCTACCAACGCTATCGTTTCAGGGCTTGGGACGCGCAATGGAACCGCCGATTTCAACTATCGCGGTCAGAAGAACTCTCTTTCAGCGACGATCTCGGCTTTCGAGAGCAACGGCGTCGCTCACATCCTCGCGGAGCCCAATGTTACCGCGATCTCGGGCGAGACCGCTAAGTTCCAGGCCGGCGGGACCATTCCGATCGCACAAGGATCCATTTCGACGACCACGGGATCTAATATCTTTGGGTCGGCGGCTTGCCAGATCACCTATATCCAGCAGTCATACGGCGTAACGCTAAATTTCACACCAACGGTGCTGTCCGAAGGTCGGATCTCGCTCCACATCGCGACCCAGGTGGTCGAGCCGGATGGCAGTGTCGGAGCTCCTAACAGTTGCGGCGGCGGAACTGTCACAGGATTCCGGAATCGCCAGAACGAGACCACCGTCGAGCTGCCGTCCGGTGGCTCTATCGTGTCGGCGGGCCTCGTTCAGCAAACCAGCCAGCACGTCATCTCGGGCACGCCGGGTCTCCTCAACCTACCGATCCTGGGCGCCCTGTTCCGATCGCGGGATTACCAGCGCAACGAGACGGAACTGATGATCATCGTGACGCCCTATCTGTCGAAGACGCTGCGGCCCGACCAGGTGAGCAAGCCGGACGATGGCTTCACTGATGCAAGCGACCCGCAGGCCGCCCTGCTCGGCCGCATCAACCGCATCTACTCGACCGCCGGCAACCCCGAGCTTTCGAAGAGCTATCGCGGCCGCGTGGGTTTCATCAACGACTAGCGGGACGCGCCTCCCGATCACATTCCTTCGCTCCTTCCGGACACGTCCATGAACACGCCCGCGATCGCGAAAGCCCTGCCCGATGGGGGTCAAAGACCTCGAAGCCGCGCGGCGCCCGCCGTCGCAGCCCTGCTGCTGCTCGGTCTGCCCATCGCCGGTTGTTCCCATGTCGACCGTGCCGTTGCGACCTCGGCCATCCCCGCCGACTACCACCAGCGGCACCCGGTTGCGCTGGTCGATGCCCGACAATCGCTCGACATCTTCCTCGTGGGCGCGAGCGGCGGGCTCGACTATCGCCAGAAACACGATCTCGGGGCCTTCTCGGCTGACTACCTCGCCCATGGCGAGGGGCGCATCCAGATCCTGCTGCCGCGCGGCCCGGTGGACGGGCGAGCGGCCGAATCCACAATGACGGTCGTGCGCCGCGCTCTGGTGGCCTCGGGCGTGAAGGGCGACATCGAGATCGGCTCCTACCGTGTGGCCGACCCGAGATTGGCTTCGGTGCTGAGGCTGAGCTTCGTGAAGTTGCAGGCCCGGGTGGCCGACCGATGCGGCGACTGGCCCGACGACCTCGGTCCGGGCACCAATACGAAAGAGTGGGAGAACCGCTCCTACTACAACTTGGGTTGCGCCAACCAGCAGACCTTGGCGGCCCAGATCGACGATCCGCGCGACCTCGTCAGGCCGCGGGCCGAAGAACCGGGCGACGTGCAGATGCGGACCCGCGCCATCGGAGACCTGCGCGGCGACCCGGTCCTCAACGGCAAGGATCCCAGCACGACCTTCACGCAATCCAAGCTCGTTCCGATCGGTGGAACCCAGTGATGAACGGCGCTCCCACCCTCCATTCGGCCGACGGTGCCGACCCGCGCCACCAGATTCCGCCGGTGCCGCGCATCTCGCTCCAGGCGTTCTGCGAAACCGCCGAGATCGCCGAGGTCATCAACGAGGCCATGGCGGACCGCCGCATGGGCCGCGCCCACGTCAAGGTCAACATGGGCGGGGCGCCGGCCGCCGTCGAGGCCTATCGCACCGCGCCGACGCCGAACCTCATCGTGATCGAAACCACCGGCGACCGCGACACGCTGGTGACGCACCTCGACAAGCTGGCCGAGTTCTGCGACGCGGGCACCAAGGTCGTGGTGATCGGCCGCGTCAACGACATCGTGCTCTATCGCGAACTCATCGGCAGCGGCGTCAGCGACTACATCGTGGCGCCCTTCGACGCGCTCGACCTCGTGCGCGCGGTCTCGCATCTCTACACGAGCCAGGCCGCCCAGCCGGTGGGCCGCGTCGTCGCGGTCACGGGCGTCAAGGGCGGGGTCGGCGCGTCCACGGTCGCACATAACGTCGCCTGGTCGATCTCCCGGATCTTCGACATCGCCACCGTGATCGCCGACCTCGATCTGCCTTACGGAACCGCCGGCCTCGACTTCAACCAGGATCCGCCGCAAGGCATCGCCGAGGCGGTCTTCGCGCCCGACCGGCTCGATCCCAACCTGGTCGATCGGCTGCTGTCGAAATGCACCGAGAAGCTGTCGATCCTGGCGGCCCCGGCCACGCTGGAACGGCCCTACGATTTCGCGGAAACGGCCTTCGACGGGTTGTTCGACATCCTGCGCGCCACCGTGCCGATCGTCGTTCTCGACGTGCCGCACGGCTGGACGGCCTGGAGCCGGCGCGCGCTGATCGGCGCCGACGAGGTGATCGTGGTGGCATCCCCCGATCTCGCCAATCTGCGCAACGCCAAGAACCTCGTCGACGTGCTGAAGACCGCCCGCCCCAACGATGCCCTGCCGAAGCTCGTGCTCAACGGCACCGGTGTCGCGAAGCGGCCCGAAATCGCGGTGGCGGATTTCGCCAAGGCCGTGGAACTCGCGCCGGCGGCCGTGCTGCCGTTCGATGCCAAGCTCTTCGGCACGGCGGCCAACAACGGCCAGATGGTGGGGGAAGTCGAGGCCGGCAACAAGACGGCCGAGATCTTCAACGAACTCGCCCAGGCCGTGACCGGGCGCTCCGAGGCGCGTCGGAGCCGGCGGAACCTGTTCGATCCGTTGATGGCGCGGTTCGCCCGCAAGAAGGCATCCTGAGCGGTTCCCCCGGTGCCCTCCGCGGTGCCTCATCGTCGGCGTCGCGGCAAAAAGCCCGAAGATCCTCGATTCGCCGCGGGGCAGGGCAGGAAGCGTCCGGTCCGGCTTCGGGAAACGGTAACCATTTGAGCCGACTGTGGGGGCCTGTGGCGGCGCATCTGCGACGAGCCCCGTAATGCACCCTGGCGCGGAACGCGCCAGCCGAGCCGAGACGGGCCGCGTGGACCTCACGTCTGGAACCTGGAAGGAAGTCGCAGGATGTTCGGACGACGTGCGGCGGCTGGTGGCGCCCCAAGTCCCGCTCCGGTGGTGATCAAGACCGAGCCGGACACACGCGGCGGCGGCTCGGTTCGGCCGTCCGCGCCGCCGCCCCCTTCGACCGAGCCCCGACGCTCGGACGACTATTATCTCACAAAGAGCACGATCTTCAGCGCCCTCATCGAGGCGATCGACCTCGCGCAACTCTCGAAGCTCGACGCCGAAACGGCGCGGGAAGAGATCCGCGACATCGTCAACGAGATCATCTCGATCAAGAACGTCGTCATGTCGATCGCCGAGCAGGAGGATCTGCTCGACGACATCTGCAACGACGTCCTGGGCTACGGGCCGCTGGAACCGCTGCTGGCCCGGGACGACATCGCCGACATCATGGTCAATGGCGCGGCCAAGACCTACATCGAAGTCAACGGCAAGATCCAGTTGACCAACGTGAGGTTTCGCGACAACGCCCAGCTCATGAACATCTGTCAGCGGATCGTGAGCCAAATCGGCCGCCGCGTCGACGAATCGTCCCCTATCTGCGACGCCCGCCTGATGGACGGATCGCGCGTCAACGTGATCGCGCCGCCGCTCGCCATCGACGGCCCCGTCCTCACGATCCGCAAGTTCAGGAGGGACAAGCTGACCCTCGACCAGCTCGTCAGGTTCGGCGCCATCTCGGCCGATGGCGCCGAGGTGCTCAAGATCATCGGCAAGGTCCGCTGCAACGTGCTGATCTCGGGCGGCACGGGCTCGGGCAAGACCACGCTGCTCAACTGCCTCACCAACTACATCGAACACGACGAGCGGGTCATCACCTGCGAGGATGCGGCCGAGTTGCAGCTTCAGCAGCCCCATACCGTGCGGCTCGAGACGCGCCCGCCGAACCTGGAGGGCACGGGCGCCATCACGATGCGCGACCTCGTCCGCAACTGTCTTCGCATGCGGCCGGAACGGATCATCGTGGGCGAGGTGCGCGGACCGGAAGCCTTCGACCTGCTGCAGGCCATGAACACGGGTCACGATGGCTCGATGGGGACCCTGCACGCCAACTCGCCGCGCGAAGCGCTGAGCCGGCTGGAGTCCATGATCACCATGGGCGGCTTCTCGCTTCCGTCGCGCACCATCCGCGAGATGATCGTGACGTCGATCGACATCATCATCCAGGCGACCCGCCTGCGCGACGGCTCGCGCCGGATCACTCACGTCACCGAGGTGCTCGGGCTCGAGGGCGACGTCATCATCACCCAGGACATCATCCTCTACGACATCCTGGGTGAGGACGCGCAAGGCAAGCTCAAGGGCCGCCATCGCTCCACCGGCATCGGGCAGCCCCGATTCTGGGAACGCGCGCGCTACTACGGCGAGGAAGGGCGACTCGGCGAGGCGCTCGATCGCGCCGATCCGAAAGACGGGGGCCGGCTGTGACGCGCTCCGGGCAGACTCGCCGGGGCGAGACGCCCCGCCGGGGCGAGCCAGAACGCCGAGGCGTGCCGCTATGGTCCTAGATCAGGCGACTCTCGTGACCTACGGCCTCGCCGTCATGGCGGCGGGCTGCGTGCTGTTCGTCGCCAGCCCTTACCTGTCGGGCGACATCAAGGCCGAGAAGCGCAAGGCGGCCATCCAGGCGCCGCGCGCGAAACGCCCGGGTGAGCGGGTCGTCGATGCCGCGACCCGCCGCAAACAGGTCACCGACAGCCTGAAAGACCTCGATCAGCGCGGCAAGAACAAGAGGGTGCCGCTCGAGATCCGCATCCAACAGGCCGGGCTTGAGTGGACCCGGAGGGGCTATATCGCGGTCTCGGCCGGCTCCGGTGTGGCGTTGGCTCTGGCGATCTTCGTCCTTCAAGGCAATCCAATGCTGGCGGGGGCAGCCGCCCTGGTGGGCGGCTTCGGCCTGCCGTCCTGGGTATTGAGCTTCAAGCGAAAACGCCGTCTCGCCAAGTTTACCAACGAATTCCCCAACGCGGTCGATATCGTGATCCGCGGCGTCAAGGCTGGTCTGCCGCTGGGCGACTGCCTGCGCGTGATCGCGACCGAGTCCCCGGAGCCGCTGAAGACGGAGTTCCGACGCATCGTCGAGGCCCAGTCCGTGGGCCTCACGGTGACCGAGGCGGTCGAGCGGATGGCGGAACGGGTGCCCGTCAGCGAGTCGAGCTTCTTCGCCATCGTGATCGGGATCCAGCAGAAGGCGGGCGGTAATCTGACCGAGGCGCTGGCGAACCTGTCTCGCGTCATTCGCGAGCGCAAGAAGATGCGGGCCAAGGTCAAGGCCGTGTCATCGGAAGCCAAGGCATCCGCCGGCATCATCGGAGCTCTGCCGTTCGTGGTCGGCACTTTGGTGTACCTGGTGTCGCCCGATTACATCTCTCTACTCTGGACAACCTCGACGGGCCGTATCGTCATCGGGGGCGGCCTGTGCTGGATGGGGATCGGGATCATGGTCATGAAGAAGATGATCAACTTCGAGCTTTGAGATCGCTCTGGGACCGGACACGGGACGAGCCTCGGTCCATCATGTCACGATCGGGCAGAAACGAATGGTCGACCTGATTTTGGAGAAGCTGTCGGATCGGGCCTTCATGATCAGCCTGCTGATCGCGATTGCGGTCGGCGCCACGGTTCTCACGATCGTCATGCCGTTTCTGCAGACCGATACGTTGGGCCGCCGCATGAAGCAGGTGTCGTCGGAGCGCGAACGTATCAGGGCCCGCGAACGCGAAAAGCTGTCCAAGACCGGCAAGGGCAACCTGCGTCCGGAGGCCCGGGCCTTCATGTCCCGGATCGTCCACGGCTTCAGCGCCGCGAGATGGCTCGGTACCGACACGGCCCAGCAGAAACTCGCCATGGCGGGCTTCCGGGGCCAGGCTGCCGAAGTGACGTTCCTGTTCTTTCGACTGGTCTCGCCGGTGGGTTTCCTTGCGGTCACGGTCTTCTATGTCTTCGTCGTCAACGACTTCGGGCTGGGGATGACCTTGAAGCTTGGGGTCTGCATGGGTGCGGCCTACGTCGGCATCAAGGCGCCCGAGATGTTCCTGTCCAACACTATCGGCAAGCGGCAGAAATCGATCCGCATGGCGTTTCCGGACATCCTCGACCTGCTGCTGATCTGCGTCGAATCGGGCATGTCGCTCGAACATGCCGGCCGCAAGGTCGCCCAGGAGATCGGCGGGCAATCGATCGCCGCGGCCGAGGAATTGACACTCACCATGGCCGAGATGTCGTTCCTCCCCGACCGCCGCCAAGCCTTCGACAATTTCGCCAAGCGGACCGGGCTCGAACCCATCAAGTCGCTGTCGACCGTGCTGATCCAGTCCGAACGCTATGGCACGCCGCTCGGCGCTGCGCTGCGGGTGCTGTCTCAGGAAGGCCGCGATCACCGCATGATGGAGGCCGAGAAGAAGGCCGCTTCGCTCCCGCCCAAGCTCACGGTCCCGATGATCCTGTTCTTCCTGCCGGTGCTGTTCCTGATCATCGGCACGCCGGCCGTCATTCAGGTAACGGCCACGCTCTCCAAATGACATCGACAGCCGGGGGTCGCTCCGGACGAGGATCGGCGGAAGTCTCGCCGGAAAGGCCCGATGGTGGCGGCCTCCGGCCGGAGCGAGCCTTCATTCGGAGAAGGGCTTCGTCATGTCGCCGGGCCGCACCCAGGCGTCGAAATCCTCGCCCGCGACGCCGAGAGCAACCGCCGCCTCGCGCAGCGTGATGTCGTCGCGATAGGCCATAAGCGAGATCTTGGCCGACCTCTCGTAGCCGATATGCGGGTTGAGGGCCGTGACCAGCATGAGCGAGCCGTCGAGGTTCTGCTTGATCTTCTTGACGTTGGGCTCGATCCCGACGGCGCAGAACCGGTCGAAGGCGCCTACCCCGTCGCCGATCAGCGCCACCGACTCCAGGATGTTGTGCAGCATCACGGGTTTGAACACGTTGAGCTGGAAGTTGCCCTGGCTGCCCGCGAAGGCCACGGCATGATCGTTTCCGAACACCTGGACCGCTACCATCGTGAGCGCCTCGCACTGGGTCGGATTGATCTTGCCCGGCATGATGGAAGAGCCGGGCTCGTTCTCGGGGATGGTCAGTTCGGCGAGGCCGGCACGGGGCCCGCTGGCATACCAGCGCACGTCGTTGGCGATCTTCATCAGGACCCCGGCCAGTACCCGCAGGGCGCCGCTCGCCGCCACCACGGCGTCGTGGGCCGAGAGCGCCGCGAACTTGTTGGGCGCGCTCACGAAGGGCAAGCCGGTCTCGCGCGCGATGGCCGACGCCGCAACCTCGCCGAAGCGCCGATGGGTGTTGATGCCCGTGCCGACCGCCGTGCCGCCCAGCGCCAGGGCATGGAGGCCCGGCAGAGCGCGCCGGATGCCCTCGAGGGCCTCGTCGAGCTGGGCGATCCATCCGGAGATGACCTGTTCCAGGGTGATCGGAGTCGCGTCCTGGAGGTGGGTGCGGCCCACCAGGATCACGTCGCTTCCCCGGGCGGCCTTGGCCGCGAAAGTGTCGCGCAGACCGGTCACGGCTGGAAGCAGACGGCTCTCGATTTCGCTCACGATCGCAATATGCATGACGGTCGGGAAGGCATCGTTGGAAGATTGGCCGCGATTGACGTCGTCGTTCGGATTGATCGGCTTCTTGGAGCCGAGTTGGCCGCCCGCATGCCGTATGGCGAGGTTGGCGATCACCTCGTTGGCGTTCATATTGCTCTGCGTCCCCGAACCGGTCTGGAATACCACCAGCGGGAACTCGCCGTCCCAGCGGCCGTCGATGACCTCCTGGGCGGCCTCGACGATCATGCCGACCTTCTCGCCCGGCAACTGCCCCAGTTCCCCGTTGGCGAGGGCCGCGCACTTCTTGAGCACGCCGAGCGCCCGGATCACCGGGCGACCCCAGGTGAAACGGTCGGTGCCGATGGGGAAGAAGGTCAGCGAGCGCTGGGTCTGAGCCCCCCACAGATGCTCGGCCGGCACCGGTACGTCGCCGAGCGAGTCGCGTTCGATACGGACGGTGTCGGCAGCGCTGGCGGTGGACGTCATGACGGGACCCCTGTCGTGGTTGTCTTCGGGAAAGCAGGGGAGGCTTTACCGCCTTCGACGCGCTCGATCCAGACCGCTTGCGCGCCGACGCGACGGATGCCGCCGGTTCGGCGGCGGTGCATCGCCTGGCAGCGCTCGCCGACTCCCGCGAGCCGCCGCTCCGGAGCACGGCGCAGGGACCCTCGGCCGGGTGCGACGGCATTTCGCAACCGACACGACAGCTAAGTGTCTCGGCTTCCTTTGTGCCAATCGACAAAAGCTTAGGATGTGCTTAGAGTCTCGTTAAGCGTGATGCATGTTTGGCACGGCAGCACCGAAAAAGATGTTGTGAGATTTAGATCAATCTCTATACTCATTAGGTCTCAGTAGGTCTCAATCGTCTGACCTGATTATTCATGGAGTCTCCAGTGACCGGTACCCCTATCGAGTGCGGAAACGTGTCGGTCGCCTTGAGTCCCTCCCCGATCAACCCGGACTGGATTCTCGAGGGCGATCCCGTGGCCCGCAATGCCGTGCTGTCGCGCAGTCGCGACGGTACCGCCTGCACGCTGGTCTGGGAGTGTACGCCGGGCAAGTTCGTCTGGCACTATACGATGGACGAGACGATCCACATTCTCGAAGGCAGGATCATGCTGGACGACGGCGTCGCAGCTCCCAGGAGCCTCGGGGCCGGCGATGTCGTCTTCTTCCCGGCCGGCGCGGTCGTCAGATGGACCGTCGACGCCCACGTCCGCAAGCTGGCGTTCTTCCGGCGCCAACTTCCGAAACCGATCGCGATGGTGACGCAGGCGGCCCGCAAGGCGCGAAATCTGATCCGGAGCCGCCAGACAAACGACGGCATGATGGGCGTATCCCAGCCCGGCGGCACGGCGCCCGGGACGCTGCATAGCGTCGAGACCCTCAACGCCTGACCTCCGGCGGGATCGCGGGGGGTCATCACCAACCCGGCACCGGTCAGCTTGGGTGCCGCCGCCCAAATGCCGCCGGTCCCGGCCGAATGCGAGGATCCGGCTAGCCGGGGGGCGGGTCGACGGAAACCGCGCCCGGCACCCTGCCGGCCTTCGCGGTTCCCGCCTTCTGGATCGACCGCCAGGTCTCGCTGCGGGCGATCATCTGGCGGATCGCGTCCACGCTCGCGCCGGCATCGGCTGCCGACAGGTCGGTTGCCGCGATGGCCTCGGCCTGTTTGAACTTGCCTTCGAGCGACAGAACCAGAGCATAGTTCTGGCGGACCCTCATGTCGGCGCGCGCGTCCGCGGCGGCGATCCGCAGGGCGCTTTCGGCCTGCGGCAATTGGCGGGCGAGCGCGTAGGACAGGCCCAGGTTCGACATCACGCTGGGCTCGCCGGGCCTGATCTTCAGGGCGGCCTGATAGTAGTTCACAGCCGCCGCGTGATCGCCGAGCTGGTCCGAAACGGAGCCTTGGGCGGACAGCACGGACCAGTCCGGCTTGTCGGGCGTGTGAGCCCGACCCAACACCTCCAGGGCTTCGCGCGGCCGGCCCGCATCGGCCAAGGCCTTGCCGTAGGCCGCCAGTACGGGTCGCTCATAAGGGTGCTTGATGGCCGCCGCCTCCAGGATCGCGGTGGCTTGGGCGTATTGAGCGAGGCCACGGAGCGCGCGCGCATAATTGATCGACGCGGTCGTGTCGCCGGGGTCGGCATCGTGGCGGCGGCCCCAAGTCGCAGCAAAGTCGCGCAGCCCGGAATCGGTGGCGGGCAGGGCGCCCGTGCCGATCGAGCCCGTGGCCTCCTGGTCTGTTACGCAGCCGCCGAGCGAAGCCGCCAGCGCCAGCGCGACGACACCGAGGATCCATCGGCGATCCCGGTTTGCAGTGTAGCGCCACCCGGCATAGCTTGGCATCGAAGCTTCGCCCTTCCTGATCTTGGGTCGAAACGGGACGATCCCCGGACCTGGACAGGCCTAAACCGTTAACCCTAACGGTCGGTTAAGCATCGTCCGATCGATTGTCATCTCCTCGGAGTTCCCTGCATGCCGCTCTTCGCCGAAGCCTCCGCCGACGCGGTTCCTGTCCACTGCGTGACGCGTGAGGCTTGGTCGGCTTCGGACGGCGGCCTCGCGGGACAGGGACTGCCGCCGCAGCCGGCCGCCTTCGCGCGCGCCCTCGGCTTCGAGGGCAAGCCGGGTCAGCAAGCCCTTCTGCCGACCCCCGACGGCGAGCTCTCGGCGGTGCTGTTCGGGGTCGAACCGCCCTTCTCGCGCCTGTTCGACCCGATGCTGCCCGGCAGGCTCGCCACCCTGCTGCCCGCCGGCACCTACCGCTTCGCGGCGCCATTGCCGGAGCGGCCGGAACTCGCGGCGCTGTCCTGGCTGCTGTCGGGCTACCGCTTCACACGCTACAAGGCCCCGGTCGCCGAGACGCCGCTGCTCCGCGCGCCGGCCGGCATCGACGCGGCGCGGGCCGAGCGCATCGCCCGCGGGATCACGCTCGGCCGCGACCTCGTCAACACGCCGGCCAACGACATGGGACCCGACGCGCTCGAGGCCGCGGCCCTCGCCCTCGCGGGACGGCATGGTGCCGCGGTCCGCACCGTCCGGGGCGAGGCGCTGGAACGCGGGTTCCCTCTGATCCACGCCGTAGGGCAGGCGGCTCACCAGGCGCCGCGCCTCGTCGACCTCGCCTGGGGGCCGGCGGACGCGCCGCGCGTCACGCTGGTCGGCAAGGGCGTCACCTTCGACACGGGCGGCCTCGACATCAAGCCCGCCTCCGCCATGGAATTGATGAAGAAGGACATGGCGGGCGCCGCGACGGCGCTCGGCCTCGCCGACATGGTGATGGATGCGGGTCTCCGCCTGCGGCTCCGCGTGCTGCTGCCGATCGTCGAGAACGCCATCTCGGCCTCGGCCTTCCGGCCCGGCGACATCTACCGCAGCCGCAAGGGTCTCACGGTCGAGATCGGCAACACCGATGCGGAAGGCAGGCTCGTGCTGGCCGACGCCCTGGCGTTGGCCTGCGAGGACAAGCCGGGCCTCGTGATCGATTTCGCGACGCTCACGGGTGCGGCCCGCGTGGCGCTCGGCCCCGACCTGCCGGCCTTCTACACCGATGACGACACCCTGGCCGACGCGGTCGCGCGCCATGGGCGCGCGGCGCGCGACCCCGTATGGCGCATGCCGCTATGGCGGCCCTACGATAGCCTGCTCGAGGGCAAGTCGTCCGACCTTAACAATGTCTCGGGCGGTCCCTTTGCGGGCTCGATCACGGCGGCCCTGTTTCTCGACCGCTTCGTGGAGCCTGGCGTCTCGCATCTCCATCTCGACCTCTACGGCTGGAACCCGACCGCCAAGCCGGGCCGCCCCGAGGGTGGCGAGGCACCGACGGCGCGTCTCCTGTTCGACCTTCTGACCGAACGCGCCGGGTGATGCGGCGCGGCCCCGAAGCCCGGAACGCGCCGGACGGGCGCGTGACGCCGGCGCGACCCGACCTCGCGGCCGCATCTCTCGAAGGGGTCGTCGCGGCGGCGCGCTTCGTCGAGGGGCGCCGGATGACCGTGACGGCGGCCGTGGCGCCGCTGCGTATCCTGCCGCAGCCCGACGCGACGCTGCACACAGAGGCGCTGCGCGGCGAGGTCCTGACGGTCTACGAGGACCACGAAGGCTGGGCCTGGGCGCAGCTCGACCATGACGCCTCAGTCGGCTATCTGCCGTCGGATGCCCTGCGGGCCGGGACGGCACGGCCGACCCATCGCGTTGCGGCGCTGCGCACCTTCCTCTATCCCGTTCCCGACATGAAGCTGTCGCCGCTCGACGCGCTGCCGTTCGGCGCACGGGTCGCCGCGGTCGGCCAGCACGGCGACTTCACCGTGCTGGCCGACGGCTTCGTCTGGAATCGGCACCTGACCCCGGTCGGCTCCCTCGAGACGGATCCGGTCGCGGTCGCCGAGCGGTTCCTCGAGGCCGCCTATCTGTGGGGTGGCCGTACGTCGAGCGGTATCGACTGCTCGGGGCTCGTGCAGATCGCCTTCGGCGCCGCCGGAATCACGGCGCCACGCGACAGCGATCAGCAGGAGGAGGCACTCGGTCGGCCGCTGCCGCCCGGCGTGCCGCTGCGGCGGGGCGACCTCGTCTTCTGGGCCGGTCATGTCGGGATCATGCGCGACGGCGAAACCCTGCTGCATGCCAGCGGCTCCGCCATGGCAGTGACGTCGGAATCGCTGATGACCGTGCGGATCCGGCGGGACAGAGCCGGTGGTGGTCCCGTAACGAGCGCGCGACGCCTCGGCGGGCCGCTGCTGCCACAGGCGGCCACGCTGCCGGACGACCTCGCCGGCCTCACCTGCAAGCCGTGCCGCGGTGGCGTTCTGCCGCTGACCCCCGACGAGGCTGAGCGTCACCGGACCGGCACGCCGGACTGGACGATCGAAGACGGCGGCACCCGCCTGGTCCGCCGCTATCGGTTCAAGACCTACCGACAGGCCTTCGACGCCGTGGCGCGCATTTCGGCCCTGGCCGAGGCGCAACGGCACCATCCCGACGTCCGCTTCGGATGGGGCTATTGCGAGGTGACGTTGCAGACCCACGCCATCGGCGGCCTGCATCTCAACGACTTCATCCTGGCGGCCAAGATCGACGCATCGACCGGATAGGCGTCACGCCGCCAGGCGATCGACCAGGGCCGGAACGTCCTCGATGCCGTCGAGCACGTGATCGGCCAGATGTTCGAGTTCGTCGCGCCGTGCCGGGCCGCTCAGCACTGCGACCGCGATCGCGCCCGCGCTCCTGGCCGCGATGAGGTCGAGCGGGCTGTCGCCCACCATGGCGATGCGGCCCGGCTCGACGCCGATCGCCCGCGCAAACGCCAGCACCATGCCGGGTTCGGGCTTGCCGCCATGGCCAGAATCATAGCCGGCGACGAAGTCCATGTGGCGGTCGAGCCCCAAAGCCGCGAGTTGCCGGCGGGCACTGGCCTCGCCGTCGTTGGTGGCGAGCCCGAGCTTCAGGCCGCGGCTGGCAAGCTGGCGCAGCACCGCCTCGGGCTCGGCCAACGGTGTCAGCGCCCGCAGGGTCTCGTGCGTGAAAGCGCGGTCGAGGTCGTCCAGCATGGCGGCGTCGTTGGGCCGACCGAGGGCTTCGGCCCAGAGGTGGACATAGGTGTCGGGCGCGCCGGCGACGAGCGGTGACGTGGGGGCGAAACGCCGGCTCTCCACACCGTAATGCATGGCGTCGACTAGGCGGCGGACCGCTGCGGCGTCGCCCCGGCCGAGGCGGAGCATGACCTCGTATCCGGCACGCCCCCAGGTCTGGTCGAAGTCCACGAGCGTGCCGTCTTTGTCGAACAGCAAGCCCGCGAGAGAGATGGAAGAGGAAGCGATCATGCCGGGCCTCGCAGCGCTGCGGAGCCGAACCGTAACACACGCCGCTTTAGCTGGAGGCGGCGCCGGGGAAGGCAGAGAGGGGCGCGGCCTTCCCCGGCCATCACCACGCGGCGCGGGCAGCGCGCGCGGGTGACCCATGGTCTTTATCGTGGGAAGTTCTCCCACACAACCAGCATGGTTCATGGGCGGGCGTCGGTTCACCACGTCGCCTGCAACAAGATTGGGCAGCTGGAACCATGTTTTGGGCGCGACGTTGCCGAAGCGGGCGCAACATGGAGACTTTGCATGCGTAATCAGCTTATCGCCGTCATGATCGCCACCGCGGGCGTCGCCGTGCCGCTCGCCGCTCAGGCCCAGGTGGTCAACGGCACGGTGAATGGCGCCCAGCGCGGCGCGGCTCAGGGCGAGGACGTCGGTGGCCCGGTCGGTGGCATCGTCGGAGGGGCCATTGGTGCGGGCGTCGGAGCCGCCACAGGCGCGGTCGGCACGGCTGCGGGCATCGCGGGCGACGTGCTGGGCGTCAACGAGCGTCCGCGCTTCCGCGAATACGTGGTGCGCGAACACCGTCCGTCCTACCGCTACGCGGAACCGCTGCGCGTCGGCGCTGTCCTGCCGCGCGAGGGCGTAACCTTCTACGAAGTGCCGACCGAGTACCGGGCTCGCCCCGGCTATCGCTACACGATCGTCAACGACCGGCCGGTGCTGGTCGAGCCCGGTACGCGTCGGGTCGTCGAAGTGCTCGACTGATCCGTCCGCGCCGACCAATGACGAGCCCGCCCCGGACAATCCGGGGCGGGCTTTTTCTTCAGGTCAGCCACGACCGACATATGGCATCTTGGTGGCCATGACGGTGATGGACTGGACGTTGGCCTCGAGCGGTAGTCCCGCCATAAACACAACGGCTTCGGCCACGTGCTTCACGTCGAATGTCGGTTCCGGCCTGATCGAGAGATCCGCTTGCAGAACGCCGCCCGGCATCCTGGATGCCATCGGGGTCAGGGTGTTGCCGATGTCGATCTGCCCGCAGGCGATGTCGTACTTGCGCCCGTCGAGCGAGGTGGAGCGCGTCAGGCCCGTGACGGCATGTTTCGAGGCGGTGTAGGGCGCCGAGTTCGGCCGCGGCATGGTGGACGAGATGGAACCGTTGTTGATGATGCGGCCGCCGCGCGGATCCTGACTCTTCATCAGGCGAAAGGCTTCCTGCGTGCACAGGAACACGCCGGTCACGTTGGTGTCGATCACGCCCTTCCACTGCTCGACCGTGAGATCCTCGAGTGCGATGGCGGGTGCATTGGTGCCGGCATTGTTGAACAGGACGTCGAGCCGGCCGTAACGGTTCTTTATGGCTTCAAACAGTGCGGCCACGGAGGCGGGATCGGTGATGTCGGACGCGAGGGAATGCGCCCTCGGGCCGATCGCCGCCGCCACCCGGTCGAGCTGCTCGACTCGGCGCCCGGTCAGCACCGTGGTGAAACCCGCCGCGGCCAGCGCCGCCGCGACCGCCTCGCCGATCCCCGAGCCCGCGCCCGTCACCAGTGCGATTCCCTTGTCTTCGGCCATCGTCGTCTCCTCTCGTCATGTCCCCGACGGCGCTGCGGCCATGCGCCGGGCCCGCCGATCCTCGAACCAGACCAGCACCAGGCTGCCGGCCAGAATCAGCGCCGCGCCCGCGAACGTATTCCAATGCGGGATGTCGGCCCAGATCGCGTATCCGTAGAGGAAGGCCCAGACGAGCCCGCTATATTCGACCGGCGCCAGGGCCGAGGCCGGAGCGAAACGGAATCCCTCGAACAACAGATGTTGGCCGAGCCCACCCGTGAGGCCGAGCCCGATCATGATGGCGAAGCTGACGCCATCGAGCCCATGCCAGATCCAGGGCAGCGTCGGCAGACACGCCAGGGTGAAGAGCGCGTTGCTCGACAGCATCTGGGTCAGGGTCGAATCCGAGCGGCCGATCCAGCGCACCAGAACCGTCGACGTGCCCCAGCAGGCCGCGCCCCGAGCGCCATCAGGGCCGGGCCGGCCGACATGCTGGAGAGCGGTCCCGCCGCCACGGCCACGCCGACGAAATCCGTCATGACCGCACCCCAGCGCGCGCCATCCACCTCTTCTTTCAGAACGAGAGCCGACAGTCCCACCGCGATCACCGGGGCCGCGAAGTAGAGCGTCGTGAGTTCGGCGAGGCCCATGCGGGCCGCCGCCGTATAGAACAACAGCCAAGCGCCCAGGATCACCGCGGCCCGGAACACCATCGCGGTCTTGTTCCGGCTGCGGCCGACATCGGCCACGGCGCGCCGGCCGCCGCCGACGCCGAGTGCGATCAGCACCACTACGGCCGAGCGCACGAACAGGATCTGCGGCACCGCATAGGACGTCACCAGCCATTTCACCGCCGCATCCTGAAGCGAGAACAGCGCGTAACCGCAGGCCGCCAAGGCGATGCCGGTGACGACCCGGGCTCGGGGACGGGGGACGGAAGGATGGGGCAGGGAGCCCGAAACCCGGCCCTGTCCTTCCCGGTTGCCTCGTGCCGCGCCGGAATGGCGCGACGGCGCCCCCATCAGCCGACTACGCCGCCGAGTTCGTCCTCGACATGGGCCCGCACGATCTCGTCGAAGCTGGTCTCGGCCTTGAACCCCAGGGCCTCGGCGCGGCGCGTGTCGAAATCCTGCGCCCAGCCTTCGACGATGCGGGCGATCACGGGATCGGGCTCGCGGCGGATCAGCGCCACGGCCTTGTCGCCGCCGACGCGCCGCAACGCCTCGATCTCCTCGCCGACGGTGGCCGACAGCCCCGGCAGGCTGAGGTTGCGCCGCGGGCCGAGGACCGCCGTGTCTATCTCGGCCGCGCGGATCAGGAAGCCGACCGCGGCGCGGGGGCTCGCGAACCAGTGGCGCACATCTTCGGACACCGGCAGCACCGCCGCCCGGCCCGACAGCGGCTCCCTCAGTA
>JAABUL010002001.1_pt1 | contig 35787 bp, 42 predicted proteins | sample 5559151 | NCBI WGS metagenome assembly JAABUL01 (sample SAMN10711876, study PRJNA513368) | rock metagenome | isolation source: Antarctica rocks | place: Antarctica: Victoria Land, Pudding Butte sud | reverse complement strand
GGTTCAGGCTTGGTCGTTCAACATCAAATGGTCTGGCAGCCTGGTCCGGTCGGTGATGCCTTGGTGACAAATGAGGCAAGTCATCATGGTTTCTAGAAGTTGTGATGGCCGTTTGCTCCGAAAGCACAATCTCAAATAAGCGGGTAGACTGGTCAGATGAATTCAGGCACAAAGATCAGAAGTGTGTGACTGCAAAAGCTGGAGTCTGGGAATGATTGGTAATTGATTGTGACCGTTGCTGCCGCCTTAGACTAAGGTTTCTTCCAGCTAGAGCACCATACTTTTGGTAAGCTATACACGCCGAAAGTACAAACCCGCCGCTTTGGGTCAGAGAAGTCGTTCTCTCCATCGTGTCAATGCCGAGGCCATCAAACGCTTCCTAATGGAGACGACATTTTAGATAAGGAAGGCAACTGACTCCCTGTCACTCATGCTTCAGTCTTGAGCCGCAGTAGAACTCCCGGGACTAGACGACGAGCAGAACGCCGCAAAGCTGGCAATGAAGCGAGTCGAACGAACGAGCTTGTTCAGCAGACATGAAGCGCAAGCATCGATTTAGCCATAGTACTATAGTCATCAAACACAGCTCCTGGAGAACTTGATCGTCCGGAAGGGTGGAAATGATCTGGGCTAGAGTCGTTGTAAAGGACGAACAATGGTCTCTCCAGTAATCTGAAACATGCAGGGCGAGCTCTTTCAGAGAATGGGATGTAGCTTAGATTCGCTCTGAAGATTTCGATAATGTGATCTCCTTGATAGTGATATGATAGATTCGCGCTTTCCCAGCTCAACAACAATGCTCGGGATACCATACATGAAATGTTGACACCCGCTAGCTAGATCCATGCCGTCTTAGATAACTCCGAGTCTATGCAATTCGTCAAGTAGATTGTTCGCTTAATCAATTCATATGTCCTCCTCAGCTTTCTGGCTCTGCGCTTAGTTTCTTTATCGCTGCCCCGCTACTTCCCTTCGTCCTCTTTCTCGACTTGCTGCTTCCGCCCTTTGGCCTATACGCGTCATCATTCTCCCTCTTTCTCTTCCCTTTGACAGCGGGCTGCTCGCTACCACCAGCAATAACATAACCCTCTTCGTCAAGCAGCTCTTCCTCGGTTTCCTGCCTAGGTAGTAGGGCACTGGATGCACGCTTCCTTGATGGCTTTGCGCTGCCAGTACTTGCCAGTGATGGTGGCTTAGGCGATGGCTTCGCTTTATGGCTTACCGTGTCTGGATTATTTGTGGGGGCCTCTTTCTCGGTATCGTGGGATACTGCCTTGGTATCAGAGTGGGCGCGGAGCCAATTGTAAACCGAAGTGGGGTTGTGTAATTGGGCATCCTTGTCCTTCTCTTTCTCGCTGAGCCTTGGATGTCGCGGGAGGGGTGCGTGAGAGTCTAGGGGCTCGATTTCGAGGTAGCTATCCAAGCTTGCTAGATACTCTTCCTCATGCGCAGAAGTGAGGTAGCCAATCGGTGATGCGTCAACGAGATCGGCTGGCATACCGGACGAGGGGACCGAAGAGATCGTAGTGTGTGTTATGCGGGAGAGCTTGGTGAGTGTCTGAGGCGCCATTGATGCGTGTGCCGCATCAATGATCGTTCTGAGGCTCTTCTCTGTTTGTTTAAAGTCATCGAGCGTGATACAGCCACCGTCAAATTCAGCCTTTGCTTCTTTGAGCGCTGCAAGAGCACCTTCGGCCTCAGGAGGCTCGTGTTGGTCATGGTCTGGCTCGAGATCTGGGATGTCGGATGCGTTTGGTGTGGGTGAACGGAGGTCGTAGCGAAAGCGGGGAGGGAGCTTGGTGGAATCGTTGATGTCTAGGAGAAGATCGAGGAGTTGACTAGTTTTCTCGACATTAGTAGCTTAACTACTTGGCTGATATAAAGGCTATATTTACTTGTTCTCTTCTTGAAGACGTCTAGCGATTCTCTCATTGTGCTGCTCACTCTCGTACAACATATTGTTATTCCGCATACGCTCCTTGAAAGCATGTCTCATCTTCATGTACTTCTTCCTACAAGATCGGTCAGCGCGGATAGCTTAATGAGCTGAAACGAATTGTATACTTGTAAGACTTGTACTTTGGCTTGCTGGGCTCCCAAGCCATCGGAGCTGCATCGGGTCGTGGAAAGCCTGCCTGCTCTGGGTTGTTGACGGTAGGGAAAGACATGCTGGACACGTTGCTTGTGAGGGTCTCGACTTTGCACGAGTCCCTGAGGTACTCTATGCATCTACATTGCAATCGACGAGGAGCCTTCCGAGGTTCAGAACATCGGAAGACTGCCAAGTCGCGCGCTAATGCGGGCCCTTAGAACTAGTGCACGATTTATGTGGTTATTCGAGCTTGGAGCCACAAACGAAGCTTGAGTGTTGCAAATAATAAGGTGCGTGAGTCCTAATCGATAATGGGTCGCCATTCGACAACGATCACTGCGCCAACAATCAGCTCATCACAATCACCGTCCAGAAAACGAAAACGAGACCACAGCCCCACTGCAGAAATTGAAGTTGACGTCGCAGCTCCAGAACCTCCGTCAAAAAAGGCTCTTCGGAAAGCCAAGAAGGGCAAGGCTGCTCCTACTACGGGAATAAATGTGAAGCCAGATCGTGCAGTCGGAAACCCAGATCATGCGTCCGACGAGGATTTCAAGGCGAGAGATGCACCACCAACGCGCTCAGAGTACGGGATATGGATTGGAAATCTGCCATGGACGGCTACGAAGCCAGAATTACGCATGTTTCTCACCAAGGATACTGATATTACGGAGGAGATGATCACTAGAATTCATATGCCACCACCCAGCAGAAGTGCTCTTGCGTCTTCAAGGCAGAAAATCAAGCCGCAGAATCAAGGTTTCGCTTATGTCGATTTCTCTACAGAAGCAGCATTGGCGAAAGCATTGGCATTGAGTGAGAAGCTACTGACCGGGAGAAGAGTCTTGATTAAAGATTCGAAATGCTTCGAGGGTAGGCCGGAAAAGTCTAGGGAGGATGGGGTGCCATTTGCCAATTCGGGGAAGCCTCCGAGCAAGCGTATCTTTGTCGGAAATTTGGGGTTCGACACCACCAAGCAGATGTTACAAGATCATTTGGCACGCTGTGGAGAGATTTTGGATGTCTTCCTTGCTACTTTCGAGGACACAGGAAAATGCAAAGGCTACGGGTGGGTGGAATTTGCGGAGCTGGACGCTGGCGAGGCTGCGGTAAGGGGATGGGTGAACTTTGAGGAGGATGGAGAAGCCGAGAATGAAGACGATGAGATAGCTGAGGCGCTGGCGGATCAGGTAAAGCCAAAGAGGAAGCCAAGGGTAAGAAAGTGGTGGGTGAACAGGCTTGGTGGTCGACCACTCCGGATGGAGTTCGCAGAGGGAAAGGATGTGAGATATAAGAAGCGGTATGGCAAAGAGGGCACAGCACGGAATGACGAAGAGACAGCCACGGATATAGCTGATTCCTCCGCTATGGCCAAGCCTGATAAAAAGAATACCCCAGCTGCTGCGACCAACGGCAAAAGGCAGTATTCGGCAAGGACACCCCTCAAAAGGGTCGATCCACGGACTATTAAACCGGGTGCAGCGCTTGCCGCCGCGCCGCGGTTGACCGGCGGAATTGTCGAAAGCAGGGGGAAGAAAACCACATTTGCGTAGAGTTACCGGGGAGCTGAGTATGGTACCTTCGGAAGCTCTCCACTTGCAGCTGATATCTGCTCACCGTGAAGATCATTTCAACATAGACGATGTCGTCAAATCCTTGCTGCTTTTCCGTGTTTCTGCGCCTCCACAAGGTCATTAAAGATCCTCTACGATTCCCCAGCCAAACCCTCTAACGCCATTGCTGAGTACCACCCTCTCGCCAACTGTTACGCTATCCTTCATCACAATTCCTTCCTTGCAGAGACCATGCTCCAATGCGTACCTACGTGTGGTACCCACATTTCCGCCGCAGCTTACGTTAGGCGTGATCCAGTGTCCGCCACGTAAGAAGTAAGGCGTGCAAATACTCCCCTCCATGATTTCGTTTTGGTAGTTGAACAAAAGAATTTCAGGAAACCCGGGCTGGGATTTCTTGAACGGTAGATTTGCACGGAGATTGTCATAAGGCTTCCGCCAACTTGTCTTGTGGTTCGTGAAAAGACTAGGGTTCGTAGGCTCACTCGAGATGAAGACCCGGAAGCTGGGAATTGATCCGGGTTTGGAACGGTCAACAAGGGAGCATAGCGATGTGGGGAAGAGTGAACTCGGTGGGATAGCGTTCGTTTCCGCTTTGGAGATGTTGATACTCCCAGTGGATGAAAGCGCTACCCTAAGCTGCGAATTTATTGTTAGTGCCTTCATCAATGGCTACCATGCCAGGGAAAGCGTACTCTAAGCGGGCTACTAGAGCTGGAGGCGTCCTCCTTTAAATGGGCTTGGAGATGGTCCTTGAGACCAAGGATTTGCGATTGGCAGACCCCCGGCCATTGAAATGCCTTGACTGCGGCGAGCATTCGGTCTCGATGATGGTCGAGCAAGTAGAACTGGGATGTCTCCAAGCGATCCGGATCAAGACGCACATTGGATGGACACTCCAACAGAATACTGTCGCTGAGCAGGGTCGTGATGATCTCGAAATCATATGCGACAGGAATAGAGCCCATGATATGATGATTGGTATGCAGTGTAGAGGTCGGAGTCTGTCGTTGATCGCCGTCAATCATGTGAGGTAGTGTCGAGTGGCCGCCCTAGCGTTGAATCAATATCAGTGTAGTGATACCATCTATGGAATTGTTTCGCCCGTGCACGGTCAGGACTCCTGAAGCCATTACGAAATTTTGAGCTATCGGTGTTGTGCGCTAGGGTCTTGAGCCGTGGAGGTAAACACAAGCAAGCATGTGCTTCTTCTGATATCAGAAAGTTCGTTGACTGGGAATGGTACCTCGCCAACTTTGGAAAGAGAAACAAATAGTGAGCATCGGCATCAGTCCGGATGTACGGAAGTTGGGCAAACCACTGTATTGTTATTCTTCCAGACAGATATACATATATCAGAGGTATACGATTTAGACAGAGTCGTGGCCTGGCTTGCCTTCAGTCTGAAAGACCGCGCACACAAGAACCTCAGCTATCAAAGCAAGTAGCTCCGATCATTGTATTCAAACGCCAAGCATATTTACACCTATCGAGGGTTGTCAGTGTACTTGTAGAACATGTTGCTTGAAAAGAAGAAATCTGGAGGTCGTGTTGACGTAGATAGTTCTAGTTCTAGCCGGGAAAGCTCGGAGTTGGGTCGCCAAAATTTGGAGATCGGCTTTCTAAAGCTTCATCCATAACGAGACAGCTCCTCACCTCTGTCCACTTATCTATTGCGATTAAGGCGTCGGGGTCCTTCTTCGTAAGCCAAAGACAGCAAGTTTTGATTTGCTCTTTCCATCTCCTCCGACTTCTTTGACTCCGGATGAAAATATGTCCACGGAGGCTGTACCAATACCTGCAGCCAACACCAATCTTGGCACTTCCTCCCTCTCCTCAGACCCATCATCTTTGCCTGTATGGAATCGATTGACAACATGGGCGTCAGAAAACAAAACTGTGGTTTACACGATAGCAGGTGTCGCCGTGGTCATCTCGGGGGCAGGAGTAGCTTATTATCTCTCGGACTCGAGAAAGGTTTCTGCGGCAGATGAGAAGAAGAGACTAAGCAAGAAGGAGAGGCGAAGAGCAAAACAAGAAAAAGAGGAGAAGAAGAGCCAGCCAGAAGCTAGAGCAATCCCCGAGCAACCCAAGGACAGTCTGTAGCTCTCATTCCCCTTTCAGCCAGACTTGCTCACACTTCTTCAGCACAAGCCAGAGCGCCCACAGTCGAGTCAGATCCTTTGGAAGGCATACCCCAGATAGATGAATCTACAGTCGAGACGTTATCAGACCAGGTAGCTTGTCTCACTCGCAACTCTCTTTTTCCAAGACTGACCAAACCCAGGAGCGAAAAGAGTACTCCACCAAGCTCAAGGTTGCCGGCAACAAGGCCTATGGCGATAAGAGCTATAATGACGCGATCGAGCTTTACGGCAAAGCTATCATATGCAAGCCAGACCCCATATTCTACTCGAATCGAGCGGCATGCTACAATGCACTGGGTAGCTGGGACAAGGTTGTTGAAGATACTACAGCAGCGATCAACTTGGACAGCGAATACGTGAAGGCGCTGAATAGGAGGGCGAATGCCTACGAGCATCTCGGAAAAAACAGCGAGGCACTCCTGGATTACACAGCAAGTTGCATTATAGACGGGTTCAAGAATGATCAGAGCGCTCAGAGCGTGGAGCGACTGTTGAAGAAGGTAGCGGAGGCCAAGGGCAAAGCTATTCTCGAAGGAAAGCAAAGGAAGTTGCCAAGTCCTACGTTCATTACCAATTACCTACAAAGCTTCAGACCGCGGCCGCCGCCCCAAGGTTTGGAAGAGGCCGCAGAATTGGATGACGAGAGCGGCAAAGGTCGACTACGGGCTGGTCTGATGGCTATGGAGAAAAAGACTGGTGAGGGTTACGAGGCCGCGTCGACGGCCTTTGACAACGCTTTGGAACTAGGAGACCTCGGTGAGCATGAGGCTTTTGCGTACAACATGCGTGGCACTTTCAAGTATCTTCGAGGGGAGAATGACGCTGCACTGGTAGATCTCACACAAAGTGTGGAGCTCCAGCCTACACTGACTCAAAGCTACATCAAGCGGGCTAGCATGCATCTTGAGCTCGGTAAGATGACTCAACCTCTCGTGCTGATCTTCTTTACTGACAGAGATAGGCAAACGAGAAAAAGCTGCAGATGATTTTGCGAAGGCAATGGAACAACAACAGGATGACCCCGATATCTACTATCACCGAGCTCAACTCCACTTCATCTTAAGCGAGTTTGCCGATGCCGCCAAGGACTACCAAAAGTCAATCGATTTGGACAAGGACTTCATTTTCTCGCATATCCAGCTGGGGGTGACTCAATACAAGATGGGTTCTATCGCTTCATCAATGGCCACCTTCCGAAGATGCATTAAGAACTTTGACAAAGTGCCTGATGTGTATAATTATTATGGAGAGTTACTTCTTGACCAGCAAAAATATCAAGAAGCCGTCGAGAAATTCGACACCGCTGTGGAGATGGAGAAACAGACCAAGCCACTTGGCATGAATGTTCTGCCTCTAATCAACAAGGCATTGGCCTTATTCCAATGGAAGCAAGACTTTCAGGAAGCCGAGAAGCTGTGCCAAAAGGCGCTCATCAGTCTGTATCTCCCATCGTCTAGTACCCTTCTTTTGCTAAAAGCATGATAGTTGACCCTGAGTGCGATATCGCCGTGGCGACAATGGCACAACTGCTGCTTCAACAAGGCAAGGTCACCGAAGCACTCAAGTACTTCGAAAGAGCCGCCGAGCTCTCAAGAACAGAGGGCGAAATCGTCAACGCTTTATCGTACGCCGAAGCAACGAGAACGCAACTTGAGGTTCAAGAGAAATATCCTCAGCTTGCTAGCAGGCTGCAAGGTATGGGAGGCAATATTGGAGGACCAATGCGATAATGGGATACACCGTTCTCTTCAAGACCACCACCATTGTTTCAGTCCCTGACAGATGGGAAGTCTTTGTACTCTGCATTAAAATTGTATCTAGCTAATTCTCCACTTTCTGTATGGCGAAAGATTCAGTTGGATGCACTTTTGCCTCTCAACTTTGTATCATAGACTATGGAGACCTGAAGACAAAGATTAAGTCTCCTGGCTCGCAACTCTGAGGCATTCCATATTGAAATATGGATTCTCGACATGTCTGATGCAAATTGACGGGTGGCACCGGTGTTCAGCAAACTTGGCAACAGCTAGAACATACTGTTAGTAAGCCCTACGAACGGCAAGTCTAACAGTGTCCAACGCTTGACCTTCGTATCTCTCATCAATGGAAAGCAATTTCAAAAGCAGGAATCGATCAGTGGATGTGACTCATCTGGAAATACGTCCGTCCCTCGGTCAGGGACAAAATGCCAAGCCACGCTAGAACAAATGAACTAGCGTTGAAACCCGAGGCCGTTCAAGATTCTTTTTCTCGGCAGAGTCTATGTCATCAATTCTGTGACACCTTACGGCTGCTTCTTATTGTTGCGTCAGATTGACACCACATCGATGCTGGTCATCTTTAATAGCAGATCTTTACATATGTTTAGCGAGCACTAACAGCGCTGGTCCCCATTGCCTTCCATTGGTGTCGGAGCCTGATCTAGCACCGCTACTGCCTTGACTGCTGGCTAGTGACTATTTTCACTCAAGGGTTTCGTTGAGACGCTGCGTGGCGCTGGGTATAAGTCTATCATGGGGGCACCACGACGGAAGGATCTCATCACAAGTAGGAGGAGAGTGGAGGACGATGGGGAGGAGGAGGAGGGATCCGTAGCGGCCGGCGTCGAGGAAGACTCTATGAGCGAGGGATCCGCTATGAGCGACGCGGATGATGATGCGGATGCTGAAGGAAGCGATGGTGACGATGTCGCTTCGCCTATTCGAGACAGCTCGAAAGAAGAGCCTGTGGCAAATGGACATCGAGAAAAGTTTCAAGACTCCACACCGCAGTCGATGACAAGTGCAACACAACCTTCACTTCCGGTCGAGATGAGCGACACGGAGGCTATGATGAAAGGACTTAGGATCTCGAGAGTCGAGGACGAAGGGGTTGCGTTCGAGAACATGGGAGAGCAAGAGGTACATCCACCGCAGGGTATTGCACGAGACCAAGCGGAGGCACCTTACGCGATTTCTACTAGTGAAAGAAGACGTCAGGAACACGAAGAATACAAGAAGAAGAGGGACGCGGATCCAGCTTTTGTTCCCAACCGAGGAGGATTCTTCATGCATGATCACAGGTCTGCTGCGCCTGGTCAGAACGGTTTCAGACCTTCGGGAAGGGGCCGTGGAAGAGGTCGAGGAGGTATTGGTGGTCCTTTCCCGTCACCTAGGTATGCTCTTAAACTTCTACCGCCTTCATACAGAGCTACAGATCGCTCACTACGAGGTAGTCAACCCTTAGGACCAATTGATGCCCCGTGGGCCCATGATCTCCACGAGGTCGTTGGCCGGCCTGACATACCTACCATCTCCGAAAAGGGCCCAGCTTCTGGGCCAAACACAAGCAACCCAGAATCCGCACCAGCCATAGGGCAACCACCAAACAGGTCGTTCTCAAGGACGACCAGGCTTGGAAATGTGCAGATCCGCGTTCTCATTCGAGGTATGTCGGACCCCATCGTCTTCTCAGCAGTACCCGTCCACCAGCATACACGTCTCCCCCATCATCGACCACCACTTCGACGAGATAAACCAGTGCGGATATCCTTGCCGGATATGCCGATCCGCTACATTTTTCCAGCGATGGAGCGATCTTTCATCTTCATACCAAGGGCTTTGCGACCAAACCAACAAGGATTTGGTAGGGTACGGGGACGGGGAAGTTTTGGAGGAGGATATAGTACATTTGGTGCTCTATCAAGCAGGAGAACCAGTGCCTATGCTGGCAGCGCTTATTCCCCGAGTCTAGCCTTAAGCAGGCGGTCGTCGCTCGCAAGAGAGGTTGTTACAGAAGCTGTTGTCTCATCCGGTGGTGCAACAATCCAAAGGATGGCGCCTGTCGTCCGATTACCCCCTGCAGGCGAACAGACGCAAGCGTCAAGTCAGCAATCTTTGACGAGCGCTACTATGCCTCCTACTGTCGACCTACCTCAGCCTTCGGCATACCCACTTCCCCAGAAGCCGACCTTCCGCGAGAATCGTCCAACGGCTCTTCCCATGCAACACCCCAAACCCCAGAGGACGCTGCAGGTTGCGGATATTGACTCACCCGCCACTCTGGAATTCAACCCACCGCAGCAGCAGCAGCAGCTACCATTCCATCAGCAAGTCCCATCGCAGATTGCCGGACCAGCATTTCCGGCAGAGTACCCACATTCTCGACACCCGTCTCATCCCAGCCAAGCATCTGCTGGAACGCCGCTTTCTCAGATACCCGACAGAGCTGTACATGCTCAGCCTTTCCAACCCTACCCTTATCAGTATCCAAACTTTTATCCACAGCAACTTCCGCCACCTATGTTCTACTATCCTCCTCCGGTTCAAGTCCCAGGGGCCCCCTCTGCAGTTGCGCCAGCCTTCGTCCCAGGTCAACAGTACCACTACCCAATACCTCTCGCACCTGTGCCTCCGCCACAACCACAGACAGAGCCAACGACACAAGGAGGCATGGTTGCTCAAGAGATCAACGGGATGGTGTACTACCATGACCCCTCTCAAGTCGCCGCGAGAACCGAGAACCCTGCACCTTATCCACCTCCAGGATATGGCATGCCGCCACCAGGTGGTATAATTGGAATGGGTGGCATGATGACGCCCCCAGTTTACTATCCGCCTCCGCCTCCAGCCTTTTATCCTCCGCAATAAACACAGCTAAAGGGCACTGATCCATGTGCATTTTGTCCTCGTTATTTAGCGTGATGCGTGTGCATTTGCAAGCGTGTCGGTTCACGATAAAACTATTTGTAATCGGCTAGTCGGTTGTAATCTCATAGATTCTTTTCTACTCCATTGGGTTCTAGTGTTTGGAAGGTTTCCTTTACCGTCTTCAATAGAGAGCTTCGACTCTACGGCGCGAGCTGAGAGGCTTATTTGGGCGAGCCTTGCGAATAGCATGCACTTCTTCTCTGTCGCCTGACATCCTGGCACCACCTCTTGTATTAAATACATGATGATCAGGCTAGTCAATCACAATGCAAGCACTCGGGCAAATGAACCAAGCAGCTTACTATGTTGTCTCTCGTAACTCTCGCGGCCATTTCCAGCTATGGGTGTCCTTTATGCCGCTTTTCCAGTTGGTTCGGAAGGACAAGCTGGCAGCAAGCAAAGCTTAATTGGCCTACGCAAATAGTAGTGATTTGCTCTAGGACTAGGAGCATTGAAGAGCTGGAATGTCACCATGTGTAGCATACCGAGACTCGCGAGGCAAGGTGATGTCGTGGTATTAATATTTCCATTTGTTGAGGACCTAACCAGGCAGAAGCCATCTCCGTGTTTCCCCGCTTCACTTTCTACTTCCTACCTTACTCTTGTTACTTCTACCATCTCCATCTTCCTCCCCTAGACTTCCTCAACAGCTCTGCCTGTTGCATGTGATATCTTCTATCAAACATTTATTGAACGATAAGCTTCGAGAATAATCTCGTGGGCTTGGCATCGGTCTCAAGTGTCATCCAAGCTTCGTCATCTTGAGGTTGTAGAGCCATCCAAGATGGCTACCCTCACACCGGCATCTTCGCCAGATATGATTATTACTATCAAGATCGTCTTTGTTAACAAAGACGAGAATCGTAGATTCAAGCTTCCATTGAAAGAGCTCGGAGCGAACTCGCTCCCTGGCAAGGTACGTCTCACAGTCCCATCTGCAGCCTCACATCAGCAAGGGCTTTCGATGGCATCAAGAGATTTGTATTTTGCTTGCGAAAACTCTCGATCCGTCTACATCATGCTTATATACGAGTTCCATTTAGCTTCGCTCCTTACTCAACATCTCATCAAATCAGAACACTGTCTTTGAGCGCTATTCCGACAGCTCCTCATCTTACATCACCCTGGACAGCAGCATCCCATCTGTCTACAAGCAGCTTTATCGTGCTGCGAAAGCCAAGCAGAAGCTGAGGATTCGAGTCACCATTACCGATAAAGAGGCTCCCGAGCCTGTTGAGATGCCAAAGCCAGGACCAGCTCTCCCAGAGCGTCTTTCCACTCGCTGCTATGTGCACCCATACATTTCGGATCCCGTCAAGACCGAGGATGAGGCGCAGGACTCGATGAGCAAACGACATACTCTTCTAGAGCAGTTGAGAAATCCCTCGTCTGCTACCCTTGTCACACCTGCCGATCCCACCACGGAAGCGCCGCGTGAGGTGTCAGCATCTTCAATGAGTTCACCAAAGAAGCCGTACTATTGGCCCATGTCTCACGATAGCGGCTTCTCTGAAGCTACCAAATCTGCGTTTGAGAAGAAAGACGGGGCTTCAAAGCACAAGGCTGCCAAGAAGCAAGCCGACGATGAGGCTCCAGTACCCCGATTCTTCACCGATCGGGAGGAATTTCTCACTCAGCATGCCAATATCACCCAAAAGATCGAGTCGCTCTGTCGTGCACCTACTCAGTATACCTCGCCTCCTGGGACGAATTTCACCATCTGTTGCAACAATTGCGATGATGCAATTCCCGATGTCCATTGGCACTGTGGCATCTGCGATATGGGCGACTTCGATCTTTGTAGAGACTGCGTTGATAAGGGCATTCTCTGCCCTAATGAGGACCACTGGTTGATCAAACGCTCAGTGAAGGATGGCAAAGTCATTCCCAGCACCACTGAAACTATTGGCCCAAAAAAGCCTGTCAATGCCGAGCACGAGGAGAAGGTGCCTGGTGCTTTCACCCCAGAACCCAAGCGTGAAGAGATTCGCGAGCCACTCGATATGAGCCGCACATGCAATTGCTGCGTTGGAGGTGAGCTTTGCTCATCCACTGAATGTAGCTATATGCTGACAGTGTCTAGTCTTTGACGAGTCCAACTTTGTCACATGTCTTATCTGCGAGGACTACGATCTGTGCATACCATGCCACGTTGGGCTGAAGCATGGCCATCACCCCAGCCATAGCTTTGCTCCTGCATCAAAGGACACTCAACTCACATCACTGGCCCACCGCCTCTGCGCTCCTGGCCGCAATGTGCGTCACAATGCCATCTGCGATGGATGCGATAAGGTATGTCAAGATCGTCTTCCTCGGAGGTGCAATGTGCTGACCAAAGTAGGACATCTATGGCATCCGTCACAAGTGTCTGATTTGCCCGGACTGGGACTATTGTTCATCATGTATCAAGGCCGCCCAGGTCACCCACCAAGGGCATCGATTCGTATCCGTCTACGAGCCACTCCGGGAGACTACAGTGAGAGGCCGATACTCGGTAGATCAGTATCACATGGGAATTTTCTGTGATGGTCCGCTCTGCAAAGGAAAGAGCTCCTACATCGAGGCGGATAGATACAAGTGTGCTGTCTGCCATGACACGGACTTCTGCGCCAATTGCGAAGCTCTTCCGAAGCTACAGCACAATCGCACTCATCCTTTGATCAAGTTCAAGACTCCAGTCCGCAATGTCTCGGTCACCACTACAGGCGACAAACCCAATGGCGAGCAAATGCGCACTATGGGCGATCAATTACCTCAGACTAGTTCCAAGTCCACCGAGACTACTCCAGCTGCACCATCAGCCAATGCTGCCACTCAGGTCCAGACCGTCGCTGAAGTCAAGCCCACTGCAGTTCTCAAAGAGGAGCCCAAGGTAGAGGCTGTGGGGCCGGTCACCGCTGGCGAGCTAGAAGCTCTTTTCGACCGTGACTGTGTTCCCGACGGCACAGTCATGTCACCAAGCACGCGTTTCAACCAGGCCTGGGTTCTTCGCAATCCAGGTCCCAATCCTTGGCCCGCAGGCTGCTCTGTTTGCTATACCGGCGGTGATAGTATGTTAGATGTTGACCCTGTTCATCCCTCCCACGTCAACCAAATGTATAAAGCGACCACAAGCAATGCCACTGAATGTATGGTCGAAGTCGGTGAGGAAGTGGAATTCCGAGTAACGATGAGGACGCCTGAGCGCAAAGGCAAAGCCATCTCCTACTGGCGCCTGAAGGACGCTACAGGCTTACCCTTCGGCCATAAGCTTTGGTGCGATATTGAAGTTGTTGATCCCGAGTCAAAAGCTGAAGAGGACGTGAAGACCGAGCACACTGAGGGTCTGTCTAAGCAGGCTAAGGTCGAAGACGAGGTCAAGGAGGAGAATGAGCAGAGTGAGAGCAAGATGATCTTCCCTAAGCTTGACAAGGAATCCCCAGTCACTAGTACTCACGAAGCTCAGACCTCGCCTGCACCAGTCGCGCCTGTAAGCGCCGGTCTTCTCGAGGAGATTGAGAGCCTGGAGTTGGATGATGAGAGTGACGGCGAGGAAGCGTTCTTGACGGACGAGGAGTACGAGCTGATTGCTACCGACGATGAGCTGGAGACGGCAAAGAACGGAAAGAAGTAGAATTCGACAATCTACGAGGAGAATTGGTCCGTCTATTGTATGGCGAAAAGGGGTGAGGTGAGAAGTTTAGGGAGATTGAGGACATGATGCATGCACGAGCCATTTCCTTCGGTGTTGGGCGGGATGCTTTTGTGTTTGCTGGACGAATGTAACTCGAAATAGTATGGTAGGAAAGAATCAACTCTGTTCCAATGAAGACAGAGGTGCGCCATCGATGACCTTCACTGTGAGTGGGTCATGTTCTGTGTAGTGTGAACTAGACGACTTTGACAAGATCAGAAGCATCGCGTCCTCCAAGGCTCAGCTATGTTTTGCTCTATTTCCTCATGTAGAGAGGGCGCGGTGCCTGTGATGTCGAGACCAATTATTCTAATTCAGAAGCGCGATGCGGTTGGCCACTCACACATGCAGTCCAAGCGATAAGGTGCTGACTCCGGACGGCATGGGTATGCATCCTTTGAATGCATCGAGATCCTTCTGATCAGGAATCCATGTTGATCCTCCCTCTCAAGTCATCATCCAGATTCCGAGCGGATGGGTCTTTCGCTCACAGAGAAGGAGAGGCAAGTCCCCATGTTCTCTTTAGACGCCGTTCACACCATCATTTCCCGGCAAAACATGTCTCGGGACGTTCGGGATCCAATCACCTGTACCGTACCCAGTCCGAATGAATATCGCCAGTCTTTCTTTCCTTTTCGCGAACCCTCGACGCCGCTCGCAGATGCAGCGAGCATGACCGGATTGGGTAGGCAGCAGTCAAATTATCGCCACAGCAGCAGTGTGATCTGGTACAAGTCGGGTGGCAAGACGAGAAGTCTTATCGAGTTGCATGAAGGCAAGGGGTGGAGACCGAACGACCGTTTCGAACAAAGGGATGTTTGACCCTGTGGCAGGGTGGTGGTGGGGTGAAGGCATCTCCCATCTCCCACCTCCCACCCCCCACATACCAACAACGCTCCCACGATGCTGAGGTAGCCCTATCCTTGACGTCTGATGCAATGCCGCATGACTTCCTCTCTTTGTCCTGAAACTGTCCGAAAAACAGGCTTTCTAGGGCCCACGCCAACGACGGGATACGCAATCGGCGAACAGACTATGGAGTGCTAATGGCACTCCATGGCCGATCATCCTTGATGGCGGGGATCTTGTTGGCACCGTTGGCACCCAAAGTCCGCTAATAGAAGCCTTGAGATGGCACGAGCTGGAAGGAACAGCCATTCAGGCACCCGTCAACATAAACGGTACGTGTCGAGCCTTCCGGATGGGAGGATAGTCAGGTGCGTATCGGGTAGGTGTGTCTCACTACCTCAGCAGCTGCTGGCCTTCCATACTTAAAGAGCCGTCTTTCCTTCTTTTCTCCTTTCTCTAGAAACAATCCTTTGCATTCACGTTCCCGAGAATACCTCTATTCAGCTCCTCCAACCTCCTTGCTTATTACTAGACACTCTCTTGCTTGTTCCTACATGGTATTGTGGAGCCAGAAGCTCTTTCACAAGATCTCATACAGAAGCAAGTCAACGTCCTCTCCCGTCACTATGGCACCAAATCTGCAGAGGGTCAACCTCATCCACAATCCCAAGTATCAACGTTCCGGCCCCAAATCCTACGTCTTTCTCCTTCATAAGTACAAGTTCTCGCCCACCCAGGAAGGCCCATACTTTGTCGGCAACAAAGCCCATCACCAGGGCAAGCATGGCGCGGAACAGGCAGTCGGTGGCAAGACCACCATGCAGAAAGTCCTTCAAAAGAAGGGGCCAACCGCCGATCACGTTGGCGAAGTGCCTGCGGAAGACTCGCAGAATGACTCCCAGTACCTTTGTCCGGTCACCATCGGAACTCCAGGCCAGACCTTCACTCTGGACTTCGATACTGGCTCAGCAGATCTCTGGGTGAGTCGTTGTATTACTTGCTATGCATGAAGAACAAGACCAAGCTTATTATGTACTAGATCTGGTCGACTGAGCTACCTTCAGCTACGAAGAGCGCCGGCAGCCATACCATCTTTGACCCCACAAAGTCGAAGACATTTAAGAATAGTGCGGGCTCCAGCTGGAAGATCTCCTACGGTGACAGTTCTTCGGCTTCCGGTACTGTTGGCACTGATACCGTCACGATTGGTGGCCTCGTCATCAAGGACCAAGCTATTGAGCTCGCAGATACCCTCTCGACCCAGTTTCAGCAAGACTCTAGTGATGGCCTTCTCGGTCTTGCCTGGGGCTCTATCAATACCGTTGCTCCCAAACCTGTGCAGACCCCCGTCGAGAATATGATCTCGCAGAACGACATTCCCAAGGCTTCCGAGTTGTTCACCGCGAACCTTGGTAGTTTCAAGGATGCCGCTGATCCGGACAAAGGAGCCTCTTTCTACACGTTCGGCTACATTGACCAAAAAGCTCTTGGCGGACAAACCCCTTACTACACTCCAGTAGACAACTCCCAAGGCTTCTGGATGTTCGATAGTACTTCTGCCGTCGTAGCTGGCAAGACAGTTCAGCGCTCTGGTAATACCGCCATCGCTGACACAGGGACTACGCTCGCTCTTGTCGATGACGCGTTTTGCAAGGCCATCTACGACGCCATCCCTGGCGCCAAGTACGATTCCACTCAGCAAGGCTACATCTTTCCCTCAAGCACAACAGCAGACCAGCTGCCGGTCGTGAGCGTTGCTGTCGGCGGCCAGCAATTCGTAGTCCAGAAAGAAGATCTCGGCTTCGCTGACGCTGGCAATGGAATGACTTACGGAGGCTTCCAATCGAGGGGTAGCATGACATTTGATATTCTTGGTGATGTGTTCTTGAAGAGCATCTATGCTGTGAGTCTCCGTAATCTCAGTAGTGGAGAGAAAGCGAGCTAACTGATAGCCAGATCTTTGATCAAGGCAATACACGCTTCGGCGCAGTGTCTCGATCAGAGCCAACGCAGAACACCACTGTGCCGGCTTCAAGCTCTGCTTAGATCGGTTTACCGGAGGTGGAACAAGAAACTCCTGCGGACATGTCAATCGTTGGCTGCTGCAGGTCAGCGGAACTGTCGAGAATTGGAGCTCTTCATGTCGAAAGGCCCTCTAGCGAGCTTGTTGCTTGGAACAATTGCTTTGTCCACAGAGCTCACTCGTTTGTTTGTTGTCAGCCAAGATCCTACTTCGAAGTCCTGTTTTCCTTGATCTCTCTTTTGCGTCTGGGTGGGACGGCATGGTTTTGGCAAGGCCAAGGGGAGGAATATTCGTACTGTGCGCTATTCTGAATGAATAGGGAGGAAACAGTTCGCAGATAGAGGCTTCTCCTTGCCAAAGAAAGTGTAGGCTCATACAATAGAGTGGGTTCAGAATAGCAAGAAAGCGATGAAGGAACTAGTCGTGACCCTACTTCCCACCTTTGGCATATGGAAACCAACCCATCTATATGGGTGTGTCATTACGCGAGCGTCGGCTTAAGGACGGACCGATACGCCAAGCTAGTCCTAGAAATGTCACATCTGACGGCTTGGCACCTTCGCTAGTGTCCGATGTCGGGACCCGCTAACGTTCAGCCCTGCCGAAGTCAACACGGCCAAAAAGTTCACCGTGACTTAACTCAGTCTCTCATCAGCAGCATTGACTGCGATCTTAAGCATTGAACCTAAGATTGGCCCTTTGGAACAACAACAATGGCTTCTCGCAGCTTCAGTCGCGTTCTACGCTCTCCATGGACCCATCAATTGACTTCACTAGCTACACAACGTCGAACTCTCATCTTAGCCTCGAAGTATGCTCGAGCGAACCTCACGGCACCGCTGAAGCCCGCCGTCGGCGCTGGCCTTTGGCAATCAAGGAGCGTCAAGACTATCGACTTTGCAGGGACGAAAGAGGTCGTCTTTGGTATATAAACCTTGTAACACTGAAGCCTGCGGGTAGGCGCTAACGGTTATACAGAACGTGAGGATTGGCCTAGAGACAAGCTTTTGGTAAGCTCTCGAGCTGCAATATCATGCGCTGCTTTGGGAGTACTACCTTACCTACGATCACTGTCTAATGCTTGTTGCAGGAATACTTCAAGGATGACACTCTCGCCCTCATCGGCTATGGCTCGCAAGGACACGGCCAAGGACTCAATTTACGTGATAATGGCCTGAATGTCATCATTGGTGTTCGGAAGAATGGAGCTTCGTGGAAGGAGGCCCAGCAGGATGGCTGGATCCCTGGCACAAATCTGTTCGACATGGACGAGGCTATCTCGAAGGGCACCATCATCATGAATCTGCTTAGTGATGCCGCGCAGAGTGAGACTTGGCCTGCGATCAAGCCCCAATTGACCAAGGGAAAGGTAGATAAGCATGCCAAACAAGCATTTTGATATATGCTAACGCTAAGTTAGACACTCTATTTCAGCCACGGGTTCTCCCCCGTCTTCAAAGACTTGACAAAAGTCGACGTTCCTACCGACATCGATGTCATTCTCGTCGCCCCTAAAGGCTCTGGCCGAACAGTCCGTTCGCTCTTCCGCGAAGGCCGTGGCATCAATTCCTCTGTGGCCGTCTTCCAGGATGTAACCGGCAAAGCCGAGGAAAAAGCTGTCGCCCTTGGTGTCGCCGTCGGCAGCGGATACCTCTACAAAACAACTTTCGAGAAGGAAGTCTACTCAGATCTCTATGGTGAGCGAGGTTGCCTCATGGGCGGCATTCACGGCATGTTCCTTGCCCAATATGAAGTTCTCCGCGAGCGCGGCCATAGCCCCAGCGAAGCCTTCAATGAGACTGTCGAAGAAGCCACCCAGAGCTTGTATCCCTTGATTGCGGCCAACGGTATGGACTGGATGTATGCAGCTTGTTCGACGACCGCTCGTCGAGGCGCTATCGATTGGAGCGGGAAATTCAAGGATACGTTGAAGCCAGTCTTCAATGAATTGTATGACAGCGTCAAGGATGGCAAAGAGACGCAGAGATCGTTGGAGTTCAATAGCCAGCCGGACTATAGGGAGAAGTACGAGCAGGAGATGAAGGAGATACGGGAGTTGGAGATCTGGAGGGCTGGAAAGGCTGTTAGGTACTTGCTCTGCCCCTCTTGCGTTACCGAGTGTTTGCTGATATGTGGTCAAAGGGGTCTCCGTCCAGAGAACCAGGTCTAGCGGTATTGTTCCCTTCTGGAAAATATGTGATATGAAAGGCGCATGCGTGTGACCGGGAAAAGTTGCCATTTGAACTGCCGAAGATCGGCGAAATACCCGAAGTGAAGAATTGTTGATAGCAAAAATTGAACATACTACACCCACCGCGTGCACCTCAGTCGCTCGCATTGCTAATGTATGAGTCTATATTAGAGAGCTGACTGCGCGGAGAAACTTTCACCTGTCTCTGCTGTTGCAATGGCAGCCCTGGACAAGACCTTGCCACTCCAGCGTTCCTCCGTACAATCGGCCCATGATCGGATCAAAGACCACATCCATCTAACGCCGGTCTTTACGTCTACAACTCTCTCACATTTAGCATCTACCCCACAAACACCAGAAGCTCTGGTTGACACTCCATGGGAAGGCCAAAGACCGGCACACCCAAAGATCAACCTCTTCTTCAAATGTGAAAACTACCAGCGCATCGGCGCGTTCAAGATCCGGGGCGCATTCCACGCTCTCTCCAGATTGAGCGAGGAAGAGCTGGCAAGGGGCGTCGTGACCCATAGCTCAGGTACGAGAGCAAGCCTTCACCCCACGCATCTTGCCGCGTCCACTCCATCAAAACATGACTGACGCACTTGCCCGTCCGTAACAGGCAACCACGCTCAAGCCCTCGCTCTCGCTGCCCGCACCTACGACATCCCCGCCCACATTGTCATGCCCACCATCTCCACGCCGTCCAAGATCGCGGCCACACAGGGCTATGGTGCACGCGTCTACTTCAGCGGCAGCACCTCCGAGGAGCGAGAAGCTGTCGTTGACGACGTGATTGCGGAGACGGGCGCGGTACTTGTGCCGCCGTATGATCATCCGGACATCATATTAGGGCAGGGGACCATGGCATTGGAGCTGGAAGCGCAGGTGAGGGACATGGTGGAGAAGGATCCCTCGTTGAGCGTGCATGACGGTCGCAAAGAGGTTGTGAATGGGTATCAACGAGAAGAGAAAGAACGGGGGCATTTGGATGCAGTCATCGCTCCTATAGGTGGCGGCGGCATGCTTTCTGGCATTGCCACCGCGCTCGCTGGTACGGGAACCCTCGTCTTTGGCGCCGAACCCTCCTTCGAAGGCGCGGATGATGCGTGTCGTTCGCTTGCTAGCGGTGTTCTGGTCACCAAAGTCTCCTCGCTCACGATTGCGGATGGGTTGCGCACGCCCGTGGGACGTATACCGTGGAGTGTCATTTCCGACGGTACGAAAGTCCGAGGCGTGTTTGCGGTGAGCGAAGAGCAGATTTTGGTGGCTATGCGATTGGTGTTGGAGCGGATGAAGGTTGTTGTCGAACCTAGTGCTGTGGTTGGGTTGGCGGTTTGTTTATTTGATGAGGCGTTTAGGGGTATTGTGGAGAGGGAGGGGTGTGTGGAGGGGTGGGATGTGGGTGTTGTGTTGAGTGGGGGGAATACGAGTGTTGAGGCTATTGGGAGGATGTTTGGGGGTGGAGGGGAGAGGGGGGTAGGGAAGGTAGGGGCGAGGGGGGAGAGGGTGGCGGAGAATGTTGCCGGGTGAGTGTGATGCTGGAGGGTGGTGGGGCGGGGGTGGTGGTGTACGTCTTCGAGGCTATGGATGTGGAGCTCTCTTTTACATATTATTTATACACCTTGAACTTAGGATCGGCAGTTGCCATTTTCGATCGGGAAAGGGAGCAGGATATCAGGGAGGTCGATTTGGCTTTGCTTTACCCGACTATCGATATATTCGCCAAGTCTGCCGCACCCAAAATCCTTCCTTAATCCACTTGGCGTTACAACAGTATCAGTTCTCAAATACGGGAGTACACAAGTCGCTACATATGGAAAGGGTTTTTGCAGCGCACTGTGGCTACATACATACGCGCGACGGGAAGATAAACCTTGAAGAGAAGGGGTATGTTCTTATGAACCACTGACCACCTGAGTGAAAAAGCCATGCATGACTGGGGTTTCGAGAGCAGCGAAGCAAGAGTTTTGTATTGGTTGTGGGTTGGAGAATAGTGGTTCCTCGTTCGGTCATTTCCGACGACCGCTACCACTAGATCAAAGTTCTAGGGCAAACTACGGGGTTTACGTAAGTCACCCGTCCCTATTCGCTGAGATATGCTGGAGGCAAGGCTTTTAATGACAATGGTAAGCTCTGCGAGCCGTCGTGGGCAAGATGCAGAATTAAGGCAGTACCTAGGCAACGTCAGCGAGGCGATGCAGAACCTTATGATGGGGCACGCTAGCAAACGGACGATTTTGAAGCACGACCTCTCACGGCGCGTCACGCTTGACACGTCGTCGGCCATGACGGCTCACAGCAGAACAATTTACATCAGTGAGGGAGTATCCTACTTTTCGTTCTTTGCTGAGCGACTTGTACGTAAACCTCAAAAACGCAACGAAACATCCAAAGTACAAAGAGCTCAATCGCAAATTCAACTAGGAAAGGCAGCGCCTACGACATGCCTTTCCTCAGGATGTCAAGGAACGCTGGGAGTACGAGCAGCCGGTGCGTGATGTCGAGCAGCAGCTTGCCGGCATCGGAATCTCAAAGGAGGCCGTCATAGTACAGTCTCAGTATGCTATGCTCCCGGCGCAGAAAAAGCTAGCCGACGCTATTGTGGGACTCGCTCTGGAAGCAGAGATAATGCCAGCGCAATAGAGCCATCGAAGCCGTCACGGAATATTGTGGGGTTGAATAGGGTTCAGCGAACCCTACTCGAGCAAAGCGACGGAGCTTAAACGTTACCCCGTCGGCCAAGAGCCAAACAGAGCTTGACGAAGAAGCACTCCAAGCAGCAAGGGGGTCGGTGTACAAAGAGAAGAGGCCGAAGAGTTGTTGTAGATGCCTTGGCAATCCCAATTTGCCAATCGAAGATCGAATATACGAATTTAGCAGTGAACGCGATCTCAACAAACAATTCAGACGGAAGCACTTGCAATACATTAAGGAAGAGGAGTCTCTTAGTTGCGACCTCTGTCAGGTGTCCTTGGAAAACAAGATGCACTTGCAACGACATGGCTTAAACGTCCACGGTACTGTTACGTAAGGTAGGGACTTATCATTCTTGGGCAACTCCCACTCCCTTCTTGAACATCCATTCTCCCTATGATACCTATACGTGCAGGTATGATTACAACGGAGAGACCTATCGGCTTATCGTTCCCATGCCCACCGGAATATACGAACTATTCGTTGACGGAGTGGAGGACGTGATCCGAATTTAGTTGAAAGCAGTACGGAGCGGATCAGGCAGGCCGATCCACCGAGATATATCTCCCTGTAGAAAATGCTCCCTCCAACACGAAATCGAAGTACGAGCCGGATGCCTCTTTTTGGCACGACGACGCACGATATCCTGGGGTCCTCATCGAAGTTACTTACTCGCAGAAGAAGAAGAGGCTAGATCGGCTAGCAGAAGATTATCTTATGGACTCCGATACTAGCGTGCGGGTTGTTGTGGGCCTGGATATAGAGTATGAATCGTTTGAATCGTTAGAATGGTTACTAGGTAAAATACCAGAGTCGCTGTAATATAGAAGACCCCTAGAGTATCGCAAGTCCTTCTCACCCGCGTCGAGTCCCTGCTCCTTCAGCCATTTGGCCACCCCGAAGTGTCCAAACTGTGTAGCAACACCAAGAGCACTTGTGCCATCCTTATACTCCTCACGATGGTCGGGCCGCTGCTTCCTCAGCCACTTGACTATTACTTGAAGAACCGCCACACGTGTGGAATGCATTTAAGGCATTGTGCTTTACGCTTTGAAGGCCAATTCTCTGGGATCCCTCCAAATAGTGCACGGATTGAATCGCCAAGCGCCACGATGTCGCCGAGCAAACAAGTAGTGAATGACCTAAGGCACGAAGAATGGTACAGACGGGAAATTATGCATGCCGCCTTCGAAGCTCCTGTCTGCGGTTCCAAACACGAGGGGGGCGATTCGATACTAAGACAGAGTCAGTGACGTTAATAAACTCACTTATACGACAAAGTACGTCTAACATTGTCTGTAGCCATTAGGCTTTTTTCGAGACGCTGATAAGCTTGCCGAATACGCCCGCTGTCGTACACGTCGAGACCTCGCAGAGTTTCAATCTCGTCATGCAGATGTTGAGTTAACGGCTCCGCAAAAGCTTCGATGAGGCTCCTAATCTTCCGTCCGTCATAGTCTCTAGGGAGACAAGTCCGAGAGTACTCCTGAAACAGATCGAATCCCGGCGTGAATGCTCGGTGTTGCTCTATATTGCGTTCCATGATTCCTTTGACATCTGATATCAGCTCTATGCTCGGGAAGAAATCCTTTTCTTCGGCATCGTGGTGGTGGTGCATGGATTCACACCAGCACTGGCAATATGTCAGGAAGTCTCGAATGGCGTCCAGGTCTTCGCGCGGTATGTGTGTCGCTTGGAGGTAGATGGAGTTCAACCCTCGGAGAATGCCGTTGTGGGCAAGTGCCATCTGCGTTGCAACATAGTATGCCGCGTGGGAAGACTGAGGATACATTAAGTGATGCAAAACCTCAGCAGAGAATTGACAAACGTACATCTTTTGAAAATGGATCAGTACAAATCAGAGAATACGGCTTATCTGCCCACTGAGAAGACATCCTGGCTCGTTTAGCAATAGCACAACCCGACGTCAATTTCACAGTAGCAGGAGGTTAGCTACAGATATACTGAAAGAAAGACACTATAAAACCACTGTAATAGTCTGTTCATCCGGACGATGCAGGCAGTTTACTAATCGCGGCGCAACTCGACTCCGGCTTGGTAATGGCAAAGCCATAAGAACGGAAACCCCGCATCTCTTATATTCCAGGGCCGACTGTAGAGCTACCGCATCAGCATTAAGGTTCCTAAGAAGCGTTCGGGCACGCCTGTCTCAATTTACGACCGGGGGGTCAACTACTCGGCAAGCCGAAGTAGGTACAAGGCTCCCGATTGCCTGTCACGTGCCTATGCGAGCGCTAGCGTTGGTAGAATTATACTTAGTAAACCCCGATTGCCTTAACACCCGCGTTACTACTACAAGACACTAGAATATACTTATAATCGCTAGGATAGAATAGACGAAACGTCTTCAAGAGCAGCCTTGCTGCCATAGAACTACACAGAGTGCCTGGTGTAGAGCTTATACAGCGAACTGGGACTGGATCGGTCGTCTTCAGAACTCGTCTGGCTAGGCCTTACCCCCGGAACGAAATTTTGCCAAGCCTCGAACCACGTGACTGGCTTCATCTAATCTTATCATATCTCTTGGTAAATCGCGGTCAACGGTGAAATCTCACCGTCGTCTCCTATTACCGGTAAAAAGGTAATCTTACAGCGTGATAATGTATGGCAAAGCAGATGTACCAAGATCAGGCTTTATACTGTAGACAGATAAATCCGAACGTCGTATTTGATTATTGCCATTCGACGAGGTCTCAATGTTCATGGAAAACAGCGTATGGGAGTCCCATACTTTAACCATATCGAATGGGAAACTAGCCATTCACTGACAAAAAATGTCTAATATTTCCCTGCTGGCGGCATTGCCTCCATGACATAGCAGCACGTTCCGGAACGTTGTACGGAAGTGTCTAGGGTGCTCGCAGTACCGCCATAGCAAGGGGTACTGATTGATCTAGTCCACTTCAGCAATTTCAAATGCTTCACTCCACTCTGGCACCCTTCCCCGCCATCACGCTCAATCTTGAGTAGTACAACGACAGGTCATTCATTCATCTCTCATTGTCATTGAAGTATCCCTTACAATCAAGATGCTCGCCATCATCCTCACAGCTGCTTTCTGCGTCGGATCTTTGTGGCTACTGAAACGAGTACAGCTCGCTTACTTCTCTCCGCTGGCCAAGATTCCGAACTGCCATCTCACATCGCCTTTCTCGAATCTCTGGACGATCATCAACAAATGGAACGACTGCGAGAACCGTGCACGATACAAAGCCCATGAGCGACTTGGCTCAGTCGTCAGGGTGGGGCCTAATGAGCTCAGCATAAATTGCATCGAAGATGGAGTGCGAACTGTATACGGGCCTGAATTCGACAAGGATGCATGGTACCCTCACATGTTTGGTCCGGGTGACAGGTAAGTGTTGGAAGGCTCCAGGGATTCACACATTCGCTTACCATGGTATGCGCAGAGCTCCGTGTATGTTCACGATGCTGCCAAATAAGGCACATGCGGAGCGGAAGCGGATGCTTGGGAGCGTGTATTCAAAATCTTACGTTCTGAACTCTCCTACGCTAGAGAAGATCAGCGAGAATGTTATCTCTCGGCATTTCATAGCCGAAGTGCATGCCTGGGCTCGAGATGGGGCGATTGTTGATGTGTTGGAAAAGAACAAGGCTTGCCTGATGGACCTGACTACCGCTTGGCTATATGGCTTGAGCAATGGGACCAACTTCCTGCGAGACAGTGCAGCAGCGAAGCAGTTCTTCACTGTCTTCCAAAAGAGTATCGCGGGTTCCTTCTGGCGCAGCGGGTTCCATACGACAACCAAATTCCTGTCTCTGATCGGAATTCACCTTGTTCCTCGTGCCACCAAGCCTTCTCGACGTGTCCTTGAGCGTTGGACTTCAACTTTGTGTGATGCAGCTTTCAATACCATGGCCCAGCAAACCTCTGCTAATGGGGGCACCGATCCTACGGATCACCCAGTTGTCTACAGCCAGCTTCGCCAAAGCCTCGAGCGATCAGATGTCCGGTCTGAAGACATGAACGGTGTGCTATGCGTAGAGCTCCTTGACCACGTGGTAGCCAGCCACGATGTCACCGGTGTCACTTTGACTTGGATCATGTATGAGCTCTCGCAGCGACCGTCCTGGCAATCTGCCCTTCGAAGAGAATTAATTGAATCCGCGGCACACGACTCCGTCCCTGTGGCTCATCGCATCGACTCCCTACCCCTTCTGGATGCCATTATGATGGAAACCATGCGTCTGAGAAGCGCTAATCCAGGACCCTGGCCTCGACGTACACCTGCGCGCGGTTGTCGTATTGGAAGATTCGCCGACATTCCCTCAGGCACAGTCGTCAGCGCTTCTACCTATACACTGCACCGTAACGCTGCTGTCTTTCCCGAACCAGAGCAGTGGCGTCCGGAACGATGGCTAAACGCCAGTACCGAGCAACGTAAAGAGATGATGCGATGGTTTTGGGCGTTCGGAAGCGGGGCTCGCATTTGCACTGGGAACCATTTTGCAATCTATAGTAAGTCTCGGCTCCAATGATAACCCAATAGCATGCCTCACTAGCTCTCAGTAGAGGAAGAGCGCTGACATAAAGTAGCTATGAAGATGATGCTGGCCACACTATATGCAGGGTTCGAAACGAGCATCGTGGATAATAGTGGAATGGAGCAGCTGGATGCTATTGTGGCCGGACCCGTAGGAGGTAAACTCTTGCTCAAGTTTAGTCGCGTGGACACATGTGGATAAGCGAGCCTTGTAAAGGGCTAGTGCGATGAGCTTTGTCTAACGTGCTTTATACACCTCGAGGCTTGTGCTCAGGCATACACAGCATCCTAAGGGCTTAGGCCGGTTGTTGTTTGGAAGGACATATCAAGCGGCCCGAGGCGATTTCTAATCTACTGGGCGGTAGGACTGATTGCGGTTTGCAGAGCGACTGTAGATAGGAAATGTTTATGCCAAGCCACTAGCAGTCCCTCTGTACAGCACAACATCGATGATCCTACCTCAAGCACAACTCGGCGAGAAGTAAGTTGAAGATAACGATCTGTTGTTAAACGCAAAACGACTTGACCAAATGGTCTGATCGGGAAGCTGCACCCTTCCCCCTCAATGCTTTCCATAGGCAGCAGCTAATTCCGTAAGCAGACTATCAAACGAAGTTGCACCCCCTCTAGGAAGACTGAGTATCAAGGGTCCAATCGACGGACCTGGGTGGAAGCCGGGACCCCTACAACGACGCCGGTTTCATACATACAACATACAACATACAACAATGCAGGAGTGATCCGCAATCAAACCTGTCCGCCTGTTCGGGACGTCACATCGTGTTCCATGCTTGATGTATGTTCCATGCTTGATGTTAGATGCAACAAGAAGGAAGGGGACTCAGCTCAAGCCTCGAGGCGGGTGCGGCACGGCTGGGCTGAATTCGGCCATCAGCCGAGACTAGTGGAATCCTACTTTCTCCATCTACTCCGTCCTCACTCCTCATGGATCAGGCATGACGACTACTGTGCTATGCCTCTCAATCGCAGCACTAGCTGCCTGCATAAGCGTCGGAATGGCCTCGGTAGGATGATGGCTGAGCTGACCCAGACTTTCTTTTCCGTTGCCTAAATAATGTTGTGTTATTTACCTCGCTCATCTTGTCTTCGTCAGCGTGCCTAATGAGCCTCTCAATCCTTCCGATGTAAGTTGTCAAGTGAAGCCTTCTGCCTATATGTTCTCTTCTTATTCCTGTGCCTTGAAATTCGTCTCTCAATTTTCGCATACTGCGCTCTCCTGTGCGCCTTTCAATGCTGCCGTATCGGCTCGGAGCACTTGGTGATGGTGTCAGCAAACGTCCACGCAACCAAAACCAACTCTCTGCTTGCAGGCGACATCATCCTTATTTTTCTCAGCGCTATCTTTGTTGGTCTCCGGTTTCTCTCACGCCGAATCGCCGGCGCTGGACTCTGGTGGGATGACTATGTCATTGCCGTTGCCTTGCCACTAGCTTGGGTCCCGCCCGTTATGAATCTTATAGGTTTGTCCGAGCTATCGCACTCTTATTACCCCTGCAATAAACCTATGTTAATTCATTTGCCAATTACAGCCACCCATCATGGCTTCGGCCAGCACGTCGAGGTTGCCCCACACGACGCAGTGGAAAAGTGGTACCTTTGCCTCTACATCTTTGAGAATTTCTACGCCCCTGCAATCGCCATGGTCAAAGCATCCATCCTTCTTTTCTACGCCCGCATCTTCCCCTCCCAAAAGATCTGGTTCCGTTGATGTCTCAATATCATGGCCGTCACCGTGTTCCTCTGGTGGATCATCTGTCAATTTGTTGCCATCTTCGAGTGCCGGCCAATACACTATTTCTGGGACCGGAAACCTGTGACGGGTCATTGTATCAACATTGAATCCTTCTTTTTGGGCCAAGCCATTCCAAACATCGTAACCGATGGAATCCTTCTGGCACTACCATTGCCACTGATTTGGGACCTGCATCTGCCGAAAGGGCAGAAGATGGCACTGAGTGGTGTGTTCTTACTCGGCAGCTTGTATGTCTTCTATCTCGGGCTTTCACCAAGAAGTATTGAAAGACGGGACTGCAATTGCTGACAAGCGTCATCGGATACAGCGTGACAGCCGCAAGCATATATCGACTGACGCTCCTGCTAAACCTGACACAAGCAGACATCACCTGTACGTCTCCTCCAATTCCTCCTCCATTCATAGACTTTCAAGCGCAAAGGCAACGAGGTGCATAATCTGACATCCATATCACCACAGGGAACTATGCAAACGCCGCCGTCTGGTCTGCCGTCGAGCCCAACCTAGCCGTGGTATCCGCCTGCCTCCCCATGCTACGCCCTCTCCTCAAACTCGCCGGTACCAAATTCTACGCTAGCAGTCGCAGTAAAAACCACTACGACACCTCTACCGGCGCCAGACACGCATTGTCCTCTCACCGAATCTGGAGGCCGAGCACGGAGCCAATAAACGTCATGAAGCCTGCTGGTCTGTATACTGGTAGACAATTTACGCGGTTGGAAGAGCTGGGTATTGAAGAAGGGAGACGAGAGGGCTGGGAAATGTGTGGGTTGGAGAAGGAGCAGAGGACGACGAATTTTGTGGGGAGGGGGGATCGGAATGGTGGTGAGGACCAGGTGGAGGGGCGAGTGCCGGTGGATGCTATTCATGTGCAGCGGGAGGTGAAATTGGTGAATCATCGGATTATATGATAGGCGCTGCTGTTACGTAACACTCTATGTTCTATGACGATTGATCAAACACCAATGAATTCTGAAGTTGAGAACATATATCCAAAAGTGTATGTTATTTGTTTACACGACCTCCACTTCTGCTATTCGCTCTGATTAGATCTCGCTTACGGAATTCGAGGTTGGAGTATGATATCGCTCTGGATGCAACACACCAAAGTATTGAAAACATACAGTGCCAAACCCCCTCAATCAAACAAAACCTGCATTCTTCACAATCATCTCAGCCTCCATAATCACGTACCCAAAACCTCACCGCCATATACATCCTCCCCTCCCAGCGGCCTTCGCCTGCACTTATACCCATCACGAAAGCTAAGGCTGACCAGCTTACTAGCATCTGAGTGCCCACATCAAGAACAAATGGGCTTTCCTATGTCACTCACACGAAACCATTACAAGAGAGTATCACGTTCACGTTTCAAAAATCTGTTATGTAGTATCCTTCTCTAAATTCATCTATGCATATATAATTTCATCCTCTTCCAAAATAATTCCTGACAACGATCCTTCACTCTGCATATCATATTCCATTACAGATTGAGACAAATAGAGAGCGTTAGGGTAAAGTATGCCATTTAGGATTGTTAAAGGTGGACTATATGTATGATATGATTGACTTTTCGGTAAATGGGGAGGTGAGATGATGTGGTTTTGTATGTTGAGATTTGGGACCAGGGACTGGTGGGAGGATTCTGTTGTGGGTTGTTTTGTCGGAGGGATGGATTTTGGTGGGTGTGGAGGTGGTAGATGATTTGATGGAAGGGTGGTGTATAGATCTCGTTCATTGGATGCATTTTGATGGAAGGAGTGGTTGTGAAAGGTGTGTTTTTTACACTTGATTTATATTGGGGTAATCGGAGATGTCGCGGTAGCTGTTGTTGTAGAGTCTGTCAGGGCTTTTGCCGTTGTTACTAGTGAATTTGGAATCAAGAATGGTGGAACGGAAAGGTGGTGTGTGTTTGAAAGAATTATATAGCTTGGAGGTTCTTCGCTTACATGGGCTAGGGAGGACTTCTATCCTCAGTCTGGCGACTTCGTGTGGTCAGCTTATGGACGGGTACTACCTTGAGATACGCGAACTTTGTGATCAATGGGGAATTGCCGGATTTAGAACAGTTGAGCCATACTGGAAGCTCAAGGGTAGATCTGGAATGAGATAAACGTGTATTGTGACTGAGTAGGCATAGCAGGGCACTCAATAATCTCTTGAAACATTGAGATACCTAGGAAATAACAAAACATTTGGCATTACATTACAGTACAGTACAGTACAGTACAGTACATTACATCAGAACTGATGACCTGGCAGCAACCATAAAGCCTTGCCTCAAGTACGTATTAGTATCAATGGCAAATTCCATTGTCATCGAACAACAAACGACGCGTTGCAGGCTTCCACCGTCAAGACTAGGCGCGGGAAATGCTCCACGTAGTCGAATAATCAGAGTTTGCACCACAACCTCCCGCTGAATCAGTCCCAGGATTGTGGTCTTTGCGGGTCCAAGGCTGACCAGAGCTCAAGATCCGCCGCAATTCCGCACCCCCAATAGTCATAGCACTGCTTCCAATTGGGCCATCGCAATTTGGATTCAGGACATTGATGAGATCCCCCAGTAGAAAGCTGCTCAAAGCTCCCAGAGCAGCCCCAACGATAGTACCGACTATTGGAACCACGGATCCGAGTAGGGCTCCGATTGCCGCTCCAGCAGCTGTTTTGGCGGCGTCTCCGATAACTTTGGCAGCTGCGTCAGCTCCCGTGGTGGCAATCTTAGTGGCAGCGCTCTCGATCAACTTGTGGACCTCGCCCTCTGTTGAATGACCATTGTTGATAATTACATAGGTGAAAACGACGATCTCGTCATCGGCTACAGGGATATTGGTGAGAGGTATGCCCGGGAAAGTGAATCCCTCTTGATGGTCTCCAAGTGCTTTGGTCTTCACAATCGGGTCGCGGCCAGCGATGGCGACAGATACTGAGATCCAGAGAGTGTCTGTATGTGCGGAACGCGTGGTGGTACATGCGATGGTGTCGACGGAGAAATTATAGCTAGGGCCTTGGAATCCGCGCTGGACAAATATTCTGTCAGCACCCCCATACCAATACATGGCACCTCCCTCGAACTTGTTCATGCGTCCAATCGCACCAGGAATGGGGCCCTCGTCTGTCGTTGGGAGACCGAGCCAGCTGGTAGGGCCGCCAAGGGCTAGATATCTCGCGCGAATGTCGCCGAACAAAGTGTGGGCTTGGGTTTGGCCGGACCAATAGATAGAACCTAAAGAGAATTCGCTGAACCTCCCATGGCCTGCTGGGCTCTCGTCGATGACCGGGAATCCAAGATGCGGCTCGCTTCCCAGAGCCACCCACTTCTTGTAAATCTCTCCATATACCAAGTGAGCGCCTGTAGCAGCTGTCCAGTAGATTGCGGCGTTGGTAAAGTTGTTGAAGCGACACTTTCCGTCGGCCGAAGGTGCTTCGTCTGTGATGGGATAACCAAAGCCGCCTTTTGGGCCGCCTTGCGTCATCCACTTCGCGTAGATGTCCCCATAGATTGCGTGGGCCCCCGTCGTTGGTGACCAATAGATATGGCTCCCTTTGTAGTCAACATGGAAACCGTGAGTATCAGTCAGGTCGGCGACCACTGAGGACGTTGCAGGACCAAGAAATCCAGTGTCACCACCTAACGCAGCGTGCTTACTTCCAATGACGATACCGGCATGAACGCCTGGGCTGAGATGTAAATTTGGAGGGATCAGGTGGCCGCTGATATCCATAGTCTTTAATTGCAATGATTTGTGGTGAGAGGTGCAGGACGATTTGATAAAACTGAGCTTTGATTTTACCTGGAGTCTCTTATAGATGAACCTTTGCTTCTGTCGACATCTGGTGGTTTGGGCTTTGTCAACATATTTGTACAGCCTCCACCAAAGACTGGGGGTGACAACCAGAACAGCAGCCGGTCACCACTCTGTCAGCACTAATCGAGCTTGTCCCTCGCCAAGATGTAACAACCATACAAGCATCTGGATAAACATGCTTGATCGCAAGAAGCAATCTTCAGCGAAGGCTTGAACTGCGAGGTGGCTTTTTCTCAGCCTCAGTATATTTGTTTGCCAAGACACCAAGACCATCTCCTCTCGCTAGGGTTGGACGGGGATTCGTTGAGACCATCTCAGCCGTTCGAAACCAAAACAACTTGGACGCCAGTCACACTTGATGAGAACCTCATCGCGATGTTGTCTGAGTCCCGATCATTCTAGAGCGACGCCTTCTGAACATGGCGTGTTCACTGGCTCGAATGTTGGTCGACTCGCAAGCAAAGGCTGTTAGTTTAAATGTGTGGAACAGCCAATGAAATCCCTGTGTAGGGTTTTGGATGATTTATGGATACATTAATGATGAGGAGTCGACACGGCTTTCTCCGCGTCTAAGTCCCACATGTGGCTTTGGCAGAGTGTCAGAGTGTCACATGGCCTTCAATGGTCCGGAATTCGTATAATATGCTTGAGCGGGGTTCCGCAATCCATCTGCAAGCCACTTGCAGCAGTTGAGGGATCAGTGTAATAGCCGTTAAGAGATGTAGTCGATGCAAGGAGATGATGTTGTCCTGAGCAGCTAGGCCTAATGTAGACTAGACCCATCTACTTATCACGTGGATCCAGGATGATGGCAACCTTCTGGAATACGAAGTTTGGGCTGCAATTTCAGGACATAAGGATCAGTGCAAGTCAGCATATGTCAATGTCACAGGAAGCTGGCTGTAGGGACGTCCTTCTGCCACATGTTGAGCGCCTGCTCACTTCGCGGGAGTACCCAAAGACGATCTGCCCTTCAGAGGTGCCACGAGCTTTGACCGCTGCTGAACTCAGGACCACGGGGTCGTCTACATGGAGAGATCTCATGCCAGAAGTGCGACAAATGCTTTGGGAAATGCGCCATCGTGGCGAGGTTGAGATCCTTCAGAAAGGCTCCTTGCTGCCTGATGGGATCCAGTTGGAAGATCTGAAAGGTCCAATACGCGCGAGAAGAGCTCAGAGTTGAAGCAAAATCAGCCTACTGTCTTGAAGCCTGGTAGCTGACGACAGTGTCGATTAATTGAGCCTCGAAGGTATTTAATGATTCACCTTTTCATTGCTTCCTTGATGTCTCCATCACAGTGAGCCTTACCCTAAGAATCAGGCAACAACGTCACGTGAGTTATCACTCGCCTTAAAGACCAGCGCAACTTCGCTCAACGGTCTCCATACTCCAAGATCGAATATTCTTCCATTCGTCTTCACAATGGGTGAAACGACTTATGTTCCGGGCGCAAGCCCCATATCCCAAGCACGCCAAGACAACTTTGACGGTGATCCAAAGGTTCCCCATGACTTCCTCCTCCATCCAGCAAAGATCACCAAACAGATTGTTGAATGGAAGAAGACCGATTTGCCCGAAAACGATGGTCTGTACGCCACCGTATTGGAAAATTGCTTCACGGCAGCCGAATGCAAGACGCTTGTCTCCATGGCTGAAGCCCAAACGAACGGTGTGTGGGAGCAAGCAATGATCAATGTTGGAGGTGGCAGGCAGGAATTCAATCCATATGCGCGAGATTGCGGCAGAATTATTCTGGATGACAGAGACATTGTTGAGAGGATCTGGAATCGGGTGAAGGATGAAGTACCCGAAATTGAATACTTGATCAATGTGCCTAGGGTCACTGGCAACGGGCCTGCAAAGCGAAAAGAGATATGGAGGTTGTCCAGATTGAATGAACGGATGCGGTTTCTCAAATATGGCGAAGGCCAATACTTTAAGCGTGAGTCTTCCCCTTTTGACAATGAATGTCGGTTTTACTGGTTTAATATTTACCAGCACACATGGACGGCTGCTACGTGACCCCTGATAATTCAGAGTACACCTTTTACACCCTCCACCTATACCTCAATGATTCAACCCAAGGCAAGATCGGTGGTGGAGCGACGACATTTCGTACGTTCTTCTCCCCGCCTTTTCGTCACAGGGGTGTCGCAAGACATGTCTAGGAGCCCCACCTTACTTTTTCCCAGTCAAAGCCCTCTAGTATCATCCTCAGAGGCAAGGCTGATTCCGTCCTCATCTGCGTAGATTCCATGAATATGCTCCGCCAATTCGACGTCGAGCCCAAAATTGGGAGAGTACTAATTTTCCAGCATCGAGACCTGCTACACTCTGGCGCCGACGTTACTAGCGGGATCAAATTGACATTAAGAACAGACCTAATGTACAAAAAGGTAGTGGTAGAGGAGTGAATGAAATCTGTATGTAAATAAAATTGACAGAGTGGACGTCCTATTTCAACGCGATACTGTACATAACGCCACACGCTCAATGCTCTATACCCTCCCATGGACATCCTCCCCCATGAAACCCATTATAGACGTGCCCATATCCAACATACAGACATCATCAATCACACCTCCCATCCCGCCACCCCGTCCTCCACCACTCCTCCCACCGCCCACACTCAAAAACCTCCTTCCCCAACTTCCGATTAACCTCATTATGGGCCTCACACATCCACCTTCCCAACCCCTCCCTCCCCTCCACCCTCGGTTCATTCCCCTTCAGTCTCATCCACGCCTGGAAATCCTCCGCGCACGTCCAGCACGGATACAGTTTCGAGAAAAGAGCGAGGAATTGGCTCATTTCGGATTGTTGAGTTGGCGTGGCTGTCTGGGGGTAGGAGGCGCTGAGGGTGTGGAGGAAAGTCCAGGTGGAGCGGCCGAGAGTTTCGACGTCGGGGGGGCAATCGGAGGGCTGGGTGGGGAGGGAGGTTGCGGTTGTGGAGGGGGGTAGGCTGGTGGGAACGGTGGTGGAAGTGGGAGTGTCTTTTCTCATCATGGCGCGCCAGGAGGCGATGTCGGTGCAGGAGCGGCAGCTGTCATGCTGGTCAATTCATGGTGCTCATTTTACTTCCTAACTCGACTTGCAAGCGGGGCATGGAAGCTCACGGTTTGCCATCTTTACCCAGGACGATGCCCTTTGGTAGGCCTTTCTTGGGCTCAGCATTTGGACTCTCGGATTCTGCTGGAATGTTCCGCTTCGGCTTTTGCACGTTGGCGAAGAACTTGTCCATGCCGGAAGACACTGCAAGATTTTCTGCCAACAGACCCTATGTTGTCGTTTACGTATATGCAGATGTTGTCGCCGCCGCCGGCTAAACTTCGGCGCCTTTTGGCCGCAAGAAACCAAACACTGACAGGAAAACAATGACAGTAGCATGTCGCTCACGCTTTATCCAAGAACAACAAGCCGCAGCTCACCATGTCTCCTCCCCCTCCTCCAACACCACCAATACCAATCCTCCTCCTCAAATCCCCCTCCCCAACCCCATCCACAGACCCCTACACAACCCACCTCACCACCCCCTCCCCCGCCACAACCACAACTACAACCACAACCACAACCACCCACCGCCCTCCACCCCCCTACACCCCCCACTACATCCCCGTCCTAACCCACACCCTCCACCCCGACCCCCTCATAACCCTCCTCCTCACCCACCTCCAACCCCCCCACCCCCCCTTCCCCTACGGCGCCCTAATCCTAACCTCCCAACGCGCCGTCGCGGCCCTCACAAC